>Ga0335071_10002685_pt1 | contig 18916 bp, 22 predicted proteins | sample Lox_Sample_15_FD_206724 | JGI IMG/M metagenome (GOLD analysis project Ga0335071, IMG submission 206724) | Soil microbial communities from Loxahatchee National Wildlife Refuge, Florida, United States - Lox_Sample_1.5 | ecosystem: Environmental > Terrestrial > Soil > Wetlands | place: USA...
CGGCGGACGTACGGGGCTTGACAGTGGCAGAGTTGAGCGCCTATACTGCAAATGCGACTGAATTAGTCGCATTATGCTCTCCCCTTGGGGATGTTGCTAGGCAGGCATGTTCAAACTTTCAAAAAAAGCGGATTACGGTCTCATCGCCATGAAGCACCTGGCGATTCGTCGTGAGGAGCACGCCTGCAGCGCGAACGAGATCGCAGAAGAGTATGGAATTTCGGCAACTCTGATGGCCAAGGTGTTGCAGAAGTTGGCCAAGCAGGGTTTGGTTGCGGCCAAGCATGGCTCAAGTGGCGGATATCAGCTTGCAAAGGCCCCGGATCGCATTAGCGCCCTGGAGGTTCTGACCGCGATCGACGGACCCGTGCTGATTACCTCCTGTGTGACCAGCCACGGAAATTGTGACGCCACGGACCGCTGCTCCATCAAAGAACCGTTGCAGCGCGTGAACGAGAGCATCCTGGGTGTTTTGAGCACCGTAACCATCGCTCAGTTGAGCGAAGACCGGCCGCAGGAACCGGCCCTGGTCGAATTAAGAGGGATTGACCGCCTGGCGGTTAGCCGCTAGCGGAGGGAAAGAGGAGAACCGGACAATGGCTGTGAAGCTGCCGATCTACATGGATAATCACGCGACCACGCCGCTCGACCCACGCGTGCTTGAGGCCATGCTGCCGTATTTCACCGACAAATTTGGCAACGCGGCCAGCCGCAACCGAGTCCGACAACCTGATGATCAAGGGCGTCGCGGAAATGTACCGCGAGAAGGGCAACCACATCATCACGCAGGCCATCGAGCACAAGGCAGTACTCGACACCTGCAAGAACCTGGAAAAGCATGGCTTCGAGGTGACGTATCTGCCGGTGCAGAAAGATGGCCGTGTAAATCCGGAAGACGTGCGCAAGGCAATCAGGCCGACCACGATTCTGATTTGCATCATGTACGCCAATAACGAAATAGGTGTGATCAACCCGATCCAGGAAATCGGCAAGATCGCCAAGGAGCATGGCATCATCTTCGCCGTCGACGGGGTGCAAGCGGTCGGCAAGGTTCCCGTGGACGTGCAGAAAGACAATATCGACCTGCTGGCGATATCGGCGCACAAGCTTTACGGCCCGAAGGGCGTGGGCGCGCTGTATGTTCGTCGCCGTAACCCTCGTGTGCAGCTGTCCGCGATTATCGATGGCGGCGGCCACGAGCGGGGCATGCGCTCCGGGACGCTGAACGTGCCCGGCATCGTCGGCCTCGGCAAGGCCTGCGAACTCTGCCAGCAGGAAATGGCGGAAGAGTCGGTTCGGCTGGCTGGGCTGCGTGATCGGCTGCGAGCCGGTCTCGAGGCGAAGCTGGACGAAGTGTTCATCAACGGTTCGATGGAGCATCGTCTCCCGAACAACCTCAACATGAGCTTTGCCTATGTCGAAGGCGAATCGCTCCTGATGGGGATTAATGACGTGGCGGTTTCGAGCGGTTCCGCGTGCACCTCGGCAACCCTCGAGCCCAGTTACGTACTCAAAGCTCTGGGCGTGGGCGAAGATCTGGCGCATACCTCGATCCGCTTCGGCCTGGGGCGTTTCACGACCCAGGAAGAAGTAGACTACGTGATCGACAAGATGGTGCAGGTGGTGACCAAGCTCCGCGAGCTTTCGCCGCTTTACGAAATGGCCAAGGAAGGCATCGACATCTCCAAGGTCAAGTGGCAGACCGCGTAATTTCTGGAAGGAATGGTAGATAAAAGTCATGGCAAGCAGCAGTGCAATTGCAAGTGAAGGAACGCTCCGGATTCACCGGTCTATTGCCGGCACGTCCGCACCGTTCCGTGTGACGTTTCAGCCGTATCAGGACGGCGATGAGCCGGCTCCCGCAGCGGAGCGCGCGTTTTATCACCTCCAGGAGGTTCGTGAGTTCCTGAACGTGCTGGGGATCGGCGCGCAGTATGTCCGGGATGCGCTCCGCGAATTGACCGCGGGCCGTTCGGCATTCTTGACCAACATCGCTCTGACCGAAAAGGCGATCAAGAGCGCAGGGTTTAATGCGCTTCTCGCCGCGGCGAGGGGCTAAAGTTTCGAGAAAAGGAATAAGGAGTGAGGGGCAATGGCTTACAGCGATAAAGTAGTCGATCATTACAACAATCCGCGCAACGTCGGGAGTCTTCCGAAGGAAGATCCAAACGTAGGCACGGGTCTCGTTGGCGCACCGGAATGCGGCGACGTCATGAAGCTGCAGATGCGCATCAATCCGGACACCAACGTGATCGAGGAAGCCAAGTTCAAGACGTTTGGCTGCGGCTCGGCCATCGCCAGCTCCTCGCTCGCGACGGAATGGGTCAAGGGCAAGACCGTCGATGAGGCGCTCGCCATCAAGAACACGGACATCGTCCGCGAGCTTTCTCTTCCGCCGGTGAAGATTCACTGCTCCGTGCTCGCCGAGGATGCCATCAAGGCCGCTATTGGCGACTGGAAGAAGAAGCACGGCGTCGAAGTCCCCGAGCACGAGAAGCCCTCGCACTAGAGCGAGTGCCGTGTACGGGGCCCAAAAGGTTTCACAATCGCTCCGAAGACAATCGCTCCGAAGACAATCGCTCCGGAAAGTAGAAGCAGAAATGGGCACGGAAACAACAACTCAGACGGTCGAAAAGGCCGGACCGGTGATACACCTGACGGAACGCGCGGCGAAGAAGATTCAGGCGCTGCTCGCGAAGGAAGGTGTATCTCCCGAGCAGGGCGGTTTGCGCGTCGGAGTGCAGGGCGGCGGTTGCTCAGGGCTATCGTACGCAATGCGGCTGGACACTCAGGCGCGCGATCGCGACAAGATTTTCGAGGAATTCGGCGCCCGAATCTTTGTGGATCCGAAAAGCCTTTTGTACTTGAATGGCACGACGCTCGAATACGAAGAGACGCTGATGCGTCAGGGCTTTGTGTTTCAGAATCCCAACGCCGCGCGCAGTTGCGGCTGCGGGAGTTCATTCACGGCATAGCGGTGACACGGACTTGGTCCGTGCCCGGTTTGGTACCGACTCGGTTTTAACAAGTGGTTGGCCACCGCTATCGCCAGCCACTTTTTTTATTGGTTTTGGGGGCAGCTCGGCTGAAAGCGCATGACTACATCTCTGCCAATTACAAACCCTCCGCTGGTGTGCTGGAGTTGCCACGAGCGCACGGTAGGCACACATTTCTGCTCGTCGTGCGGGAAAGTGCTGCAGGTTCCCGAGCACAGCGACTATTTCTCGATGTTCGAGATTCCGCGCAAGCTCTGGGTGGAAATGGGCGCGCTGGAACAGAAGTTCCTGCAGCTCAGCTGGAAGCTGCATCCCGATAATTTCGTGAATGCCACTCCGGAGGAGCGGGAGATTTCGCTGAAGCGCAGTTCGGAGTTGAACGACGCCTACCGCACGCTCCGCGATCCCGTGGTGCGCGTGGAATATCTGTTGGCCATCGAGGGCGCACGCAAGGAAGGCAAGAACAAACAGCAAGCGCCGCCGGAATTGCTGGAAGAGGTGTTTGAACTCAACGAGTCGCTTGATGAACTGCGCGAAGCGAAGGCTTCCGGCGGGGATACCGCGACGCTGAAACACAAACTCGAAGCGGCGGAAAAGAATTTTGAAGGAAAGCTCAACGATGTCGATGGGGAGTTGCAGGCCGCAGCCCGGGACTGGGACAAGGCCATCGACAAAAAAGCGGATGAAGGTCGCCGAGACGCGATCAAAACCAAGTTGAACGACCTGCTGAATCGCCGCTCGTATATCCGGAATCTGGTTGTCAACGTTCAGAAGGAATTGCTCTAAGGCCATGGGTCGAATTGTTGGCATCGATCTGGGAACGACGAACAGTCTCGTCGCGTACGTTGACGCGGAAACGGGGCAGCCGAAGTGCATCCCGGGCCCGAATGGCAACACACTTTGTCCGTCGATCGTGAGCCTGGATGCGGATGGCAGTATCATCGTCGGCGAACCAGCGCGGCGACGCCTGCTCACGCAACCGGAGCGCTCTATTTATTCCGTGAAGCGGCTGATGGGGCGTGGACCTGCGGATGTGCAGAGTGAGCTGAAGCTCTTTCCGTTCCGCATCGATCCCAATAGCAATCACGTCATTCGGGTTCAACTGGGAGACAAGGTTTTTACGCCGCCTGAGATTTCGTCTTTCATACTTCGCGAGCTGAAAAACTGGGCGGAATCGTATTTCGGCGAGACAGTCGACCGCGCAGTAATTACCGTACCCGCATACTTCAACGACGCGCAGCGTCAGGCTACCAAGGATGCCGGAAAGCTGGCCGGGCTCGAAGTCCTGCGCCTGGTCAATGAGCCGACAGCGGCGGCGCTGGCCTACGGCTTGCACGAGAAGCAGCGCGGCAAGGTCGCGGTGTATGACCTGGGCGGCGGCACCTTCGACATTTCGATCCTCAAGCTGATCTCGACGAGCGAAGGCGATATCTACCAGGTGCTCTCGACCAACGGCGACACGCACCTCGGTGGCGATGATATCGATAATCTGCTACAAGCCTTCGTGCACGAACAGATCCTGCAGACAGACCAGATTGATTTTTCGCCGCACGGCGAAGTGGCGCAGGAGCTCCGCAAGGAATTGATCGCCCTGAAGCACAGACTGTCGGAATCGGAATCCGAGACGCTTCGTTTCCCGCTGCCGAACGGCAAAGTCTACGTTCACGAATTCACCCGCGGCGCGCTTGACGCGCTGATCCGCCCGGTGGTGGATCGCACCATGGTTCCGGTGAAGCAAGCGCTCGCTGACGCGCAACTGAAGCCAACCGAGATGGACGAGGTCGTTCTGGTCGGCGGGACGACACGCACACCGCTCATCCGGCGCACGGTGCAGGAGTTATTCGACCGCAAGCCACACACGGAGCTGAACCCCGACGAAGTCGTCGCGCTCGGTGCCGCGGTGCAGGCCAACATTCTCGATCGCGGCGTGCAGAACATGCTTCTGCTCGATGTGACGCCACTCTCGCTGGGCATCGAAACCTATGGCGGCGCGGTGGCAAAGATCATCCCGCGCAATTCCACGATTCCGGCGAGCGCCCAGGAACTGTATACAACCGGTGTCGATAATCAGACCGGCATCGACATTCACGTGCTGCAGGGCGAACGCGAGCTTGCGAAGGACTGCCGTTCGCTGGCCCGCTTCACATTGAAGGTTCCACCGGTTCCGGCAGGATTGCCGCGCATCGAGGTGAAGTTCCTGATCGATGCCAACGGCATTCTGCAGGTGGGCGCGAAAGATGTCCGTACCGGGGAACAGCATGTCATCGAAGTCCAGCCGAGTTACGGGCTGAACGACAGCGACATCGAGCGCATGCTCGAAGAGTCCATCGAATACGCCGAGCAGGACTTTGCCGAACGCCAGACGATTGAGGCCCGCACGGAGGCGGAATCGATCCTGACCGCGACCAGCAACGCCCTGTCGAATCCCAACGTGGCGGCACTGAGCGAGGCCGAACGCGGCCGAATCGACGCTACCATCGCTGCGCTGAAGTCGGCGGTGCAGGGAAGCGACTACAAGTTGATTCGCCGGCAGATTGACGAATTGAATCAGGCCACCGAGCATCTCGCCGAGTTGCTGATGAATTCAGCGGTGCAATCGGCGCTTCAGGGCAAGAACCTGGCGGAAGTTTAGGGGAGAAGCATATGGGCGGCAGCAATCCGTACATTGAGGAAGTGAAGTACAAGAAAGCCACGAAGAAATTTAAAGTGACCTTTCTGCCCAGCGGGAAGACCGTAGAAGTGGATCCCGAGAAGTTTCCTTACGGCCACAACGGTTTGCCCGGCAGCATTCTGGACATCTCCGAAGGCTTCAAAATAGGGCTGGACCACGCCTGCGGCGGCGTCTGCGCGTGCTCCACGTGCCACGTGATCGTGAAAGAGGGACTGGAGTCCTGCAACGAAGCGACCGATGCCGAACTGGATGAGCTCGACGAAGCGCCTGGCATCACGCCGAGATCGCGACTCGGTTGCCAGACCGTCCCCGACGGCACCACCGACATCGTCGTGGAAGTCCCCGAGTGGAACAAGAACTACGCGCGCGAAGCGGACCATTGAGGAATCAACATGCCCCACACATTTGATTGGGACAGTCTCGACGACATTGCCATCGGCCTCACGGACCGTTTCCCGGATATTGATCCGTACACGGTACGCTTCACCGACATGCACAAATGGATCACCGAATTGCCGGGCTTTGTGGGCGACCCGCAGAAGTCTAACGAGGGCAAACTCGAGGCGATACAAACGGCCTGGCACGAAGAGTGGGAAGACCGGCAGAAATAGTCCCCATCCGGCCACGTGGCGCAACCACGCGGAATCTCGTATAATTAATAGATTGTACTCACCGATTTTGTGGCGCTATGGTGCAACGGTTAGCACGCGGCCCTTTCAAGGCCGAAATACGGGTTCGATTCCCGTTAGCGCTACCAAGCAACTTCAAAACCAAACATCCAAGTGATCCGCGCGGTCCGCACTCCGCCAATCCGCAAGAAGTAAGCGGCTACTCGGCGCGCAAGGTTTCTTCGCGAATGGAAGCGTAGATTCTCGCAACGACGTATGCCTCCAGTGCTTTTCTTTGAGCCGGCTCGGGCAACTGTCCATCGATGAGCAGCATGGCAGTGCCGTGTACGACTGCCCACACGAAGCGCGCCATCAGCACGGTATCGTCTCGACGGATGTCGCCGGCATTCTGCTGCGCGACCAGCGCATCCACCAACACCTGGAAGGCAGCCCTGGCCTCGGCAAGGAATTGGCCATCCTTTGCGGCCGACTCGATGAATCCGCCAAACATCACCCGGTAGTGGGACGAATGCGCGACAGCGAATTGGATGTACGCCTTGGCCATGGCTTCAAAGCCGATGCGGCCATGCCCGTTCCCGTCCCAGGCATCGGCGAGGACTTGCCGGAACTGGCGGAATCCTTCTTTGCCCACGGCCGCCAGCAGTGATTGCTTATCGGCGAAATGGCGGTATAGCGCGGTCCGGGAGACCCCCAAGTGTGCGCCCACAGTTCTGAGTGTCAGACATACTGAAACGGGAGAGACACTTGCTGAAACAACTCTGGAGAACAAACGCACCCCTGACATTCACGGGTCTGCTGATGCTGCCGGCGCTGGCAATCTCAATCGCCGGTCTGCTCGTCGATCCGCGAATCATCACCGACGCACCCGCATGGTTGAAACCTGCGAAATTCGCGGTATCCATTGCGATTTACGCATTCACGCTTGCTTGGGCTTTCACGCTGATTCCCGAGTGGCGGAAGACGCGCCGGGTGGTCGGGTGGGCTGCGGCAATCGCGATGGTGCTGGAATTCGTGATCATCGCCTTCCAGGCGTATCGAGGCACGACCAGCCACTTCAATTTCAGCACGCCTCTCAATGGTGTTCTGTTCGTCGTCATGGGTGTGGCGATCGTGGCGCAGACCTTCATCAGCATAGCCGTGGCGGTGGCATTCTGGCGGCAAAGATTCCAAGACCCTGCGATGGGATGGGCCCTCCGATTCGGCATGATCATCACGATCGCCGGCGCTCTGAGTGCAGGATTTATGACGCACCCGACCGCCGCGCAACTGGCCGCCGCGCACGCAGGACGGGGAATGCCGATCATGGGGGCGCATACCGTGGGTGCGCCTGACGGTGGCCCCGGACTTTCCGGGACTGGCTGGAGCACTGAGCACGGCGACTTGCGGATTCCCCATTTTATTGGCCTGCATGCGCTGCAGGTACTTCCCCTGATTGCTTTCGTGATGAGGCGCGGCGGGCTAAGCGGCGATACACGAATCCGTCTGACGTTGACTGCGGCAACGAGCTACTTCACGTTCTTCGTGCTGCTGCTCATACAGGCTCTGCGGGGGCAGCCGATTCTAAAGCCGGACGCGCTCACATTCGGGTTATGCGGCGTATGGGCGCTCGCCACGGCGATCTGGGTCTGGAAGTCCGCAAATCTTGCCTCCGGGCTAACGAACCCGGGAACCGTCTGAGGTGCAATATTTCTCCACAACAAGTATTTTCCGTCGCTAGCTCCATGGCGTTGATGTCCTGGATCATGCTCGCAATTCTGCCCGGGAGACCCTGGGTAACCAAGGTGATTACGACCAGGCTCGTTCCTGGGCTTTTCGCCATTCTCTACACGGCGATTGCCGTTTCCTCGTTCTGGCGCTCTCCGGGTGGCTTCTCGACACTTGCAAGCGTGGGGCTACTGTTCTCGAACCCCTGGCTGTTGCTGGCTGGATGGGTGCATTACCTGGCGTTTGACCTTCTCATTGGCTCATGGGAATTGAAGGACTCGCGTGAGCGCGGCATCCCTCACCTGATGGTGGTTCCGTGTCTCGTGCTGACGTTCATGTTCGGCCCAGCGGGGTGGCTGCTCTACAGGGGCGTGCGATCCGTTCGTAGCAGAGATTCAAAACGAAGCTGACATCGCGCTGACACCTCTCCCGTTAGCGCTACCAAGCTTTCCCCCTTCTGAAATGATATTCTTACCACTCACAGTCTTCCCGGTTAGAGGAGTCTTCCATGGCTGATTTGTTTCGTTCCAGCAACCCTGTTTTGAAAGAGAGCGCCTTCACGGGCCAGATCGCCGCGGGCGAGGCGATGACGATTCAAGGCACGGTGAACAAGACCGGCCTGCTGCTTCTCTTTGTGGTGATCTCCGCGGCATGGACTTGGGGACTGAGCCACTCACCCACGCCGGAGGCGGCGTTCCCCTGGATGATCGGAGGCGCGCTGATTGGATTTGTCACCGCGCTGGTAACCGTGTTCAAGAAGACGTGGTCGCCGCTGACCGCGCCACTGTATGCCTTGTGCGAGGGATTGTTCCTGGGCGGGATTTCCGCAGTCTTCGAGAAGTCCTATCCGGGGATTGCGGTTCAGGCCATTGCGCTCACCTTTGCGGTCATGTTCGTTCTCCTGCTGGCTTACAAGACGGGAATCATTCGCGCCACGCGCGGGTTCAAGCTTGGAGTCATCGCGGCGACCGGCGCGATTGCACTTGTGTATCTGGCTAGCTTTGTCATGCAGATTTTTGGCCTGAGCGGCTTTTCCTTCCTGAACAGCAGCACACCGTTGGGCATCGGCATCAGCATTGTGGTGGTGATTATCGCCGCGCTGAACCTGATTCTGGATTTCGACTTTATCGAGACGGCCGCGCGCATGGGCGCCCCCAAGTACATGGAGTGGTACGGCGCGTTCGGCCTGATGGTCACGCTGATCTGGCTGTATTTGGAGATTCTGCGTCTGCTCGGCAAGACGCGCCGGCGTTAAGAAAGACGAATCCGTCTAGGGCGACACAGAGGGTGCACGTTGGTTGCCGGAGCGCGACGGGTTACAATTCTCTTCACAACCTAGCCCATGATCCCAGCAAGTACAGCGGCCTATCACGTGTTCACCATTGGACACTCGAATCTGGAGATGTCGGATTTTCTTGGCATGCTGTTGCGCCACGAAATCAAAGTCTTGTGCGATGTCCGGAGCCGCCCCGGCAGCTTTCGGTTTCCGCAGTTCAATCGTGAGCCGCTAATGAACCAGTTGGCTTCCGCGAAAATCATCTACCAGTTCTTCGGCGATCAGTTTGGCGGCCGGCCTCTGGACTCGCGTTATTACCGCCCGGATGGCCTGGTGGACTATGCCGCGCGTCGAAAAGCGCCGGATTTCGCCGAAGGAATGGACCGCTTGCTGGGCTCAGCGAAGAGTCAGAACGTGGTGCTGATGTGTGCGGAAGAAGATCCGCTGCATTGCCACCGTTTCCTGCTGCTATGTCCCGCTCTGGTGCAGCGCGGCGTTTCGCCCGTCCATTTGCGGCGTGCCGCGGTCGCGGAGTCCCAACGCGATGCGGAGGACCGTTTACTTCAGGCCCATGGTTTCGCTGACGTGACCAGCACATCCTTGTTTGCGCAGGGGCGCGCCGCCGCTCTGGAAGATGCTTTGCGCCTGCAGTCTGAGCAATACGGTTTTCGCACTTCTCCGGAAGCGATCGAGTATTTTTGAGGTGACCTCCTCTTCAGTTTTACGGCAATTTGACTGGTAAAGCGCAGCAATCTGCCCGATGATGGATGGCGATTTGAATGAGGGTTACCATGTCGACGGCTCACCCCAGCCCCGGGGAGCCACGCAGAAGAGGGTTGTATTTTGAACTTGGATGCCGTGTATGTAATCGGTTCGGCCAGCGCATTTGGCTCCCGGGTTGTTCCGTCGGAAGAAGTGGATCACGCTTTTGGCATGCCATCCGGAAAGCTGAAGATGCGCGCCGGGATCCATTCTTTCGCTCACGCTGCGGAGAATGAGGATGAAGGCTCGCTCGGCGAAGAGGCTTGCCGCAAAGCCTTGCACGACACGCATGCGGAGGCGGATAACATCGATTGGATCATTGCCGCCAGCGAAACCCATCATGCCTATCCCTCGCTCTCCGCGATTCTGCACGGCCGACTTGGCCTGCGTGAGAATTGCAACGCCCTTGACGTTGGCAGCGGCTGCCTTGCCCTCCTACAGGCCTTCGCCGTGGCTCAGGCGCTGTTTCTTTCGGGACGCGCCAAGAAGATTCTGGTGGCTACGGCCGATGTGCACAGCCGCACGTTGGGCCCTGGCCGGGCCAAGGGCGAGTTTGGCGGGCTATTTGGCGACGGCGCGAGCGCATTTGTGCTGACCTCGAAGCCGAGAGAATCGTCAAAAGGCATTGCGTATCGCCTGGGCGAGTTCTTCTTTGGCTGTGCGACGAAATACGCCGAGGCGATTGCCATCAGCGACGCCGGCGGCGGAAAGCTCGAGGTTCAATTTGACGGCGACGCTCTTTCTCGCGCTGCGGTAATCCGCATGGAGAAAATCATTGATGAAGTGGAACACCGCAGCGGAATATCGCGCGATGCGGTGGGCGTTTTTGCAACGCATCAACCGAATCCGCGGCTGGTGAAGTTGCTGGCCAAGCAAATCGGAGTTTCCGCGAAGCACTTCCCGCCGATTGTGGCGACGCGCGGCAACCTGGGCTCGTCGATGTGTGGTGCGGCATTGCATGAGGCGTTGCACCACGCGGCCGCCGAACCTGCCGACCAGCGTAAGCCTGTCTTCCTGGCGTCCCTGGGGCCCGGATTGCTCTTCGGTGGTGGCTGGATGGTTCCGGCCGGGGCGTAAGAGGCGCAACTTCACATCAAGTTTGACCTGACGATCAGAGCTCGGGACGAGTTCGCGTCGTAAACTGCACGTTCACCGGCGGCGCGACGCAGCCTTGCGCCGGGGGCCAGCCCGGATCCGTAGTGGCGTTTCTGCACAGCGTGACCAGGGCATTGCTCACCTCGGATGGCCCAACGGCTCCATCCAGTGGTTCCGCATACAGAGAATAACTTTTTCCGAGGGGAAGGTGCGAGATCAAGTAGCTCCCGTCGAACTGCACCAGACCGGGAGACTGACAACTCCATCCGCCGAGCGCGCCGGCGACTACGGAGCCCGTCCCCACGTCCACAGCGACCACGTGCGCGCCAAAGATGCCGGTGACCCAGGGCGCCGACGCGGGCAGCGAGAGCGGATTCGCCGGCACAATCCGGCCCTGGATGGAGCCGACGTACGTGGTGTCGAGCGAATCGGCGTACAGATTTCTTAATCCGGTTCGATCGTCGTCCGAGAGCGGCGCATCCGGCTGCTGCAGCGTGGGACGAACGCCTGCAAACGTGCCGAGCGCTGGAGCAAACGGGAACATCATGGCGCCCCAAACTGCGGAGTGACTGAATCCAAAAAAGTGTCCCAGCTCGTGGGTCAGAACGGATTCCAGATCATAGGACTTTGGATTGGAACTCAGGGCGGAAGGCGTGGCAAAGGTGATGGCGGAGTTGCTTGGGTTGAAGTAGATGTCGGCGTCGAGAATCTGGCCGACTTCGGTGGACACCGGACCATTGCCAATCTGGACGCCGATGGCGTCCGCGGTAATCACGCGCGTGAACGCCAAAACGCCCGGCGTGAATGCCGCGTCTGGCTGGTCAAAGCAGATGGAATTTACTCCATCCGACCCGCAAGCGGTGGCGGAGGAAATGCGCGTTAACGGCGCCAGGGCGCTGGGCGTCAGAGATGTGCCGTCGACATTCATCCACACATTCAACGACTGCTGAATCACCTGCTCGATTTCGTTCAGACTTCCTGCGGGAGTCTGGTCCGTTGTGACTATGGTTCGTGGAGAAGCGCCGAGCACGGTGCTCCAGCGCACGGCAATGGCACCAGGATTGGTCAACTGGTGTGATGGAATAGGGCAAGCCGAGCCGCCGGTCAGTGCGGCAGGCTGGCGCATGTCCGGCACGATCTGGTTGAACGCGTAGCCATGCGCTCCCGTGACGGACCACAGGCAGTAAAGGAGTGCCACGGTGCCGGCCGCCCATCTGCGAGTTGTTGTTTGCCTTGCCATTCCGTGCTCCCCAGGGCAGAAAAGCCGCGTTACAGCGCCTGCCGCGAAATCTCCTTGTTCATCTTTTCCAGGAATGCGTCGATGCGCAGATCCTTAACTCCCATCTTCGTGAACTTGTTCTGCCGCGGGTCAAACACCGGCATATCCGCGGAATCTTGCGTGACGGTTTCCGCTCCTGTGTGCGGGTTCGTGCGGATACGGAAGGTTCCCTGCGTCCACCCCACGATGCGGAACTGCGCCCCGGGATGGCCGGCCAGAAAGAGGAATACTTCTTCACCAGGCCGGAATTCCGGCACGCCATCCACGTGCGAGCGGATCTGCTGGAAACGGCCACCCGGCGTGCGCACAACGATTCGCGAAGGCAGGAAGCCCTTATCGTGCTGGAGCACTTCAAACACCGTGTCGGTCCAGACTTCCGCGTTCTCGAGCCGGGTACCCGAACTGACGCAGCGGACGCGAGCGATCGCGGAGGAGTTCTCCACGAGCTTGTAGAACGGCAGACGCACCAGCGTTGTGGCGTTGGCGACGATGGCGGCCAGCACCAGGCCGATCAGGAAGAGCGCCCAAAGAAATCGCCGGCGTTGTACGTAACTCATTGCAGTTCTCCTAGCGCGCTACTGAATGCGCAGAACACCTGTGGCCGCGGTGCGGTCCAGGTTGGCGTTCTGAATGAAAAGCGTTCGCTCTCCGGGAGCCGCGCTGGCCGGAAGTTGCAGCGTGAGATGGATGATCCCCAGGCCGGCGGGCTGCTTGGAAATGACACTGATGTCCCCGGAACCGGAGATTGTGTAGGTCATGCTGGTGTCGAAGCCCGCCTGGGAAAAAAGGCAGATGTCCACAACGCTGGTGCCACTGGCCGGCCGATTCAGGGAAATAGGATTCCCCGCGAGGTTGCAGGAATTGTTGGAGACGACGAACGCTCCGATGGCCGCCACTTCCAGGTCGAGTTCATCCGCGCTGGAGTCCACTCCGGCCGTGGTGGGTTCCACAACCACGATGTCCTTGCCGGTCGCCGCGGGTGCGGCGCTGCTCAGGGCGATGACGTCATCGGCGTGGTTCGGGGCGACGACCAGTAAAGTGACCACGTTCGAGGCCGTTCCATTCGGATTTTGTACCGACACGTTCAGGCTTCCGGCTTGCGCGACATCCGTGCTGGTGAGCGGCGCTGAACAGGAATTGCTGCTGGGGCAATTGGTAATCCGCGCACTTCCGGCAACCAGCAGCGTTGCGCCGGTCCCGTTACCGCCGGCCACGAATCCGCTGCCGTCCACGCGCAGGGTGAACCCGTTGGTTCCGCCGGCGTAAACGCTGGCGGGGTGCAGAGAGAGAATGTTCGGCGCGTTGGAAATCGTGACATTCGCGCCGCCGGATTGTGTCTGATCGTCCTGGCTGACAGCCACGACTTGCAGGGCGTTGGGCGTGGGTGGAATGGGCGGCGCGGTGTAGACGCCGGAGGAAGTGATCGAGCCGCAACTGCCCGCCTGAACGCAGCCCGCACCCGCGATTTCCCAGAGCACGCTTTGATTCTCGGCGCCCAGCACGGATGCAGTGAAAGTCTGCACACCCAGCGGAGACAGGGTCGCGGTGTTGGGCAGCACGCTGACCACCACGTGGTTCATCACACTTATCAAAGCGCTGGAAGCAAGACTTGGGTTCGCCGCGCTGCTGACGGTCACCGTTACCGGATTTGGATTTGGCAGGGAGCCGGGCGCAACGTAATCGACCTGGTTTGCGGTTCCGCTGGCGTAGCCTGTGCAGGGATAGGACCCGGCCACACAGATCTGCCCGACGCTCGCGTTTCCTCCCGCGACGCCGTTGACGCTCCAATTGAGCGCTCCAGGTACACCGCCTCCAAGAGAGGCACTGAAGGTCACGCGGTGATTCGCACCGAGAGTAGCGCTGGCCGGGCTGAGGCCGAGACTGCCACCGGTCGATTGGATAGTGATATTCACCTGCACACGCTTGCTCGGGTCGGCCTGAGGGGTCACGGAAACCAGCACCGTATTCGGCTGCGGCGCCGACTGCGGTGCCGTGTAGATCGCGGTAGTCGCCACGGGCGCGTTGCCCGCCGACTGCGTGGTGGTCACGGTCAACAGCCCACAGGCACTCCCCGCGCAGCCGCTGCCTTGCAGCGTCCAGCTCAGCGACGGATTGGGATTCGATCCGGGAACCGGGGTCAGCGTGGCGGTCATCTGGCCGCTCGCGCCTGCCTGCACATTCGACGGCGCGGATAGCTGCAGCGTGAAGTGGCTGGTGATGGAGACAACGGCCGTGGCCTGCCTGGAAGGATCCGCCACGCTGGTGGCTACCAGAGATACGCTCGCGGAACTCGGTAGAATCTGCGGCGCGGTGTAGTTCCCGAGGCTGTCGACGGAGCCGCAGGAACCGGACAAGCGCTTCCTGTCAGGCTCCAGCGCACCGCTGTGTCCGGCTTGCCGTTGCTCGAGATGGAAGCCTGGAACGGTTGCGTCGCACCCAATTCGACCGTCGCCGTGCTCGTGGAGATCGCAAACGAAATATCGCTCGACACCGTGACCGTGGCGTTGGCGGATTTCGACGAGTCCGCTTGGCTCGTGGCCGTCACTTGCACCGCACCGGTCGAAGGGAGATCCGTGGGAGCCATATAGAATCCATCGGCGGATATGGTGCCGACTTGAACGGAACCACCGGCGATGCCGTTCACGCTCCAAACAACGGAAGTGTCGGATGTGTTAGAAACGGCGGCGGTGAAACTCAGTGTTCCGCCGAGCAACACTTTTCCAGTTTGGGGCGTAACGTTGATCGTGATGGAGGGAGGTGGTGGCGGCGGGGGCGCTACTGAGCCTGCGCCTCCCCCACCGCAGCCCAGAGTCCACGCACCTACCGCGAGGAGAACGCAAGTCAGCGCCATGGCGCCTCGGACTGACAAACCTTTCCTCATCGTTTTGATTGCTTGGCGTGCTTGCGGAAGGGGCCGCATGCCGGTGTCCTTGCAGACGAAAGCCCAGACACGGCTATCACTCAGGGCGCAGCGATGGGTTTCGCGTGGCCGAGCCTCAACAGCAACGAATTCAAGGCGTTGCTGAGGTTTTTCCCGGAAGAGCGCCGAGACTGACGCCGCGCGAGCGTGCCCCAAACTCAAATGCTCAGTGTCGTTCTGGTATTCGTCCCCGGGTCTGATTCCACACTGGGAACGCGATTGACTTTCGGCTACTCCCCTCCAATAATCCGCGCATGGCGCGACCCGATGCGGTCCGGCGAGTGAAGAGCTACTCCGCGGCAAACGGATTTGTGTATCAGTATTTTTTTTTCGAGGTGAATCGCGTTGCGGACGAAAGTGGTCCCGCGGGCGAATTCATCTACGCCGTATCTTCGGATCGAAAGAACACCTTCGGATTGCGAATCCTCGTTCGGCAATCGGCACTGGAGTCCTGGGCGCAGTCGAACGGCCGCGCGCTAACGAGCAGCGAGGAATACGCCGTCGCAAAGATGAGACTGTTTCAGGCCTTCGACGAGGGTGAAGTCCCATCAGGCCTAGAAGAGGGTTCAGCCCTGACGTTTTTGGTCGACGACTCCAATCTCGAATTGCTTTTGCAGTCCCTGAATATCTGATCGGGCCAGGCGCCGAATTGAACCGAAATGCGGGCCGTGCCGTCTAGTAGGGTGTACGGAGCTTATGCATGCAGGAGTTTGTTCTGAACCCGCCAGCCCGATTGCTCAGCGCGGACCCGGCCGAAAAGGCCGGCGTTGACAGCACGGAGTTTGAGCATCGCCTGCGCGAATGTGGACCCCTGGCGTTTCGCATGGCGCGCGCGGTGCTTCGCAATGACGCCGACGCGGAAGAAGTCGCCCAGGAAGCGCTGCTCCGCGCGTACCGCAAATGGGAAGACCTGCGCGATCCCGCCCGGTTTCGCGCCTGGGTTGTCCGGATCTCCTTCCGGCTGGCGCTGGACCGCTGGCGTTCGGTCAGACGGCGCGAGCGGCGGGAGACGGCCTGGGCTGCTCCCGGCACGCAACCAGCGCCACGAACGGCGGAACAAGTAGCGGTATCGAACGAATTCCAAGCGCGGCTGGAGCGCGCTCTTGACGAATTGGCGGACAAATCGCGCCTGGTGGTGATTCTTTCAGCGATCCATGGCTATACCCTCGAGGAAGTGGCGGCAATCCTGGAAATCCCGGTTGGCACGGTCAAATCAAAACTCTTTCATGCCAGAAAACGGCTGGCGGAGAAGTTGCGATGAATTGCGCGGAAGTCCAAAAAGAGATGCTCGAGCGTTTGGTTGCGCGTGAGGGGACAATCTCAACCGAGAGCAACGTTCACCGGCAATGCTGCGCGGTTTGCCGGGAATACTATGAGGCGCAATCCGATTTGTTCCGTTCGATCGATCACACGCTTGGCTTGATCGCCAACTCGTCCGTGCCTCCCTCGCTGCTCCCAGGGATTCGCGCTCGTGTCGGCGAGCAGGCTGCTCCGCGGTTCGTCAACTTCCGCGGCTGGGCACTGACCGTTTTGGTGACGAGCGCGCTGGCCATCATCGCTTTAATGTCCTTTTGGAATCGGCCGCGGCCGAGTCTAGAGAGTCCCGGCTTGGCCCGCCAGAGTGCGCCGCAACGAAGCGAGTCCACACCAACCGTTGCTGCTGTCACGCGACCGCCGCGAAAGCCTGCAGCTCGGCTTGCCAGGCCCCGCGTTGCCTCTGCTCCGTCTGTTGTCGTGGAACAGCCGACGCAGGAGGTGATCGTGCTTTCCGAAGAACGCGAGGCCTTTGCTCGCTTCGCCTCGACTGTTTCAGAAAACCGTGCAATGGCGTTGGCACTAACCCATCCGGCTCAACCCGAAGACGAATCAGCTAAAGAGATTGCACTCTTAAAAATCGAGAGCGTCACCGTGAAACCGTTGGAACTCAACTAGTCGTATCTTGATTAGCGCGCTTTTAGAGAACGAAACAAGAATGATTCTCCGGAGGATCATATGAAAAAAGCAGTGTACTTGGCCGTGACACTCTTCACCCTCGGGTTGCTCGGCAGTGAACTTCTAGCCCAGGAGAAACCCAAGCCAGAGGCGAAGAGCTCTCCGACAACTTTAAAGCTTCAGGTCACTATCACGGAGACCCAAGGTGACAAAAAGCTCGCCAATTTGCCGTACACGTTCTTCGTTAAGTCCGACTATGCAGGGCCAGGCCCCTGGGCGAAAGTACGCATGGGCAGCCGTGTCCCTGTTGCGACAGGAAGCTACCAAATGGGAAGTGGTTCGAGCAATCCGATCGGGCCGCTCGTCAATACTCAATTCCAGTATATCGATGTGGGTACGAACATAGACGCGCGAGCGATTACCACTGATGAGGGACGCTACGATCTTATTCTGAATCTGGAGCGCTCCTGGGTCGAAGGTGACCTTGTGCTGCCAGGTGACAAGCAGTCTTCTCCTTCTGCGGAGCCTTCGGGCCAATTTCGCGAACCGATCATCCGACAGTTCAAAACCGAACTAACCTTGTCCATGCACGACGGTCAGACCATCCAGAGCACCCAGGCGACAGACCCGCTGAGTGGCAGGATCCTGACAATAACGGTCTCGATGAACGTCGTGAAATAGCCTCGGCTCAAGCCAGGGTTGACGCGAGCGCGGCCGGCAGATCGCTATGCACAAAACGATAGTCCAGCCGTTGCAATTGCTCCGGAACGACGCGCTGGCTCGACAGGAGCAGCGCGCCGGCCATCTCTCCGAGCAGCAACCGCAGCGCAAATGCCGGAGCGGGGAAGAGCGCCGGCCGATGCAGGGTTTCCGCGAGCGCGACGGTGAACTCGGCGTTGCGCACGGGTTGCGGCGCGACCACGTTGATGGGCCCGCGCACCGCGCCATTCTCCAGCGCAAAGCGCAGCGCACCGACCGTGTCGTCCAATGTGACCCAGCTCATCCACTGCTGGCCTGAGCCCACGCGCCCGCCCAAACCGAAGCGAAACGGCAGAGCCATCTTCGGCAACGCTCCACCGCCCTTTGCCAGAATCACGCCAAAGCGCGCCAGCACCACGCGGATTCCCAACACCTCCGCCTTGCGCGCCTCGGCTTCCCACTCCTGCGCGAGACCGGCGAGAAAATCGGCGCCAGGCCCACTCTCTTCGTGCAGAGTTTCATCCCCGCGGTTTCCGTAATACCCGATCGCGGACGCCGAAACCAGCACGCGTGGACGCGCCGCCATTTTCGCCAAGGCTCTTACCAGGGCCGCTGTGTTATCCACACGGCTGGTCCGCAGCAGGTTCTTTCGTTCGGCGGTCCAGCGCCCATCGGCAATCGACGCCCCAGCCAGATTCACCACCGCATCGGCGCCTACAGCGGCTCCGCCCAACTCTCCAGTCCCGGGATTCCACTGCACGTCGAATCCCTCGGGCACACTGTGGGTCTCGAGCTTTGTTCCGGGGCGCACCAACCGGCAAACAATATGCCCGGCCCGGCGCAAATCACTCCGCAAGGCGTTTCCTACGAGTCCTGTCGATCCGGTGACGAGAACCTTCATCGCTGACGCATTCCAAAGTGTGCCGGAGCCTGAACTGGCGGCTCTGCTGGCA
>Ga0335071_10002686_pt1 | contig 18915 bp, 15 predicted proteins | sample Lox_Sample_15_FD_206724 | JGI IMG/M metagenome (GOLD analysis project Ga0335071, IMG submission 206724) | Soil microbial communities from Loxahatchee National Wildlife Refuge, Florida, United States - Lox_Sample_1.5 | ecosystem: Environmental > Terrestrial > Soil > Wetlands | place: USA...
CGGGTCGCCGCCCGCGCAGGGTCCGGTACTCCTCGAACGCCTCCGGAGAGCGGTGCTCCGGCAGTACCTCGACGCGGTCGCTCTCGACGCTGAACACGAACCGCGCCGTCGGGATCAGGATCTCGAGCTCGTAGGCAGTCGGCACGCCTTGGCCGAGAGGCGTCACGCGTCGCCGCCCGAGCCGCCGTCGGCGTCGTCGCGGGCGTACAGGAAGTCGACCTTGTCCAGGTTGAGGATGATGAACGGCGCGGTCTCGACCAGGTCCTGGCGGCTCTTGTCGTAGATCCTCACCTTGGACAGGGTGAGCCGGCTGTCGCTGAAGGCGCGGATGTAGTCCGACGGCCGGCGGGAGCTGGCGCGCTGACCTACGCCGAAGTGGGCGATGCCGACGATCTTGAACTCGCTGATGTACGCCACGACCTCGAGCTCCTTGAACCCGGTGTCCCGCAGCCCCTCGATGCTTGCCCTGGCGTCATCCATCTGCGTCCCCTCCTGCTGAGACGGGCGGACCGGCGTCCGCGCCGTGTTCCACACCCGACTGCCCCCCGCCGCGCGCGTGCACCTCCGCGGCGCACGGCGTCCCGGCGAAGGCGCCGACGGCGCCCCGGCCGGGACGCGCCGCAAGGCGCAGGCGTTCGAGGGCCTCGCGCCGCGACACTCCGTGTCGCGGCGCGAGCACCACACCGACCGCGGCGCCGATCACGCCGCCGACCACGAGACTGCGCGCCCTGCCCATATCGTCACTCTATCCGCCCGGCTTCACTTGAGAAACACGAGCGCTCCTTCTTCGACGTCCACCCTGATGGTGTCGCCGTCCTTGAACCGGCCGCGCAGCAGGGCGCTGGACAGCGGGTTCTCCACCAGGCGCTGGATGGCGCGCTTCATGGGTCGGGCGCCGTACTCGGGGTCGTAGCCCTGCTCCGCCACGAACTCCTTGGCCGCCTGGCTCACTTCGAGCGCCATGCCCTGTCCATCCACCAGCTTGCGCAGGTGCGTGAGCAGGAGGTCGACCACCTGGGTGAGCTGCTCCCTGGTGAGCGGATCGAACACGATGACCTCGTCGATCCGGTTGAGGAACTCCGGCCGGAACGACTTGCGCAGCTCGTCGAGAAGGCGCTTCTCGAGATCCTCGTGCGAGTGCGCCTCCTCCTCCGAGTGGAACCCGAGGGGATACTTGCCGATCAGGCCGCTGCCGAGGTTGCTGGTCATGATGACGACCGTGTTCTTGAAGTCCACCGTGCGGCCCTTGCCGTCAGTGAGCCGGCCGTCGTCGAGGATCTGCAGCAGGGCGTTGAACACGTCGGGGTGCGCCTTCTCGATCTCGTCGAAGAGCACGACGCTGTACGGGCGCCGCCGCACCGCCTCCGTGAGCTGGCCGCCCTCGTCGTAGCCGACGTAGCCGGGCGGGGCGCCGGTGAGCCGGGACACCGTGTGCTTCTCCATGTACTCGCTCATGTCGAGCCGCACGAGCGCGTCCTCGTCGTCGAACAGGAACTCGGCGAGCGCCCGAGCGAGCTCGGTCTTGCCCACGCCCGTCGGTCCCAGGAAGAGGAACGAGCCGATGGGCCGCTTGGGGTCCTTGAGGCCCGCGCGCGCCCTGCGGACGGCCTCGCTGACCGCCTCGACCGCGCGCTCCTGCCCGATCACACGGCCGTGGAGGTCGTGCTCCATCTCGAGCAGCTTGTCGGCCTCCTCCTGGAGCATGCGCTGCACCGGGATGCCCGTCCACTTGCTGACCAGCGCAGCGATGTCGTCGGCGTCGACGGTCGCGTCCGCGATGCCCTTGTCCGCGAGCCAGGCGTCCTTGGACTTCACGAAGGTCTCCTGGATCTTGTCGGTCTGCTCCTTGAGCTGTGCGGCGCGCTCGTAGTCCTGCGCCTGCACGGCCGCCGCGCCCTCGCGCGTGAGCTCCTGGAGCCTGAGCTCCATCTCGCGCAGGTCCGGCGGCAGCATCGTCGCCTCGATGCGCAGCTTGCTCGCCGCCTCGTCGAGGAGGTCGATGGCCTTATCCGGCAGGAACCTGTCGCTGATGTAGCGGTCACTCAGATGCGCCGCTTCGCGGAGAGCCTCGTCGGTGATCTTGACCTTGTGGTGCGCCTCGTACTTGTCGCGCAGCCCCTCGAGGATGGCGACGGTCTCCTCGACCGTGGGCTCCCCGACGAGGATGGGCTGGAAGCGGCGTTCGAGCGCGGCGTCCTTCTCGATGTGCTGGCGGTACTCGTCCAGCGTGGTGGCGCCCACGCACTGGAGCTCGCCGCGGGCCAGCATCGGCTTCATCATGTTGGAGGCGTCGATCGCGCCCTCGGCGGCGCCGGCGCCGACGACCGTGTGCAGCTCGTCGATGAACAGCACCACGTCCTTGGAGCGCTGGATCTCGTCGAGGGCGCCCTTGAGGCGCTCCTCGAACTCGCCGCGGTACTTGGAGCCGGCGATCATCGCGCCGAGGTCGAGCGCGAGCACGCGCCGGCCACGCAGGAGCTCCGGCACGTCGGCGTTCACGATCTTCTGCGCAAGGCCGTCGGCGATGGCGGTCTTGCCCACGCCGGGCTCGCCGATGAGCACGGGGTTGTTCTTGGTCCGACGGCTCAGCACCTGGATGACGCGCTTGATCTCCTCGTCGCGGCCGATGACGGGGTCGAGCTTGCCGTCGCGGGCCAGAGCCGTGAGGTCCCGGGTGTACTTCTTCAGCATGCTCTCGCCGGTGGCGGTGGCCTCGTAGTCGGTACCCGTGGCCCGTATCCGGGCGAGCGCGTCGCGCAACCGCTCCTCGGTGATGCCGACGTCCTTGAGGATGGCGCTGCCTGGGCCCTCGCCCTCGAGGAAGACGCCGAACAGCAGGTGCTCGGTGCCGACGAACTCGTCGCCCATCTTCTGGGCCTCCTGGACGGCGAGATCGAGCGCCGCCTTGGCGCGGGGCGTCATGTAGAGCATCTCGGCCGGTCCGGATGGACCACTGCTGCCGGCCGGCTGGTTCTGAGCCATGCGTTCGGCGCGGGTCATCAGCTGGCCCTTGTCGATGCCCATGATGTTGAGGAGCTGCTCGACGACGCCGCCGGGCAGGCTGAGCACGCCGATCAGGAGGTGCTCGGTGCCGAGCACGTTGCCCGGGCCGCGCCGGACGACGCCCTGCGCCGTCTCGAGCGCCTCACGGGCTCGTTCGGAGAACTTGTTCACGTCCATGTGGTGGTTCCTTCGTCGGTGGATCTTTCGGGAGAAGGTCTCAGGCCGCGCTCACGCCGCGCCGCGCGGCCGCCCTGCCTTCGGTTCGGCCGGCGCGGTCAGGCGTGCCGGCGGCGCCGGCCGATGTGCACGACCTGGCCGCGGCCGACCGGCACCAGGTCCATGCGGTGTGCGCGCTCCACACGCTCGATCTCGCGGCGCATGGCCTCGGATGCCTCGTCCAGTCGCTGCTGGAGCAGCTGCATCTGGCGGCGCATGGTCTCGAGCTGCTCTTCCATGGCCAGCACCCGCTCCACGCCGGCCAGGTTGAGACCAAGGTCGGTGAGCTCCTGGATGCGGTGGAGCCTCTCGACGTCGTGCTGCGAGTAGCGGCGCGTCTTGCCGGCCGTGCGCTGCGGCAGCACGAGCCCGCGCCGCTCGTAGAGGCGGAGCGTCTGCGGGTGCATGCCCGCCAGCTCCGCAGCCACGGAGATCATGAAGAGCGGTCTGTCGTTGTCGTCTTGTCTCATGACGGGTCTCCGCCGTCGTTCGCCTACCCGCCGCTCACGCGGTGCTACGCGGGTCCGGCAGCGTCGCCGCGAGCTTCTCGAACAGCTGCTTCTGTTCCTTGTTCAGCCTGGCCGGGATGCTCACCCGGAGCTTGACCAGCAGGTTGCCCTGGCCGCCCTTGAGCCTGGGCATGCCTTTGCCCTTCAGGCGCAGTGTACGCCCGTCCTGGCTGCCCGCCGGCACCTTGAGCGACACCTTGCCGCCGCCGGGCGTCGGCACCCTCACGGTGGCGCCCAGCGCCGCCTCGGCCACGGTCACCGGCACCTCGACGACCAGGTCGTCGCCGTGACGCTCGAAGAGGTCGTCCGACTCGACGCGCACGCGCACGTACAGGTCGCCGGCCGGGCCGCCGCGGAGGCCGGCCTCACCCTTGCCCTTGATGCGGATCTTGCTGCCGTCCTTGACGCCCGCCGGGACTTTGACGTTGTACCGGCGGGTGCGCGTCTGCACGCCCGTGCCGCGGCACGTGGGGCACGGGTCGTCGATGATCGTGCCCTGCCCGTGACAGCGGGGGCACGCCTCGCTGAGCGCGAACGGCCCCTGGTTGCGCGAGACCACGCCCCGACCCTGGCACTCCGGGCACACCTTGGGAGTGGTGCCCGGGCGTGCGCCGCTGCCGCGGCAGGTCTCGCACGTGTCCTGCTTCTCGACCGGGACGCGCACGGTGACGCCGTGCAGCACGTCCTCGAACGAGACGGTCACGTCGGCCTGCAGGTCGGCGCCTCGCTCGGCCTGCCTGCGCCGGCCGCGGCCGGCGCCGCCCGCCGCCCCGCCGAACAGGTTGCCGAGGATGTCGCCGAGGTCGCCCATGTCGAACTGGACCCCGCCGCCCTGCTGCTGCCACTGCTGGTACATCCGCGGGTCGAACCCCTGGGAGCCGCCGGCACCGGGACGGAAGCCGCCCGGCCCCGCGCCGAAGGCGCCGAGCCGGCTGAGCTCGTCGTACTGCTTGCGCTTCTCGGGATCGGAGAGCGTCTCGTAGGCCTCGTTGACCTCCTTGAACTTCTCCTCCGCCGCCTTGTCGCCGGGGTTCTTGTCGGGGTGGTACTGGCGAGCAAGCTTGCGGAACGCCTTCTTGACCTCGTCCTGCGAGGCGTTCTTGGAGACGCCGAGCGTGGTGTAGAAATCAGCCATCTCCGCCCGCTCACCTGGCCACGATGACCTTGGCGGGGCGCAGCAGCTTGCCGTGCAGCAGGTAGCCGCGCTCCAGCACCTGGGTCACCTCGCCCTCGCCGAACTCGTCCGACGGCTGGGCGACGATCGCCTCGTGGTACTCGGGATCGAACATCGTCCCCGGCTCGACCTCGATCTCCTCCAGGCCGTGGCCGGCAAGGGTGCCACGCAGCTGGTCGGCGACGAGTTGCAGGCCGGCCAGGAGCTGGCCCTCCTCGTGCTTGTCGCCCGCCTCCAGTGCGCGGCTCAGGTTGTCCATGACCGGCAGCAAGGACTCGACGACCGTCTCGGCGGCGCGCAGGCGCAGCTCCTCGTTGTCCCGCTGCACGCGCTTGCGGTAGTTGTCCCACTCAGCCTTGAGCCGGCGCAGGTGATCGAGGTAGTCGTCGCGCTCGCGCCCGACCGCGACGAGCTCGTCGGCGATCGCCTGCGCCGCGGCCTCGGCGATCCGCACCTCGTCCGCGGCGGCCTCGGCGACCTCCGCCTCCGCGGCCTTCTTGCCGGCCTGCGCCGCGGCGGCCTCCGGAGCCTTCGCGCGCTTCTGGTCGTGTGTCGTGTGCTTCCTGTCCGTCATGTCTGTTCTCTGCCCTGGTTTCGTCGGCGGCCTGGCGGCCGCTCCGTCATCGCCGGAGGCCCGGCGGGGCGGGCGCCGCTGCGCCTCCGCCCCGCCGGCCTCGCGGCCGATCCGTCTCAGCTCTTGCTGGCGGCCTCGCCGGTGGCGCCCGTCGTGGCCTCGACCGTCTTCTTGGCCTTGACTTCGATGCGCTGGGGCTTCTCCTCCTCGGCCTTGGGGACCGTGACGGTGAGGATGCCGTCGTCGTAGCCGGCCTGGATCTCGTTCGCCTTGACGCCTTGCGGCAGTGCGAGACTGCGCTGGAAGCTGCCGAAGCGACGCTCCACGCGGTAGTACCGCTCGTCCTCCACCTGCTCCTCGAACTTGCGCTCGCCCTTGATGGTAAGCACGTTGTCCTCGACCTCGATCTCGATGTCGTCGGGGTCCATGCCCGCGAGCTCGGCCTTGAGGACGACGGCGTCCTTCTTGTCGAAGACGTCCACCGCCGGCAGCCAGCTCTCCTGACGCCCGCTCCAGACCTGGTCCACCAGCCGGTTGAACTGGTTCTGGACCTGGGTCATCTCGCGGAACGGGTCCCACCTGATGATCGCCATAGTCGACACCTCCTCTGGATGTCCTGGTTGAGGCAGGCGAGGACGGCGAGATCCCCGCCCGCCACGTTCCTTACTTGTTCTCGTCCTCGTCGATGACCTCGTAGTCAGCCTCTTCGACGTTCTCGTCGTCCTGGCCCGACCCGTCGCCGCCGGACGAGGCGGCCTGCTCCTGCTGCGCCTGCTGGTACACGGCCTCGGCGAGCTTGTGTGAGGCCTGCATGAGCACGTCGGTCTTGGCCTTGATGGCGTCGACGTCGTCGCCCTCGAGAGCCGTCTTGAGCTCACTCGCCGCCGCCTCGATGTCGGCCTTGGTGGAGCCGTCGACCCGGTCGCCCATGTCGCGCAGCGACTTCTCGGTGCTGTAGAGCAGGTTCTCGGCGCTGTTCTTGACGTCCGCCACCTCGCGCGCCTTGCGGTCCTCGTCGGCGTGCGCGTCGGCGTCCTTCATCATCCGCTCGATGTCCTGCTCGCTCAGGCCGCTGGACGCGGTGATGGTGATCTTCTGCTCGTTGCCGGTGCCCAGGTCCTTGGCACTGACGTGAACGATGCCGTTGGCGTCGATGTCGAACGTGACCTCGATCTGCGGGATGCCGCGCGGCGCCGGCGGGATGCCCACGAGCTGGAACTTGCCCAGCGTCTTGTTGTAGGCCGCCATGTCGCGCTCGCCCTGCAGGACGTGGATCTCGACGCTCGTCTGGTTGTCGTCGGCGGTACTGAAGATCTCGCTCTTCTTGGTCGGGATGGTGGTGTTGCGGTCGATGAGCCGGGTGAACACGCCGCCCTTGGTCTCGATGCCGAGGCTCAGCGGCGTGACGTCGAGCAGCAGCACGTCCTTGACCTCGCCGGCCAGCACGCCGCCCTGGATGGCGGCGCCGACGGCGACGACCTCGTCCGGGTTGACGCCCTTGTGCGGGTCCTTGCCGATGAGCTCCTTGACCTTCTCCTGCACCGCGGGCACACGGGTCATGCCGCCCACCAGGATCACGTGGTGGATGTCGCTCTTGCTGACGCTCGCGTCCTTGATGGCGCTCTCGACCGGCTTGACCACGCGCTCGACCAGGTCGTGCGTGAGCTCGTCGAACTTCGCCCGTGTGAGCGTGAGGTCGAGGTGCTTGGGCCCGTTCTCATCGGCGGTGATGAACGGCAGGTTGATGGCCGAGCTCATCGTGGTGCTGAGCTCGATCTTGGCCTTTTCCGCCGCCTCGTACAGCCGCTGGAGCGCCATCTTGTCGGCGCTCAGGTCGATACCCTGGCTCTGCTTGAACTCCGCGACCATCCAGTCGACGACGGCCTTGTCGAAGTTGTCGCCGCCCAGGTGCGTGTCGCCGTTGGTGGAGCGCACCTCGAACACGCCCTCACCCAGGTCGAGGATGGAGACGTCGAAGGTCCCGCCGCCCAGGTCGAACACCAGGATGGTCTGGTCGTGCTCCTTGTCGAGTCCGTACGCGAGCGCGGCGGCCGTCGGCTCGTTGATGATGCGCTTGACCTCGAGGCCGGCGATCTTGCCGGCGTCCTTGGTGGCCTGGCGCTGCGAGTCGTTGAAGTACGCCGGCACGGTGACGACCGCCTCGGTGACCTTCTCGCCCAGGTATTCCTCGGCGTCCCGCTTGAGCTTCTGCAGGATCATCGCGGAGATCTCCGGCGGCGAGTACGTCTTGCCGCCGATCTCGACTGAGGCGTCGCCGTTGGAGGCCTTGACCACGTGGTACGGCACGATCTTCATCTCTTCGGAGACGTCGCCGAACTTGCGGCCCATGAAGCGCTTGATGGAGAACACCGTGTTCTCCGGGTTCGTGACCGCCTGACGACGGGCGACGCTGCCTACGAGGCGCTCGCCGCTCTTCGAGAACGCGACCACAGACGGCGTGGTGCGGCCACCCTCGCTGTTGGGGATGACCGTCGGCTCGCCGCCCTCGAGCACGGCCATCGCGCTGTTGGTCGTGCCCAGGTCGATGCCGATGACTTTGGCCATGGAACTTCCTCCTTGGGGGATTACTCTGGCGTGAATCATAAAATATGAGTCACTTACTGTCAACTTTTTACCCGGACGGTGGAGTCCCAAACGCTCGCCGGCCAAGGCTGGCGAAAGGCGACCGCCGGCAGGGCTTCGCCCCCGCGGCGACGAACCCAGACGGCGGAGGTGAAGGACCATGGCGAGCCGGCCCGACTGCGCTCAAGCAGGACGTATCTACATCCCGCGCTGGGTGCAGCTTGCCGTGCTCCCGGCGCTGCTCATCATCGGCTGGTTCGTGCTCGGGGCCATCGGTCAGGTCATCTTCATCTTCCTGGTGGCGGCGCTCGTGGCGCTGATCCTGAACCCGCTCGTCCACGGGCTGGAGCGCCTGCGGATCCCGCGTTACGCGGGCGTGTTCCTCGTCTACTTGGGGTTCGTCGCGCTCGTGGTGCTGGTGGCGGCGCTCGTGTGGCCGCCCATCGAGCACCAGCTGCGCAACCTGGCGGCGGCCCTCCCCGGCATGGGTGGCCAGGCCAACGCCACGATCGCCCGCCTGCAGCACCTGGTCGACCGGACGGGGCTGCGCATCGACGTGGCCGACCAGATCCGCACGGGCCTCACGGCGATCGCCGACCGCATCCCGCAGTTCACCGGCAACGTAGTCGACGTGGGCGTCACCGTCGTGCGCCAGATCACGTACTTCATCATCATCGTCGTGCTGTCCATCTACATGCTCCTGGACAGCCGGCGCATCGGGCAGCTCATCGCCCGCCGCTTCCCCACGCACAGCGAGGACGACGGGCGCGAGTACTCACGTGCGGTCAAGACGGCCGTGGTCGACTACGTCAAGGCGCAGCTGCTGCTCTCGGCGGTCATGGGCGGAAGTGTCGGGGCGGCCATGTGGGCCCTGAGCCTCGTGGGCGCCTTTCCCTCGGGCGGCCGGTACGCCCTGTTCTTCGGCGCGTGGGCCGCCCTCATGGAGGCGATCCCGTACCTGGGGCCGGTGCTGGCCGCCGTTCCCCCAACCGTGATCGCCGTCTTCGACTCCCCTCTCTCGGCGCTCTGGGTGATCATCACCTTCATCCTCATCCAGGAGGTGGAAGGGCACATCCTGGTGCCGGTCATCATGGGGAGCCGGTTCCGCGTCCACCCGCTGGTCGTGATCTTCGCCATCCTCGCCGGGGCAGAGATCCACGGCATCACCGGCATGCTCATCGCGATCCCCCTGATCCCGCTGATCAAGGAGACCTGGCTCTTCTTCAGGCCGCGCCTGCAGTTCGAAGGCTGGTGCGCGGCCGTCACCGGCAGAACCGGCGCCGGAGCCGACACCACGGCCGGCGCCCCCCGGCCGGCCGAAGACGGTCCGGACTCCGGGCCGGCGCCGGGCTCCGTCCTGCCGGACTGACGGGCGTCGCCCGTCCCGCGCCCCGCGGCCGGCCTGGCACGTCACTCCCTCCACGCACTCCCCCGACCCTCCCGGCCTCCTGTCAACGGCGGCGGGCGCGGGATTCCGTGGGCCCAGCCCCCCGCTTCGCCGCAACGGTTAGCGCAGCTCGCGACGCGGGCAGGAGTGCAGGAGCGGGAGGGGGACCCGTGGGTGCAGACACCGACATGACCCGGCGCGCTCGTGCCGTCGCGGCGCCGCAACATTGCTCAATGTTTGCTAACACCCACGAAATCCTGTATACCTCCGCGGGTAGGCCGGCATACCCCCCGGGGTGCGCCTGTCAGGAGAAGAGCATGGGGAACCGGAGGACCGACATCACACACCGACTCTTGTGCCTTCCGTCACATGCTGGCGGTCGCGCGACGGCCTTTTTTCGCCCCGATTCCACGCACGAATCTCGCCTCCCGTCGCCCGGGCTTCGTGAGGCGTGTTCGACCCATGATCCGCTTTGCGAGGGGAGGTGATTCAGTGAGAGCGGACAGATCCGACCATTCCAGCAAGGCCAACAAGGGGGTGACCATGTTCAAACGCGTGACCATCGTTGCGCTTGTTGTGGCCGCCTTCGTCCTGATGCTGGCGGTCCCAGCGTTGGCCACCAACGGCTACCGTGCCGACTACACGGTGAGTTCGGCGTGCGCGGGCTGCCACACGAGCGGCACGTTCGGCGCGCCAATCGTCAACCCGCAATGGCAGGGTACGAAGCACGGTACCGATGCCGAAGCCGCTTCATCGGCGCTGAGCCTTCCCTACGGTTCCGTGTGCGCCGGCTGCCACACGGCCAACTACGATCCGACCAAGGTGACCCCCGTCCCGACGGCGACGAGCTCGACTGGCGCCGTCTCGTGGGCGGCCTCTCCTTCGGTCACGACACTGCCGCAGGGTGATCCCAGCGCCAGCGCTCCGTTCTCTGAGCTCGACGTCGGCTGCTCCTCGTGCCACTACGGTGCGGGGCCGGTATCCTCGCTCGACGGACGCGACACCAACGACACGGCGCACACGGTGCCGTACGGCAACCTGGCCGACCCGCAGATCTGCGGCGCCTGCCACTCGCGGTACAGCTACACCACCCAGACCTACTCGGTGGCGCCCGTGCCGTACCTGACCGTCACCACCCCGACGCCGGGCACGCCGGTCACGCCGAACCCGAGCGCGACCACGGCGATCCAGCCGCAGATGGCAATCGGCTACCCGATGCTCGGGTCGCCCTCACCGTCGCCTGCCTGGGACCCGTCGCTCGCCGACTACCTCAACGTGCAGACGCCGGGCTGGACGCCCACGCCGACCGCCACGGTCGCCGGGTTCGCCAAGCTGCAGACGTACTGGAAGATCGACGGCCAGGATTCGCCCTGGCAGCAGAGCGGGCACGAGGGCAGCGCGGCGCAGTACCCCGAGTGGGCCAGCGAAGGTCTGCCCTTCGGTCACGCTGACGCGTTGAAGGCGCTCACCAGCGAGCCCTTCTGGGCGAGCTTCCCCGAGGCGACCAAGCAGGGGTGCCTCGAGTGCCACTCCGCCGACTTCCGCATCCTCAAGGCGGCGGGTAAGAACCCGACCAGCGCCGACGTGAAATACGGCGTCACCTGCGTGGGCTGCCATGCCCCGCACGACGCCGGCACGGTCAAGGGCGTCTGGGATGAGGAGTTCGACGCCCAGCTGAACAACGACGCTCAACTCGCCGGCAACGGCAGCAACCTTTGCACCGAGTGCCACAACGGGGAGATCCCGGAGGGCACGCAGGCTTCGCCGGGTGCGGAGGTCCATCATCCGATGAAGGAGATGATGGACGGCTACGGCGCCATCGACGTCGCGTCGTTCCCGAGCGTCCACAAGGGCAAGTGCATCCAGTGCCACATGCCGCCGACGAGCTACAGCCGCGGTGCTGACCAGCGTGGTGCGAACCACACGTTCAACATCATCACCCCGGCCGACGCCATGGACGCCTCCCCGGTGCCGATCCAGACGGCCTCGGCCGTCGTCACGGCGACTCCGGTTCCGGGCGGCACCCCGGTGATCACGACCACCAACACGGTCACCTACGACACCATGCCCTACTCGGCATGCAGCACCTGCCACAGCAGGCGCACGCAGCCGTCCCCGATCGCGACGGCCACGACGACGGCGACCCCGACACCGGGCGCGAGCCCGCTGAAGGTCACCGTCACAGTGAGCCAGAACGCCGCGGGCGCCCAGATGTACAGCTCGAGCACCAACACCTGGACCCCCGGCGGCGACAGGGCCATCTGGCTCCAGGACACCATCGAACAGCGTCAGACCTGGACCAAGGCCCAGATCGCAGCGATCTGGAACGCGCTGGACGTGGCGGCGAAGAACATGGGCTACGCAGACTACAGCGCCGCCCAGGCAGCCCTCGTCGCCAAGCCCGCCAACACGTGGACCACGGCTGAGCGCGCATTCCTCGACGCGTTCACGAACAACGAGTTCGTGGACAGCGAGGGCAGCTACGGCCTCCACAACTGGGACTACTCGAGGGAGATCGTCAACAAGGCGATGGAGCAGGCGTTGATCGCCCAGACGGGCGTCGTCGTCAAGCTTCCGTACAAGGTGACGCTCAGCCTCTCGAAGTCCACCGTCAAGGCCGGGAGCAAGGTCACGTTCTCGGGCTCCGTCAAGACCGCCAAGGGCGTCGCAGGCGCCGGCAAGGTCAAGATCCTGAAGAGGGTCAACGGCGTCTGGAAGGTGTGGCAGAACGCCACGCTCAACTCGGCGGGCAAGTACTCCCTCAAGGTCAAGCTGACCAACAAGGGCCAGTTCTACTTCCGCACAGCCATGCCGGCCGACTCGCTCAACCAGGCCGGGAAGAGCGCCAAGAGGAAGCTGGTCGTCAACTAGGACCGGCTGACAGCGCCCAGGTCATCGGGCGTTGCAAGACCCGCGAAGGGCGGCCCCCGCAAGGGGGCCGCCCTTCGCACATCTGGGGCCGCCGGCGCGGGCCGGCGCGGCGCGGACCGGCGCGGACCGGCGCGGCGCGATGTCGTCCGGGCGCCGTGCGACAGGCTCGCCGGCCGTCGGAGGTCGCCGTGACGGACGCGCTCATCCTCAGATGTTGCCGGTTCGGCTGCCGAAACCGCCAAATCGTTGCCGAACCCTACACTTGACGCGCGGAATCCGGTACACTGACACGCGCGAGTCAGGGGCTCGCGCCGGCACACGGCGTGCCGGCCCCACGGGAGCACACCTCCCGCGTCTCAGGGGGACGACCTACGCACTGCGGGGTGATACGCAGACCCAGGTGACCACGTGCGTGCTCTGACCGAGCAAGATCCCGCGCCGCCTCGCAGGCATCCTCCCGGCGGCGCCGCCAGCACCAAGCATCCCCGGCCCGGACCCAGGTGCCGAGCCGGGCCGACGCGAAGGAGAACCGAGCATGACAGCCACTACGCAGGTCGACCGCAAGCTCGTCGCCGAGCTCATGGAGAAGGAAGAGCAGCGGCTCCAGGCGGGCACGCCGAAGTCGTTCGAGCTGTACCAGCGTGCCGTCAAGCACATGCCCATGGGCGTGGCCTCCACGTACCACGCGCGCGACCCGTACCCGATCTACTTCACGCACGGCAAGGGGCCGCACATCTGGTCGGTGGACGGTCAGGAGATCCGTGACTTCCACAACGGTTACGGCTGCATGGTGCAGGGCCATGCCCACCCCGCGATCGTCGAGGCCATCCAGAAGCGCGCGCCCCTCGGCACGCAGTTCGGCCTGCCGACGGAGGACTCGATCGTCATGGCCGAGCACCTCTCCGGCGCCTTCAAGCTGCCGCAGTGGCGCTTCGTCAACTCAGGCTCCGAGGCCACGATGGACGCCATCCGCGTCGCCCGCGGGTTCACCGGCCGCGAGCCGCTCATCAAGATGTTCGGCTCGTACCACGGGCATCACGACTACGTGATGGTGTCGATCGGGGTCAAGGACTTCGGCAACGTCGGCCCGCGCGACAACTACAAGTCGATGTCCTACGGTGCGGGCATCCCGCAGTCCTCCATCGACCTCACGGTCCCGGTGCCGTTCAACGACATCGAGAACATGACCAAGCGCATCGAGCGCATGGTGGCGGAGGGCAACACGCCGGCAGCGCTCATCATGGAGCCGGCGATGATGAACCTCGGCGTGGTACTGCCCGACATCGAGTTCTTGCAGGCCGTGCGCGACATCACGAGGAAGCACGGCATCGTGATGATCTTCGACGAGGTCAAGACCGGCATCTGCACCGCCCGCGGCGGCGCGGTCGAGCGCTGGGGCATCGTCCCCGACATGATCTGCCTCGGCAAGGCCATCGCCGGCGGCCTCCCCTGCGGCGCCATCGGCGGCACCGAGGAGATCATGGCCAAGGTCAACGACGGCACCGTCTTCCAGGTCGGTACCTACTCGGGCAACCCGCTCAGCATGGCCGGCGCGCGCGCCAGCTGGGAGCAGGTCATGACCGACGACGCGTACAAGCACCTCAACGCGCTCAACGACCGCATCATCGCCGGCTGCGACGCGGTGTGCGAGAAATACGACTTCCCCGGCTACACGGTCGGCATCTCGTCCAAGGGCTGCGTCAACTTCGCCAGCGGCAAGATCACCGACTACGAGAGCTTCATCAAGTACCAGGACCACGAGCTCGTGGCCCTGGCCTGGCTCTACAACTGGAACCGCGGCATCATCATCGCCCCCGGCCGTGAGGAGGAGTGGACTCTGTCCATCACCCACACCAACGAGGACATCGACGCTTACATCGAGGCGTTCGAGGACCTCATCAGCGACGTCAGCGCCTGACACGGGCGGGGTGGCCGGCCGCCGGGAGCGGCGCCGGCCGGCAAGACGCGAACGGGGCGGGCGGCCAGCGGGCCGCCCGCCCCGTTCGTCGTTTCCGAGCCCGTTGCCCTGCGGCCGGCCTCGGCGCTCGCTCAGGAGAGCGGGCGGCCGGCCTCGCCGCCCGCCCCCGGGGCGCCCGCCCCGGTCGGCGCGTCGACGATGTCGTCGAGCAGCTGGCTCACCTCCGCCCACACGCTGTCACGGTGGGCCCGCAGCTCCGTGGCGTCGTCGTCGCGCGACTGCCGGTCGGTCTTGACCAGCACCACACCGGCTTCGGCCAGCTTGCCGAGGATGCTCACGACGGTGATCTCTTCCAGGTTGCTCGCCTGCGTGATCTGCTTGACGGTGCGCGCCCCGTCCACCTGGAGCAGCACCATGAACTCGTCGCGGCCCATGAGGACCGGGTTACGCGGCAGCGAGTTGTAGTCGCCGTTGCGGATGAGCACCGCGGACGGCTGGCCGAGCATCTCGACGGCGAGGCAGTACTCGCCGCCCAGCGCGGAGATGCCCAGCAGCACGGACTGCGTGTCGACCGTGACGTAGTCCACCGGCGCCGGCGACGGGTCGACGACGAAAACGAACGACCCGGCCGCCTCGAGCTTGGCGGCCACCAGCGTGTTGGCGATCTGCCGCGAGAGCACCTCGCGCAGCGCATCCTCGGCGACGGCCCCGTGCTCGACCAGGATGGTGCCCACCGGGCGCGGCCGCGCCTCCTGCTGCGCCAGCGCGGCCTGCAGCTGCTGCTCGGTGACCAGCGCCCGCTTGAGGAGCTGGCTGCCGATGACGGTGTCGGCCGCCACGCGCGTGGAGTCGCGCGTCTCGGCGATGCGCCCGCCGGTGAAGTGGACGTCGATGAGTCGCTGCGGACACTCGATGTGCAGCGTGCCGGAGCGGTGCATCCTGCCCAGCATCTGCAGGATCTCAACGACGCCGAAGGTGTCCAAGGTGCCCTGCATACCGGCATGAAGTCTATAATCGCGCCACATGAACGTCGACCTCCATACGCACACGTATCCCGCCTCCGACTGCTCCCGCATCTCCCACATGGACTACATCGCGTGGTGCGTCGACAACGGGATCGAGGCGGTGGCCCTCACCAACCACGGCGACGTCTCGGACAACCGCGAGCTGAGACCCGCGCTCGCGGCGGAGGGCGTCCTGCTCATCGACGGCGTGGAGATCAGCACGCTGTTCGGCGATTTCGTGGTCTTCTCGCCGGACCTGGACTACCTGGAGACCCTGCACGCGGTGCAGGACGCGCCGCACGCCGGCGCCGTGCCCGACGACGCGGCGGTCGTATGGGTGCACCCGGGGGCCGGCGGCGGCCGCAGCGGCTCCGTCTACTACCCGGGCATCGAGCACATGGTCGCCGGCTTCGTCGACGCCGTCGAGGTGTACAACGGCCAGTGGCTCGAGAGCAGGTACGTGGCCATCGCCGAGCAGATGGCCAATGCGCTCCACGTGGCGCGCACCGGCGGCAGCGACGCTCACCGGCTCGACTCCCTGATGTGCTGCTACACGGAGCTGCCCGACCCCCTCACCGGCACCGCCGACGTGGTGAGGGCGCTGCACCTCGGGCACGCCCTGCCCCGCCGCCGCCAGGCCGCGACGCAACGGCGGCGGCGGTTCCGTATCTTCTAGGAGGAGAGATGTGGACCCTGGACGTCAGGACGAACGGACGCGTGAGCTTCGTCGACATCAGCCGGGACGTCGCCGCCCTGGTACGTGACGCCGGCGATGGCGCCGTGCTGGTCTACGTGCCGCACACCACGGCCGGCGTGACCATCAACGAGGACGCCGATCCCTCCGTGCGCGCCGACCTCGCCATGGCGCTCGAGCGCCTGGTGCCGCGCGACCTGCCGTTCGCTCACCGCGAGGGCAACTCCGACGCGCACACCAAGGCGAGCCTGATGGGGAGCAGCGTCCTGGTGCCCGTCGTGGGCGGAGCGCTGCAGCTCGGCACCTGGCAGGGCGTCTACTTCGCCGAGTTCGATGGACCCCGCCACCGGCGAGTGCTCGTGAGCTTTCTGGCGGCCTGACCCGCGGGGGTCCGCTCAGCGTCCGAGCACTTGCTCGAAGAGGTGCCTGAGCGGATCGGCGTTGAGGCGGCCGCCGCTGTGCCGCAGCAGCAGGCGCTCGGCCGGGAGGTGCTGCCCCTGCGACCACAGCGCCTTGAGCCAGTCGCCCGCGTCGCGCGAGTCGAACCACGCCGGACCGAAGTTGTCCTGCAACATGAGACGCAGGGCCCCCTCGAGCATCCACGCGCGCAGGTAGCTCGCACAGTAGAAGCCCTCGTCGACATCGGCCAGGTAGTTCTCGGCGGGCACCGTGACGGCAGTGGCCGCGCTGAGCTTACGGCTGTACACCTCCGCCATGCCGTCGAGCGGCCCGTTCTGCGCGTGCAGCCGGACCTCGTAGGACAGCTTGGCCGCGTACCGCCGCATGAAGTAGAGGTCGTTGACGGCCGCGAAGCGCACGTAGTCCGCACTGTCCTCGTAGTCGAGGATCCGCGCCAGCCACTCCCGGTTGCCCAGGAGGTGGTCGAAGATGAAGGCGAAGCCCTCGGTGACGGCGTTGTCGCCGAGGTGGCGGTACTCGAAGGCGAGGTCGGGCAGCACGTGCGCGTAGTGCTCAGTGTGGCCGGCCTCGTGCAGGAGCATGCCGAAGTCGTCCTGGCCGCCGTGCGGCAGTACGCAGAGGTAGATCTCGTCCGGCACCCGCACCGGTGAGCAGAAGGCGCGCGGCGACTTGAGCTCGCGTACCTCGGTGTCGAGGTGCACGTTCGGCTGCGCGTCGAGGTCGATGCCGAGGCCGGCCAGGGTGCGGCGCAGCGACGGCAGCAGGGCGTCGGCGCGGAACGCGTGGTCGAACCCCTCCGCCCGCCACAGGTATGGCAGGTCGGCGTAGGAGAGCTCCTTGAGCGTGAAGCCCAGACGCTCGCGGACCAGACGGTCCATGACGCGCTCGTAGAGGCTCTCCGTGTCTGCCAGGAACGCCTCGAGCTCGGCGCGAAGGTGGTCGTAGTCGAGGCCCTTGACCGTGCCGTACAGCTCCACGTAGTCGGGATAGCCCAACTCGACCGCGAGCTCGTGGGAGCGTCTCCACAGCGTGTCGAGCAGCGGGTTGAGCCGCTCGGCGGTGGCGGCGAGGCGCGCCGCCTGGATGCGCTCGCGGCGCGCCCTGTCCGGCTCGTTGCCCTGCACGACGCTCGCCTGCCTCAGCCCGATGGACTCGCCGTCGACGGTGATGGTGGTCTCGCCCTCGATGTTGGCGATCTCGTCGCTGAGGTGCTTGGTCTGCTCGCCCAGGAACCCGTCGACGGCGAACGCGAGGAGGTAGGCCAGGCGGCGCTTCTCGTCGTCCTTGGCGATGGCGTACAGCTGCTCCAGCCCGTCGATGGTCGCACGCGTGAACAGCTCCGGGTGCCGGTCGTAGACGGCCGCCGTGTCGCAGCGCGCCTTCTGGCCGGAGAAGTGGTGGTAGTACTCGAGGTCGAGCTCGCCGATGAACTCCTCGGCGCGCCGCCGGTAGCGATCCAGGTCGACGACGTGCACAGGTGACTCCTTTCTGCGCCCCTGAGGACCGTGCGGTCCAGCGGCGACTCTACCAGCGTGAGAGGAGGGCGACACCCTGACCGGGGACCGGCGGGGTGGACGATTGCCGTCCAGGTGGACGGTGGAGGCGCGCCCTGCGTGCGGTGCACGCGCCACCTGCGGACGGTTCGCCCCCCTCCGCGCGGGGAGGTACACTGGGCGACCATGCCTCCACGCCCGGGAGACACCGTCGAGCTCGACGTGACCACGCTCGCCTACGGCGGGCAGGGCGTCGCGCGGCTCGACGAGTTCGTGGTGTTCGTGCGCGGCGCCGTGCCGGGGGACAGGGTCCTCGTGCGCGTGACGAAGCGCAAGCACGCGCACGCCGAGGCCAGAACGCTCGAGGTCCTGGTGCCCTCACCGCGCCGCGTGCCGCAGCGCTGCCGCCACTCGAGCGAGTGCGGCGGCTGTGAGTGGCAGACGCTGGACTACTCGGCCCAGCTCGAGTTCAAGCAGCAGCAGGTCGTGGACTCGCTGCAGCGCATCGCGCACCTCACCGGGTACGAGCTCGAGCCCATCCGCGGCATGGACGACCCGTGGCGTTACCGCAACAAGATGGAGTTCTCGTTCGGCGCGGACGAAAGCGGACGGCTCGTCCTCGGCCTGCACAGGCGCGGGTCGTGGAAGGAGATCGTGGACGTCGAGGACTGCATGCTCGCGTCCACGCGCATGAACGCGGCGCGCAACGCCGTCGCCGATGCGTGCCGCGAGCTCGGCCTGCAGCCGCACTCGCGCGAAGGAGACGGCGGTCTCCTGCGTCACCTCGTCGTGCGCGAAGGGCGGTCGAGCGGCGACCTGCTGCTCAACCTGTTCGTCGCCGCGCGGTTCCCCGAGGAGGCCGAGCTGGCCCGACGCGTCGCCGAGGCCTCGGGCTGCACGTCCTTCGCCGTCACCGTCAACGAGTCGCGCTCGGACGCGGCCGTGGGCGACGGTCCGCACATGCTGCTGGGACCGCCGTACCTGCGCGAGCGCCTGGCCGGGGTGGACCTGCGCGTGCCGGCCGCCGCCTTCCTCCAGACCAACAGCGGCATGTGCGAGGTCCTGTACG
>Ga0335071_10002687_pt1 | contig 18907 bp, 13 predicted proteins | sample Lox_Sample_15_FD_206724 | JGI IMG/M metagenome (GOLD analysis project Ga0335071, IMG submission 206724) | Soil microbial communities from Loxahatchee National Wildlife Refuge, Florida, United States - Lox_Sample_1.5 | ecosystem: Environmental > Terrestrial > Soil > Wetlands | place: USA...
ATGCTCGACGCCTACGAGGCGCGGCGGGCGCCGACGGAGACCTTCTACGACGGCTACGTGGTCAACGCCATCATGGACGCCTGCTACCGCTCGATCGAGAGCCGGCGCTGGGAGAAGATCGCCCTCGAGCTCTGGCGCGGCCGGAGCGAGTCCGACTCGACGATGGAGCTGGTGCCCTTCGACGGCCAGCACTGGCTCATCAAGCGCGAGAAGATGCCCGACGGACGCACCAAGCTCATCCTGAAAGACCGCCAGACCGGGGTGGTCACCCAGCGGGTCGACTGAGCGGCGTCAGTTCCGCTCCCAGCTCCCGTACATCGCGTTCGGGAACACGAAGTAGCGCCGGCCGAAGTCGGCGAAGGCGGAGTCGTCCTGAAGGCGGATGGCCTGCGTCTTCTCCGGGAAATCCTGGATGTTGTCGCCCAGGAAGGCGACGATCTCCACCGGTGGCAGCCCGGCGGTGCCGCGGGCGACCGCCTCGAAGCGCAGGTTCTTGTCGGAGGAGGCGCCTTCGGGCTTGCACAGCATGACGTCGTAGGGGAGGGCCTGGGCGCGGAAGACGGCCTCGGTGTCGGGGCACTCGACCGCGTCGCGGTTGGTGACGATCGCGATGCGGCCGCCCAGCTCGTGCACGCGGCGCAGGAAGGCCGCGGCCCCGGGCAGCGGCACCGCGGCGCGTCGTGCGGTCCAGGTCCGCCAGGTCGAAGGGTCGAAGGTTCCGCCGAAGGGCACGCGCTCGAGCTGGTATTCGGAGTTGTCGAGCAGCGTGTCGTCGGCGTCCGCCACCACCGCCCAGCTGCCGGGCGCGCGCCCCGCGGCCTTCTGCTCGACGTGGGCGGTGGCCATGGCGTACACCTCGAGGAAGATCGCCCGGTGCTCGGCCGACACCCGGGCCCAGCGGACGGCTCGCTCGGACGGCGTTCCCGCAGCCGCGCAGGCGGTCGCCGGAGCTGGGGCCGGTCGAGCAGGTGGGCCCGCAGGCGTGGCGGTTCGACACGCCGATCCGGCCATCACCAGCACCGCCAGGCCCAGGCTGTACCTCATCGTTCCCTCCGTTCAGTGTTCGAGTCTAGCAACGCCGCCGGGGCGCTCGTCGGTGGGCGCCGGCGCCGCCGGACTCCGTGGTGCCGCCGGCCGCGCGCTGAGCGCTTCCAGGAGCCGGGCGGTGACGGCGTGTGCGGCCGCGTGGATGCGCGGCGACGCGCGATAGCCGGTGACCCGGACACAGAAGGCGAGCGGCGGGTGGGCGGCAGGCAGGAAGCCCACGTAGTTGACGTGGTAGCCGAGACCGGGAGCCGAGGCGGTGCCGGTCTTCATCGCGACCTCCAGGCCCGGTGGCGCCACGCCGGCCGCGGTGCCGTAGAGCGGGACGGCCTTCATCGCCTGCGCCAGGCGCCGGGCGACCCTGGGCTCGGTGACGACGCGGCCGCGTGAGGTGGGAGCGGCGGTCACCTGCAGGCCCAGCGGACCGCAGGCGCCGGCGAGGAGCGCGGGCTCGGGCATGCGGCCGTCGTTCGCCACCGCCGCCGCGAGCAGCGCCGCGTGGAGGGGCGTGATGCTGGTGAGCTCGAGGCCGATCGCCAGGTCGGCGAGCTGTCGTGCGTCCTGTGGCGTCGACTCGACGCGTCCGGCGGCGCCCAGGAGTTCCGGGGCCTTCGCGTCGAAGCCCCAGCGCCGGTACTCCTGCAGCAGGCGCTCGCGGCCGACGGCCACGCCCAGGTTGGCGAAGGCGATGTTGCAGCTCACGGCCAGCGCGTGGTCCAGGCCCGCCAGCCGGCCGGAGGGCCACGGGCACCACAGCGGCTTGCCGTCGTAGCGCTCGACGCCGCTGCAGGTCATGCGAGCGATGAGGGCGTCGGCGTCCTGGCCGCTGCCGTACGCGGCGGCGGCGGTCAGCAGCTTGGCGATCGACGCCGGCTCGCGCTGCTGCTCGAAGGCCGCCAGCGGCTCCTTGTGCGCGGTAGCCGGATCGCTCACCGCCGCGAGCACCGCGCCTGTCGTCGGGTCGAGCAGCACGACCGAGCCGTGCTCGGCCCCGAGCGCCTCGCTGGCGAGGCGGCTCAGACCGAGGTCGAGCGTCAGCCGCAGCCCCGCCGCGTCCTGGCGGAGGGCGCCCGGGTCCAGCGTGCCCAGCCGCGAGAGTGCCTCGCTGACGAAGGGGCCGGCCTCGAGGGTCGGTTGCAGCACGCCGGAGGCGTCGATGACCCCCACCAGCTCGCCGGAGCGATCGAGGACCAGCCGGCGTGCCCCTGCCGCGCGCGCCGCCAGAGCCCGCGACAGCCGCGCGCCCAGCCCGCGGGCGGTGGGCGGGACCGGGCTGGACGCGACCAGCCGTCGCGACAGGGGCTCGTCGCCGCGCTCGAGGGCCAGCGCCGAGGCGTACAGCGGGCCCAGCGGGTGGCCGGCGCGGCAGAGCAGGGCGGCCACGCGCTCGCCGCCTGCCAGCGTGCCGCGGGCGATCGCGCTCGCCACCAGCGCCTCCGGCTCGTAGAAGGGCAGCTCGGACGCCGGTGCGGGTCCGGCCTCGCCACCGGCCAGCGCCCGGGCGAGGGCGGCTCCGGCGTCGGCGCGCGACCGCGCCGCCGGCCAGCGCACGGAAGCGGCGGCGACGCTGGCGGCCGTGGAGTCGCCGGCGAGGAGCCGCTCGCGAGCGACCCAAAGGTCGCGCTCGGCGAGGAGCGCGAGAGAGCCGATCGTCGCGGCGACGGCGACGAGCGCGGCCAGACCCCACGCCGCGCCGCGCGCCACGCCGTCCCGAGTGAGTCGTCGCGGCCTCCGGGCCAGCCGCCGCGTCGGCGGGAGGGGACCCGAGGGCGCGCGCGACGGCCGCTCAGGAAGCGGTGCGGGCTGCACCGACCCGGCCGATGCGCGCCTGGTAGGCCGGCAGGGCGTGGGCGAGCACGCGGACGGCCGTCTCCAGGTCCTCGCGCTTCAGCACGTAGGCGATCCGCACCTCGTCTCGGCCCAGCCCTGGCGTCACGTAGAACCCCTCCGCCGGGGCCACCATCACCGTGGTGCCATCGAGCTGGTACTCGCTCAGCAGCCAACGGGCGAAGTCGTGACCGTCCTCTATCGGCAGCCGCACCACGAAGTAGAAGGCGCCCTCCGGTTGGCGCAGGAAGACGCCCGGCAGGCGGGAGAGGCCCTGGTAGAGAACGTCCCGCCGCGCCTGGTACTCGCGGACGATCCCCTGCGCGTACTCGGGGCCCAGCTCGGAGGCGCCAAGGGAGACCAGCTGCGCGAGCCCGGGCGGCGAGAGCCGGCCCTGCGCCATGCGCAGCGCCGCACCGTGGACCTCGGGGTTGCGCGTCACCAGGCAGCCCAGCCGGATGCCGCAGGCGCTGTAGCGCTTGGACAGGCTGTCCACCAGCACCGCCTGCTCCTCCAGGTCCGGAAGCTGCAGCACGCTGGTGGCCTGGCGGCCGTCGTAGACGAACTCGCGGTAGACCTCGTCGGAGACCAGGAACAGCCCGTGCTCGCGGCAGAAGCCGGCGACCGCCTCCACCTCGCGCCGCTCGTAGACGGTGCCGGTGGGGTTGTTGGGGTTGCTCAGCAGCACCAGCCGGGTGCGCGGGCTGCGTGCGCGCTCGAACTCGGCCATCTCCGGAAGGTGGAAGCCGTCCTCGGCGCGCGCGTGCAGCGGCACCAGGCGCACGCCGGCCATGGCGGCGAAGGCGATGTAGTTGGTGTAGAACGGCTCCACCACCAGCGCCTCGTCGCCGTGGCCGGCACAGGCCATGAGCGCGAAGAGGATCGCCTCGCTGCCGCCGGTGGTCACCACCACCTGCTCGGGCTTCACCTCCAGGCCCACGCCTCGGTAGTAGCCGCACAACGTGGCCACGCACTCGGGCGTCCCCGCCGAGGGCGAGTAGGCGAAGATCTCGGGCGCCTGGGCCAATCGCCGCCGCATGGCCGGCGGCGTCTCCAGGTCCGGCTGCCCGATGTTGAGGTGCAGCACGCGCAGGCCGCGGCGTCGCGCCGCGTCCGCCAGCGGCATCAGCTCGCGGATGGGCGAGGCCGGCATGGTGCGGCCGCGCTCGGAGACCTGGGGCTTCATGGCTCTTCGCTCCTCCAGTGCGCTCGTCCTCTCAGCGCGCCCGCAGGCGGGCGGTGATCGTCTCCTCGCGCTCCGAGGTGACGACCGCCTCCAGCATCCAGGAGGACGCCTCCTGCCAGACGTCCGAGTACTGGGCCACCAGCGTGCGCTGGCGCGGAGGCAGCTCGCGCGCCAGGACCGGCGCCTCCACCGGCCGGCGACGGCCGTCCACCACGGTGGCGAGGGTCAGCGAGCGGACCTTCACGCTGTGGCGGCCCTCGTTGGCCGCCTCGAGGCGCACCACGAACGGCTCGCCGGCGCGCACCGTCTCCGGCAGCACCTCGAAATGCAGGCGTCCGCTGAACTCGGGCGCGCGCTGGGTGCTCACCCCCTCGCGCTCGAACCCCGGCAGCTGGCCCACCGGTGCGGTGCTGACGGCGGTGGCCTCGGTCTCGAAACGTGCCGACGCCGTCTGGGCGCCGCCCCGCGGGGATTCCGTGGCCGGGCGCGCCCTCATCGCCCGGCGGGCGCGGTCGAACCCGTCCCGTGCCTGCAGGTAGCTGCGGGTCGCCTCGGCGTACTCGCCGCCTTCGGCAAGGGTGGAGGCGGCGCGGGCGGCCTCGGTGGCCGTGGCGAAGTCGGCCGAGCCGAAGGCGCCGGCGGACTGGGCCCGCGATTGCGCGGTGCGCATGGCCTCGGCCGCCCGCTCGGCCTCCGCCGCGAAGGTCTTGTTGAGGCGTGCCGAGAGCTCCGCCGCCGCCGGGTGGCGCGGGTCGAGCTCGAGCACGCGCGAGAGCTGACGCGAGGCCCCGGCGATGTCGCCCCGGTCCACCAGCCCGCGGGCGGCGGCCACCGCGGCCTCCAGCTCGGCGCTGCGGTCGCGCGCCTCGGCCAGCACTCGGGCCGCCTCGGCGTGCGAGGGGAGGAGCCGCAGCGCGGTCTCGGCCTGCTGGGCGGCGGCCGCGTAGTCCTTGTCCTCCAGCTCGCGGCGTGCGAGCTGCACCTGGGTGCTCACCAGCGCGTGCCGCAGCGCCTGCTCGGCGGGAGCCGCGGCCGCAGGCGCCGGCGGTGCCGGCCGCGGCCACCACAGGACGCCGGCCGCCACCAGCAGGATCACCGCCGCCCCGGCCGCCAGCAGCCGGGCCGGGCGGCCGCGCAGCCGGCGGAGGGCGGAGGTGCGCTCCACCGCCACAGACGCGGGGCTCTCGGCCGGCGGCGTCGCCAGCGGCTCCGCGGCCGCCGTCGTCACCGCCGCCGGGGCAGGAGCGGCGCCGGCGGCGTCGGGCCCGTCTATATCAAAGAATGATATAGATGACGGCGTCGCCCCGGCCGCCGGGAGCGAAGGCTCCGCCAGCGGGCGCGCCAGCACCGGCGGTGCGCCGAGCATGCGCATCGAGCGCGAGGGCGCGCCGTCGCGGCGCGGCGGCAGCGGCGGCGGCTTGAGCGTCGGACGCGTGGGCGCTGCGACGGCGGCGGGCCGGGCGGCGGCCAGCGCAACCCGCATCTCGGTGGCGCTGGCGAAGCGTCTCTCGCGGTCCTTGCGCAGCGCGCGGTCGACCAGCGCCACCAGCAGGTCGAGGGTGTCGGGCGCCCAGCGACGCAGCGGCGGCGGCTCGGTGTGCACGACCTGGTAGAGGACGCTGGGAGTGGACTCCGACTCGAACGGCTTGTGGCCGGTGAGCAGCTCGTACAGCACGACGCCCACGGAGAACAGGTCCGAACGGCCGTCGACGCGTGCGCCCAGCGCCTGCTCGGGGGACATGTAGTTCGGGGTGCCGAGCACGACGCCGTCCTGCGTCAGCTCCGAGGTGTTCATGCGGGCCAGGCCGAAATCCATGAGCTTGACCAGCCCGCCCGGCACCAGGTGGATGTTGGCGGGCTTGATGTCCCGGTGCACCACGCCCTTGGCGTGCGCGTACTCGAGCGCGGCCAGCACGCCGTCGACGACGTCGAGCTTCTCCTCCAGGGTGAAGCACCGCCCGTGGTCGAGCGCCTGGCGCAGGTCCTCGCCCTCGAGCAGCTCCATGGCGATGTAGTAGAGGCCCTCCTTCTGCTCGCGGCCGAAGGCGTGGATGGTGACGATGTTGGGGTGGTTGAGCTGGGCCGCCGCCTGCGCCTCGAGCTTGAAGCGCCCGAAGGCCTCGTCGCCGAGGCCGATGCCGGCCATCATCGTCTTCAGGGCGACGTGGCGGTTGAGGACCGGGTCGAGGGCCTTGAAGACCTTGCCCATGGTCCCGCCGCCGAGCAGCTCCACGATCTCGTACCCGTCGATCCGCTCGTGGTCCATGCCGCTCGGCGCCGTCGCCACCGGGGCGCGATGGTAGCACGCCGCCTGGCGGGCCGCCTCCAGGGCGCGCCAGCCCTTCGAGGGCCTGGGCCGCTTCGGGGACGCGCCGAGGCGACCGGGGTCGACAGCTACGCCTCGAAGGGGAGCGATCCTAGAATGCGGCTCGGGGGGAGGAGCCATGAAAGCTCAGACCGGGCTGCTGATGGTGACGGTCGCCTGCGCCCTGACGGCGGTGGCATTTGCACAGGAGACGCCCGGCGCGCCGCCCGCGGCGCCCCGGCCGCGGCGCACGGCGCCGTCGGCGCAGCAGCCGACCCCTGCCAGCACCGAGCCGGAGAAGCCGGCGCTGGCCCCGGCTGCGGAGCAGGAGCCGCCGCGGCCCGCCCGCGAGGCGGCCCGCGAGCGCGAGCGCAGGGAGGAGCCCCAGCCCTCCGAGGAGCCCGGCGAGCGCGGCGGCGCCACCACCACGAGCTTCCACTTCGACATGAAGGAGGCCGCGCCGAGCGTCACCCACCACCAGGTCGAGGTGGGCGGCCGCACGCTGCGCTACACCGCGACCGCCGGCCGGCTGCCGATCAAGAACGGCGAGGGCACCACCGAGGCGCTGATGTTCTACGTCGCCTACACCCTGGAGGGAGCCGATCCCACGCGCCGCCCCCTCACCTTCGCCTACAACGGCGGCCCGGGGTCGGCCTCCATCTGGCTGCACATGGGGGCGCTCGGCCCACGCACCGTCGCCCTCGAGGCGCACGGCTTCATGCCGCCGCCGCCGTTCCGGCTGCACGACAACCCGTACACGCCGATCGACCGGACGGACCTGGTGCTGGTCGACGCCATCGGCACCGGCTGGAGCCGGCCGGCCGATGCCGCCGCTGCGCGCAAGTACGAGAACCCCGAGGGCGACGTCCAGGCCTTCGCCGAGTTCATCCGCATGTACCTCACCCGCAACGAGCGCTGGGGCTCGCCGCTCTACCTCTTCGGCGAGAGCTACGGCACCACCCGCTCGGCCGGCATCGCCGGCTACCTGCAAGGCCGCGGCGTCGTGTTCAACGGCATCGGGCTGCTGTCGATGGCCCTCAACTTCCAGACGCTGTCCTTCTCCCCGGCGAACGACGCCGCCTATCCCTGGAACATTCCGACCTACATGGCGATCGCCTACTACCACCGCCGGCTCGCGCCGGAGCTGCAGCAGGCGATCGACCGCTGCCAGGACGACCCCGACGCCGCCTGTGCGCCGCTCAAGGAGGCCGAGGAGTGGGCGATCGGCGAGTACGCGACCTCCCTCGCGCACGGCGACTCGCGGAGCACGGAGGAGCGCCAGCGCGTGATCGACCGCCTGTCGCGGTACACCGGCCTGCCCCGGGCGATCGTCGACGAGTTCAACCTCAGGATCGACGTGGGGACCTTCTGCCACTACCTGCTGCTCGACCAGCGCCTGCGGGTGGGCCGGCTGGACGGCCGCTACGCGCTGCCCGAGCCCGACTTCCCCGGGGGCCGCGGCCCCGGCTCGTTCGCCGACCCCTCCTCCACCGAGACCGTGGGGCCGTTCACCATGACCTTCCACCAGTACGTCCGGACGGAGCTCAACTACAAGACCGACCTGCCCTACTACACCTCCGCCCGCGACTCGGGGATGTTCCTGTGGAGCGCCGGCGGGGGCACGGCCTCCGGCCCCGGCGGCTCACGCGGCTTCCAGGAGGAGATCACGCCGCTGCGCGCGGCGATCGTCGGCAACCCGCACTTGCGGGTGCTGGTGATGGAGGCCTACTACGACCTCGCCACGCCGTACCTGCAGGCCGAGTACACCATGCACGAGCTGAACCTGCCGCCGAGCTACCAGAGGAACGTCGCCTACGAGCGCTACTGGTCCGGGCACATGGTGTACCTGGAGCAGAAGTCGCACGCCAAGCTGCAGCACGACTGGGACGGCTTCGTGGAGAGGACGCAGGGACGCTGACGGCCACGCCGGCGTCCTGCTGCGCTCACTCGATGCCCCGAGCGGGGGCCGCCGACCACGACGGCTGCGGCCGCAGCAGGTAGACGGCTCCCAGCCGGACTCCGTCCACCCGCACCGAGTCGATCTCCTTGCCGGGGGGCGGCGAGTCTCCCGACCAGCGGTGGATGGTGACGACGTAATCGGCCCCGTCGGCCGAGCCGACGAACTGCATCCGGTCCCTCTCCCCGCGCGGCAGCAGACGAGCGTTCCACTCGCACACCTTCTCGGGGGTGTACACCGGGACGGAGGGGCGCGGGTCGCGGGCCAACACGGACTCGAGCAGCCGCCTGCAGCTCAGGCCCCAGTAGTCCAGGTCGAACCGCTGGCCCAGCTGGTCGCGAGGTCCGGCGAGGCGGTTGAAGTACACGTTCTGGTAGGGGTGGGCCCGGACCATCCATGCGGCTGTCGCCCCCATGTCGAGCGCGACCCCGACCAGCCCGGCCGCCGCCGCCGTGCGGAGCCAGGGCGACGCCGTCGGGCGGCGAGCGGCGTGCCAGCAGGCCTGCAGCCCGGCGACCGCCACCACCACCAGCGCCGGGGCGAGGAAGTAGGTCTGTCGCCAGCCATCGTAGAGGACCGAGTGCAGCGCCAGGATCGCCGCTGGCGGGAGGAACAGCCAGGCGAGGAGGACGACGGCCAACGCCCGCCGGCTCCGGTCCTCGTCCGACAGCGAGGTTCGGACGGTCACCGCCAGGCCGAGGACGCCGGCCAGCAGCAGCGAGAGCGGAGTGGTGACCCCGATCCAGACCGGCAGGTAGTACCAGGGCGCCTGGCTGGAGTGGATGAACTGGCCCAGGAACAGCACCTCGCCGCCCCAGGGGTAGTGCGCCATCCTGGTGAATGCCGCGACCAGGCGATGCCAGGGGTCGTTCCACAGGTACGGCCAGAGCAGCACGGTGAAGGCGGCTGTCGCGGCCGCGAACGAGAGCAGGGTGGCGAGGCGCCGCCGCAGCGGACCGCCCGGCCAGGCCGCCAGCAGGGCGAGCAGGGTCAGGGCGGGCAGCAGCAGCCCCACCACGCGGATATCGGTGGCGCAGGCGCAGGCCGCTCCGTGCAGGACGGCACGCGGGTGGGTCGGCCGCCGCAGGTAGAGGGCCAGGGTCCAGGCGGCGACCACGAAGAACGACAGGAACGGGAGATCCTTGGAGTTCACGAAGGCGTCGGCGAACAGCCGGGGCGAGAGGAACAGTCCCGCCGCTGCGGCCACGCCGGCCGCCGTCGAACGCAGCAGCCACCGCGTGAGGGCGAACAGGCACAGCGAGGCGGCCCAGAACACGGCGAACGTGAGCAGATGACGGACCAGGAACGCCGGTCGGGTGTCGCCGGGTGGCGCCAGCTTCTCCGCCCCCGTCAGCACCAGCTCGAAGGCGACACCGTAGGGGAGGTTGTAGTTCTGCAGGTAGGTGGGGTCACCCTGGAACACGTAGCGCCAGGCCTGGCGGCCGAGCACGCGCTGCGGCGACTCGTCCCAGCCGAGGCCGTAGTCGTCGAACACCGCGATGCCCAGCAGCAGGGGCAGGACGAGCAGGGCCGCCGTCAGCCAGTGGTTCGCCCCCCGACAGCGAAGCCGTCGGACTGCGCCCGGGCCCTCCTGCGTCACGCGGCGGAGTCTATGCCAGTTCTCCGCGGCGCCGTCGTTCGCTCAACCCGCGCGGATGGCGTCGACCGGGGTCAGGCGCGAAGCGCGCAGGGCGGGGTAGAGCCCGGCGGTCAGGCCGATGACCACCGCGAAGGCCGCCGCCAGCACCAGCGCCAGCGGCGAGACGGTGAGCCCGTCGGGGAAGGCCTGGGCGGCCAGCTGGGTGATGACGAACCCGATGACCGCGCCGACCAGGCTGCCCACCAGGGACAGCGAGACCGACTCCACCAGGAACTGGCCGAAGATCTCGGGGTCGGTGGCGCCGATCGACTTGCGCAACCCGATCTCGTAGGTCCTCTCGCTGATCGAGATCTGCATCACCGAGAAGATGCCGATGCCGCCGACCAGCAGGGAGATGCCGGCGATCGAGGCCAGCACCACGTTCCAGTTGAGGATCAGCTTGTCGACCTCCCTGCGGACCCGCAGGATCTCCTGGCCGATGTTCTCGATCTTGAAGTCGGTGATGCCGCGGTGGCTGCGGCGCATGAGCGCCTCCGCCTCCTTCTCCGCGTCGCCCATCCTGTCGGGGTCGGCCTTGAAGGCCCAGGCGTGGACGGTGTCCTGGCCCACGAAGTACTTCTGGGCGGTCGAGAGCGGGATGTAGATCTTCAGGTTGTCGCGCTCCATCTCGCCGTCCTGCACCTGGCGGTTGCCGAACTGCTTCAGCACGCCCACGATGCGGAAGCGCACGCCCCGGATCAGCACCTCGCGCCCCAGCGGGTCCTCCTCGCCGAACACGTTCTGCTTGAGCTTCCGGCCCAGCAGGGCCACCGTGGCCCGGGTGTCGACGTCGTTCTCGACCAGGTAGCGGCCCGACTCGGGGACGCGGTTGCGGATGCGGCCCCATTCCGGCGTCACGCCCTCGACCAGGGCCTTGAGGTTGCGGCCGTTCATCCGCACCGTCTCGTCGCCGAGACCCACCACCGGCGCGGCCTGGGCGATGGTCTGCCGCCCGGCCTCGATCACCAGGCCGTCCGCAGCCCGCATGCCGCGCGAGTAGCCCTGCTTCTTCAGCTCCAGCCGGTCCGTGGCCTGCTGCGGCACCGCGAACACCACGCCGTCGAAGCCGAGGTCGTCCAGCCCCTTCTGCACCGCCAGCGCCAGCCCGCCGATCACCGACACCATCACCACCAGCGCCGTGGTGCCGAGCACGATGCCGACCAGAGTGAGCGCCGAACGGAGCTTGTGGCTCCAGATCTCGGCGGCGGACGTGCGCACGGCCTCGCCGATCTGCACTTACTCGTACCTCAGCGCCTCGATGGGGTTGAGCCGGGCGGCGCGGATCGCCGGGTAGAAGCCGAAGAAGATGCCGATGGTCACCGCGAAGGCCAGGCCCAGGACCATGTTCTGCGCGGTCATCACCACCGGCTGCTGGATCATGGCGCTCATGGCGTGGGTGAAGCCCACGCCCAGGCCCAGGCCGAGCAGGCCGCCCGCGATGGTGACCACCACGCTCTCCACCAGGAACTGGGCCAGGATGTTGAGCCCGGTGGCGCCGAGAGCCTTGCGGGTGCCGACCTCGCGGACGCGCTCGTTGAAGGAGGCCAGCAGGATGTTCATGATGACGATCCCGCCGACCAGCAGCGAGATGGTGCCGCAGGTGAGGAAGGTGATGTCGTAGATCTTCCCCTGCTCGTCCATCTCCTGCATGAAGGCGGCGCGGTTGAAGACCTGGAAGTCCAGGACCCCGCCGTGGGCGCGGCGGAGGATGGCGGTCACCTCCTGGGTGGCCTTGTCCATGTCCTTCACGTCGCGGACCTGCACGTTGATGTAGGCAACCTTCTGGTTCTGGCGGTCGCCGACCATGCGGGTGATGACGGAGGTGACCGGGACGAAGACCAGCTCGTTCATCCACTCGAGCGCGTTGCGGTTGGCGGAGTTCCAGTAGAACTCCTTCCTCTCCATCACCCCCACCACCGTGTAGCGGTCGTCTCCCAGGCTGATCACCTGCCCCAGCGCTGGCCGGCCGCCGAACATCTGCTCGCGGCGGGTCGACCCCAGCACCACCACCTTCGCGCTGCGCGAGACGTCCTCGGCGGTGAGGAAGCGGCCCTCGGCCGGGTGGAAGTCGTACATCGGCTCGTAGCTCGGGGTCGCCCCGGAGATGCTGAGGCGCTTCTCGAAGCCGGGCGTCTTCACCAGCTCGTTGCGCTCCATGGTGGGCTCGACCAGCTCGAGCGTCGTCGCCTGGGCCTTGAGCGCGAGCGCGTCGTCGTAGGTGAGGCCCTTGCTCTTCTTCTCGACCGCGTTCTGCTTCATCTCGCGGGCGTCCAGCTCGCGGATGAACATCTTCTTGATGCCGCCGGTCTCCTCCCAGAACTTCTTGCCCTGGTTGCGCCCGCCGTCGATGAGGCCGAAGGTGGCCACCACCGAGCCCACGCCCAGGACGATGCCGACCATCTGCAGCAGGCTCCGGCTCTTGTGGGCCGCCATGTCGACCACGCCGTCGAGCAGCGAGTCCCACAGAGAGAAGAGCAGGTTGCGCAGCGCCCGGAAGCGCGCCATGGCGGGTGCTCCTAGTCCCCCCTGACGAGAGTGTCGTTCTCGATCAGCCCGTCCACGATCTGCACCACCCGCGAGCAGCGCTCGGCGATGCGCGGGTCGTGGGTGACGATGACGATGGTCTCGCCGCGCGCGTGCATCTCGTCGAAGATGGAGAGGATCTCGAGGCCGGTCCTGGTGTCGAGGTTCCCGGTGGGCTCGTCGGCCAGGATCAGCGAGGGCTGGTTGACGATCGCCCGAGCGATGGCCGCTCGCTGGCGCTGCCCGCCTGACAGCTCGGCCGGGCGGTGCTTGGCCCGGTCGCCGAGCCCGACCTTGCGCAGCGCCTCCTTGGCCAGCTCTTTCCGCTCGCTGCCGCCGATGCCAGCGTAGAGCAGGGGCAGCTCGACGTTGCGCAGCAGCGAGGCCTTGGGCAGCAGGTTGAAGGTCTGGAAGACGAACCCGATCTTCTGGTTGCGCACGGCGGCCAGCTGGAAGCCCGACATCGCCGCCACGTCCTTGCCATCGAGGCGGTAGGAGCCGGAGGTCGGGGCGTCGAGGCAGCCCAGGATGTGCATCAGCGTCGACTTGCCGGAACCGGAGGGGCCGATGACGGCGACCATCTGGCCCCTCTCCAGGACGAGGTCGATGCCGCGCAGCGCCTGCACCGCCAGCTCGCCCGCGTCGTACACCTTGGTCACCGCCTCCATGCGGATGAGCGGGGAGGCGGCAAGGGCGGCGACCGGGGCGGCGGCCGCCGCCGGGAAGGGGGCCGCCAGCGCCTCACTCATTGTCCTTCTTCTCCCGGGGGCGGGTGGGGTCCTCGACCGCGACCTCGGTGCCGGCGGTGAGACCCTTCACCACCTCGACCTTGTCGACCGCGGCCAGGCCGGTCTCGATGGTGCGCAGCTCGAACTTCTCCTTCCACGCTTCCTTGGGGTCCAGCTTCGGCGGTGGCGTCTCCTTCTTGCCGGCGGCGAGGGCGTGGCCCATCAGCCCGCCCGACTCGGCGGTCTTCTTCGGCTGCTCGGGCTTCTTGACGTAGACGACCTCCGTCTCGTCCTTGCGGAAGATCGCCTCCACCGGCACCGCCAGCACCTTCGTGCGCTTTTCGCCGACGATGTCGATGTTGGCGGTCATGCCCGTGCGCAGCTCGGCCCCCTGGCGGTCGATCGCGATCTCGACGTCGAAGACCTTGACCTTCTCCTCCAGCCGCGCCGCCGGCGCGATCCTCTTGATGACGCCGGCGAACTTCACCTTGGGGTAGGCGTCCAGCGTCACCTTCACCGGCTGCTCCAGGTGGACCTTGCCGATGTCGACCTCGTTGATGCCGGCCTTGATGATCATCGAGTCCACGTCGGCCACCGTCATCAGCACGGTGCCGGCGTTGAAGGAGGAGACGCCGGAGAGCGTGTCGCCCAGCTCGACCGGGCGGCGGATGATCACGCCGTCCATGGGCGAGGTGACGTTGAGCCGCTGCACGGTGCCGGCCGAGGCGAGCGCGATGGGGACGCCGCTCTCCTCGACGATCCGGTACTTCTCCATGGCCGCGTCGTAGGCGGCCTTGGCCTGGCGGTAGCGGGTCTCGCTCTCCAGCCCCGCCTGCGCCGACAGCAGCCCCTGGCCCAGCAGGCCGCGGTTGCGCTCGTGGGTGGCCCCGGCCTCGTTGAGCGCGATCTCGGCGTCCTGCACCGCGTTCTTGACCTGGGCCAGGTCGCGGGCCTGGTTGACGTCCGGCTCCACCCGGGCCAGCACCTGACCGTGCCTGACCGCGTCGCCCTCGCGGACGAGCAGCTCGACCACCTTGCCGGAGAGGACGGACTTGACGTCCACCTTCACCTGCGGCTCGACCGAGCCGACCTCGGTGACGCGGACCTGGACGTCGCCGATCTCCGCCTTGGCCGTCTTGATCTTGTCCTTCTCCTCGGGCGGCTTGCCCTTGGGCCGCAGGGTGGCGAAAGCGCTCGCCGCGGCGACCGCCAGCACGGCGATCCACATCCACCGGCGCAGACGACTCCTCTTCGACTTGACCATGGGCTTGCCCCTCGCCGCCCGGCACAGCGGCGTTCTGTGAAAGACGGCTCGCGTCTGTTGGCTAGTACGCGTCGGCCGCGGTGGCGGTTCCGGAGAGGCGCGTCCAGTGGATTGAACGAGGTGGAGGCGACCTTCCGCCGGGGCGACTAGCGCCCCGCGTTCGGTCTCCCCCCGTCTCCGCCCAGCTTGCAGCTGATCGAGATCCCTTCCCCGCTGCCCGTCTCGATGGTGGTCCGGTAGTTCGGCAGCGACTCGACGTGGGCGACGAACTCCGCAGCGCCGGACCCGCCGCCGCGCAGCACGTTGTGGGCGGCGAAGCAGCCGCCCACCGTCAGCTTCGGCTCCAGGTCCTCGAAGTACCGCAGGTACCAGTCCTTGTCCGCGTCGGAGAAGACGAAGTCGAAGGGGCCGCGGAGCGCGGGGACGATGGTGTGGGCGTCGCCCAGGCGCGCGTCGATGCGGTCGAGAAGGCCGACCTGCCGGAAGTTGGCGACCGCGGTGTCGTGCCGCTCGCGGTCGATCTCGACGGTGGTGAGCCGCCCGCCCGTCTTCGCCAGCGCCCAGGCGATCCAGATGCCCGAGTGGCCGGTCGAGGTGCCGATCTCCAGCGCGCGGGTGAAGCCGTGCTTCAGCACCAGGTCGTGGAGGATGCGGCCGTCCTGCTCGGGGACGTTCCACTCGTGCCAGGTCCCGTGCTTCTGCCACAGGAACTCCTGCACGCGCTGGTCGAGGTCGGCGTCAGAGGCGGCGGCGAGGGTGGCGAGGACGCAGAGCGGCGGCGCCAGCTTCAGGGGGTGCATGGACCATCGTACCTTCCCACGGCGGCCTTTCTAGCGCCCGTCCCTGCCAGCCCGCTGCAGGCGGCGAGCGAGGTACAGCAGGCTCGCCATCGCGGCGACGGCGGCGGTCACGCCCAGCTCCGACGCAGTGGCGTTCGCGAGGACCCACAGCACCGCCCCGCCGGCCAGGAACGGGATCACGCGCTCGCCGGGGACCCGGAAGGGGCGCCCCTCCTCGCGCACGTCGCGGCGCACCAGCTGGAAGCAGGCGAGCGCGCACAAGAGGTAGAGGAAGAGCAACGCCACGTTCGACATCACCAGCAGCCGCTCGAAGCTGCCCGTCACCGCCAGCACCGCCACGGTCGCGGCGTAGACCCAGATCGCCACCGCCGGGGTCCCGAAACGAGGGTGCACGCGGGCGAAGACGGCCGGTAGCACTCCGGCCCGCCCGAAGGCGAACAGGGTGCGTGGCGAGCCCAGCATGCTGCTGGCGAGGTAGCCGGATATGGACACCGTCGCCCCGACCACCAGCAGCGCGCGGCCCGCGGGGCCCAGCACCCGGAAGGCGGCCTCGGCGAGAGGCGCCTCCGCGTAGCGGGCGAGCTCGCCGCCGAGGACGCCCTGGCTGACGAGCTGCACGGCCGCGTAGAGGAGCGTGGTGAAGCCGAGGGCGAGGAAGACGGAGAGCGGCACCGTCCGCGCGGGGTCATCCACCTCGCCGCTGGGCTCGAGCGCCACCTCCACGCCCACGAAGGCGAACAGCAGCAGCAGCACCGTCTCGCCCAGCGTCTCCACGCGCGGCAGTCCGGGCCAGGCCAGGTTGGCCGGCGCCACGAAGGCGAGGCCGGCCGCCACCAGGAGCGCGAGCGGCACCAGCTTCGCCGCCGTGATCGCCTTCACCAGCCGTACGCCGGGTCCGACGCCGCGCACGTTGACGAGGGCGAGCAGCGCGAAAAGGCCGGCCAGCAGCGTGGCCCGGCCCAGCCCCCGGCCCAGGGCGGGCAGCAGCACCCCCAGCGAGGCGGCGAGCGCGACGGCCACGCTGGCGTTGCCGAGCGCGTCCGAGAGCCACAGCAGCACGCCGGCCATGAAGCCGGCGTAGCCGCCGAAGGCGCGCTCCACGTAGCCGTAGGTGCCGCCGCTCTTCGAGACGCGGCTGCCGGCGATGGCGAAGCAGGTGACCACCAGCGTCATGGTCGCCAGGCAGACGAGGTAGGCGAGGGGGGCGGCGCCGCCCAGCCGCAGCGCCACCACCGCCGGCAGGATGAAGATGCCCCCGCCGACCGTGCTGTTGACGATGCTCGCCGTCAGCCCGACCAGACCGATGCCTCGAACGAGACCCTCGCGGGTCCGGGGCTGAGGCTCGGGCATGTGCGACGAGTCTGCCGCAGCCGGCGGCAGGGCTGCAAACCGCCGCCGGCCGCGGGGCGGGCGCGCGTCGGGGGTGACGGGCGGCCGCTGCGGGCGTCTAGAAGTGGAGGCTCACCTGCGCGCCGACGATGTTGACGTGCGCGTGGTACTCGCCATTCAGGTCGCCCACCGGGGTGGCGGTCGCCGAGTCCTGGTTGGGCAGGCTGCTGGGCGCGTCCTTGAGGAAGAGGTGCGCGTAGCTGAGGTCGACGTGCACGCTCTCCGTCGGTCGCCACTGCAGGCCGCCCGCGGCCCACACCCGGCTGTTGTCGGGCAGCCGCGGCGTGCGGTACTGGTCCTGCACCGGCGACTTGTCGTAGGCCGTGCCCAGCCGCAGCGTCCAGGCCTGGTTCATCTTGACGTTGGCGCCCAGCCCGGCGCGCCAGGTGTCGCGGAAGCTCAACGGGACGTCCTCGAGCGGCGTGGTCGCACCGCTGCGGTAGATGGTGAGCGCCGGGAGGGTGCTCCAGCCGGTCCAGGTCCAGTCGGCCAGCAGCTCCACCTTCGCGTTCTCCCACGCCCCCGCCACCGAGACGGTGTCCGGCAGCTTGATCTGCGTGGTCACCGGGCCGTCGGCGAAGCCGGCGTTGATCGCGGCCCCGATGGCGCCCGTGAGCCCGCTCTCCGACAGCGTGGGGGCGCCCTGGAAGGTGATGGTGCCGTCGACGTCGTGCGTGATCTTGGAGCGATAGCTCACGCCCACGTGCGCCTGGTCGCCGAGCTTCAGCAACGCGCCGGCGTTCCAGCCCCAGGCGTCCGAGGTGCCCGACAAGAGGGCCGGTCCCTCGCTGGCGAGTCCCGCGGGGCCGCCGAGCTGGCCCAGGATGCTGCCGAGCAGCGCCCCCTGCACCGCCGGCGGCAGGGGCAGGCTGCCGATCGCCGCCGCGCTCTCGCCGTAGGCGAGGCTGCCGTAGGCCACCATCTGGTTGAGGTCGGCCGAGAGGTGCTGGTAGTCGGCCCCGACTCCGAGCGAGAGCACGTCGTTCACCTGGAAGGCGATGGTCGGGTTCACGTTGAGCGCGTGCACCCTCGACTTGGTGGTGCGGAAGCGGCCCATGAACGTCGAGCTCCACTCCGTCTGCAGGCCGAACGGCACGTCCACTCCGACTCCGACGAAGACCTTGTCGCCCAGCTGCCCCGAGACGTAGCCGCTCGGCACCGCGATCCACTTGCCGGCGTCCCCGCCGGTGTCGCCCAGCGGCACCGGGAAGGGGAGCTTCCCCCCGGTCGTCGTGGGGAAGTAGGGACCGCTGGAGCCCGTGTCGGTGAAGGTGGTGCTGAGGCCGATGGGCTCGACCGAGGCGACCACGTTCCAGCCTTTCACCCGGGTGAGCGCCGCCGGGTTGAAGTAGATCGCGCTCGCGTCCTTCACGCCGGCGGCCTGGCCGGCGTAGGCGTTGCCGAGGCCGCTCGCGCTGTGCTCGAACAGCTGGAAACCGGAGCCCTGCACCGCTGCCGGCAGCGCCGCCAGTGCCAGGGTCAGCGCGGCTGCGAGCAGGCGACTTGCGGATCGTCTGTTCATCGAGTCCTCCTGGTGTGCTGTGTTTCCCGACATCCTAATCCGCATCGCCGAGGATTTCGCTCGGAAATCGCGGAGCCCGGGTGGCATGCGGCGCCCCGATGCTAGCGTTTCGCCCGTCCGTTTCAAACTGCTCCGCGGCGCCGGTTTCCGGCCGCTGGCAGGCTGCCCGGCGGTGCCTCAGAAGGCCAGCGTCTCGCCGACGGCCATCACTCGCGCCCGTCGCTGAAGTCCCAGTCGGGAGGCCTCGGCCAGGAAGCGGCGCGGCGGCTCGTCGGGCGGCTCGTCAGCGAGGTCGAAGGTGCCCCAGTGCATGCCGACGGTGACGCGGGCGTCGACGTCCGAGGCGGCGCGGGCTGCCTCCTCCGGGTCGAGGTGGATGGGGTGCATCATCGCCTGCGGCTCGTAGGCCCCGATCGGAAGCAGGGCGACGTCGATGGGTGCGAGGCGGCGGCGCACCTCGGCGAAGCCAGCGAAGAGCGCCGAGTCGCCGGCGTGGTAGACGCGTCCGTTGCCGCCGGAGACCACGAACCCGCACCACAGCGTGCGGTTGCGGCCGCGCAGGCCACGGCCGGAGAAATGCCGCGCCGGGACGCAGGTCACGCGCAGCCCTGCCACCTCTGCCGTCTGCCACCAGCCCAGCTCGGCCGCCACCCGCCCGCCGGCCCTGCTCACGAGCGCGGCGAGCCCGCTGGGGACCACGAAGGGCACGCCGCGGCCGGCCAG
>Ga0335071_10002689_pt1 | contig 18886 bp, 11 predicted proteins | sample Lox_Sample_15_FD_206724 | JGI IMG/M metagenome (GOLD analysis project Ga0335071, IMG submission 206724) | Soil microbial communities from Loxahatchee National Wildlife Refuge, Florida, United States - Lox_Sample_1.5 | ecosystem: Environmental > Terrestrial > Soil > Wetlands | place: USA...
CGGAGGGTTTGCCGAGCGATGAACCGACCACGGTGTACCAGGACCATCGCGGCCGCATCTGGATCGGATTTCACGGCGGCGGTCTGGTGCAGTTTGCGAACGGCCGTCCGGTACGGGTGTACACGACGCGCGACGGCCTGCCCAGCAACGAGATTTTTTCGATTCGCGAAGATCGCCAGGGCGACCTGCTGATCGCCGCGCGTACCAGCCCCACGAGGATGCACGAAGGGCGGTTTATCAACCAGCCTTTGAACGATCCGCTCAAGCGGCTGGTTGCATTCGACTACTTTGAGGATAGAGACGGCAATCAGTGGGTGGCGTCTCCGGTGGGCGTGAGCCAGGTTCAAGGCGGGCGGTTACGTACTGTAATTCCCGGCGGGTCGCAACTGACCAGCGACGCGGTCGTCCTGTGCCAGACGCGCGACGGCAGCTTGTGGGCGGGCACCCTGGGCGACGGGCTGTGGCGGCGGAAGGATGGCCAATTGGAGCGGCTCACAACCGCCGACGGGCTTTCGAGCAACCAGATCCGGTCGCTAGTGGAAGACTCGAGCGGCACGCTCTGGATCGGCACCTTCGGCGGAGGGCTGAACTTCTATCGCGAGGGAAAGTTCTTCCACGTCACCAGCCGCGAAGGTCTGCTGAGCGATAACGTCTCGCATGTAGAGGACGACGGACGCGGCTTCCTGTGGCTGAGTACGACGCGCGGCATCTGCCGGGTGCGGAAGCAGGAGATCTTCGATGTCGCGCTGGGCAAGATTCGCTCGATCAGTCCCGTAAATTATGGCCTTGCGGACGGGCTTCGCAGCGCACAGTGCGCGCCGGGGTATCCAACCAGCCGGGGCGGAACTCGCACCGGCGACGGCCGGCTCTGGTTCCCCACCAGCCGCGGACTGGCGGTGCTGGATCCGGACGAGCGGCCGCAGAAGGTCGCGCCGCCGATGGTACATCTTTTGGAGGTGGCGGTGGACGGACGGACGGTGCCGCCGACTACGGCTGCCACGCTCCCGCCCGGAGATGGCCGGATGCAGTTCCGCTACACGGGCATCCACCTCAGCGGTCCGGAGCGCGTTCGTTATTCCTATCAATTGGACGGGCTGGACAAAGACTGGAGCAACTGGGTGGCGCGGCGCGTCACGAATTACAACAGTCTGCCGCACGGCCTGTACCGGTTTGTGGTCCGCGCCAGTGTGCCGGGAGCCGCGCCGAGCGAAGCGTCGTTCGCTTTTGAATTGCAGCCGCACTATTACGAAACCGCCTGGTTCCGTTACCTATGCGCCGTTCTGGCCGTGGCCGCGATCTGGGGAATGTACCGGCAGCACATGCACCAGATTCGTGAGCGGTTCGCGCTGGTGCTGGAAGAGCGGGCGCGGCTGGCGCGGGAAATTCACGACACACTGGCGCAAGGCTTCGTCGGCATCTCATCACAACTGGACGCAGTAGCGCTCACGTTGAACGATCACGTGGAAGTGGCGCGCGAGCATCTGGAGCTGGCACGCAAGATGGTGCGGCACAGTCTGACCGAAGCGCGGCGGTCGGTGATGGATCTGCGGGCTTCGGCTTTGGAGGGGCACGATCTGCCGGCGGCGTTGTCGGAAGCGGCGCGCGTATGGACCGCGGGGTCGCCGGTGGAGGTCCAAGTGGACGTAGAAGGCGAAAGCCCGCATCTGCCCCAGGAGACCGAGCAGCATCTGCTGCGAATCGCTCAGGAAGCCGTGACCAATGCCGTAAAGCATTCGCAGGCCAGCCGGGTGCGGATCCAATTGGAGATGGAGCGGCGGAAGTTGAGCCTGCGCGTGGCCGACAACGGACAGGGGTTCGAACAGAACGACGCTTTTTCGGAAGTGGGCGGCCATTTCGGGCTGCTCGGCATGCGCGAACGTGCCGAACGGCTGGGCGGCGAACTGCAATTGCATAGCCAACCGGGGCATGGGACGGAAGTGGAAGTGACGGTACCGTTATCGTGAGCGAAAGCTCCCGGATCCGCATCCTGATCGCCGAGGATCATCTCATTGCCCGCGTCGGCGTGAAGACCATTCTGAACGCGCAGCCGGACATGCGGGTGGTAGCGGAAGCGGCCAGCGGATCGCAGGCCGTGGAACTGTACCGCAAACACCGGCCAGATGTCGCGTTGATGGATGTGCGGATGCCCTCGATGAGCGGCGTGGAGGCGACTACGGCGATTCGAGCCGAGTTTCCCGAGGCGCGCATCATCGCGCTGAGCACCTATGGCGGCGATGAAGACATCCGGCGGGCGTTGCAGGCTGGAGCGCGCGCCTATCTCACCAAGGACGTGCTGCATGACGAGTTGATCCGCGCCATTCGGGCCGTGCATTCCGGCGGGACCTACATGCCGCCGACGGTGGCCGCCGCACTCAAAGCCAGCGCGCTACCGGCCGGATTGAGCCATCGCGAGATGGAGGTGCTGTCTCTGATCGTCAAAGGATTCGGCAACAAGCAGATCGCCTTTGAGCTGAGCATCGCCGAGCACACGGTGAAGAACCATGTGAAGAACATCCTGAGCAAGCTCGGCGTGGACGATCGGACGCAAGCAGCAACGGCGGCGATCCAGCGGGGGATAATTCATTTGTAGTGCTCGCACAACATCCGGCTGGGCGCGAAAGCGAACCTGGAAAAACAACGCCGCGAATGGGACGCGTCCTGGCTCACTTCCGCCGGATCACGTCCACCGGCAACTTCGTTCCCGAGATCGACGGGCTGCGGTTCGCGGCCATCGCGTCCGTGGTTTTGTATCACTTCCACGGCTTCCTGCTCCTCAACAAGACAGTGCCGGGAAGCCAGGACTCGTTGGCGGCCGTGGTAGAGCACGGTTACCGGGGAGTCAACCTGTTCTACGTGATCAGCGGATTCGTCCTGGGCTTGCCGCTCGCGGAGCGGTATCTGAAAGGCGCACCCGGCGTGCCGCTAAGGCTGTATTTTCTGAGGCGCCTGACGCGTTTGGAGCCGCCTTACATCATCAATCTGCTGATCTGCACCGTGCTGCTGTTGCTTGTGGAGGGGACAGCAGCCCGCGCTCTTTTGCCACATCTGGCTGCAAGTCTGGTCTATCTGCACACCTTGTGGTTTGGGCAACAGAGCACGATCAATCCGGTGGCCTGGACTCTGGAAGTGGAGGTCCAGTTCTATTGTCTCGCGCCGCTATTGGGGCTTCTGTTTCGGTGGCCATCTCGACTCGCGAGGAGAGCGGTGTTCATTGGCGTCATCCTAGGCGCCGGGCTCGTGCAAATGGCGTTCTGGAATTCTCCGGACAGGTTTCGGTTCTCCATCGCCTATGCGATTCAGTTTTTCCTGGCCGGAATGTTGCTCGCGGACATCTACGTCGTGGATTGGGGCAAGTGCCCAAACTTGCACTGGCTCTGGGATCTCGCGGCGCTTATATGCTGGCCACTGATCTTTTTGCCGGGAGATCTCGCTGTATGGGCCGGCCTGCCCTTCCTTATGCTGGCGGCGTGCGTCGGTGCTTTCCGAGGCATCTTGTTCCGACGCCTGTTCCGGAATCCGGTTCTCATCACCGTCGGCGGGATGTGCTACACGATTTATCTCTTTCACTTCCAGCTGATCACGCCGGTATTGCGAATCAGCAGGAATGTGCATATCGGTAACACTCTGGACGCCTACTTCGTCCTGCAATTTGTGATCTACGCATTGGTCCTGCTGCCGGTCAGTTGTGCGTACTTCGCGGGCATCGAGCGGCCTTGCATGATCAAGGATTGGCCGCAGCGTTTGATCGCGCGGTTCCGCTGGCGCGCAAGCGAAAGATCCGAAGCTCGGGCGGCCGCCGCCAACCTGGAGAAGTAGCCGCTGGTAGAATGAGGTGGAAGCCCATAAGGTTCGTCCCTCTGTGTGTGATGGCTCTAAAGGGCCAATAACCATGCTTGTGGCCCGATCATCTTTACTGTCATACAGTTAGTACGACCAGTGTATGTGGATAGTACGCTTAGCGTTACGCCGGCCCTATACGTTTGTAGTGATGGCTATGGCCATTCTTCTGCTTGGTGTGGCGGCCATCGTCACGATGCCGGTGGATATTTTCCCGTACATTGATATTCCGGTCGTCAGCATCATTTGGAACTATTCGGGCATGTCGCCCGAGGAGATGGAGAACCGCATCCTGACGCAGTTCGAGCGCGGGATGACGACCATCGTCAACGACATCGAGCACATCGAATCGCAGTCCTACTTTGGCGTTTCGGTGATCCGGGTCTATTTTCAGCCCAAAGCGAAGGTGGAACTGGCAATGGCGCAACTGGCCGCGCAGGGCCAATCCGCCATCCGGGGCATGCCGCCCGGGATCTTTCCTCCCAACATTATGAAGTACGACGCCTCCAGCGTTCCGATCCTGCAGTTGGGCCTGGAGAGCAAGACGCTGAGCGAGCAGGAAATCTACGATCTGGCGCAGAACTTCATTCGTACGCCGTTGGCGACGGTGCAGGGCGCTTCGATTCCGGGTCCCTACGGGGGCAAACAGCGCCAGATCCTGGTGGATCTGGATCCCGATGCGATGTACGCCAAGCATCTCTCGGCCACCGACGTTTCCGCGGCGATCAACCTTCAGAACCTGATTCTGCCGGCGGGCACGGTGAAGGTGGGCGACATCGAATATCCCGTGCTGCTCAACAGCAGCCCGACGGTGGTCTCGGAATTGAACAACCTGCCGATCCGCACCGTAAATGGAGCCACGGTTTATATGAAGGACGTGGCCACGGTGCGCGACGGCTTTGCCGTGCAGACCAACATTGTGCGCACGAACGGGACGCGCGGGGTTTCGCTCACTGTACTGCGCAACGGCCAGGCATCCACGCTGGACATCGTCAACAAGGTGAAGGCGGCGCTGCCGAGAATCGAAGCGGCGATGCCGCCGGAGTTGAAGATCCGGCAGCTCTTCGATCAGTCCCTGTTTGTGCGGGCGGCCATCAGCGGCGTGCTGAAAGAGGGCGTGACGGCGGCTCTGCTCACCGGCCTGATGATCCTGCTGTTCCTGGGGAGCTGGCGCAGCACGTTGATCGTTTGTATCTCGATTCCGCTGTCGATTCTCACCTCGCTGGTGATCCTGAACCTGATGGGCCACACCATCAACGTGATGACGCTGGGCGGTCTGGCGCTGGCGGTCGGCATCCTGGTGGACGATGCCACGGTGGAGATTGAGAATACCCATCGCAATCTGGCGCTGAAGAAGCCGCTGGTGAAGGCGGTGCTGGACGGCGCGCAGCAGATTGCGATTCCGGCGTTTGTTTCGACGCTTTCGATTTGCATCGTGTTCACGCCCGTACTGCTGCTCACCGGCGCAGCGAAGTATCTGTTCACGCCGCTGGCGCTAGCGGTGGTGTTCGCGATGCTGGCGTCCTACCTGCTCTCGCGCACCTTGATTCCGACCATGGTGCATTATCTGCTCAAGCCGGAGGTGGAAATGTACCGGCGGGGCGAACATGGCGAAAGCGGATCGGGCGAAGGGCATCCGCTGATCTGGCGCATTCATTTTGCGTTTAACCGCGTTTTTGAGCGGCTCCGCGCCACGTACACCGGACTGCTGGACTGGTCGCTCGATCACCGGGCACCGGTGCTGACCGGGTTTCTGGCATTTGCGCTCGGCTCGCTGGGCTTGGTGTATCTGGTGGGCAGCGATTTCTTCCCTACAGTGGATTCCGGCCAGATCCGGCTGCACGCGCAGGCGGCTCCCAACACGCGCCTCGAAAAAACGGAGCTGATCTTCGCGGAAATCGAAAAAGAGATCCGGAACGTCATCCCCGCCAGCGAGTTGGACACGATTCTGGACAACATCGGTTTGCCTCCCGGCGGATTCAATCTGATTTTCGGCGACAGCGCGACGATCGGGACCAACGACGGCGACATTCTGATCTCGTTAAAGAAGGACCATACGCCCACCGAGATTTTCACACGGCGTCTGCGCAAGCGGCTGAACGAGAAGTTTCCGGACGTGGTCTTCTTCTTCGAAGCCGCCAACATCACCAATCAGATTCTGAATTCCGGCCTGCCGGCGCCGATCGATGTGCAAGTCACGGGCCGGGATGCCGGGCCGAACTACCGGATCGCGCAGCAGCTCGCTTCCCGGATCGCCCGGATTCCGGGAGCGGCTGACGTGCACATTCATCAGGTGATGGATGCGCCGCAACTACGCATCAATGTAGACCGCGTGAAGGCCGGACAACTCGGCTTGACCCAGAGGGACGTCGCCAACAGCCTGCTGATCTCGCTGAGCGGCAGCGGGCAGGTGGCGCCCAACTTCTGGCTGAACTGGAAAAACACGGTCAGCTATCAGATCATCGTGCAGACGCCGCAATACAAGCTGGATTCGGTGGACAAGCTGATGCGGACTCCAATCGCGCCGGCGGGCACCCCTGTGGACTCCGATACCGCCGGTTCCATTGCGGGCATTGCCAATGCCACCAGCGCTTCCATTGGCACTTCGCCCAGCCAGAGTTCCACTGCCTATGGCAACCCCGGCGCACTGCCGTACCAGACGCAACTGCTTTCCAATCTGGCGACGATCGAACATAGCAGCGGTTCGGAGATCGCCAATCACTACAACGTGCAGCCGGTCTTCGACGTTTATGCCAACATCGACCGGCGGGATCTGGGAGGCGTCGCATCGGAAGTGGAGAAGATCATGAACTCCACGCAGGTCCCCAAGACAACGCAGCTGATGTTGCGCGGGCAGGCGGCGACCATGCGCAGCTCGTTCTTGCGGTTGGGCCTGGGCGTGATTGCGGCCATCGTGCTGGTGTATTTGCTGATGGCGGTGAACTTTCAATCTTGGGTGGATCCGTTCGTTATTCTATCGGCGTTACCCGGAGCGCTGGCCGGGATCCTGTGGATGCTGTTCATGACGCAGACCACGCTGAATGTCCCGTCGCTGATGGGCGCCATCATGTGTATCGGCGTCGCGACAGCGAACAGCATTTTGCTGGTGGTGTTTGCGAACGACGAGCGGCTAGAAGGTAAGGGCGCGCGGGCAGCCGCGCTATCGGCTGGCTATACCCGCTTGCGACCGGTACTCATGACCGCCTCCGCCATGATCCTGGGCATGCTCCCCATGTCGCTCGGAGTCGGAGAGGGCGCCGAACAGAACGCGCCTCTGGGACGGGCGGTCATCGGAGGATTGCTGGTGGCCACCGTAACGACTCTTTTCATTGTGCCGATAGTTTATACATACCTGCGCCGCAAGCCTCCGGTGGACCACGACAAGCTCATTGAAGAAGAGGCGCGCGAAGGCCAGTATGAAGATGAATTCCAAATGTTTTAAGGCTGCTTTTCTACTTTGATGACACGATCCACAATCGAAGAACCGGACAACCCCATCCCTTCGGCCGCGTCGAAGAACGAGGAGGAGTTGCGAGCGGAGATTGACGCCCTAAAGCGCCAGTTGGAAGAGCAAAAGGCCAAGACAGTGCATGCGGGGACGGGTCAGCCGGCCCGGCCGTCGAATCGGGCCGTTCTGCTGTGGCTTCTCGCCGGTGTCGCGCTTCTGGCAGTCGCGTTCTTTATCGGGTATGTTCCGCACCACCAGCGGGAGCTGCAGGTGGCGGCCGAGTCCGATGCTCAGAACGAAGCCCTGCCGGACGTCAGCGTAGTGCAGGTGAAGAGAGGCTCCGCCATGGGCCAGCTTGTGCTGCCGGGAAATATTCAGGCGGTCACCGAAGCTCCTATTTTGGCGCGCGCGGAGGGATACATCCAGCGGCGGCTGGTGGACATCGGCGACCGGGTGAGCGCGGGCCAGCTGCTGGCGGAAATCGAAGCGCCGGATCTGGATCAACAGGTACGCCAGGTGCAGGCAGCGGTGCAGCAGGCGGAGGCCGATCTGCAGCGGGCCCGGGCGGCGCTCGATCAAGGCCAAGCCAATGAAGCGCTCGCCAAGGTGACGGCTTCGCGCTGGGATAACCTGGTCCGCCGCGGCGCCGTTTCACGCCAGGAGAACGACCAATACCAGGCCCAATACCAGGCACAGACCGCGAATGTCCAGGCGCTGACTCGCGCCGTGGACGCAGCCAAAGCCAACTTGGCCGCCGCGCAGGCCAACGTGGGACGCCTGACGGAAATGCAGGGGTATCTCAAAGTGCGCGCGCCGTTTGCCGGCGTCGTTACGCTCCGGAACGTTGACGTAGGAGCGCTGGTCAATGCGGGAAGCACCATGCTGTTTCGCATTGCGCAAACCAATCTCCTGCGGACTTATGTGAATGTTCCGCAGTCCAACGCGCCGGACATCCACACCGGGCAGCTGGCTGTGCTGGCCGCGCCGGAACTTCCGGAGCGAAAATTCACCGGAACTGTGACCCGCACGTCCAACGCATTGGACCCCACCAGCCGCACGCTGCTGGTGGAGGTGCAAGTCCCGAATCCGGATGGAAAACTCCTGCCGGGGATGTATGTCCAAGTGGACTTCCAGCTTCCCCGCAGAGACCCGCCGCTGCTGCTGCCGAGCGACACGCTGCAGGTGCGGCCCGAAGGCACGCTGGTGGCTGTGATCGGCTCCGGGAGCACAGTCCACTTCCAGCCCGTCGAAGTTGGCCGGGATTACGGCAGTCAGATCGAGATTCTCGCCGGATTGCGCGAGGGGCAGGTGGTGGTGGCTAATCCCAACGACGCAGTGCAGGAAGGCGCCAAGGTGCACCCGGTGCCGCAGACGCAAACCGGCAGCGCCGCGCCCAAACGTTCGCGCTGACACAATGTAGGATTGGACCTTGGCGCATCGCGGGTGCGCCGGCGGGATCATTGTGCCATCGCAATCAAAATCAAACCCATGACGAAACAAATCAGCGCCGTTCTTCTCTCTCTTCTGCTATTGCAGCCGGCCGCGTTCGCGAACGACATCTGGCCGTGGCTCACGCGACCCTACGTTGAGAAACCGATCGCGCCGGTGGATCTCACCAACACCTCGCGGATCCGCTCGTTGCTGCGCGCGGGCAATCTTTATCTGTCGCTCGCGGATGCGATCGCGCTGGCCATCGAGAATAATCTCGATATCGAATTGGAGCGCTACAATCTGCCCAGCGCCGATGCCGAGGTTCTGCGCGCGAAAGCCGGCGGCTTGTTGCGGGGACTGCCATACACTATCGCCGAAGCGCCGGTGGGAATTGGCGGACCCGCCAGCCCCCTGGTGACCAACGCGGCTTCGCCCAGCATCAGCGCAGGATCGGTTCCCACCAATCCAAGCGAGCTCGGCGCACTCTCCGAACCGATCGACAACCTGTCTGTGACCGGCACCCTGCCCTTCTCCAACGGTCCGGCGCTTCCTCAGTTCGATCCCGCGCTCTCGTCCCAAGTGAGCTGGCTGCATCAGACGACGCCTGAGCCTAACCCGTCCATTGCGGGCTCCGGTGCGCTGTGGACCAATACGACGCTGGTCAATACGGCCTATACACAAGGATTTGGACCAGGCACCGAACTGAACGTCGCTTTCAACAACGCGCGGGAGACGTTGAACTCGTTCACTTCGAACTACAACCCCTATACCACGTCCAATTTCGGCTTCACGGTGACACAACCGCTGTTGCGCGGATTCGGCCTGGCGGTGAATCGCCGGTTCATCCGTATCGCCAAGAACGAGCGGGCCATTGCAAATCTCCTGATGCAACAGCAGCTCATCGCCACCGTCTACGGCGTAGTGCGTTTGTATACGGACCTGGTGGCGCTGTATGAAGACGTGAAAGTGAAAGAAGAGACCCTGACATCGGCGCAGAAGTTGTACGAGGACACCAAGGCGGAAGTGGACGAGGGAACTCTGGCGCCCGTCGAGCTGACGCGCGCCAACGCGCAGGTGTACTCCATCCGGCAGGACTTGATCAATTCCCGTTCTCTGCTGGAGGAGCAGGAAGCCATTGTGAAAAACGTGCTGACGCGCCGGACCGCCAACGACCCGGATCTATTACTGGCCCGCATCCTACCTACCGACAGCATCGAGGTTCCGGCCAAGGACGAGATCGCGCCGCTCCCGCAGTTGCTGGCGGACGCCTTTGAGAAGCGCCCGGATTTGCGGCAGGCGGGCGTGCAGGTGGAGAATTCCCAAATCAGTCTGGAAGGTTCGCGCAACGGGCTGCTGCCGGAAATCGATTTGACCGGAGTGGTGCAGAATAGTGCTTTGGCCGGAGAGGCTAATCCGCTGGCCGCCAGCGTCAATCCGACGTTCTTGTCAGGGTACGGCGGCGCGCTGGAGCAGCTTGCCACGCGGAAGTATCCGACATATGGCATCGGGGTGAACATTACGCTGCCTCTGCGAAACCGCGTCGCGCAGGCCGATGTAGCACGCGACGAAATTCTGCTGCGGCAAACCCAAGTGCGCGAAGAGCAATTGCGCAAGCAGGCGCAATTGGAAGTCGAAGATGCCCTGGTGGCCATGCGGCGCGCGCGCGCGTCTTATGAAGCGGCGCTACAGACGCAAGCGTTGCAGCAGGAGTCTCTCGAAGCCGAGCAGGCCAAGTTCGAGGTGGGCGCGACCACCAGCTTCTTTGTGATTCAGTACGAGAGTTACCTGGCGCAGGCGAAGTCAACGGTTGTCGTGGCGAAGGGCGCGTACATGAAGGCTCGAGCGGCGCTGGATCGCGCCACGGCCACGATTCTGGATGTGAATCACGTTTCGCTGCCCGATGCTGTGCGCGGCCGATAACGCCACTGTAACCCAAGCCGGTAAAAAGAATGCAAACAAATTGTAGAACTCTTCCTTTACGAGGAGGCGGCTCTTATACTCGAAGTGGATTCGTCCGCTCGGAGTTGTTTGCACTTGTCTACGCTGCATCTGGAACCCCTGGATATCGCGATCCTGGAGGAAAGGAACCCACCCTTTTCGGCGCCGGAGCCGGTGGAACGCTGCGGCGCGCTGCTGCTGCTGGCGCTGGCGAGTCCGGTGATCGCGGTGTCGGCTTTAACGCTGGCTACCCTGTCCCGCCGCTCGCCGTTCATCGCACATCTGCGAGTCGGCCGTCACGGTATTCCCTTCTGGGTCCTGAAACTCCGCACGCTTTGGCCGGCGGAACAGTACGCGGCGCGCCGCTCCGGCTGGATACAGCGGATCATTTCGGACCCGGAGGACGACGATAAGACTGCGGGAGATCCTCGCATCACCAACCGCTTCGCCGCCTTCTGCCGCCGGCACTCCATCGACGAGCTGCCACAACTGTGGCATGTCGTGCGCGGGCAAATGTCGCTGGTAGGCCCGCGGCCGCTGACACGCGGGGAAATTGTTCGCTATTACGGCGTGCAGGCGGCTGAGCTATTGTCCGTAAAGCCGGGGTTAACCGGTCTCTGGCAGGTCCACGGCCGAAGCGCGATCCGATTCCCTCGGCGCGCCCAGATGGATCTGCAATTGGTGCGGACGCTGTCCGCGCGTCTCTACCTCAAAATTCTGGCGCGGACCATTCCAGCCGTGGTTCGTGGCGCAGGGGCCTGGTAAAAAGGTCCACAAAGAAAAGAAGCGGCCGGTGGCCGCTTCCTTCGTGCACCCGCCTTCTCTTCTTACTGCGTGATCGCAATGGTGACATTCGACTGGCTGGTCATCCCGCCAATCTGCATCTGAATCGGAACGCTCGCGCCCGCCGGAACGTTGGGAACCACGATGTTCACCTGGTTGACGCCGACGAATTGCGGGCTCAAACCGGAGAACAGAACTTCGGCTGTAACGCCACCGACCATGACGATGGGCTTCACCAGCGTGTTGCGAAGTTTGTCGAGCGAATTCGCACCGTCGGCGGGCGTGTTGTCCAGTTGGCCCAAGCCTGTCGCATAGACGATGAGCGCGTCTCCGGGCTTGGCTGGATGCGTAGTCAGCCCAGGAACCACTCCCGCGGGCCAGGCCAGTGTCCCGTCGGAGTTGTTCACCGCGATGGCGAGCCCGTTGGATGCGAAGATGCCGGGTGAAAATGGCGCTGCACTGACTTGCACCTTCGCCGCGGAGACGCTGTTGCTGGTGACGATCATCCCGACGCTGGCGGCAACACCATCCGGGAGCAGTTCCCACGGCACTTGGACGTTGAGCTGGGTCCCGTCGACGAACAGCATGGGGGCATTCAGAGTCTGGCCGGCGTGAATGAACTGCACGGTGACGCCACCTAACTGAGTCGACAGCGGAATCGAGTCGGCTTGCGCCGTGCTGGCAGCCAGGTTTGTTCCAAATATAGAAATCAAGGAACCCGGCGTGATGGGCTGCCCTTGTGCAAAGCTGGCCCCGTTCACCACGCCGCCGTTAGTAACCGTGGGTGGCTGCGCGAGCGCGAGGCCCGCACCCGCCGTCAGTAAAAAAAGAGTTCTCATCATGCGTAGGTGTCCCTGCGCCCACTATAGGCCACGAAGACCAACCGGCACAATGGATGTTTGGTAAAGACTTTGTGAAAAAACTAGCGCGCAACAGAGGCCTGCGGATTCAATCTTTTCCAGGTTTCTGTAACCTCCGGATCCCTTCCGGCATTCAATTCAAACGCCGCCCGGGCTTCTGTGAGGGCTGCGGCATGCTGGCCGGCCAGTTCCAGGAGCTGAGCTAACGCCCAGTGCGGTTTGAACCAATTGGGCGCCCAGGCGATGGAGTTGCGCAAGGCGCGCTCCGTGCCGGGTGCGTCGCTGTTATTCGCGAGTAACATGGCCAGTTGGTACCAGGCGTTGTGCCGGTCTTCGGCGGTCCGCACAGCCCGAACGGCCGCTTCCAGAGCCTGCTGGCCAGCCAGGAGCCGCGTGGCAAAGACCGGAGAATTGGTCGCGAGTTGCTGCATCGCACGCGAATAGCCAAGATCGGCGCTCCAGCCGGGGAATTGCCAGGCGAGCACAGATCGATAGGCTGCCGCGGCCCCCTGAGCATCGCCCCGCGCGATCCGTCGTTGAGCAAGGGCAAGATAAGCGTCGGCAAAAAGCAGATGCGCGGCAAAAACCGCGAGCATGAGACTCGCGGCGGCGAGAGGAACGAAGGCCCAAGCTCGAGTCGCCGGTACGGGAATCGGCTCTGGATCCGTAGAGCAGCTCACCACGAGTACGGCGAGGAGGAGGTGAAAATACAATGCAGTCGAAAAGACGAACGCCATGAACTGTTGCGAAGCCAGCACGGCCACAAGTGCCGCGGCGAGAGCAGCAGCTTCCGGCCGGCCTGAGCGCGAGGCGCGTATTGCGGCCCAGACGCCCAAGCCACAGAGCAGGAGAGCCGCCAACAGGCCGGGGAATCCCTGGGTGGTGAGGGCATCGAGAAGAATGTTGTGCGCGGATTCATGGTAGAAATCCGGAAAGGCGTGAGCCAGCTCCACCGATTCGAAGCGCGGGAACTGGGTGGTAAAGGTCTCCGGTCCGAACCCACTGAGCGGCCGATCGGCTGCCATTCGCAGCGAATCACGCCATAGAAGCAAGCGCGCGCCACCGCGAACGTCGTCCAGCGACCAATGCAATCGCGCCCGTAACTTGGTCCCGGCGGGGGAGATGAAAAATAGGGCCAGACAGGCCGTTGCTGCAAGCGCCAATCCCACCGTACGGGTGGAGAGGCGTCCTCGCCGTCTCAAGAGCAACACCACCGCGCCTGCCAATAGCCCCAGGATCGCGGCACGAGTCCCGCTGAGAAGGATCGCAAAGGCCGCCAGGGACACAGCCCCGCGGGCCGCAATCCGGAGCCAGGGCTTTTCCTCTAAGACAACCAGCGCGAGCCCGAAGAACACGATGATCGCCAGCCACGCCGCGAAGTAATCCGCATGCCCCAGGGTGCCGGGAGGGCGCACGATGGTGAAGATCCCTTCTCCGGCCTGGTAGGCTTGGGCCGGCTGAAACGGGTCCCAACCGAAATACTGCGCAATTCCATAGAGCCCAGCCAGCGCTCCGCTTGCCACGGACGCGCGCAGCAGCAGGCGTACGTTCTTTCGATCGGCCGCCAGCCATCCCGCGGCCAGGATCACAAACAGAAGCAAGCCGGTTTCCGGCGCCAGCCCCATGCGCCGCCAGTTTCCACCGTGCAGTGATAACGAACGATCGGTGGAGTAAAGCGTGGCCAGGACCATTGCCAGCCACTCGACGCCGAGGAGTGCGGCAAGCCATTTTCCAGCGCGCATACTCACGAGTCGCCGGAGGTTGTATGCGATTGCGCGGGGCTGTAACAAAATTAGCGCGGCAACAATTAGGAGTAACGCTATCTTCGGCGTAACATCGAAATAAGCAAACAGGCCGGGCGTGATCACCAAGGGAACCAGCGCCACGGCGCCAGGCACAAGCACGCGCACATCGAACAGACGCGCCCAGTTCCAGGACGGTAACAACCATGTACGAAACATTCGATGCTATTGACTATATCGACTACCTGCGGCGCCGGTGGCCTTTGATCGCGTCAGCGTGCCTGGCGGCCTTGTTGCTGACTTTGGGTGCTAGCTTGATGATCCCCAAAAGGTATACGGCCACCGCGAGCATCGTGATTGAGCCGCCCGGAGGAAGCGATGCGCGTTTGACGACGGCAGTCAGCGCGATGTACTTGGAATCGTTAAAAACTTATGAACTTTTTGCAAACAGCGACTCGCTGTTTGCGCGCGCGGCCGAGCGGTTTCACCTTGCCGGATCGCAGTCCTTGGAAGCGCTGAAGCGCCGGGTGCTCAAAGTCACGAAATTGAGGGACACCAAAGTTCTTGAAATCAGAGTCACGCTCGGCGATCCGAAGGCCGCGCAAAGTCTGGCGCAGTATCTCGCCGAGGAGACGGTGAGGATGAGCCGCGAAGAGAGCCGCAACTCGGACCTGGACTTCGTGCAACAGGCGGCCACGCAGACAGCCGACGCCCAACATCGCCTGGAGGAACTGCAGAAGACCTGGAACGCGCTGGTTGTGAGCAAACCGCTGGAGTCCCTGCAATCGGAGATCGACTCCACGGTCGAACTGCGCGGCAAAGTGCAGGAGCAATTCGTGGAGGCCCAGGCGGAGGAGGCTCAATACCAGACACAGCAGTCCGACGGCCAGTTCGCGCGAGAGCAATTGCAGGCCGCGCAGGCCCGGGCGGCGGTTCTGGAAAAGCGCTCCCAAGAGCTGGATCGAGCCATTCAGGAAAAGACGAAGCTGCTGGCAAGCCGGACGGCTCATCGCGATGCGCTGCAAACCGAGATGAAGGTCGAGCAGGAAGGCTATAAGACCGTCGCCGCGCGCCTACGCGAATATCAGGCCACGGCCGGATCCCATGCGGAGCAATTGCGCGTGATCGACCCTGGAATTGTTCCACAACAGCCCAGTTCACCGAATGTGTCGCTGAACGTCGCCATTGCACTCTTTGTGACGCTGCTGGCATCGATTCTCTATTTGAGCGGCGGGTTTGTATATGGGCGGCGATCGGTCCGGTATGAAGCGCCCGTCGCACGCGGGATGCGGGGATGATCGCAGCCGCCAGTGTTCGGAACCGGCGGCAAGTGCTCGTGGGAGCCGGACTTGGAGTCTACGCATCGGCAGTTGCCTTGGCGCCGGGGGTGGCCGCGAAAGCGATTCTGTGCGCTCCGTTGCTGCTGCTTCCGCTCTTGTGGATTTTGGTCCGAACGCCGGCCGTGTGGCTGGCGCTATTCTTCGCGTGTGCCTTGCTTGCACCTCCGTTACCGGTCGCGCTCGGCGACTCCGGACCCCACATCGCTCTCTTGGCCGCGGCCGCGGGCCTATTCATCGGATTCTTGCGTTTGGGGGAGTGGCGGATTCGCCTGGACGCTTTGGCATTGTCGCTGATCGCGCTGTGGTGTGTCTTCGCGTTCAGCCTGACGATGGCGGCGCTGTATTCCGGCCTTGCGATTGCAGCCGGCAGTCTCGCGCGAGTCTTGCTGTTCGGCATTTCCATCTACGTGTTTCTGTACGTGCGCGACGGGCCGGTTCGTTGGGCGCCGCGCGAATCGCGTGGCGCTGTCCGATGGCTCTTCTGGGCGGCGGCGCTTTCCGCCCTGTTCGCCTGCGTCGATTTCTACTTCCAGTTTCCGGCCCCTGCCGGCTACGAGGAGCAATTCGTGTGGCTGGAGAGCGGAGTCTACCGCCGGGCGCAAGGCGTGTTTTACGAGGCCAGCACGCTCGGCAATTTGTGCGCGTTCTTTCTGGAGATGATCGCGGTGGCACTGTGCCGCCCGAAACAGGAAAGGCCGGTGTCCGGCTTAGCCATGGCTGCCGGAGGAACCGCGCTCGCCGCGGCCCTGGTGCTCTCGTTCTCCCGGGCGTCTTTGGTGAATGTGGCCGTGGCGTTCTGCATTCTGCTGTGGCTTAACCGCCGGCGGATTCAGTGGGGGCGCATGGCAACCGCCGCGACATTGTTCGGAGCAGGCGCGGCAACAGTTCTGATGACTGCCTTCCCGCTGTTCGCGCGGGCCGCATGGCTGCGGGTGTCGGCAGCTTTTGAATACTTTTCCGAATCGCCCAACGCGGTGTTGTCCGGCAGGATCACGAGCTGGCAGACGCTGCTGGGATTCATCGCGTCGCATCCGTGGCACGCGCTCTTAGGTGTCGGATATAAGACTTTGCCATACTCCGACTTCATCGGCGCCAAGGCCGTCGGGGACAACACCTATCTGACGCTGCTGGTGGAGACCGGGGTCCTCGGCCTGGCGGCGGTGGTTGCGTTGAACGTTGCTATCCTGGTCGCCGCATATCGCGCATCCCGGTCGGACGATTCCCTACAGGCGTTTTGCGGGACCTGGATGTTCTGCTTTTGGGCGGGCCAGTGCGTGCAGATGCTCTCCGCCGACCTGCTCACTTATTGGCGAATTTTGCCGGTTTACTTCTTCGCGCTCGCGCTCAGCGTGCGGAGACCGGCATGAACATTCTGTTCCTCGATCAGTTCAGCGATTTGGGGGGCGCGCAGCAGGTCCTGCTGGACACGTTGGATGCGGTGACCGAGCGAGGTTGGCAGGCGCACGTCATGATTCCCGCCGGCGGATCGCTTTGGGACGAGATTCGTTTGCGGCGCCTGACAGTCTCCCGGATCCCCTGCCCGCGCTATCGCTCCGGAACTAAGAGCGCGGCGGACGTCCTGCGATTTCCGTCCGACTTGTGGCGCCAGGTACGGGCCATCAACGATCGCACCAGTCGATACGATTACCATCTGATTTATGTCAACGGCCCACGGCTGCTGCCCGCGGTGGCGTTGGCGGATCGGGGGCGTGCGCGAATCTTGTTTCATGCCCACAGCCATGTGCCCCAGAAATCCGCCGCATGGGTGGCAGGGCGGGCGCTCCATCATGCATCCGCGTGTGTTGTGGGCTGCAGCGAGTCCGTTCTAGCGCCGCTCCGCCGATTCACCGGGTCGTCGCAGAGCATTCCCAACGGTGTCCGCGACATGGGATTCCACCGGCGCGAGTTCGGCCGAGGCGGGCGCTGGCGGATCGGCTTGATCGGCCGGATTGCTCCGGAAAAAGGCCAGATGGAGTTCCTGCAGGCGATCCAACATCTGCGAGGCGAATTGCCTCAGGGTGAGTTTGTCATTTGTGGAGCGCCACTGTTCGGTACGCCGGATCGATATACGGAAGCCGTACACGCGATGGCCCAGGATCTGTCAGTGCGCCTGATTCCGTGGCAGGACGATGTGAGCCACGTTCTGCGAATGCTGGACGTGTTGGTGGTTCCCTCCAAGCAGGAGGGCATGGGGCGCGTGGCAGTGGAGGCGTTTTCCGCCGGTGTGCCGGTCATCGCGTTTCCGACGGGAGGAATCCCCGAGGTTGTCGTCGATGGCAGGACCGGATTCCTGACGCGCGATGCTTCACCCGAAGCTCTCGCCGAGGCCCTGTGGCGGATCGCCCGAATGGAAGCGCGGACCGTGCAGCAGGTCGCACTGAATGCGCGGAAGGCATGGCGGCACTCGTACACGGTAACAACTTACAAGGAGCGCGTCACCCGGCTGCTGGAGACTCTGCTTTCCGCGGGGACATCAGAACCAGAAACAGAAGCGCTGCCGCAGCGGCGATAACCGCAGCCGCCGTCAACACCGGCGCATATCCGAACCGGGCCAGCATCGCGCCGGAGATGGTGGCGGCCGTCGCTTGCCCTCCAAAGGTCACCAGGAAGTTCAAAGCCGATGCGCTGTTCCGTTCGGCTTCAGAGGCACCTTCCATAAGAAGAGTGAACATACCGGGCTCGCTCATGTACTGGAACGTCATGTAGCCGGCGAACGCCGCCGCGCCCCACAGCGGACCAGCGGCGGACGCTAAGGCGACCAGCGCGACAGCGGTGAGCAACTGCATTCCGGAAATGGCCCGCGTCAGCCCAAGTCTGCGGAACACGTATGGCGCCGCCAGCACGCCGGCAACCTGCGCTAGCTGCGAGGCCGAAAATGCGTAGCCGATTTCGCGCAGGGGCAGATGTAGTCGCGCCAGATACACGTTGGGAAATGGATTGAAGATGCCCGTAGCCAGGTTCCAGACCAGCATCGCCGCCAGAAAGCGCAGCACGACCGGGCTGGGACGTTTGAGCTTGCGCTCCTCGGGCGGGGCCGCCGCTGTCATCTTCACTCGCGAAAGCGGCCATAAAGCCAGCAGTACGATGGAGCATCCCACCAGCAAGGATGCCCGGTACGAAGTGATGCTCGACGAAGCCCAGTGGGCGCGCAGCAACCAGCCCGGTAGGCGGCCGGCGGCCAGCCCTCCCAACACGCCGATCGCAATACCGGAGGCGCAGATGAAGCTGAATCCCCGCTGGCGGCTCATCGCGGTAGTCACCGCGGCAATCACCGGAGCCAGTGCGACCGGCCACACTGACGACGCGATACCGGCTACGGCTGCCAGAAACAACAAGGCCGGCGCTGGAGTAATCACGGCGCGCAGGGCACACAGCGCGGCGGTCAGCGTGAACGACGCCATCAGCGTGCGCCGCATTCCAAAACGCTGAATAGCGAAAACCGAGAGGATGGTACCGGCCAGGTTGCCCGCCGTGTTGGCCCCGGACACCAGCCCGAGGAAGTCCTCG
>Ga0335071_10002690_pt1 | contig 18876 bp, 13 predicted proteins | sample Lox_Sample_15_FD_206724 | JGI IMG/M metagenome (GOLD analysis project Ga0335071, IMG submission 206724) | Soil microbial communities from Loxahatchee National Wildlife Refuge, Florida, United States - Lox_Sample_1.5 | ecosystem: Environmental > Terrestrial > Soil > Wetlands | place: USA...
GCTCTCGCACAGCAGTTTCATCAGGAAGTCGAGGCGGTCTGCGCGAATGCGTCACTCACGCCGGCCCAGAAACAGGAGCGTATTCGCGAGATTCACCAGCAGGAGCGTCAACAGATGCAGGGCCTGATCACGCCGCAGCAGGAAGAGGCCATGCGAGTTTGCCGTCAGCAGCGTGGAGGCGGTGCTCATGCAGGTGGAGGAACCGGCGGACACGGCGGGCCTTGCGGTACACTGCCCGGCATTGTGAATCGTCAGAATGAATCGGACTGGAACGACGAACCGCCGGAGAAATGAGCGGCCTCACAGGACTTCGCGTGCGCGCGAAACAGACTCGTGCCGGGACCCGCGAACCTCTCGCTTATGCTGATGCCGCTTCGCGGCTGCGCTCCGGCACCGGCGATTTCGTCGCTGCAACCGGTTTGCGCATGGGAAGGATTTCCGCGTGAGACTGCAGACGATGTTCAATCCTTCCGATCACCGGGAGACCCGCTGTTCCGAGTCCCGGCATCGAGGCGTATCCGTTCTCTTCAGACAACCGCTCCACGAAGCGTTGCTCTCTGCGGCTCAACACTTGTTGCGGCAGCGAAGGAAAATTGCGGAACATCCACATCAGATATACGCGCTGTTTGAGAGTCAGTCGAACGTAACGAGGGCCAATTGGCGTTTCAATTTGAAGAACGCCATCGGCAAGTTTGTCCATCCACATGACCAGCCTGCCCTGGGAAGAGGTCAACTTCGCAATGTTCTGCAAAGCCCGACATTATTGCACCAGATATGGAGCATGGGAAGAGGAACTTTCAGTTTTTTGTAGGAGATGTCGGGCTGGTGGGTCTCCCCCAGCCTCCAAAACGGGCCAGGCGGGGGGGCAAGGGACTCTTCGCCCCGGGCCGACGCGGAGCCTTTATGAGAGTTCTGGCAGAAGTTCGATCCGGTCCAGCGTCGCCGCCACGCCCAGCCGTTTGCCGTCCTTCTGCTCCACCCGTACCACGGACGCCTCGCACAGGGTCCACCCGCCGCCTCCCACCGCCAGTTCCGGGGGCAGCATGACTACGAGTTCCAACTTGGACCCAGCTTCCAATCCTGTGTCCGAGTAGAGGAAGATACCGCTGGAACTCAAGTCGCGGCTCAGGCCTGAGGTCTCGGTCCCATCCGGCTTTCGCACTTTGACCGGAACCGCGACCCGCTTGCGCTCCTTTGACCGCCGCTCGGATCTCTCATTTCCCATGGCTTCGGCAGTGTATCGCGTTTTGAGACAGAAAACGTCCTGCAAGCTTCACCGGAGTCGACGGCTACGGGGCCGCTAGTTTGCAGCGACCGGCTCTTTGGCTTGGCTTGGCTTGATCTCGTTCCCGCCCAGGGCCAGAACCCGTTCCAGGCTTTGCAGGTTCGTGCCCCGCAAACGGTCCTGCGCCTCACGGCTCTTGTCCGCCGCGCCTGTCTCCTGGTAGGCCTTTGCCAGAATCGCCAGCGTTTGCGGGTTGTCCTCGTCCTCCTCCAGTTCCGCAATTGCTTCCTTGAAATTCGCCCGTGCTGCCAGCGATTCTCCCACCGCCCCATGCCAGCATTCCTGGACCCTGCGGCTGTGATTCCCAGCCGCCAGTTCGCCCAATCGGTTCAGCGTGGCCTGCGCATCTTCCGCCTTGCCGGCGTGCGCCAGTCGAGTTGCGCGTACCCGCAGGACCCGGGCCAACTCCTCATCGCGGTCCGACGGGGAGAGGTTCTGCCGATGGGTCAGGGCGTCCTCCGCCGAGACCAGTCGCTCCAGGGCTAACTGGTCGTCGGCCGCATATTGGGCCATGCGCCGCAAAGCCTGTGCTTCCTGCAGTTCGTAGGATAAGCCGTGCGCTTCCACCGAAATCCGCCAGAACTCACGATCCGCCTCGGTGTAATTCTTCTCTGTCACCCAGGTGATTGCTTTCTGCATGCGGTAGTCGAAGCGGTTTGCAGGATTCGGCTCATTCTGGATCGCCTTGTCATATTCCTGGCGCGCCCTCTCCTGATCTCCCATAACTGCATAGGTGTCTGCCAAACCGGCCTGCGAAGTATTGAAGTGCGGATCAATCGCCAGCGCGGCGCGGTAATGCTCGATGGATGCGTCAAGTCGGCCCGCCAGGCGCAGGATCTCGCCATACGAGTCCTGTGGGTTCGCCTCTTTAGGCAGCAAGGCCGCGTAGTGATCGATCGCCTGCAAGGCTTCGTCGAATTCACGGTTCCGTGCGTGTACGTATGCTAGATCGTTCAACGCCGGAGCAAAGTCCGGATCAATCTCCAGTGCTTTGTGCAGCAGGTGATGTGCCTGCTCATTGCCCCGAACGCCCATCAGCCAGTTGGCGGCCAGAAAGTACATGTGTTTGTCGCGCGGGAACATTGCGATCATGTCGTTCATCGCCATGATGCCTTCGAGATATTTCCCCTCCTCGACTGCCGCCACCCACTGAATCATGAGTTTCTCACCCGGCGACGCCTTTGCCGCCAGGGCCTTAGCCTGTTCGCGTGCCGTACGCATCTCTTCCGGATCTCGGCTGTTCAACGCCACCATGGCAAAGGCGGCTGCAAAGTTCGGGTCCTCCTTGGTTGCCGCTCGCCACCCGATGTTCGCCCGCTCGAGGTAGAGCAACTCATAGTCCTGCACTGCGCGTTGATACAGGTCCTTGGCCTTCAGTGACGAAGTTGTCAAGGGCATCGTCCTGACCGGCAGATTCCTGGCCTTGGCAGGCTTCGACGTGTCTGAGGCCGGCGCCGTCTTCGAGGCACCTTGGGTAGTGCTGCCTGTCTTCGCGTCCGTGTCGTGCCTTTCGTGGGTAGCCGCCAGCCCACACCCTAGAACTGCAACCATTGCCACGGGCAATGTCCAGCCTCTGCGCAGCATAAGGCACTCTCACCAACTTCAGATTTTGGGGGAGATAGCCTGAGACTAGCACCGGCCACGAGCCACCCCAAGACACGTCGGGTCACCATGGACGTAGCACCTCCGCGCACTTCAGGCCGATGGCCAAGAGACGTACCCACTTGGTGGGGGATAAGAGAGAAGTCGCGCGAGGGATTGAAGGGGGCCTGCGTCCGGACCAAAATTAAGGTCTCAGGGCGCTTAAGTGGCTCCCTGAGACCTATGATCTGACAAACCTGTACCGGTCCTCTAGAACGTAATCTTGGCCGCTAACTGGATCCCCCTGGGCCCGCCCCCTCCAAGAAACGGGTTGCCGATACCGACGTCGCCCGTGGCCGTGATCTGGTACCCGCCGTTTCCAACTTCTTTGCCATTTCCGTTCAACTGGAATCCGCACCCGCAATCCCCGAGGTTGGAGGCGGGATCGGCGATGAACGCCGGCAGCAGCGGGCTGGAAAAGTTAGGGTGATTTAGCAGGTTGAAGAACTCGGCACGGAGTTGCAGGGTGACTCGTTCCGTAATCGGAGTGTTTTTGTACAGGGCCAAGTCCCACTGCTTGTAGGTTGGACCAACAAGAGAATTGCGGCCGAGGTTGCCGTAATGACGTGTCCCAGGCACGCAGTCAGAGGCGAACCCCGAAAGTTCGCCATTATTGTCGCAAGGCATGGCAAACGCGGTGAGGTCGAGGTAGTTCCGCGGATCCCGCTTGTGATACACAATCGGTCCGACGACATCCGGACGGTCAAAGCAGTCGCCGCCGCCGCTGAAGTCATCCTCGCAGCTGTAGTTCAGCGTGAACGGCTGTCCGCTCTGCAACGATACTGTGCTGTCGAAACCCCATCCGTTCTTCAGTTTCCGCAGTCCACCGCCCATTTTCGGAAATTCGTAACTGAGCACCCAGGTGAAGCGGTGCGGAATGTTGAAATTGGACGGGCCATATTCCAGATGCGGCCGATTGCTGTCCTGAGGCTGTGCCGCGTTCACGACAAAGTCCTCTCCGTCGCTGGAGTTGTCCAACGATTTCGACCACACGTAGTTCACAGCCGAGGTGATACCCCTCCACGAATTGATCTTGTAGCTGACTTGCAGAGAGTTGTAATTGGACTTCCCGGTAGACTTTTCCTGGAAGATGTAAACTGCGCCGGTATCCGTCGGATTGCCGTACGGGCGCGGCACGCCGAAGTCATTAATGCAGTCGCACTCGATGTCGGCGGTCGTGATTGCCTCTTGGGTGGGCTGGTTGATGTCATAAAACCGGAACAACCGGTGCCCTTGGGATCCTACATAACCCACCTGCAGCGTCATCCGGCTGGTGAGTTGCCGTTGGATGTTGATGTTGTAGTTCTCCATGTACGGCGTCTTGATGTGCCGGTCTACGCCAAAGATATCGCACTCGACAAAACTGAAATCTGTCGACTGGCAGTTCGACGGCCCATAAATCGGGACGCCCGCGTTGACCGTGTCGACGTTGAGTCCAGTTCCGGTAATCGGGCTTGGACCGAAGTTCGCGTACGCCGGACCCGGGGCATAGAACGCCGGATACGGCAGGTGCCCCATGAAAATGTCCTGGGAGAAGGCGTCGTAGAACAACCCGCCGCCGATGCGAATGACTGTCTTGCCTTTGCCCGTCACGTCCCAGGCCAGGCTGGCGCGCGGTGAAAAGTTCTTGTAGTCCGGCTCATACAGCCGGCTCAAGCCGGAACTCCCCACCTGCTGGAGTTCGCCCGTGGCTGGATCGAAGTTGGTAAAGAGATTGTTCTTCTCTGACACGACGCCGTAGTAGTCCCACCGCAACCCGTAGTTCAACGTCAGGCGCGGACTGATTCGGAAGCTGTCCTGGAAGTACAGTCCGTAGCCGTTCTCCCGCGTGTGCCGATTCGAATCTCCTGAGTACTGCAACCCGCCAGAGAGAAACCCGTTGAGGAAATCGCTCAGGTCCGCAAACTTCAGCCGCCCGCGGAAATATTTGTTGAAATACTGCTTCACGCTTGTGCGCCGGAACTCAAACCCGACTTTCATATCGTGCTTGCCCAGCTTCCAGGCGAAGTTTTCGATGAACTGGTTGTTCGTATCCACGCGAGCCCGCGGATCGCCCGATGTCGCCCCCGGCTGTGCAAAGAAGCTGGTTCCGCTCGGCGTGCCCGACACCAGAATGATCGGCAAGCCCGAATCGTGCGGCCCCGAGCCCGAGCAATCTTCTGTGGAACTGGCCGCGCACAGCCCGATCGAACTCGGATGGAAGCTCTGGTCCTGCGCGAAGAATCCTTCGGCAAACCGGTTCCAGCCGTAGCGCAGCTCATTCACCTTGTTGTTGCCCATCGCGTGAACATAGGACAGCGACACTAACTGCACTCGCGTCGGAGTGACCGTATTGAACCCCGGGAGCTGCCCGCCTGACGCGGTCAGCGCAAGAGGAAACGATTGCGTGCTGTCGCCGAAGAAGTAGCGTCCCGTCAGAATGTTGTTCTGATTGAAATTATGGTCGATCTTCCCGATCACGCTGCTCAGGTTGTTGGAGGATGGAGTAACCAGAGAGGCGTTGGGCCCCCGTGGACATCCGAAATCGAAAGCACCGAAATCTTCGTCGGTCTCCACCGGCCGAGTTCCGATATTCGGCTGCGGCCAATACTTCAACATTGCCGCCGTCACGGGATTCGGAGTCTCGTCGCCGATGTCGAACGCGACGCGGTTCGGTTCTGGCACGCAGGCGAGAGTCACGGTGCCCACGCTTTCGCGCTGGCCTTCATAATCCAGGAAGAAGAACGTCTTGTCCTTGATGATGGGACCGCCGAGAGAACCGCCAAACTGATTGTTGTGAAACGGCGCCCGTTGTTGCCCGACTTCATTGAAATAGTTCCGCGCATCCAGCGCGTTGTTGCGGAAATACTCGAATACTTCGCCGTGTAGGCTGTTCGTGCCGCTCTTGGTCACGATGTTCACGACCGCCCCGGCGTTTCGGCCGTACTCTGGCTCGAAATTCGACAGCACTTTCATTTCGGCTACGGCCCCGATCGGCAGAATCGCCGACGGCACCGCGAATACTCCGCCCTGGTTGATCGCGGGATCGTTACGATATCCGTCATTCATGTCGGTGCCGTCGAGCAGGTAATTGTTGGACCGCCCGCGCGCGCCGTTCATGGAAAACTCGCCGAACGATCCCGGCGAATCCGTGATCTGATCGGGCGAGCCCGCAACCCCGGGGTTCAGGAAGATCAGTTTCGTATAGTCGCGCCCATTGATCGGCAGGTCTTCCACGGTCTTGCTCGTCAATACTCCGCCCAACTCGTTCGATGTCGTTTCAATCTGCGGCAGATCCCCGCCCGACACCTCCACCATCTGCGTCACTTGTCCCAGCTTCAATTGCACATCCACACGCCGTTCCGTCGCGACGTTCACTTCCACTTCGCTGGTGATCGCCGTCTGAAATCCACTCTGCGTCACGGTGACGGAGTATTTTCCAATTGGCAGTTCCGGAATCGCGTAACTGCCGTCGGCGCTTGTGGTCGTGCTCCGCTCCAGTCCCGTCCCGCTGTTCTTCACTTTCACGGTCGCTCCTGCCACCAGGTTTCCCGACGGGTCAGTTACGGTTCCGAGAATCGTGCCGCGGAATGTTTGCGCCACGAGCGTGGCTGCAGCCAACAGCACAAATACTGTTGCCAAGCGCAGCTTCATATTCAGTTCTCCTTTGTCGCGAGTTCTCTTCCCCACGCCCCACTCGGCGACGCGTTCACAAGCTTGCTCTTTTGAATTCGGGCATTATAGACGGTCTGGCTTGGTTGTTAAGCAGAACTTTACGGAGAGAACCATCGAAATTCCCGATGACGGTTCCAATTGCGAACTCGCGAAGGGAATGAGAGGTGGAATGTCAGCCTGAATCCAAAATCGCAGAACAGAGATTACCAAATTACATATTCTCGTTCCGCGAAACGGTGCCACGAGCCAGCCTCAGTGAGGTTCGAAGTCTGAGACCCGACCCCGGGCGCTTGAGACCTAGAAGTTAAACGCAACTCCACCGCGAACCGAGCGAGCCGATTGCACCAGGTACACTGTGTGTCCGTCCTTGCCCAATACCGGCACGTATCCTTGCGCCAGAAGGTTGCGCAGATCAACCAGCACCTCCACGTGTCCCGACAGGAAGCTGGTTGGAATCGGTTGGCGCACGAACAGATTCAAATAGGGATCCGACTGCCCCGCAGAAGTGTTGAACCAGTCCACCGGCGTCAGGGTTGAACCATTCGTCCAACGATAGGAAGCGATCCAGTGCGTCTTCGCGCGTGGAACGGTTCCGCTGAATTTTGCGGCCACCGCGTGACGACGCTCCGCTCGAATCCACTCTCGCGCATCCTGCAGTTCAACGTCGGGACGAGTCAAATCGAGCGCGCCACCGTAAGCATAATCCAGCGTCGCAGTCAGATCTGAGAGCAGCTTGCGCTGCAACACCAGCCGCAAGCCGTTCGTCTCCAGGTCGCTGCCCTGGTAGCTGAAAGTCCCCGAATAAACATCGGGCAGCACTTCGCCCGTCTCCGCATTCAGGTCCCCCACGCCGGTCAGCGCCGGATCGACCACGCGGTCGGAATAGAACGCGACCTGCATATTGGTCTTCCCGACGCGCTGGGAAACCGAAACTTCCTGATGGTGCGCGCGCTCCACCGCCGGGGCAAAGTTCGTGATGCTCATGCGCGGCCCGGTTTCGCTCAAATCCATGGGCGCCGAATCAAAACCTTTTTCCATGCGCGTATTCGGAATCGAGCTGGCGTACTGATACTCGACCACGGTATGTGGCGAAAGGTGGAGATCCACGGTCCCGAACGGACGGAATGCATTCACCCGTCCCATAAACTGGATCGTCTGCAGTTCGCTCCCGAACTTAAGCTCCAGCACCTGGCCCAGTGTCATGCGATCCGACGTCATGAGTGACAGGCCCTGCAGCGACGCGCCATGCAGGCTATTCACGTCCGGAGAATTCAGTCGGCGGACCGTGAACGCCACGGTCGGTTCGAAACCGTTGTTCAGGCGGTTGGTGTAGGACGTCCGGATGACGGCCTCGGGAAGCCCTGTCCCGTAGGCCACATTCCCATTCAGACTCAACGTTCCCGAGGACATGATCGAATGCTCGACGGAGAATCCCGTGCTCACATCCGAAGCGCTGCCGAAACCTTGCGAGGCCGATCCCGCCATGAACACCAGCGTTCCCTTCAGCTCGCGGTCTGAGGTGTCTCCATTCTGAACGACAGCGGTCGTGCCATCCGGCAGCACGCGCAGCACCGGGCGGTTCGCCACCGAACGCAGAGTCCATTTCCAGTCGTCATCGTCCCCGGGACCACGAAGCGGACCTAGCTGAATGGCATCGAACAGCGTAGTCAGTGTGACATTGACCATCAGCTTCGTGCCGGGTTTCAAACCGATTTTTTCGCGCAGAGAAGGCAGGAACGAGGGCGCGCTGACCCTGATGCTGTAGCTTCCCGGCATCAGCCCTTGGATGGAGTAAAAGCCGCGGTCGTTGGTGAATACCCTCGAACTGAGCACGGCCGAGCCCAGGATCTCTACCGCCGCCCCCATCTGCGGCACTCCCCTGGCGTCGCGAACGTATCCGGAGATCGTGCCCGCGTCTTGCTCGGACCACGCCGGAAGCGCCAGGCTCATGATTGCCACGAGGAACCCGAGCTTTCGGATCATCTCTCCCACCACCTTTGGGAACCGCGCAGCGGCTTTACTCGACGGCAAATGTCGCCGAAGGATCCACCGTCTGCTTGGAAAGGTTGTCGTTCACCTTGATCTCGATCTTGTACAACCCCGGCTGCAAATTCGCGGCGGACAGCGTCTTCTGCAGCGTCACCTGGTCGCCCACGTTGCCCATCGTCTCCGTCGATTCCACCGTGTGGATGATCGCCTTGTTCGTCGCCGCATCCGTCACATTGTATTCGACCGTCGCCGACGGCTTATGGGTCTTGTCGTCTATGGTCAGATTGTAAACCTGCATCCAGAAATTTAGCTTCTGATTTCGCTTGAACGAGACGGGCTTGCCGTCCGAGGGTGCTACCCGTGGCCGCACCTTCGTCGTTCCAATCACGAAATTGCCCGTCCCCACGTTCTTCGCGGCCACCGGTTCCATCTGGTCCGCCACGATCAGCGAGGAATTGGTCAGGCGGTCGTCGCCGAAATCCGGAACCGGAAGCGCCTTGCTCCAGGTTCCAACCCGGTCGCCGTTGACGTCCTTGACCACGATGTCCATGCGATAGCGGCCGGGCTTCAGCGGGAGCGCCTTCCAGTACACCGAAGAATTCTCCGCCGTCCGCGGCAACAATTCTGCCGGAACGTCGACCTGCACCGTGTCTTCGAAGGTTTGCGCGATCTTCCCGGTCAGCGTCGTAACGCGCCCGAAAATATTCACTGTCCCGCGCTCCACGCCGTCTTTGTTCTGGAACGTGATGTCGCGATTCTTCAGCTGGATCGTGACCGGCACGAGCACGGTATCGCTGGTGACCTTCACAAAGTCCGCGCGGACATCAAATGGCATCAAATTCACGCTGATCTTGTGCGTGACAACCTCTTCCAGATCCTTGAACTTGATGGCCGGCGCCTTGTTCAGTTTCGCGAACTGCTCCAACCGGTCGAACTGTTTGGACTGAAGATCCTGATTGAAAGGCGACCTTCCCAACCGTTCCAGGCCGCCGCCACTAAACCGATCCGCCTTGCTGGCCAGTCCCATTTCTTCATAGAGGGTAAGCCCGGCGTTCGGCGTCATCAGCAATGCGTCTTTTTCCGAGCGGTCGATCGTCATGTGGTAGTCGTTGCACATGCACGTGTCGACGAACTCGATGATGACTTCCTGTCCGATATCTTCGATGTAGCGATAACGCCACTGTTCGAAGGGGAAGGTCGAAGTCTCGCCGCCGCCCTCTTCCATCGGGCGCACATAGCTGCCGCCTGAGGGATGCGATTCAATCTCGTCGGGAGGTCCGAATACGATGTAGATCCGCCCCCGGTCCGTTTTCCATCCGGGAATACCTGCCGGGAAATGCTCGTTGGCGTAGGCGATGCGCCGGTAGTGTTCCTCTTTGAATTCGTTTTCCGCTGTGTCGGGCGTGGGATCGCGCCGCTGCCAGAATGCCTCGATGAAGTTGTCGCGCTCCTCGTCGTTCGAGAGCAGCATGAACGCCTTGCGTTCCTCGTCCGTGATGATCCAGACAACGTCCTGATCCAGCCACTTCTTATACGTCTTGCCCAACTCCTGCTTGAGCGACTTGGCATTCTTCTTCTGCTGGTCTTTGCTGATCGGCCGTTTCAGGGGATCCTGATCCGCGCTGTCGCCGGCCTGGGTTTGTGCATTTGCTTGATCTTCCGAGGCCTTCTGATCCTTGTCCTTGTCTTTCTCTTTCGCCAGGGCCAGGGTCCCAGCCCCGAGCAAGGCAAAGATCATCAAAACACCCAGGAAACGCCGGCAAAACTCTGCGGAACGCATAGAAAGGCTTACCTCGCGAGACACAGCTTGTTGTAATTCTATGTTCACTGGATGCGCCAAGGCAAGCGAAAGTGGCCTGCCGCGTCAAGTTTTCCCATGCCGAACCTGTCCCCTAACCCCTTTAAAAATCCATAGGTTGCCGCCCCTCTGTAGCGGATTCCACCACAATTTCTGGATCCCTGGTCACGGCTCCTCACACCCCGGACACGCTATAATGTCCGCGTCGATAGGTTTCCCCTCTGGCAGCGGTCCGTGGCCCGCCCGGGTAATGGCTGTTGTGGGAACTTTTCCCCAAGTATGGACGTAACTGTTCATGCGGCGACCAGTGCGGCTTGTGCCGTTCTGTAACCAGGGATCAGCCGGCAGCGGCAGGCAGAGCCGCAGCCCGGCAACGGGAACCGTCGCCGCAGGATAGTTCATGAAGACCTGGCAAAAAGTACTCATCGGACTCGGCGTCGTACTCGTGCTCGTGATCATCGTCTCGATCACTGTGTACCAGAGCCATAAGAATCTGGTCACTGTGCAAACCGGCAAGGCGCAGAAAGCGAATCTCGCCTCGATCGTCAGCGCCTCCGGCGAGATCAAGCCCAAGACATACGTCAACATTGGCGCCAATGCCTTCGGCAAGATCGTGAAGCTGCACGTGAAAGAGGGCGACCGCGTCAAGAAAGGCCAGCTGCTCGCGCAGTTGGAAAACGTCCAGTCGTCGGCCGACGTCAACGCCATGCGCGCCTCTCTGGCCGCGTCGGAAACCGATGCCGTAGCTGCCGACGCCGCCATGAAGACCGCCGTTGCCGATTTGAACCGCGCCCGCTCCGATGAGGCTCGCGCCAAGCTCGACTATGACCGCGCTCAGGGACTCTTCCGCGATCAGCTCATCGCCAAGCAGGAATACGACGCCAAGAAAGCGGCCTGGGAAGCCGCCGACGCCGGCGTCGCCCAGGGCGTAGCCCGGCTCGCTCAAGCCAAGGCGCAAAAGGAGTCGTCCGACAAGCGGATCTCCCAGAACTCGGCGAACCTTACCCGCGCCTCCGACGTGCTCAGCAAGACTGTCTACGCAGCACCCTTTGACGGTGTGATTACGAACCTTCCGGTGCGTGAAGGGGAAACCGTGGTCATCGGAATTCAGAACGCTCCGGGCAGCACCCTCATGACGATTGCCGATATGTCGGTGATCACCTCCGAAGTCAAGGTCGACGAAACCGACATCGTCAACGTGCATCTCGGCCAAGCCGCCGAAATCACCATCGATGCCATGCCGCACCGTACTTTCCATGGCACGGTCACCGAAATCGGCAACAACGCAATCGTGCGTTCCACCGGCGTCTCGACCTCCCAGCAAACCTCGACCAGCCAGGAGGCTAAGGACTTCAAGGTCGTCGTGACCCTGAACGATCCCCCGGACGACTTGCGGCCCGGGCTTTCGTCGACGGCGAAGATTACGACCGCGACCCGCACCAATGTGCTCAGCGTCCCGATTCAGGCGCTGACCGTCCGCACCAAGGCTGACCTTGAAACCAAGGAGTCCGGTAAGGGTTCGGTCCAGGCTGCCGCTCCGGTCGCCGACCCAAAGCAGAAAGACAAAGATAAAGATAAGGACTCGGCTAAGGAAGAGGTCCAGGGCGTTTTCGTGATTCGCAACAAAAAAGCTGAATTCGTGCCCGTGGAGACCGGCATTGCCGGTACCACCGACATCGAAGTGAATAAGGGCCTGCAGGAGGGTGACGAAGTCATCACCGGCAGCTACAAAGTTTTACGCACGATCAAGCCGGGGACCAGCGTCAAAATAGATAATTCGGCCCCCAAGAAGGAAGAAGAAAGCAGCTAACCGGCTGCCAAGGTCAGGTTCACTGCAAGAGAGGCTTCGGGTTGCTCGAAGCTCGCAGGTCGACGTTCCTCACCTCTGCCAGTTTGGAACGTCTAAAGCAAGACGGCAAGAACGGAGCGCTTGTGTCCGAGCCGGAAACGGAGAAAAAGAAAATGGCGACCGCCGAAGTACTTCCAATCGATGCCCCCATTATCTCGGCTGCACCGAACTCCTGCATGATCGCCACCGAGGATCTGTGGAAGACCTACGACATGGGCTCCGAGCAGCAGGTCCACGCTCTGCGCGGCGTCAACCTCCGCATGCATCGCAATGAATACGTTGCCATCATGGGACCTTCCGGTTCTGGTAAGTCCACGCTGATGAACCTGATCGGCTGCCTCGACTCGCCTTCTAAAGGCAATTACTGGCTCAACGGCCAGCTCGTCAGCGAACTCGACGACGACGAACTCGCCCGCATCCGCAACAAGGAAATCGGCTTCGTCTTCCAGACCTTCAACTTGCTCGCCCGCGCCACCGCGTTGCATAATGTCGAGCTTCCCCTGATCTACGCCGGCATCCCCGCCGAAGAGCGTGCCGAGCGCGCCAAAGGCGCACTCGCAGCCGTCGGCATGGAAAGCCGCATGCACCACAAGCCCAACGAGCTCTCCGGTGGACAACGCCAGCGCGTCGCCATCGCCCGCGCCCTGGTCAACAAGCCTTCGATCATCCTCGCCGACGAGCCCACCGGCAACCTCGATTCGCAAACCGGTATCGAGATCATGGCGCTCTTCGATCGCCTCCACGCCGAAGGCAACACCATCGTCCTCGTCACCCATGAGCACGACATCTCCGAGTACGCGCACCGCGTCATCCACATTAAGGACGGCGTAGTCGCGCGCGACGAGCAAAAGCGCTAGGCCAGACTCGTATCTTCTTCTCGATGACGCCCGGTCCGCCGGGCGTTTTCGTTTAGGAGTGTTGTTCGCGGCTCAACGCCCGCTCGTGGCGGTAGTTGAGCACCGGCTGCAGGACGCAGCCGAGTACCACGCACAGAATCGCGGTCGGCAGAATCATCGCGCGCGTACCCACAAAATACGCGACACTGACCGCCAGCAGCGGCACATACACCGCCATGCCCGTCACAACTCCCGGAGAATACTGTCTCGTCTGAATCGTTCCGAGCAAGTGCAGCATGCCATTGAACGCCATCGCCGACGTCAGTATGCACCAGACGTGAATCCCCCCGAAACTGTACCCGCCCCGGTAGTCGAAGGCGCCCAGCGGCATCAGCAGGCACGCTGCGCCACCCACCACATTCACTCGCAGCAGGTACGACGGCGTAATCCGCAGCGCCCATTGCGGCCGGTATCCCCGATACCACTCTCCGAATCCACCCGGCAAAGCAAACTCCTCGGCGACATGCAAGCCGAAGGCAATCGGCAGAAGCCAGATCAGTACGACCGCCGTCTTCGACGGAAATACCGTAAGGTGTGACAATTGCACGATCCCGGTGACCACAGCAGCCTCGATCACCACGATGATGCCCAGCAATCTCGTGTTCATGGGTTCAGGAGCCAGTTTTTCGGATGTGTTCAGCCTACTCGCCCGACACGCCGCTCTCAGTGACCTTGTGCACTGCCGGATGTGACAACGGAGGCCGCCTCGGAATCCTCTCTGCCAGGCATCTTTCGCCCTGTTTCTGACCCTGGCCACGAGCGGCTCTCGATGGCATACTCCCCAGGCAGGAGGAAGAGATGCGGCAACGATCCCGCGTAGCCCCTGCCCCGATCCATGACAGCCTGCTGGAAGCCTGGATAGTCAACGACGCTATCAACCAGCTCCTGCTCGAGCATCTCGACCCGCGGGCATGGCAGGCAAAACCGCCGCGGGCCGACGGCCGTCCCGGACGCACCATCGCTGCCATCGTCTCGCACATGCACAACATCCGCCGGAAATGGGTGCGGCTTTCGGCGCCGCATCTCAAGCTATCCGCGGAACTCGACCGTTCCTGCACTCTCCGACAAGCCCGTGCCGCGATGGCACAAAGCGCGCGTGCTTGCTCGCACTTGCTCGCGCAGGCTTTCGACCCGGCCGGCCGCGTCCGGCATTTCCACCGCGACGGTTGGGCGAGGTCATGGCCCGTGGGTGGCGTGATGTTTGCTTACATGCTCTCCCATGAAGCCCACCATCGCGGACAGATTTGCATGCTGGCACATCAGCTGGGCTTCCCTCTGTCGAACAGAACCACGTCCGAGATGTGGTGCTGGGAGAAACACTGGAAAGCAACCGGCGGAAATTATTTGAACGTCTCTAATCGAAGCCCAGTGCACGGGAGTTAGCTCCAGGGAACTGGACCGGTATTTCGGAGATCTTCGGGGCGCCACTATGATGCGCGAATATTCGTTCAGGCTCGCTCTCCTGGTTGTCCTGATGCTTCAGCTCTCCCAAGGCTTGCTCGCACAGCGGAGTAGTGGCATTGCCGGCAGCATCATGACGTCGCGTGGTCAAACTCCCGATCATGCCATTCAGGTCACCCTGCAACTCGGAGGGACTGTGGTTGGCACTGCGTTCAGTGACGGCGCTGGCAAGTTCTCCTTCCCTCGGCTTCCGGCCGGCATCTATCACGTGCTGGTCAATGACGAGAAGTATCGTCCCGTCGATGAGTCGGCCGAAGTGGACCCCGCAATCAGCGATCCGACGATTGTTCGCGTGACTCTGATTCCGAAAGACAACACCCCCCAGGAAACACCTGCCGCCGGCAAAAACCCGAACATGGCCGGAGCGGCGGAACTGAAGCAGTTTCCGAAGCCAGCTCTCAAGGAATTTGAAAAGGGCGTGAAGGCCGATAAGGACCGAAAAACGGATGAAGCCATTGAGCACTATCAGAAGGCGATCCAACTCGCGCCCGATCTTTACATGGCCCGGAACAACCTGGGCTCGGCATACTTGGGGAAGTCGGATCTTGCCGCGGCCCGGGAACAGTTCGAGCAGGTCATCAAAATCAACCCGGCCGATGCGGCAGCCTATTTCAACCTGGGCGTTTTATCCTTGATCGCGAAGAAATATGAGGACGCAGCGCCCTGGCTCGACCAGGGATTGAGCCGGCAACCCAACAGCGCTTTGGGGCACTACCTCAAAGGTGTCTTGTGTCTGCAGATGGGACAATCCAGCCAGGCCGAAAAAGAACTTCGCGATGCGCTGCAGTTTGACCCGAAGGCACCCAAGACGCGCCTGGCGTTGGTGAATCTGTTCGTACAGCAAGGACGCAATCGTGAGGCGGCGGATGAATTAAGGCGTTTTCTGAAAGATCATCCGGATGGCCCCGACAGCCTGAAAGCACAAGATATGCTCCAGAGATTGGAGACGCAGGAGCCTTCCCGGAGCCAGAATCCCTGACCGACCACCTGCTGCTAACTGGCTGGATCTGTTGCGTTTGGAGGCGGGACGCATCAGTTTGTACATACATACTTGGCTTGACAATGTTCCACGTGGAACGTTTTGTACATGCACTCTCACCGTCGCCCGGGATATGCGCCCGCCGTCCGCGCCTCTTCTTCGCTCCAGCCCAGGAGCTTACGGACATCAGCAGGAAGCGGCTGGCTGCCTGGGGCTTCCGGAAGCGGTTGCAACAATTCGTAGTGTCCCACGTCCGGGCCTTTGAATGTCGAGCGCGGCGCGCGGTCGATCTCGCGGCTTCCGGCCTCGAAGGATGTGGCCTGCTTTCGGAAGTCGTCGAGTGAGCTGAATGTCGAGGTGCAACCGGCGGGACTCGATGCGCTGGTCGATGCACTCGTGCCGTTGGGACTCCACACAATCAGCGGCGCAGTCGCGCCTACCGCGACTGGACGCACGTAGACGTTGCCGGCGATCTCTTTCGCCATCGGGTGTTGCAGGCGTCCACAGAGTGACGCCGGCTGCTCGAACTGCAGCAGGTATCGGTGATACGCCTCGCTCGCCACGAGCAGGTTGTTCACGAAGACGTGGCCTTCGCGCTGATCCACGTCAGGACCAGTCGAGGGATGCCATCCGAAATGGTCGTTGGTCGCGCTGCGCTCGTTGCGCTCGAACGACGCCGGGTTGTCAACGAACGTGTTGTTGTAGACGTGCACCGCGGCGGAGTTGAGCACGCGCACGCCTTTGTCGTTGCGAACGAAGACATTCCCGGCGACGGTCGCGCCGCGCGAGATCTCGAAGAAAAAGCCGTCGAGCGCTCCTTCGATCCAGTTGTTGACGAAGACGCCGTCGCGGTTGCCGACGTCATACCAGATGCCGTTCGAATAAGGCTGCTCGATGACCAGATTGTCGCGGCAGGTGACGCGGCGCGTTTGGTTGAAGATCTTCACCGCCGCTGGATAGTAGCCGGTGAGCTGGCGAACATTGTTGCGTCTGATGATGTTCTTTTCGAGCAGCACGTCCGAAGAACCGATCACGTAAATGCCCTCGGTGCCGGTGTCGCTGACCAGCGAGTTGCGGATGATGAGACCGTCGCCGCGAAAGTATCCGGCTACACGCGAGCAGTAGGTGATGGTTACGTTTTCAAGCACGGTGCCGATGACTTCCTTGCCGAAGGTTGCGGGATCGGAGAGGCCGACGGGCTCGTCCGTCGGCTCGTCATTGACGGTGAAGTGCTTCTTTCCCTCGACTTCGAGCGCGCGATAGGCGTACTGCGTGAACGTGATGCCACGAATGATCGGGCCTTTGTGGTCGTCGGTCTTGCCGTGGACGGGGGAGCTGGTGCGGACGAGCGCGCTGTCGAAGGCAGTAATCTCGATGAGCTTGTTTGTGGGATCGGTGCCGATGTACACGTATCCGTTCTGATAGTCGATGTAAAAGGAGTGAGCGTCGAGCGCGCCTTCCCAGCCTTCGGAGCGCAGCAGTTCGCCGTCGACGAACACCATGTCGTTGTTGAAGCGATGGAGCGGCGTGCGCATGCCTTCGCGGTTGCGCTGCCACCATCCGAGCGGCGCCGCCGGAAAAAGATGAGGCCACTTCGTTCGCCAGACACTCCTGGGCAGGGCTTCCCACTGCGTTGCTGCCTGCGTGCCCTTGAGCACCGGACGCTCGTCGGCGTAGGGCTGCATCGTGATGCCCTGGTTGAGAACCAATCCACCGGTGCGGTAAACGCCGCCGCGCAGGATGATGGCATCGCCCGTGACCACGCGCTCAATGGCCGATTCAAGCGTGGTCGGCTGGTCGAGCGCGGTCCCGGAAGAGTCGGGCTTGCCGTCGGGCGCGACGTAGTAGACGTGCGCGGCCTTCGGGATCTCGTAACGCTGGTCGATCGGACCGTAGGGACCTCCGGAGGGTTGGGCGGATGCCACAGTCGCGAGCAGAAGGCCGAAGAACAACCAATGATCTGAATTTCGAAAAGAGCGCATCGCGTGTCCTTTTGAAGCCAACGGACTGATTAAGACTAAATGCTCACTATACGAAACCCAGTCGGAGCTGTCAGCGGCATCCGCGAGACCGGCTCATGTTGCACAGATGCCGGCGTTCCCGTTGTGCAATACCCGGTGTAAACTCAGTCCGATCATGTCTGCGATCTTCCACTCCGAGCACTTCACCGACATCGTCATGCTGGCGGCAGCCCTGGTGCTGGCCGGGGTCCAGAAATTGTGGCGATCCTACCGATTGTCGCGGAGCCAGACCTGGCCGCTGACGCATGGCACCACGCTTCGCAGCGAGTCCGAGGACGGCAAGCTCAAGGTGTTCTACTCGTATGGCGTCGGTGAAAGCTCGTTTCAGGGCGAATTCGAAAAGAAGTTTCGCGACACCTCCGAGGCCGAGTGGTGGGCCGAAGCGCTGACGAAGAAGCAGGTTGCGGTCCATTACGATCCCAACAATCCGCAGCGGTCGGAGCTGTGGGAGTCGGACCTGATGCCCATCGTGCAATCGCTTCCTCCGGCACCGGTGGCCCACGTGCAGGAGCTTTTTCCGGCATGGGAGCGTGGACTCGTCAGGGCTGGAATTGCTGTTTCCCTTGCTGGATGCGGACTATCGCTGCTGGCATACTTTGGCAATCTCGCCGGCAAGGAGTGGATCTCCCCGGGGTTTTCAACGGGACTATTCGTTGGAGGCTTGGCGATGGCGGGGTTGGCCGCTCTGGAAAGAAAACGGGTGCGCAGGAAGCGCGCCGCGCCGGAATGGATGTCGTTCGCGACGCACGCGTTGCTTTACTTCGCCATCCTGACATCGGTACTGCTGCCGCTCGACAAAGCGAGAAGAAGACCGGCGCAGTCCACGCTTAACCTCAGCTACCAGGTCCTGTTCTACTTTGGCGCCTTCGAGACGCTCTACATGCGCTTAAAGGACGAAGAGGAAAATTCGTTCGCGACGGTTGGAAGCTATCTGGGCAAGTAATCAGAAATCGCTGTTCGCTGGTGCTAACGCAACAGCAGATCTGCGTATTCCGGATGCTCCTCTATGTACTTCGCGACACTCGGACAGATGACATCGACCTTCAGATGATTTTCGCGGGCGTATTCGAGCGCGGTATGGGCGAGTTCGTGCGCGAGCCCGTGCCCGCGCAACTTTTCGGGAACTTCGGTGTGGATGAGTTCGAGCACGTTCCCCGCCAGCGTGTATTCCAGGTACGCTACCAGGCCGTCGCGCTCCAGTTCGAAGCGTCCACCGGTGACGAGTTCCGGGGCGCGCTCCTTCCTGCGGAAGAACTTCATACCGGAGAGTATAGGACAGAAACGCGCGCGGCTTGCCCCGCGG
>Ga0335071_10002691_pt1 | contig 18873 bp, 14 predicted proteins | sample Lox_Sample_15_FD_206724 | JGI IMG/M metagenome (GOLD analysis project Ga0335071, IMG submission 206724) | Soil microbial communities from Loxahatchee National Wildlife Refuge, Florida, United States - Lox_Sample_1.5 | ecosystem: Environmental > Terrestrial > Soil > Wetlands | place: USA...
TCGGATGCGCTCTGGTCCGACGACCTCGACACGATCGGCCGCGCCCGGGCCGCCAACCTGAACGTGGCGCTCTTCCCGGTCCCCAACCTCCCGGCCGACCCGGCCGCCTGGTGGACGTCTTCGCCGCGCTCCCCGGACTGGTGGGGCGCCTGGTTCGACCGCTACGCCGCCTTCGCCGCCTACCACGCCGACCTGGCTGCCAAATCCGGCGCGCAGGCCCTCATCCTGGGCGGCGACTGGCTCAGCCCGGCCCTGCCCGGCGGCACGCTCTCGGACGGGAGCAGCTCCGGAGTGCCGGCCGACGCGGAGACGCGCTGGCAGACCATCCTGGCGGATGTCCGCAGCCGCTTCAAGGGCCAGGTGCTCTGGGCCGTCACCTACCCGGGCGGATTGCAGTCCGTCCCCGACTTCGTCTCCAGCCTGGACGGGGCCTACGTGCTCTGGAACGCGCCCCTGACCGGTTCGAGCGTGGACCAGCTCCACGCCTCCATCGGCCAGTTGCTCGACACGGACATCCAGCCTTTCCAGAAAACCCTCAACAAGCCGGTCATCCTGGCCCTGGCCTACGCCTCGGCGAACGGATCGGCGAACGCCGCCATCCCCGCCAAGACCCTCTTCGCCCCCGGCGACAGCCAGAACCCGATCAACCTGCAGGCCCAGACGGACATCTACCAGGCCTTCATGGCCGCTGTCAACGAGCGGGCCTGGGTGGGCGGGGTGGTCAGCCGGGGTTATTACCCGCCGGTCGAGTTGAGCGACGCCTCGGCCTCGGTCCATGCCAAGCCAGCCGCAGACGTGCTCTGGTACTGGTTCCCGCGTTTCCTGGGCGTCGTCCACTGATCCATTCGATGCATCAATAATACATAGACCACCCAATGCGGTGGTCTATGTTGATTCACCTGCCTTCTTCTCATGCCATCGCCCCCGCCGTGGGGCTTCAGGCCGGTTTGCCGGCCTTGACGATGAATGTGGTCGGCATCAGGCGGGCGCGCGGGACGCTGTACCATCTTTCCGGGGCAAGGTCTTTCTCCCGGGCCTGGTCGAGGTTCACTTCGCTCTCGATCACTTTCTCCAGGACCAGCCCTGCTTCGACGATCCCGTTCAGGTAGGTGGACAGGGTGCGCGGATGGAGGACGATCTCGACCCCCTTCCAGGAGGGATCGATTTCCGGGCCTTCCTGCAAATACGGCCGGGCAAATGCGTATTCACCGGCCTGGCTGCGGTACTCCAGGCACTGATAGACCGGGTGCTCCCAGCTGAACAGGAACTTCCCGCCGGGCTTCAGGTAGGAATGGACCAGGGCCAGCGTGCGGCCGAGGTCGGGCGTCCAGCCGAGGGAATAGATCGAGAAGACCCAGTCGAAATGGGCCTCCGGGATCCCGGGATTTTCGTCCATGGAGGCAAGGAAGAGCCGCGCCGTGGTCTTCTCCCGCTCGAGGTGCTCGCGGCTGAAGCGGATCTGTTCCTGGGAAAGGTCGACCCCCCATACCTCGCCGGCTTCCTTGACCTTTGCCAGGTAGGCGAGCGTGTGTCCGCTCCCACAGCCGATCTCCAGGACGGCCTTGCCTTTCAGGTTATCGATCAGGCGCAGGTCGTCCTCGGTCCCGGCCAGGGGACCGTATTTCGGGAGGGCCGTCCCGCCGTAGAACTGCGGGGCGACTGTGTTCCAGCCTTTTTGGTTGATCGCCACGATTTTATCCCTGCCCACATCTGCCATTGATGCTCCCTTTCGCCCCGCGTGGATTCTCTCGCAACCGGACGGTCCGGATTTTACAAAAAGGTCTCCTCAAACGAGGAGACCTTCCATTTCGCTAGCTTTCGGCTTCCACTTTTTCAACTTTTTTTTTGCCTTCGTTGCGGGCCTTCAGACCTTCCACGACGGCCGGGATGACGGAGATGATCACGATGGCGATGATGACCAGCTCGAAGTTCTTCTGGACGAACGGGATGTTGCCGAAGAAGTAGCCGAGCAGGGTGAAGGTCGCCACCCAGGAGAGCCCGCCGATGACGTTCCAGCGGAAGAAGAATCCGTAGGACATCTCGCTGACGCCGGCCACGAAGGGGGCGAAGGTGCGCACGATCGGGACGAAGCGGGCCAGGAAGATGGCCTTGCCGCCGTATTTTTCGAAGAAGGCATGGGTGCGCTCCATGTATTCCTTCTTGATCCACTTGACCTCGCCGGTATAGGCCTTGGCCCCGATGGCGTGCCCGATCCAGTAGTTGGCGGTGTCCCCGGCCACGGCGGCGATCCCCAGCAGGATGAAGATCAGCCAGGGGTTGAGGACGCCCCGGGCGGCGAAGGTGGAGGCGGCAAAGATGAGCGAATCGCCCGGCAGGAACGGCGTGACGACGAAACCGGTTTCCATGAAGACCACGAAGAAGAGCAGGGCATATGTCCAGGCGCCATAATGGCTGATGATGGCGCTCAGGTAGGTATCGATATGCAGGACGAAATCGAGTGCTTTTTTGATGAAATCCATGGATTATTCCTTATTGGTTTGATTGGGCGGGGCGATTATATCATTGTGTTGGGCGGGCGCGGGGCGCAGGCGGTAATTGAGAACCGGAAGGAGGATCATGGCCGTCAGGAAGAGCAATCCCAGGAGGCTCATCCCCAGCAGGATCGCGCCTGCCCCGAGCAGGTTGGGGCTGTCCGGCCGGGCGACAAAGCGAAAGGAGCCGAACAGGGCCAGCAGCGCACCGCCGTTCCACGAACCGTGCAGGGTCACTGCCGCCAGGTAGGACCAGGCCAGCCGCCTCCTCCTTTTTTCGAGGAGGGCAGAAGCGATCCCCCAGCCGACCAGTCCGCTGCCGGTGATGTGGATCAACGAGCTGGCGGCCCGCAGGGTCAGGCCGATGCCGAAGGCCCGGGTCGATTCGCCGGTCACCAGCAGCCCCTCCAGGAGGGCGAAACCGGCCCCGCCCAGGGCGCCCAGGGCGAAGCCCTCGGCCGGGGAGCGCAGGCGCTTCCCAGCCAGCCAGATGGCAACCGGCTTGACCGCTTCCTCGACCAGCGGGGCGACCCCGGCGACGAACGCCAGCAGGGCCAGGAAGACCCAGGGATTGGTGATCGGGTGGGCCGCCTGCCCGTTCATCAGCGCTTCGGTGTCGCGCAGGTTATCCAGCAGGTATTTCACCTGGTCGACGATCGCCTGGACGGCCGGGTGGGTCGCCGCAGCCAGCCTGCCCAAGGCGAGCCCGGCCCGCAGGGCCAGGGATTCGGCCAGGATGGCCGCCAGGGCGCTCCCGCCCATGCCCAGGCCGAAGGCGGTCCACAGCCTGCGCCAGGCGCCGGCTGGAAGACCGCCGGTCGCGATCCAGGCCAGACCGTAGACGGGGACGCCGATCCCGAGCAGGTAGAACGGGGCCGCCTGGATCCAGCCGAAGTCGGATAGGTGAATGAGAAGGGATGCAAGCGTAACGGAGACGAGCCAGAGGACGATCAGCCCCACCACTTCCCGGAACTTGATGCCCGGCAGTTTCGCGGGAGGCAGGTCCCTGCCTTTCAGACGCCGGAGGCTGGAAAGGAGCCCCGGGAGGAGCAGGCCGGCGCAAAAGGTCAGTCCGATCACGCCGAGCGGCGTCGAGAGCGGGTCAGGCGGGGTCGAGGAGGCGCCGACCCGGCCTCCTCTGACTGCCTGGTAGACTGCACTGGCCAGGAACGTCAAAATCCCCCCGAGGTTGTAGATGAATATCAGGATGTCTCGTCCGTGATCCGGTTTGGTATCGGTGGGTGTCTCGACCCGTTCCAGCATATCCCAATTCTACTGCCATTCGGGTCGCCTCGCCGGCAGGAAAATCTCTACCCGGCAGGGAGAATCTCGGGAGCGGGCGGGCGCAGCTTCCGGTTGATCAGGATCATGGCCGGCACGATGGTCACGACCAGGAGGCCCAGCAGGACCACCCCAATGACCGTGAGGAGGTTGGCCGTCGAATCGCTGCCGGTCTTCAGGTACCCCTGGACGCCGCCGAGGATGATCAGGACGGCCGCGCTGTTCCACAGTCCATGGATGGAGATGCTAATGAGGTAGATGAGCGGCAGGCGCAGGCGCTTCCCTTGGTAGGCCGAGACGATCGCCCAGCCCATCAGGCCGCTCCCCAGGGTATGCATCAGGCTGCCGCCGGCGCGCGCCACCAGGAGGACGCCCCAGCCCTGGTCGGGCGAACTGCTTGCCAGCAGGGCCTCGATCAGGGCAAAGCCGGCCCCGCTCAGGACGCCCAGGGCGAATCCCTCGGCCGGGCTGCGCAGGCGCTTGCCAACCAGCCAGACCGTAAAGGGCTTGACCGCCTCCTCGATCATCGGGGTGAAGACTGCCATGGTCAGGAAGAGGATCACGATGATGGCCGGATTCATCAGGTAGGGTGAAACGATGTCGACGATCTTGTTGATATCGGTCGCGTTCGCCAGCTGGCCGTTGAGCTGCTGGAGAACGCTCGTCCAATTCGGATTGAAGGACAGGGCGACCAGGCCCGTCAGGAGGGCCCCGGCGTACAGGAACAGCTCGAGCAGGGTCGCCAGGAGAGGCCCGGCGCTCAGTCCAATGCCCAGGGTGCTCCACAGGCGATTGCGCGAGCCGACCGGCAGCCCGCCGACGCCCAGCCAGATCAGGAAGAACACCGGCAGTCCGATCGCCAGCAGGTAGGATGGCGCGGAGGCCAGCCAGCCGAGCTTGAATCTTTGGAACAGGAAATCGCTCAGGAAAGTGACCCCCGCCCAGACCACCAGGATGACGATCCCCTGCCAGGCTTTCATTGGCCGGATCTTCGCCGCCAGGATGGGTTTTCCCTGGACCCGGCGCAGGCTGAACAGTCCGGCCGGGATGAACGGCAGAGCGCACATCCCCAGGCCGAAAGCGGAAAGGACGCCGGTCGTCAGGCCGTTTTCCGGCAGCCCCGGGACGGGGCTGACCAGGTCGATCAGGGCCGAAAACAGCATGAAAGCTGCCCCGCCTAGAAAAAAGACCAAGCCTCCCAGGTTCCCGATCAGGAGGAGAATGTACGGCCATTTGGGTGCGTCATGGGTGGATTGCATGCAAGCTCCTAATGTTGCTCGATGGTGATGCTGGTGATTACGTCGCCGGGGGGCAGGGACACCGCAGGCTTTGGATCGCGCGGGCTAAGGGAACTCAGCACGCCCATCCCGCTCAGCACCTGCCCGAAGATCGTATACTGCCCGTCGAGCTGGGCATTGGGCGCCAGGTTTATGAAGAACTGGCTGCCGTTCGTATTGGCGCCGCTGTTGTCCATGGCGACCTGCCCGGGTTGGTTGAAGAGCAGGCCGGAGGGTATCTCGGTCGAGAACAGGTAACCCGGGTTTCCCATTCCGGTCCCGCTCGGGTCCCCGGTCTGGGCGATGATGTTGGGAATGACGCGGTGGAAAGTGACGCCGTCATACCAGCCCTGCTCGGCCAGGAAGACGAAGTTGTTGACCGCCAGGGGTGCCTTGTCGGGGTAGAGCTGGATGACCACGTCCCCTTTGGATGTGTGCAGGGTGGCGACGTATTGTTTGAACGGATCGATGATCCAATGCGGGCAGGCGCTGTACTGGCGGGTTGCCAGCAGGTCCATCCGGATGACCGTATCCAGGCTGGCATAGTCTGCCAGGCCGTTGTATGGGATGGTCCCGTTGACGAACATGACGGGGGGCTTGAGCGGCTGCTTTGCCATGGATTGTTCGGCTTCCTGGAGGCGGTCGGCGACGGTCTTGCCCTCGAAATCCGCCTTGAAGCGGGCGGGGTCCAGGCCCAGGCTGGCGGCCTGCTGGATAAGCCAGGATTCGAAATCCGCCGGGGCGAACGCCAGCCACATGACCTGTTTCTCGAAGAGCAGGTCGTGCATCTCCCAGTATTTTCCCTGCAGGTCGGCCGCTTCGACGGCCTGGACGGCCAGCGCATCCTTGTCGTTGCCGCTGACGGGGGCGTTCAGGTAGACGATCTTGACGTCACCCGCATGGTTCTGGCGGACCTGCTTCAGGCTCTGGGCCAGGATGGCGCAGGCTGCGCACTGGTAATCGCTGAAGACGACGATGGTCACGGGGGCGTCCGCCGGCCCGCTGATGTGGGCGTGCCCCTCGAAGGAGGCCTCCAGGGCGGCGGCCGGCGTGGCCGGGACGTGCAGCACCTTGCAGGGCATGATGCCAGTCGTCGAGATCCCCGCGGAGGTCGGCGTGCGCAGGCCGGGGGTTGGGGGAGGCAGGGTCCCCGGTGCGGCGGACGAGCAGGCAGCCAGCAGGAGCACGGCCGCCAGCGAAATCGTTAGGACGGAGCGGGAATGGATCCGGTGCATACGCGTTTCCTTTGTTGCCTGCCGAACAGGACGACCGGCTTGTATCTTCGGAGAGAAGGTCGCAACTTTGGGCTTCAAGAAGGACGACCGGGATGGCTCAGGGCCCCACCGCTTCCTGGAGCTGCTTGAAGGAGCTCATTGCGGCGATCCGTTTCAGGAAGATCGCCAACGATGCACTCCTGGCGCGCAGCGCACGCACCGCTGGCCCGACCGGGTCTTCGCCGGCGGCGCCCCCGGGCACATCCGCGTAGGCTCCGTAGAAGGCGAAGTAGGCCTGGTTGAGCTTGCGGATCGGATAGCCGTTCTGCCAGAAGAAGAGGCGGCGCTGCTCCATGTAGGCTTCGGCCTCGGTGATCTTCCCCTGGGCGAGCAGGGCGTCCACCTCGACGCGGGTGGTATGCATCTCGGCGTTGAAATTGAAATCCGCCCGGGCGGGGGCCAGCGGCAGGCTGACAGTCTCGGCCGAATACTCGGCGGCCAGCTCGGGATAGTAATGCTGGAGGACGAGCTTGCCGACCTCGCCGCCGACGATGTCGGCGGTGGTCTCGTTCATCGTGCGCAGCTCGGGGGTGGTATCGTAGTTCAACCCGAGCGGGTGGAGGGTCAGCCAGTTGTGGGTCCACTCGTGGGCGATGGTGGACGACAGCCAGTCCAAGGCCGTCGTCCGCTCGATCATGGTCGGGTAGGAGCCGATTCCCCCGATCGGCACGACCAGGGAGGAGACGTTCAGGTTTTTGTCCACCTTGCCTTCGAGGATGACCTGCTGGTCGACGGTCAGGTCGGGAATGAGGGAGATCGACGCGTCCTCCTGGATCTTGTCCCGCGGGGAGACTACCAGGTTATAGGGCAGGGGAGTGATATGGAAGAGCACCGGCGGGACGGGCTGGCCGTCCGTCGTCAGACCCTCCTCCGCCAGGGTGGCGGCAACCTGCTCCTGCAGGATGGACTCGGCCAGGGGGCCGATCTTCCGCTGACGGGCGTAGAGCGCCTGCAGGCTGGCGCGCAGCGCAGACGAAGCCTCCTGCGGATCGTGGATCGACGGATCCGTGTAGAACAGGTCAAGACGGTTCTCGTCCTTGAGGATGCTGTCGATCAGGTGCATGTATTCCACCACGATCTGGTGGCGGGAGGCGGCATCGAAATAGTAGGGGCTGTCGATCGAGGCTTGGGCGATCTTGATGCCCAGGGCGTCGGCGGTCCAGCTGACGAAATCGAATTCCACCGGGCGGGTGTAGATGTGCACCGCCCCGGATGAGGAAGTCGGGATCAGCAATGTACTGCCTTCCAGGATGGCACCGAAGAAGACGAGGAAGAGGGCCGTTTCGGCCCCGCGCAGGAAGCGAATGTACCAGGGCATGGGGAGGATTATAACAAAGGAAAGGAGGCCGGATTTGGGGACTTATCCGCCTTTAACCCGCTGGGCTTCGAGCACGTTGGGCAGGTTTTCGATGCGGGCCAGCATGCGGCTGAGCTGGGAGATGTCCTTGACCTCGATCACGATGCGCAGGTCGGCCAGGTTCTTGGTGATGCGCACCTGCACGTCGACGATGTTGACGTTCTCGCTGTTCAGCAGGGTGGTGATATCGCCCATCAGCCCCTGGCGGTCGTAGGCCCGGATGCGGATCGGCACCGGGTAGGTGCGCACGTTCTCCCCCCAGGACACCTTGACGAGGCGTTCCCGGTCCTGGATGCGCAGCATGTTGGGACAATCCTGGCGGTGGATGGTGGCGCCGTGGCCGCGGGTAATGTAGCCGATGATTTCGTCGCCGGGGGTCGGGTTGCAGCACCTTGCCATGGTGGTCAGCAGGCCCTTCAGGCCGAGCACGGTGATGGCTTCGTCCTGGGCCGATTCACTGGATGCCGGGACGACCACGAGCACATCGTCGCTCTCCTTGTCCCCCATCAGCTTGTTGACCACCCGGGAGATGTTGATGTCGCCGCAGCCGAGCGCCACGTAAAGCTCGTCCGGGGACCGGTCGAATTTGATGGCCAGGTTCCTCACGCCGTCATCGTCCAGCTCCGGCAGGCCGAGGCGCTGGATTTCATGGAGCAGGATTTCCTTGCCCTGGGCCAGGTTCAATTCCTGGTCCTGTTTCTTGAACCAGGCCTTGATCTTGGAACGGGCCCGCTGGGTGCGGACCAAGCCAAGGCTAGGGTTGAGCCAGTCGCGGCTGGGCCCGCCCTGTTTGGCTGTCAGGATTTCGACCTGTTCCCCGGTGTGCAGCTCGTAGTCCAGGGGCACGAGCTTATTGTTGACCTTGGCGCCCCGGCAGCGATTGCCGACGTTGGTGTGGACGTGATAGGCGAAGTCGATCGGCGTGGAGCCGGCCGGCAGGTCGATGATGTCCCCGTGGGGGGTGAAGACATAGACGCGATCCTTGAAGACGTCGGTCTTCATGCTATCGACGAATTCCTGGGCGTCGTCCACGTCCTGGCGCCACTCCATTACCCGGCGCAGCCAGTTGATCCGCTCGTCGTACTTGTCGCGCGGACCGCCTTCCTTGTAGCGCCAGTGGGAGGCAATGCCGAATTCGGCGTTCTCGTCCATGTCCTTGGTGCGGATCTGGACCTCGACCGGCTTGCCGTCGTCGTAGATGACGGCCGTGTGCAGGGATTGGTAGAAATTGTCCTTGGGCGCGGCGATGTAATCGTCGAATTCGTTGGGGATGGGCCGCCAGTGGGTGTGGATCACGCCCAGGGCAGCGTAGCAGGCTGCCACGTCCGGGACGATCAGGCGGACGCCGCGCACGTCCCGCACCAGGTCGAATGGTTTGCCCTTCTCGATCATTTTCTTGTAGATCGAATAGATGTGCTTGGGACGGCCGGAGATGTCGGCTTTGATGCCCGCCTCGCTGAGCAGCTTCATGATCGCCACGGTGATATGCTCGATCTCGGCTTCGCGCGACTCGCGCCGCACGGCCAGTTGCTCGGCGATCTCCTTGTACTTGTCGGGATTGGTGTAGCGGAAACCCAGGTCCTCGAGCTCCCATTTAATCTGCCAGATTCCCAACCGGTTGGCAAGAGGGGCGAAGATATCCAGGGTTTCCTGGGCGATGCGGCGGCGCTTGGCCTCGGGGAAGGCGCTCAGGGTGCGCATGTTGTGCAGCCGGTCGGCCAGCTTGATCAACACGACGCGCACGTCACTGTCCATGGCCAGGAAGGTCTTGCGCAGGGTTTCGGTGGCAAGCTCACGCTTGCGGTTGCGCTTCTCGACCTCGTTCTCGACCTCGGCTTCGGCCTCGATCCCATCGCCCTTGCGGATGGCCTCTTCGCGATGCTCGCCGCGCGAAACGCGCGGCAGCTGGGTCAGCTTGGTCACGCCCTGGACCAGGCTGACCACCCCATCGCTGAAATCGCGCTTCAGGTCCTCAGCTTTCAGGGTCGTGTCTTCGATGGTGTCGTGCAGCAATCCGGCTGTTACCACATCCGCCGGCATCGAATATTCGGCCAGGATGGCCGAGACTGCCAGCAGATGATTGATGTAAGGCTCCCCGGAAGCGCGCTTTTGCCCGGCGTGGGCTTTTTCCGCCACCCGGTAGGCGCGCTGGATCTGTTCCCGGTCGGCAGGGGTATAGTAATCCGGGAGTTTTTTGAGAAGTTCTTCCAGGCTGAACGGCGAGGCGCTCTTCATCGTCCCCCAATTGTAGTCCAAGCGGGCGGCTTGTCAAACCGGGCAGGCGGGCTGCCCCGGCTTATCCGCCCGATTGGCGGGATGCGCGGAACAGGAGAAGGATTGAAATCACGAGACAGGCCAGGATCGCCAGGGTCGTGGTCAGGTTTTCGACCACCCCCCACCAATTCTCCAGGAGCGCGGGCAGGCTCCCGCGGACCAGGCTCCCGGAGGGGATCATCAAGAGCAGCAGTGCAAACACGGAGAAGGCGCCCAATCCGATCCGGGCTTGCCGTCCCGCCTGCCAGTCTTGCGGGAATTTGAGCAGGTAGGCAGCCAGGCTGAAAAAGACGATCACGAGCATGGCATCGTAGGCCCGATGATAGACGGCCAGCAGGGCCCACAGGGTCAGGCTGACGGCCAGGACGGCCCGGCCGAGGCCGGGCAGCGACCGGTCCAGACGCCAGGGACCGGCTTTCCAGCGCCAAAAGGCGAGCGGCAGGCCGACCAGCAGGGTAAAGCCGATCCCGATCCAGACGGCCCAACCCGACCTGGGAAACAGCCCGGCCAGGTGGATGCCTTCCATGCCGGCGTGCAGGCTGAGCATCCGGCTGTACTCGCCCAGCAGATCGATTGGTCCGGTCCCTGTCTGCAGGATGAGGATGATCCCGCCGGCCAGTTGAACGAACAGCGCCGCCAGGACAAGGCGGGGGCGGGGTTCGAAAAAGACGAACAGGATCAGCAGGCCAATCGAGAGCGAATATTTCGAGAGCGCCAGACCCAGGCAAAATCCGGCCAGCCACTCCGTCCCGTCGCCCCACAGGGAGGCTTTGCGGTTTTTCCCGATGGGTTTGCGGGCGGACAGGATCAGGGCGGCCAGCATCAGGTCGAGGACCAGGAAGGTCAACTGTCCGCTGGCGGCGGCATAACGGGTGGAAGTCAGACCCAGCAGGGCAAAGATCAGGGCCAGGAGTTCCCCCCTCGTCAGCCAGTCCTTGCGCGGCAACGCCTTTACCAGCAGGAAGGGCAGGCAGCCCAGCAGGATCAGGTTGACGGCCAGCCAGATCCCCTTGGCGACCGGCCAGGAGAAGAATGCCAGGGGCAGCATCAGGTAAAAAGCCAGGGGAGGACTGGCCGGCGCCGGGACCAGGCCGGGGAAGATGACTTCACTGAGCGAATCCACCCGCCGGTCCAGGTAACGGACCGGAACGGCCGGGAGATTGTTGTCGATGAAAGCCTGGTAGAAATCCTTCCCTTCCCGCAGAAAGTGCCCGGCATACCAGTAGGTGTACAGGTCGTTCCCACCGGCCGGCGAAAAGCTTTGCAGGATGGCCCGTCCCAGGCTGGCAACCGCCCACAGCCCCAGACAGGCCAGGGCGGCGATCTTCAGGAGCGGCAGGGTTTTGGAAGGATTCTTCATTATCGTGTAAAATCCGTGCAAGTATAGCATGGTCGTTCGCGGACTGGAGCCAGATGATTACCAATAACGTCACCCGCCTGCTGGATTCAAGAAAGGTCCCCTACCGGGTTTTCGAGCTCAGCCCGGAAAAACACGGCGCCCTCGAGACCGCCCGCCTGCTGGGCGTGGATCCTGAACTGGTCTACAAGACGATCGTTGTCCGCCGCGAAAAGGGCAAACCGATCCTGGCGGTCATTCCCGGCCCCAACCGGGTGGACCTGAAACTGCTGGCGGCCGCCCTGGGCGAGAAGAAGGTCAACCTGCCGACCGAGCGGGAAGCCGAAGCGCTGACCGGCCTGCAGGCCGGCGGCATCTCCCCGCTGGCCCTGCTCAACAAAGGCTTCCAGGTGGTCATCGACCAGGCGGCGCAGGGTCAAACCGAGATCCACGTCAGCGGCGGGCAGCGCGGCCTGAACATTCGCCTGCCGGTCCGGGACCTGGCCAGTCTGACGAACGCCCGCTTTGCCTCGGTCAGCGTCCCGGACCCGGAATCTGACTGAACACCCTGGAAAACAGAGCCAGCCGGAGAAGCTTCTCCGGCTGGCTTTTTGTTTATGGGAAATCTAAACGTTGAACTCGGCGGCTTTTTCCCCGTTGACCCAGATCGTATAATGGCCGGCCGGGAAGCTGCCCAGGTTGAGACTGGCCTGGCTGGGGGTCGCCAGCCTCATCAAGGAACAGACCTGATTCTTCTTCATCAGGGAATAGGCCTGGACATCGATCCGCCCGCCCGCGTCCGGCCCGCTGACCGTCAGGCGAAATTGGTGGCAGGGCGTGGGGGTAAAGTACGAAAGATTCAAGACGAACTGCGGCGGGTAGGTTTCCTGGCTGAGCAGGTCGGTTTTGACCACCTGGATCGAGTCACGCAGCAGGGCGTCGTCCCCGGGCTGGGGAGCGTACGGGTTTTCGGTCGTCGGCCCAGCGGCGGGGGTCGAGGTCGGCTGTCCGCCGGGCATCGCACAGGCGGCCAGGAGTGCAACCAGGAAAGCCGCCAGGAAGGAACGTTTGATCAGCATGGACATATTCATCTCCTTGGGTAACCCATAAATTATCATGGGAGGAAGACGGTTGGAGCGCCTGAATGGTTCCCCATGGCCTCAAGGAACGAAGAGACTGCCCTTCCCGGCAGTCTCTTCGCCTCGGGCAGGATCTTTTTTGCAAAGGGATTATTGCTTCAGCAGGGATTCTTTCTCCGCCCGCCTGAAATGGGCCCGGTAAGCGGCGCTTTCCGCCAGAAGGGATTGGACTTCCGCCCAGAGCCGGGAGCCCTCCGCCGGATCCTTTACGGAGGCGCCTGCCGAGGCGATAAATCCGCTGCCGTTCTTTTCCTGGATGTCGATCTCGCCCCGGGCGACCAGCCAGCCCACGCCGGCGGAGACCGTGGCGTGACGATGGCCTGTCGCCGCTTCCAAATCTGCGTAGACGAGCTTCCCGCCGCGCCGGTGGATGGCAAATTTCAGCAAGCCGGCCAGGCGGGTGAGGAAGTCCTCGGGCCGCTCGACGGGATCGGTGACCGCGAAGAGCGCCACCGTCCTGGGTTGGACGCGCTCGAGCGCCTCCTCGAGGATCTCGGGCCCTGGAGGGGTGGTCCAGATGGCGAGCGTCTCGGCCGGGGCGAGCCCGTTGCGGTCGATCCCGCCAACGGCTTTTTTCTCCGCGCCTTCCGCCCAGACGAGACAGGCAGCCCTGCTTTTCAATTCCGCCAGGCTCTCGAGCGGGTCCCGGGCGGACCGATAATCCAGGATTTCGATCTTCCTGTTTTGCAGCTCGACCGGGTTCCCCAAGACCGGCTTGAAATCGATGAATTCCATCTGGACCTGGCGGCTGCCCCGCCAGTCCGAGGCCCGGACGGTGTAGGCCAGGTCGAAGGGACCGTCCGGCAGTTCCTCTCCGGCTCCGTTCCACCAGAGGACGGTCTGGGCGGCGCCGGCTTCGTCCGCGACTTCCAGCTTCAGGTGTTCCTTGTTGCGCCCGATGGTCGTGACGGATTCCAATTTCAGGCCGCGTGTGGCCAGGGTCAGCTTTTCGTTGCCAGGGCCATACGGGGCCAGGCTTTCGAGAGCCTCGGCGAGCTCGAGGCCGATCTCGGGCAATTCCAGCCAGCCGTCGATCTCGAGCACACTTTCCCGCTCGACGCCGCCGAGCATCCGGGTCACGGTCTTTGACAGGCGCTTGTAGAATTCGGGCAATTTATCCTGTTCCAGGGCCAGGCCGGCGGCCATGGGATGCCCACCGAAGTTGAGCAGCAGGTCCTGCTGGGCAGCGATCGCGGCGGTGATGTTCAGCCCCTCCACCGAGCGGGCCGAACCGCGGGCCGGCTCCCCCGGCGGAGTGGAAAAGAGGATGGCCGGTTTGCGGTAGCGCTCCACCAGGCGGCTGGCGACGATCCCGACTACGCCGCCCGGCCAGGCCGCCTGTCCGAGCACCAGGACGGACGATTCAAGCAGGGCCGGGTTGGCGTGTAGCTGGGCCTCGGCCGCCTGGGTGACCTGGTTGCAGAGCAGCTGGCGCTGGGCATTCAATCCTTCCAGTTGGGCCGCCAGCAGGCGGGCCCGTCCCGGGTCGGTCGTGGAGAATAGCTCCACGGCCGGGTTGGCGTCGCCGAGGCGCCCCAGGGCGTTCAGGCGCGGACCGAGCGTGAATCCGATGTGTTCCTCGGTCAGGTTGGCGGGGGAGAGCTCGGCCATCTCCATCATGACCTGCAGGCCCAGGCGTTGCGGCGAGCGCAGCGCCTCCAACCCGCGCTGGACCAGGTAGCGGGCGTCTCCGGTCAAACTGGCCAGGTCGGCGACCAGTCCGAGGGTCGCCAGGTCCAGGCAATGGACCACTTCTCCGGCGCGGCCGAAGCGGGCGTAAAGCTCCTCGGCCAGCTTGTAGGCCACCCCGGAGCCGGAGAGCGTGGAGAGTGGGTGCCCGGCCGGCAGGAGTTTGGGGTCGGTCACGGCTGTGGCTTTCGGAAGGGACTCGGGCAGGTCGTGATGGTCGGTGATGACCATGTCCACGCCGCGGCTGTTGGCATAGTCTACAGCGGCGTGGGCAGTGATCCCGGTATCGCAGGTCAGGACCAGCCGGCTGCCCCGGTCGAGGATTTCGGTCAGGATGGGGATGTTGACGCCATGCGATTCCGACGCCCGGACCGGGATGTGGTAGGTCACGTCCGCACCCAGCGCCTGCAGCGCCTGGACGAGGATCGTCGTGGAGGTCTGGCCGTCCACGTCGAAATCGCCCCACACGCAGACAGGTTCCCGGTCCCGGATGGCGGCCTCCACCCGGTCGACCGCCGCCGACAGGCCGGGCAGTTCGATGGCCGGGGCGGGGGAGTAGGCTCGCGGGTCCAGGAAGGCGCGGGCCGCCTCCGGTGAGGTCAGACCGCGCCGCAAAAGGGTCTGGGCAACGAGTGGGTGGAGGTTGGGGAGATGGGCGGTGAGGGCGAGGGAGGCGGGTTCTTTCCAGTTCATGGGGACCTAGAACTCGATCTCGGCGATCTGTTCGAAATTCAGGTTGAAATCGGGTGAGGCGGCTTCCAGCTCGGCCTCGGATTCCTCACCCGTGCCGGCCTTTCCGCCCCGGTTGCAGTAGGAACGATAGGGACAGAACGCACATTTCTTCTCGTCGTCTGTCAGCGGAAAATGGGCGTGATGACTAATCTCGCGGATCAACTTGGCCAGGGCATCCCAATCGCGTTTGTACTGGCCGGCAGTGTAAGGGAAGCGGGCCGGCTCGGTCGGGAAGTCGGCATACCAGTAGACCATCTCGACCTGTTCGGGCTCGAACGGTTTCCCGCCGTTCAGGGAGGCGCCTGCCTGCACCAGCAGGGCCCGGTAGACCCGCGTTTGCATCCGGGCGGCCATCCACTCGTCTCTCGGGCGCTTGTGATAGGTTTTCCAGTCGTAGATGACGGCCCGATTCCCCGGCTCGACCGCCAACAGGTCATACTTTGCCAGCAGGCGGGACTCCCCAACCGGCGCCACCAGACTGACCTCGGTGGACAGGCGGAGCGGTTCGTGCAGCTCTTTCAAGTCGACTGCGCCCAGGTAATTTTCCCACCAGCGCGCCAGGTCGGGGCTGTTGGCCAGCCGGGAGAGCTTTTCGACCGGCAGCCCGAGCAGGTGCCGCTGGACCAGGCGGTGGAAGAGCTGGCCCTCTTGCTGGCGCCGCTCGTTCTCTAGGACCGGCTCCGTCTCGACCGCCGGCCACTGCAGTTGTTCGATATAGCGCAGCTGGAACCGGCGCGGGCAGTCCATATAATCCTGCAGGGAGGTCTGGGAGAAAGTGAAGGCGGGGGGGAATTGGGTGGTTTGATTATCCGGCATAAGAACTCCCGATAAATCATTATAACGCCTGCGTCAAGCGACTCCTGACAAATGTCACTAGACTCGCCGGCCTGGAACATCCTATAATCGAACTGGTCAGACCACTTACCAGTAAGGAGAATCCATGGATTGGGAACCTGTTCAAAAACCAGCCGAGATCGCCGAGAGCCGCCTGCTGGAGGCGATCCTGTCAGGCCATTTTCCAATCAACGCCAACCTGCCGGGTGAACGCGAACTGGCCGAGCAGATCGGCGTGACCCGGCCGACTTTGCGGGAGGCCCTGCAACGCCTGGCCCGGGACGGTTGGCTCGACATCCAGCACGGCAAGGCCACCCGCGTCCGGGATTACTGGCACGAGGGCGGGTTGGGCGTCCTGGCCGTGCTGGCCCAGACTGCCGTAGGCCTTTCGCCGGATTTCGTCACCCACCTGCTCGAGCTGCGCGTCCTGCTTGCACCGGCCTACGCCTGCCAGGCGCTCGAGGCTGCATCGCAGGAGGTTGCCGCCCTGCTGGAGGGATACGCCTCCCTGAACGATACACCCCGGGCGTTCGCCCAGGCCGATTGGGACCTGCATATTTTCCTGACCCAGCGGGCCGAAAACCCGATCTTCCGCTTCCTGTTCAACGGCTTCCAGGGGATCTCCCTCCCGGTAGGCGAGAAATATTTCGCCTTCCCGGAATGCCGCAGGCATTCGCGCGGTTATTACGCCGAACTTCTTGGCTGCGCCCGAAACGGGGCAGTCTTCGACGCCGAATCGCTGACCCGCCGGATCATGGAAGAGAGCCTGGCGCTCTGGCAAAAACTACAGAAGTAGCGCCTGCTCCGCTGGCGCATGAAAGAAGGAGACCTTATGAAACGCTGGAATGGTTGGGGAAACGTCGAGACCGATTACTTCGTCCCCGAGTCGGCCCGCAATTATCTGGGAAATTTCCTGGGTGAATTGGTTGCTTCGCCCGACGCCGAGATGCGCGACATCCTCCCGGCGGTGCCGCCGTCTCGCCTCCCGGAGCACCCGTTGGTGAAGACGGACGCTGAGACCCGCCTGCTGCACGCCCGCGGCCAGAGCCTGCCGGATTGGGTTGCGCTGCGATCAGGGCGCATCCCGGTTTTCCCCGACGGGGTGGCCTGCCCGATCGACGACGAGCAGGTCCGGATGTTGATGGACTTCGCCAGCCAGGCTGGCGTGCGCCTGATCCCATACGGCGGCGGCTCGAGCGTGGTCGGCCACATTAATCCGCTCCCCTGCGATGCCCCGGTGCTGACCGTGGACATGGGCTGCATGGATCACCTGCTCGACCTGGACGAGTCCAGCCGCATCGCTACCTTCGAAGCCGGCGTGACCGGTCCCGCCTTGGAGGCGCTCCTGGCGGCGCGCGGATACACCCTCGGCCATTACCCCCAATCGCACGAGTACTCCACCTTGGGTGGCTGGATTGCTGCGCGCTCTTCAGGCCAGCAGTCTTACCATTACGGCCGGATCGAGCAGCTCTTCGCCGGCGGCCGGGTCGAGACGCCGCGCGGTCGCCTCGAGCTGCCCCATTTTCCGGCCTCGGCTGCCGGCCCGGATGTGAAGGAGATGCTGCTCGGCTCGGAGGGACGCCTGGGAATCATCACCCGGGCTGGCGTCAGGATCCGCCCGCTGCCAGCGGCCGAAGAATTCTACGGCGTCTTCTTCCCGTCCTGGGAGCAGGGCGTGGCGGCGACCAAAGCCATCGCCCAGGCGCCCCTGCCCGTGTCGATGCTGCGCCTGTCCAACCCCCTCGAGACCGAGGTGACCTTGATCCTGTCTGGTAAAGCCTGGATAGGTCAGGCCAATAGGGGCCTACGCCTGATCGGTTTTGGCGACGCCCGCTGCCTGCTGGTATTTGGAGCCACCGGTGCGCCCGCCCACGTCCGGCGGACGCGCGCCCAGGTGGCAGCCGTCTGCCGGGAACATGGCGGCCTGTTCGTCGGGACCGTCGTCGGGCATACCTGGGAGAAGAGCCGCTTCCTCTCGCCGTACCTGCGCAATACCTTGTGGGAGATCGGCGTGGCGGTCGACACCCTCGAGACGGCTTTGCCCTGGTCCCAGGTCCTGCCGGCTGCGGCGGCCATCCCGCTCTCCATCCACAATGCGATGGAAATGTGCGGGGAGAAGGTCCTGGCCTTCGCCCACCTTTCTCACCTCTACCGCGACGGCGCGAGCATCTACACGACCTTCCTCTTTCGCCGCCCGGCCGACCCGGATGAGTTGCTGCGCCGCTGGCAGGCGATGAAACAGGCCGCCAGCCTGACCATTCAGCAACATGGTGGGACGATCAGCCACCAGCACGGCGTCGGTCTGGACCACGCACCTTACCTGCCGGCCGAGAAAGGTCCGCTCGGGATGGATGCAATCCGGGCCGTCTGCCGGTCCTTCGACCCGGACGGGATGATGAATCCGGGCAAGCTGTTCGCTTGAGATTCAAGGACGAAAAGGAGAATATCTATGGAGTGGACCAAAGGCTGGCGCGAGCAGATCTGGTCGCAATTGGACCGGCAATGGGACGTGATCGTCATCGGCGGGGGGATTACCGGCGCGGGCATCCTGCGCCAGTGTGCCCTGTCGGGTCTCAAGGCGATCCTGCTCGAAGCCGACGATTTCGCCTCCGGCACGTCCAGCCGTTCCTCGAAGCTGGTGCACGGCGGGATGCGCTATCTGAAGAATGCCCAGGTGCGGGTCACGCTTGAATCCGTCAGCGAGCGCGAGTACCTGCTCCGCCAGGGACGCGGTTTGGTGAACCGGCTGGGATTCCTTTACACCTGCCTGCCGGACGACTCGATGCCTGGCTGGGTATTCGGCGCCGGGCTAGTCGTCTACGACTTGATGGCCCGCCAATGGAGTCACCGCTCGTACGACGCGGAGGACATGCGCCTGCTCTGCCCGTCGGTGAGCGTGGAGGGGCTGCGCGGCGGCTTCCGTTTCTTCGATGCCAACACCGACGACGCCCGCCTGGTCCTGCGCCTGATCCGTGAAGCGACAGGCGTCGGGAACGTCCTGGCGCTTAACTATGCCCGGGTCGGGAGACTGCTCAAAACGAAGACGGGGGCGGTCTGCGGGGTAGTTGTGCAAGATACCTCCGGCGGCGCCGACCGGGCCGCCGAGCTGCGCGGAAAGGTGGTCATCAATGCCACAGGCGCCTGGGTCGATTGCCTGCGGTCGGAAGCGTTGTCCGGAACCCGGCGCG
>Ga0335071_10002693_pt1 | contig 18871 bp, 13 predicted proteins | sample Lox_Sample_15_FD_206724 | JGI IMG/M metagenome (GOLD analysis project Ga0335071, IMG submission 206724) | Soil microbial communities from Loxahatchee National Wildlife Refuge, Florida, United States - Lox_Sample_1.5 | ecosystem: Environmental > Terrestrial > Soil > Wetlands | place: USA...
CCCTGGTGATCCTGATCGCCTGCGCGGGAGGAGCCTGGCTGAGCCGCCGCGCGCTGAAACCTGTCACAGACGTCACCAATGCCGCGCTAAACATCAGCATTGAAAACCTTTCCGAGCGCCTGCCCGTTCCTTCCACCGGCGACGAGCTGGCCCAACTCACGGAAGTCCTCAACGCAATGCTCGGGCGTTTGGAGAGCGCCGTGAAAACGCTGTCCCAATTTGTCGCCGACGCCTCTCATGAATTCCGGACACCATTGGCTGTCATTCGCACCGGCGCCGAACTTGCCTTGCGCCGGGCCCGCTCTCCCGAGGCCTACCGCGACTCCCTTCAGGAAATCGCCGCCGAGGCCGAACGAATGACCACTCTGGTTGAGGATCTCCTGACGCTCGCCCGTTCCGATGCCGGCGCAGTCGATATGCCTCTGAGCCCCTTGGACTTGCGAGACGTAATGCGGGGTCTCCTGACGGAGATCAGCGGCTTGGCCGAATTCCGGAAGATCCGGATCAAGGCGAACCTGGGCGATCAGGAAGCGATTGTTTCGGGCAACGCTGCCGCGCTGCATCGCTTATTTCTGGTCTTGCTCGACAACGCCTTGAAATACTCTGCGGAAGGCAGCGAGGTGCGCGTCACGCTCGCCGGAACCTCGGTTGAAATTCGCGACTTCGGGCACGGGATCGCGGCGGCGGATTTACCGCATATCTTCAAGCGCTTCTATCAGGCCGACCGGTCGCGAAGTCAGGGCGGGTATGGACTGGGATTGTCCTTGGCCGAACGCATTATCGGAGCGCACGGCGGCGAAATTCTCGTGTCGAGCGCGCCCGGCGAAGGCTCCATTTTCACGGTGCTCTTCCCGGAGTCGAGAAGCGGACTGAAGGATGCGAAACTCCGTTCATCCACTGCGCAGGCCCGAGTTTAAAGACTGTTTTTATGGAGTTTGCCGTCCTTCATAATGACGGGAATCTGCGCGCCGCCGCTGGCCATTACCGAGATATCCTGCAGCGGATTGCCGTCCACCACCAGCAGATCCGCCATTGCGCCCTCACGAACGCAGCCAAGCCGGCCGGATTGGCCGATCAGCTCCGCGCCAGTGGAGCAGGCCGCCCGCAGAATATTGATCGCGGGCAGCACCTTGGCGCGGAGCGTGAACTCGGTGCTTTGCCGCACGTGAAGGGCGCCGAGCAGATCGGTTCCGAAAGCCATTTTGACGCCCGCGCGCTTCATGATTTCCAGGCTCACCAGGGCGGAGTCCGCGATCCGCCGCAGCTCGTCCATGCTGACGGGCGGAAAGCCCATCTTTTCGCCTTCCTCAACGAGCGCCGCGATGATCGCCATGGTCGGCACGCAGAACGCTGCCCGCTCGGCGACGAAATCCGCCGTGGGACCGTCGATCAGCGTGGCATGCTCAATGGATCGCACGCCTAACTCGGCAGCGCGGCGCACCGATTCGGCGGGATGGCAGTGGGCAGCGACGTAAGACCCCGCGCGCTCCGCCTCATCGACGGCGGCGCGAATCTCTTCTTCGGAATACTGGCAGCGATCCAGAGGATCGGTGGGCGACGCGACTCCTCCCGACGCCATAATCTTGATGTGGTTTGCACCCCGGCGCAGTTCTTCGCGCACCGCGCGGCGGACTTCATCGACGCCATCGGCAATCACCGCGAGCTGATCCGCACGCGAGCATCCGCAACACAGGACTCCATCGAGCGCGTGATCCCCCGGGCGCGCGTCGCCATGGCCTCCAGTTTGCGAAAGAATGCGGCCGCCGTAAAGAAGTCTCGGCACGCGATCGAGCCAGCCGTCGCGAATGGCGGACGCCAGCCCGACATCCGCTCCGCCAACGTCGCGCACGGTGGTAAAGCCGCGGTCGAGGCTTGCTTTCAAGAACCGCGCGGCATAGTGGGCCAGGTACGACATCGGCGTCTGCGCGATGCGCGAGATATTCAAGCCTGAGATATAGACGTGAACGTGAGCATCGATCAGCCCGGGCATCAGCACGCGGCCCGCGCAATCGATGACCTCCGCATCGCCATCGGCGGGCCGGCTGGAGATCTCGCGGATCACTCCGTCGGAGACCACCACATTCGAGTTGTCGCGAAGTTTCGGCGAGTCGCCGTCGAAAACGGTTGCTGATCGAAAAACGATTTTTCTGGCCATCCTATTTGCCGGTTGATTCACCGCGAATGCGTACAGGCTATCATCTATGGCCACCACGGTGCCCGAACGAGAACAACCGAGGTGAGGATGAGCGTGAGCGGTATGTTCATGAGTGTCCCCGAAAGGGATAGTGTACGACGTTCACTCTTCGCGCAGCACCATCATCGGATCTACCTCTGTCGCGCGCCATGCCGGAACATAGGTGGCGAGCAGCGCGATCGCGGCCAGGATCAGCGAAACGACTGAGAACGTCGCATGGTCGGTTGCGCCGATACCAAACAGCAGGCTCGCCATCAGCCGCGTGAGCGCGAACGCCCCGGCGAGCCCCAGCAGAATACCCACGCCCGCCAGTTCCATCCCCCGGCGCACCACCAGCCACACAATATTGCTCTTTTGCGCGCCAAGGGCGATCCGCAGGCCAATATCGTGACGGCTCTGCGAGACCAGATACGACATCACGCCGTAAACGCCGACCGCCGCCAGCACGAGCGCGAACATGGCAAATGCCCCGAGCATGATGGCAGCAAATCGCTGCCGAGCCAGAGAATCGGCCATGCGTTCCAGCATCGTGCGGACGTCATAGACGGGACGCGCCGGGTCGGCTTCGTGCAAGGCGCGGATAATGCCTTGGGATACCGCGGCAGGATCGCCGGAGGTGCGCGCCACGAGGTAACCGCCGCCGCCGCTCGGCCCGTAAACCGCGATGCGCGGGTCCACATCCAGTCCGTATTCCTTCACCACGCCCACCACGCCGACGATTTCCATGCGCTGCTTCGCTTCCCCCAGATGCTTGCCCAACGCATCTCCGCGAGGCCAGAAGCGCTCAGCGAACTTCCGGTCGATCACGCACACCAGGGGCGCGTTTGGCTGTAGGTCGCGATCGTTGAAGAAACGCCCCTGGATCAATGGGATTTCCATCGTCCGGAAGTAGTCTGGCGACGCACTACGCTGATCCACCTGAACTTCCTGACCCGGCTGCGGCGTAAAGCCTTCGATATCGATGCCTCCCCAACCCACCGACGATGTAAACGGAAGCGAACTGACCGAGCCTTCGGAGATCAGTCCGGGCACTGCGGCGACCTTCCTGTGGATTTCACGAAAGAATTGATTCGCCTCGTCGCGATTCTGGAACCGATGATTGGCGGAGCCGAGACGCATGGAAATCACTCGATCCGGATTGAATCCCGGCGGGACCTCCTGCAGCCGCGCGAAACTGCGGATCAGCAAACCCGCGCCAATTAGCAGCATGAGGGAAAACGCGAGCTCTGATACGACGAGCAATCCGCGCAAACGATGCCGCGCCAGCGCGAAACCACCATCGCCGCCGGAACTCCGCCCACCCGATTTCAGCGCGCTACTCAAATCCAGGTTGAGCGCGCGCAGCGCCGGTGCAAGACCAAAGATAATTCCGGTAACGATCGCAACGCCGAAGGTGAACGCCAGCACGCGCGCGTCGATGCCGATGACGTCCAGCCTGGGGATATTTCCCGGATTGACGGTTCGGACGACATGGAGACTCCATTCGGCGATCAACAGTCCCGCGGCGGCGCCCGCAAGGCTCAACAGGACACTCTCCGTCAACAGTTGCCGCATCACGCGCGTCCAGTTCGCGCCCAGGGCCGCGCGCACCGCCACCTCTTTCTGCCGTCCGGTCGCTCGCGAAAGCAGCAGATTCGCGACATTCGCACAGGCGATCAGCAAAACCAATGCGACCGAGGCGAACAAAACAAGAAGCGCACGCCGCACGTCGCCCACCACTTGTTCCATCAACGGGACGACGCTTATAGTGAACGTGCGGTCGCGCTTGTCCTTGTCCCGGATGCGCGCCGCGATAATGGAAACGTCGGCTTGTGCCTGCGCCATGGTTACGCCGGGCTTCAAACGCGCCATCAGATTGTAATTCTCGTCGCCGCGCCGGCCCAGAAATTTCTCGTCCATCGGCAGCGGCAGGAAAATGTCCATGCGCTGGGTACTGGAGACGGTTGGCATGACTTCGTCGTTCAACAGGAAGTCGCGAGGCAATACGCCGGCGACCGTGAATTGATTCTTGTCCGCGCCGCTGCCTATGCCACCGGTGCCGTACAGGGTGATGCTGCGCCCCACCACGTTGGGATCGGCGCTGAACAGCCTCGTCCAGATCGAATAACTGAGGATCGCCACCGGAGCTTTGCCGGGCTTGTCGTCCTCCGGCAGAAGCAGCCGCCCATACAGAGGCTTCGCGCCCAGCAGATGGAACAGGTTGGAGGACGTGAGCAGCAGTTCGACGTTCTGCGGCTGATCAAGGCCGGCCAGCGTCGCGCCGCCGCCTTGCGAAATCGACATTTCTTCAAAGGAGCTATTCTGCGTCAGGACGTCGTTGTACTCACCGGGCGATGGCCAGTCCTGCATGATGTTGATTCCGGGCGACCGCAGCCAAAGAATCGCAAGGCGGTCCGGGGCGGGATAGGGCAGGGGCCGAAGTAGCAGAGCGTTCACCACGCTAAATATCGTGGAATTCGCCCCGATGCCGATGGCGAGTGAGAGCACAGCCACGAGCGCAAACAACGGCGCGCGACGAAAGCCACGAAGCGCATAGCGAATATCGGCGAGCATACGGTTTACTACTCCGCTCGGAGAAAAAGGTTAGCTACCGGGATGATATTCCCGCTCGACGTGCCCTTTCAGTTGATCCGGATAAAAATACACATCCCTCAGCGCGCCGGTCGCGTAGCGCTTCGCTTCGTCGTTGAAATGCTTCGATTCTGGATGCCCGCTTTCCCCGCCCGCCGTCACGGCCTTGGCGCGGACGCGATCGCCGAACTCCACCACGGCGACGAAGCTATTGCCGCTGGTTCCGTACCATTTCTTCGTTCCCGGATACGCCCGCGCGCCGAACGACGCGAGCGATCCCCACGTGGCGGAGGTAAAAGGCACCGGAATGCTCGGAGCCGCATCATTGAAAGGTTGCACAATGTCGCCCGTCAGCCGCTGGAAGCGGTTGATCTCCCCCCAGGGCGTTTTCCATGTCCCGAAATCCGCCGCCAGCTTTTCTGACGCCGCCGCCAGGGCTTCCAGCAACTGCTCGCCCGGAGCCTGCGCGATCGCTTCCTCGGGCGATCCGCCGCGACGTCCCCCTCCGCCCACGCGCCGCCGGACGTCGTCGCCCCAAAAAACCGCCAGCGACGTAGCGACCGAATCTTCCGCCCATCGATAATCCCATGCGCGCAGGACCGCGACTTGCGCGGCGACCTTCGTCTTCAAAGGCGAATCCGGAGCGGCGTCGAAAGCCTTGATCAGGGCCGGCATCGGTTTCTCGAACCACGGCAGATAGCTGTCGAACGCCGCGGCGATCAGCGAATCGAGCGTGAAATCCTTCCTGTTCTGCAGCACGCGGATTGCGTGCAGACCGCGGGCCGATTCGCCGCCGTTTTCCACGTATTTCGGATAATTTTCCCGCTTCGGGCTGCTCTCCCCCGCCGCCGACCACGGCCAATTGTTCGTGTTGTACAACCAGCCTGAGGCCGGATTCAGCAACTGAACCAATTCGTCCACGTTCAGCAGGCCCTTCCACTCGGTCGCGGCGATGCTGCCGTCCACCGGCCGCGTCCAATCGAAGCTCTCGTCGCGGCGCGGAATATAGTTGCCGTGGAAGTAGGCGATATCTCCTTCCGCGTCGGCGAAAATCGTGTTGTTCGACGAATTGGCCTTCAACTCCATCGTTTCTCGGTAACCTTTGTAGTCCTTCTGCTTGATGCGCAAATAGGATTGCTCCAGCGCCTTGATCGGCTCCTGCATCAGGCGGATGGTCACCCATTTTCCGTTGGCCTCGCGAATCACGGGGCCGTGGTGGGTGCGGAACACGGAGAAAATTCTTTCCGCCATCACGCCATCGGACGTCTTGTAAGGCACGTTGATCTGCTCGGCGATCATCGGCCGCTCTTCATTGCCGTATTTGTAGAAGTAGCTGCGGTAGCTGGTGCCCTTCTGGCTGACCGTCTCCAGATACTCGTCCACCGCGTCGACGCCGCTCGACGTATGCATCCAACCGGTCCGCGAGTTGAAGCCTTGATAAATGAAGAACTGCCCCCAGGTCACCGCGCCGTAGGCGTTCAGGCCTTCATCGCTCGACATCTGCAGTTCCGACCGGAAAAAGAACGACGTATGCGGATTGATCAGCAGCAGCGCGTGATGATCGCGCGTATTCGACGGCGCGACCGCGGCCCCGTTGGAACCAGAAGGCTCCACTTCGAAAAACTCATCTTCTTGAGCAGGAGGCGGGGTGGGAATCGCCTTGGCGTAGAACGCCTGCAGCTGATTCAGATTGATCTTTTCGATATCGCCGCCGATGCTGCCCTCGGTGAAGCTCAGCGCCATCCACGGCTCGAACCTCTTAATCACGCGAGGCTTCACGTCCTGATGCTTGGCCAGATAGAAATTCAGTCCATCCGCCCACGCGTTCATCAGTTGTTTCAGCCAGTCCGGGCTCGCCGCGTACAGTTTCTTCAACTCGAGCGGTTTGATAAACATCTTCATCCGCAGGTCCTGATAAATCTTCGATTCGCCCTCGGCCTCCGCGAGCCGGCCCATGGAGTTCAGATAATTCGTCTCCACGCGATTGAAGTCGTCCTCGGCCTGTGCATAGATCATGCCGAACACCGCGTCGGCGTCCGTCTTGCCGTGAATATGCGCGATACCCCAATCGTCCCGCGTGATCGTCACACTGCTAGCTTCCTTTTCCCATCGGGCCAAGTCCGGATTCTGAAAGGCAAAGCCGGCCGATGCGGCCACGAGCGGGAGCAGAAGTTTTTTCAGCATGATTGTTCAGTTTACTTCGACAATGTAGACCTGCGCGGTTCCGGTGCGGTCGCTGGCAAACGCGACCTTCGTTTCATCGTTCGACCACGATGGGTGCGGGTGGCTCCATTGCGGCCCGTAGACCGTGTCCGAATCCGCCTCCATCCAACTGAGCGGATTCGGAGCGCCTTGTCGCGCCCGCGCGAAATCCTCCGCCAGCGCATATCGCGATTCGCGCCACTGCGAGCCACGATTGCTAGATTCGCTCAAGCACAACTGCCGCCGCCCGCCCGTCGCGACGTCGATAATCTGCAAGCCCTGATCTGGATGATTCGTGTCGCACAGTACCCGCTCCCCGCGACGGTCCGCTGAGATGTGCCAGGCGTTGTACTCGCAGATCGTGCGAATCTCCCGCGTCGTCCAATCCATGCGGCACAGCGCCCGGGGCCAGATGGTGAACACCAGATCGCCGGTCGCACCCAGAAACGTCTCGTGCACCACAAACTCGTCGTTGCCGTGTTCATGAAGGCACTCCATCGCGCTGCCGTCGCGCTTGACCCGATGCATCCTCGGCGCGGGATTGCCCGCGAACTCGATCCACTCTTGTTCCAAGGGATGAAACTGCGGATGAATTACCGTCCGTGGAAAAAGAATCGTATGCCAGCCGGTGCCGTCGAAGCGTCCGCAGACCAATCCGCACTGTCCGCCCGATTTGAACGCCGCCGTCAGCCATTCGCCATCGCGGCTGATCGAGCATTCGCCCAACTGCGCGCCGTCATGGCCTGCGATCAGCCGTTCGATGAGCGATTTTCGATGAATCGCCCACAGTCCGCCGCCTCGCGTGAACACCAGCGTTTCGCCGCCGGGATGCAGCGCTGCGGAAAACGGATGTACGGCGGGGCCGCTTGTGATCTGCCTCGCCTCGCCCGAATCGAGCGACGCTTCAAACAGCTGCGCCGATCCCGTTCTATAGGAGGTGAAGAAAATCTCCCGCCCTCCGGGAAAAAATGAACTCTGCAAAAAATAGCTGGGGTGATTGATCGCCGGGCCCTCGGTCACCTGCCACACGCGAGCGCCCGTCACCCGGTCCCGAAACTCTCTCATCGATGCCCCAGGTAAAGATCCCGCCCTTTCGCCAGCGCCTCGATCTTACGGTCCGCCACCGAGCGCTTCAGCATCCAGAAGCCGCAATCAGGATGAATCCATGAAACGCGCCCCCGCCCAAGCACGCTCTCCGCGCGATCCAGCGCCGACGCGATTTCCTCCGGCGTTTCCACATGATTCACCTTCACATCCACCACGCCGATCCCCAGCCGGATGCGCGGATCCACGTCCGTCAGCGCCTCCAAATCCGCCTCCGTCCGCCGGGCCATCTCCATCACCAGATGATCCACGTGCAGGTGATTCAGAAAATCCACCAAGGCACGCCACTCGCCTTTCTGGATCGTCTGGCCGCCGTAATTGCCGAAGCAGAGATGCACCGCGCGCATGCCGGTAAACGCGTCCAGCACCCGATTGATCGCCTCCGCCGCCATCGGAGCATCGGAAGGATTGCCGGGAATATTCGCCTCGTCTACCTGAAGACATGCGCACGGCAACCCGGCCACCTGTTGCGCCAGCACTTCCGCGACGGCCATCAGCAACTCTTCAAAGCCCACGTAATACCGGTCCAGCAACGTCCGTGCCAGCATGTAAGGACTGGTGACCGTGAACTTAAACGGCCCTCCCGCCACGCTCGCCGCCAGTTGACAATCGGCCATCAGATTCAGCGATCCTTCACCCAGCGCCGACTCCACCACGCCCGCGGCCTTGCGCCGGAACTGCATCGCATGAAGGCGCGCGAAGGCCTCGTGATCGCTACGCCCTACTTGCGCCCGCACGCCCGCCATCGGACGGATGAAGTACTCGATCATGCCGTTCGTATCGGGATGATTCACGTCGAACCTATACAACTCGCCATCGGTTGGCAGATCGATGCCCGCCTGCCGCTGGAGATCGAAGACGACGCGTGTGGCGTCCAGCCGGGCCTGCTCGCTCGGCAACGCCGCCAGCCAGTCGGGAATTGGATAAGAACCCACGGTCGTGGTGAGAATGGAAGGTTTCGTGGACATAGAAACGCTATGCTATCAACTCGAGGCCCGCCCGAAACGTACTATAATTCTCAATCGAGCGGACCCCAACCCTCATGAAGACACTCCTCGCCTCGCTCTCCCTCATTCTCGCGGCCCGCGCCGCGGATGTGCCCGTGCCCCCGAAAAATATTATCGTTTACCGCGAAGCGAAACGTTTCGCAGGCTGGCCGGCCAACCACGGAATGTGGATCTGGGGCAACGAAATTGTCGTCGGATTTGAGCGCGGCTACTTCCAGTTCAACGATCAGCGCCACTCCATCGACTGGGACCGCCCCGCCGAGCACGTCCTCGCGCGCAGCCTCGACGGCGGCGCTTCCTGGTCGCTCGAGCACCCCGATTCCCTGAAGCCCCCGCCCGGCTCCAAGGTCGCCAATGTCCTCACAGAGTCCGGCGGCAAGGTCCCCGTCGATTGTCCCGGCGGCATCGATTTCACCAATCCGAATTTCGCCCTTACCGCGCGCATGGAGGACGTCAACATCGGCCCTTCGCGCTTCTATTACACGTATGATCGAGGCAAGACCTGGTCCGGCCCTTACAAAATCCCGAACTTCGGCCAGCTGGGCATCGCCGCTCGCACCGATTACCTGATCGACGGCCCGCGCCAGATGACCATGTTCCTCACCGCCGCGAAATCCGACGGCAAGCAGGGGCACGTCATCTGCGTCCGCACCACCGACGGCGCGAAGACCTGGACAATCATCTCCTTTATCGGCCCCGAGCCGGGCTCGGACGACAAAGCTCTAATGCCTTCCTCGGTGCGCCTGTCCGCGAAATCGATCGTCACCGCGATCCGCCATCCCAGTTGGATCGAAGTGTATCGTTCCGACGATGACGGCGCGACTTGGAAATACTGGAGCAAGCCCGTGCCCGATACTGGAGCGCACAACGGCAACCCTCCATCGCTCGTGAAGCTGCGTGACGGCCGGCTCGTTATCACCTACGGTTACCGCTCCGCACCGTACGGCATCCGCGCACGCTTGAGCGCCGATGAAGGCCGCACCTGGAGCGCCGAGATTGTTCTGCGAAACGATGGAGGCGCATGGGACCTCGGCTACACCCGCAGCGTCCAGCGCCCCGACGGCAAAGTTCTGACCGTTTATTACTTCAACGATAAGGAAGACACCGAGCGCTACATCGGCGCGACAATTTGGAAACCCTAATGAAAAGATACCTCGTAGTGACCATTCTTCTGGCAGGCTCCGCCGCCGCTCTCGATCTGCGCAGCGCGCATATTGCTGCCGATCCAAACCTAGCCGGGCCTGAGAAGAAAGCCGTTCAAATGCTGGTGGAAGAGGTCGAGCGCCGCACCGCCTTGCCGTGGCCCGCGTCGGGCAACGGCCCGGCGATCCGCGTCCATCATGCGTCAGGGACAGGCCCCGCCGAAGGATTCCATCTCACCGTCCGCAACGGCTCGGTCGATATTCAAGGTAATGACGAGCGCGGCACTCTGTTCGGCGCCGGCCGCTTCCTGCGCGAGCTTCGATGGGACCACCTCGCCGCCTCCATTGACGACAATCTCGACATTACCACCAGCCCGAAATACGGGCTGCGCGGTCATCAGATCGGCTATCGCCCCAAGGTCAATGCCTATGACGCCTGGACGCCCGCCATTTTCGAGCAGTACGTGCGCGACATGATCATCTTCGGCACCAACGCCGTCGAATTGATCCCGCCGCGCTCCGACGACGACGACGACAGCCCGCACTTTCACCTCTCCAAGCTCGACATGATGGCCGAAATGTCGCGCATCTGCGCCGAATACGGCATTGATGTCTGGATCTGGTATCCGGCGATGGATAAGGATTACTCAGACCCCGCCACCGTCGACTTCGCCATTAAAGAATGGACCCAAGTCTACAAGAAGCTTCCGCGCATCGATGCGGTCTTCGTCCCCGGCGGCGATCCCGGCGACACTCAACCCAAGTATTTGTTCGCGCTGCTCGAAAAGCAGAAGCAGGAACTGCGCAAGTACCATCCTAAGGGTCAGATGTGGATGTCGCCGCAGAATTTCGACGCGAAATGGTTTGCCGAATACCTCGACTTGATGAAGGCCGAGCCAAAGTGGCTTGACGGCGTCGTTTACGGACCCTGGACGCGCATCACGATTCAGGAACTGCGCGCCAAAATTCCCGCGCGTTACGCGATCCGCTACTACCCCGATATCACGCACACGATTCACGCCGAGTTTCCCGTGCCCGAGTGGGACGTCGCCTTTGCCGTCACGCAGGCCCGCGAATCCATCAACCCTCGTCCCACCGATTACCAGAAGGTCTTCAATCACATGATGCCTTCGGCTCAGCTCGGCTTCCTCACCTATTCAGAAGGCGTCAACGACGACATGAACAAGTTCGTCTGGAGCGGCCTCGGCTGGGACCCGAATCAGGACGTCTCGCAGATCCTCCGCGAATGGGCGCGGTGGTTCATCTCCCCGAAATACGAAACCGCGCTTGCGCAGGCCGTGCTTGATCTTGAGAGCGACTGGCATGGCCCTGTCGCCACTCGCGCCTCTATCGGCGACACGCTGCGCAAGGTCCAGACCATCGAGCGCGCCGCCACCCCGCAAATGCTGTTGAGTTGGCGCTTCCAGCAGATCCTCTATCGCGCCTATTACGACGGCTACGTCCGCGAGCGGCTTCTGTATGAAACAGGCCTCGAGCAGCAGGCCATCGACCGCCTCCGTAACGCCTCCCGCACGGGCTCGGCGATCGCCATGGACGACGCCACGCGCATTCTTGACGAATCGCTTACGCACCCTGCCGCGGAGGATCTCCGCAACCGCATCTTCGCGCTGGCCGAGGCCCTTTACCAGAGCATCCACGCGCAGCTCAGCGTCGATCGTTACAAGGCCGTCGCCGTCAGCCGCGGCGCGAACCTCGATACGATCGATTTTCCCCTGAACAATCGCGTCTGGTTGAAGGATCAGTTCGCGAAGATCCGCGCGATCCCGAAGGAAGACGACCGACTTGCCGCCATCGACGCGCTCTTGCATCGAAGCGACCCCGGTCCCGGCGGATTTTACGACGATCTCGGCAACATGTCCATGCAACCGCACCTGGTCGACGAAGGCCCGGGCTATGCAAACGACCCCGGCGGATTCCATTCCGCACGCTCCGAATACGCCGCGTTTTCCGGCGGCCTCATCGGCCGCACCTCCGCCCAGGCGACCAAGCCCGACGGCCCCGCCCGCTTCATCCTCAATCGCATGGCATGGTGGACCTGGGCCGAAACTCGCTACGAAACGCCCTTAACCATGCGCTACGAACACCTCGACCCGAAGGCGTCTTACAAAGTTCGCGTAGTGTTCGTCGGCCGCCCGACCGATCCCAAAATCCGCCTGGTGGCCAATGAAAAGTACGAGGTCCACGGCTGGATCAGCAAGCCCGCTACGATGGGTCCCGTTGAGTTCTCCGTTCCCGCGGACGCCACGCGCACCGGAACGTTGACGCTGCGTTGGTTCCTCGATCAGGGGCAGGGCGGATTCAACGGATCGATCGATATCGCCGAGGTGTTCCTGGTTCGTCGCTAGGGGACTGGATACAGCCCTCGGCGTCAGCCGGTGGATCGTTCTCCGATAACGCGCTTCTCGATCGCCCGTGCCGTCTCCTGCACCGCGGTGAGAATCGCCTGCCTCTGCGCATCGCCCTTAAAGCGGATCAGAGGCATGGACAGACTCACCGCGCCGAGGGCGAATCCGTTCGCGCCCAGGACCGGAGCGGCGAAACACCGCCCGCCCGGGATACTCTCTTCCAGATCCTCGGCAAAGCCGCGCTCCCGCACCTGAGCGAATTCCTCGCGCAGCGCAATTTCATCGGTAATCGTGTTCGGCGTGAAGTAATGTGTCCCATAGCTGCGCACCAGCTTTTCGGCGATCTCGGGCGGCTGGAACGCGGTGATCGCCTTCCCCAGAGAGCTCGCGTTCGGAGGCAAAATCCGCCCCACCGTGTTGCCCATACGCATTAACTGCGTGCTCTCGAACACGCTCAGAACTTCAATGTGATTCTCGAAGAGGCCCGCCAGGCTGGCCGTTTCGCAAAACTCCATGCTTAAGCGCTCCTGAGGCTCCGCGGCCTGCTTCACCATTTCCTGATGACGCGACTCCGCCGGCGCGAAATACCGACGCCTTGGTGAGCTTCACTGCGGCCGAAATCTCCGCCAGCGTCATCGGCTGCGGACTCTTCCGCACACACTCGAGCGCCGCCAGCGCCTTCTCCACCGCTCGCGAGAAATACTGGTCGCGCTCCTTCATTCCACGAACATCCTATAACGTTGTTCGAGCTGTACGAATTCGTCATCGAAAAAGGGCATGAACGGCGGCGCTGGTTCCGCGTGGCAGAGCCCGGCCAGCGACAATGCGGCCTTGATGCCGCGCAGGTATGCACTTCCCGGAAATCCCACCCGGTACAGTAGATTTCCCATCCGATTCACCTTTTCCTGCAACTCCGCCGCGTGCGCCGTATTGCCTGCCACGATGGCGTTGTACAGGTCGACGAATAACTTCGGAAACAAATTCGACCCGCCGCAAACGCCTCCGATTGCGCCGCGCTTCATGCTGTCCAGCAGCATCTCCTCCGGGCCGATCAGGATGGAGAACCCCGGCCGGTCCCGCAGCAGTTCCAGTACTCTTTCCAGATAATTCGGATCGTGCGTGCTGTCCTTCAATCCCACCACGCCCGGCAGCTCCGACGCCCTCCGGACCGTCTCCGGCTCAAACGAGTTCTTCGTAAGATGCGGGATGTTGTAGAGGAACAGGGGCCGCGACACCCTCGCGGCGACCTTCTCAATATAACGGAACAGGTCCTCTTGCGAGTTCTGGAAATAGAACGGAGGCGTCAACACCAGCGCGTCCGCGCCCGCCTCCTCCGCCGTCTCCGCCAGCCGGAAGGTTTCGGAAATCGCTGTATCGGCGATGTTCACCAGCACTGGAATCCTCCGGTTCACCTGCGTGCAGGTGCGGCGAACGATCTCCTGCCGCAGTTCGCGGCCCAGTGAACTGAATTCGCCCGTCGTTCCCAGCAGAAAAATTCCGCTCACCCCTCCGCCAATCACGTGCTCGACCAGCCGCTCCAGCGCCAACGAGTCCAAGGAAGGCTCGGCGTGGTTTGACGTTGCCAGCGGCGTGACCAAAGGCGTGACAATCCCTCGTAACGGTAGTTGCATGTCTTCCTATTGTACTTGCATTTCTGAAACTATGCGTATAATTATGAAACGATCATGCGTAATATGAAACTGCCCAGTCTCGCAGTGATGATTTTGGCAACCTCCGCCTTCGCCGCCGACTTCAAAGATGCCGTCTTGATTCTGCCTTTTTCCCCGACCACGCCGCAAAAGAAAGCCGCGCAGATGATTCAAGAGGAGATCGAGAAGCGCACCCAGCTTCGATTGAAGATCGCGACCTCCGGCTCGCCGGCCATCTACTTAAGAGTCGCCCCGGGCGGAAGGCCAGAGAGCTTCACGCTGACCACAACCCCGACCACAGCTACGATCATCGGAGCCGACGATCGCGGAGTCGTCTTCGGCGCCGGCTATCTCTTGCGTCAGTTTCGCATGGCTCGCCAGAAGCTGGAACTGGACGCGAATCTGAGCATTTCCACCGCGCCCAAGTACGCCGTGCGTGGCCAGCAGCTCGGCTATCGCCCAAAAACCAACGCCTACGACGCGTGGTCCGTGCCGATGTGGGAGCAGTATATCCGCGAACTGGCGATCTTCGGCGACAACACCATCGAGCTGATCCCACCGCGCTCGGACGACGACGACGATAGCCCCCATTTCCCTCTTCCAAAGATGGAAATGATGGTCGAGATGTCGCGCATCGCCAATGAATACGGGCTCGACGTGTCCGTTTGGTATCCGGCGATGGACAAGGACTATTCAGACCCGGCGACCGTTGAGTTCGCGCTCAAGGAATGGGAAGAGGTCTTCCGCCGCCTGCCGCGCATCGACGCGGTGTTCGTCCCCGGAGGCGATCCTGGCCACACGCAGCCGAAGTACATGTTCGCTCTGCTCGAAAAGCAGACCGCGAGCCTGCACAAGTATCATCCCAAGGCGCAGATGTGGCTTTCCCCTCAAGGATTCACCAAAACGTGGCGCGACGAATTCTGGGGGCTGCTCAACCAGAATCCTGCCTGGCTCAGCGGCCTGGTCTTCGGCCCGCAGGTCTACGGCAGTCTGGAAGAATTTCGCGCGCAGACGCCCAAGCGATTTCCCATTCGCTTTTATCCCGACATTACGCACAGCATCCACGCCGAATTTCCCGTGCCCGATTGGGACCTGGCCTACGCCACCACGGAGGGCCGCGAAACGATTAACCCGCGCCCCGTCGACGAAGCCGCAATTTTCAAGCGCTACCAGCACTTCGCCGACGGCTTTGTCAGTTACTCGGAGGGCTGCAACGACGATGTAAACAAGTTCATCTGGAGCGGCCTGCTTTGGAATCCCGATGCATCGACGAAAAGCATCCTGGCCGACTTCAGCCGCTTTTTCATCGGTGACGATATGGCGGACGACTTCGCCAACGGCCTTTTTGCGCTGGAACAAAATTGGCGCGGGCCTCTTGCATCGAACCGCCAGGTCGACGTCACGCTCGCGCAATTCAAAAACATGGAGCGTCGCGCGACGCCTCAGCAGCGTCTCAACTGGCGATTCCAGCAAGCTCTCTATCGCGCCTACTACGACGCCTACATCCACAGCCGCCTGCTCTCCGAAAATCGCCAGGAGGAAATGGCAATGGCCGCGCTCACTACGGCGAAGCGCAACTGGCCGCTCACCTCCGTCGGCTCCCTCAAAGCCATGGAGGAAGCAGAAACCATTCTCGACGCCGACGCCCGCACCAAGGACGCCCTCGAGTATCGCGCCCGTGCCTTCGAACTGGCCGAGGCGCTTTTTCAAAGCATCCATATGCAGTTGAGCGTGGACCGCTATAAGGCCATCGCCATCGATCGCGGCGCGAATCTCGACGGCATCGATTTCGCTCTCAACAATCGGGTCTGGCTGAAGAATCGCTTTCAGGAAATTCGCGCGATGGCCTCCGAAACCGATCGCCTCGCGAAGATCGACCAGATCCTCAACTGGACCGATCCCGGCCCGGGCGGATTTTATGATGCACTCGGGTTTGCCAATCAGAGGCCACATCTGGTGATGGGCGAATCCTACGCACAGGATCCCGATTTTCTGAAGTCTCCGCTGATCTCCTTCGGCGTATCGCCGCAGAGGGGTTGGCGCACCAGTTGGGCCGCCAACGGCGAGATCATGCAGGATCATCCCCTGCGAATGCGTTACACGGATCTCGATCCCACGGCGCATTACAGGGTTCGCATCAGCTACGGAGGCGATGCGCGGCGGATCGCCGTCCGCCTTACCGCCAACGGCGTGGAAGTGCATCCTTATCGCGAGAAAGGCGCCACGCCTGAGCCCGTCGAGCTTGAGCTGCCGCCGCAAGCCACCTCCACCGGAACGCTGACGCTCGAATGGACGCGCACGCCGGGGCTCGGCGGCAATGGCCGAGGCACGCAGGTTTCCGAAGTATGGTTAATAAAGGTGCCAAAGCAATGAGCTGGTCCCATCCCGTCCGCGCGAAGCTCGAAGCCGGCGAATCCGTTCTCGGCGTGACCATCACCACACCCAACATCGAGTCTGCGGCGCTCTGCGCGACCCTCGGCTTCGATTTCCTCTGGGTCGAAATGGAGCATTCTCCCATCACGCAGGAAACTTTGCGCGCCATCGTGCTGGCCACGAGGTCCCTTCCCGCAGCCGTCTTCGCGCGCGTCCCCGCCATCGAACTGTGGACCGCCAAGCGCGTGATGGATCAGGGCGTCTCGGGCGTGATTTTCCCTTTTGCGTCGACGCCCGATAAAGCGCGCACCGCGGCCGCGGCGTGCCGCTACCCTCCGCTCGGCAAACGAGGCTCCGGCGCAGGCCTTGCGATGACCACGTGGCCCGATCGCGGCGATTACTACGACTCCGCCGACCGGAACATGATGACCATCGTCGTGATCGAGGAGGCCCAGGCAGTGGAAAATATCGAGGAGATCGCCGCAGCACCGGGAATCGACGTGCTGTTCATCGGCACCAGCGATCTTTCGTTTTCGCTCGGCCTGCGCGGCCGTCAAAACGAACCGCTGCTCGAAGAAGCCATCGCCAAAATCGTCGCCGCCGCGAAAAGGCACGGCAAATATCTGGGCCGGCCCGCAGGCTCGCCGGAACTGGTGGCGAAGTATCGCGAGCAGGGCTTCCAATTCTTCCAATCGCAGACCGAGCTCGGCCTGATGAGGCTCGGCGCCAAAGCTCTGGGCTTGAAAGAAGCGCCAGCCAAGGCGCTCTACTAATGAATCGTCAAAACACGAACTATCGCTGGTTCGTCGTGGCGATGCTATGGTCCATCTCCTTCTTCAATTACGCGGACCGCCAGGCGATTTTTTCCGTTTTCCCCTTGCTCGAGAAGGAACTGGGCCTCAGCATGGTACAACTCGGCCTGCTCGGCAGCGCATTCGCCTGGGTCTACGGGATCAGTGGATTTTTCGCCGGATTCGTTGTCGACCGTGTCTCTCGCAAGAAAGCGATCCTCGGAGGCCTTTACACCTGGAGCATCATCTGCATGGCCACGGCGTTGTCGCGCGGCTTCCGCGCGCTGTTCCTGTTCCGCGCCGCCGAGGGCCTGGGAGAAACGTTTTATTACCCTGCTTCGATGTCGATGGTCAGCGATTATCACGGCAGGAGGACCCGTTCCCGCGCCATCGGTATTCATCAGACCAGCGTCTACGCCGGAACGATCGCCGGCGGGTTCTTCGCCGGAAAAATCGGCGAGGTCTACGGCTGGCGCTGGTCCTTTATCATCTTTGGAGGCCTGGGCGTTCTTCTTGGCTTCGTGCTCACCCGCTTCCTGCGTGAACCAAAGCGCGGCCAGTCCGATCTTGGCGACGCCGAATCGGCGGGAGCTTCGTTGAATCTGGCCGAGTTCGGCCGCCTTCTCCGGCGCACGCCCACCGCGCTTTGCCTGATGGGCGCGTTCATGTGCTCGAACTTTGTCGCCGTGGTACTGCTCACCTGGATGCCGAAATTTCTCTATGATCGATTTCATATGGGCCTGGCCGTGGCCGGATTGACGGCGACGATCTTCGTACAACTGGCCAGCGTGCTCGGCTCCATCACCGGCGGTTGGCTCGCCGATATTCTCCGCCAGCGCACCCCTCGCGGGCGCATTCTCGTACAGGCCACGGGAGTCCTCTGCGGCGCGCCCTTCGTCGCCTGGTGCGGTATGACGAGATCGGTCACGGCCCTGATCGCCGCACTCACGCTATGGGGATTCTTTAAAGGCATCTACGACGCGAACATCTTTGCGTCGCTGTTCGACGTCGTGCGGCCGGAAGCGCGCGGCACCGCCGCAGGATTCCTCAATTCCGTCGGCTGGCTCGGCGGAGGTGGCTCCGCGCCTGTGCTGATCGGATGGATCGCCCGCGACCGGAGCCTGAGCGCCGGTATCACCGCTGCCTCCACGGTTTACTTGCTCGCCGCAATCTTGCTGCTGACGGCCGCCATTTTCTTTGTGAAGAAGGACGCTGGACGAATGAACGAATCTCCGGGCTAACCGGACTTTGTTATAAGGAAATACTCAATGAGACCTCTCGCGATCATCACACTATCCGCCGTCGCGGCCATCGCCGCCGACTCGCAAAATGTACTTGTCTACCGTGAAGCCAACCGATTCGGCGGATGGCCCGCCAACCATGGCATATGGTCCTGGGGCAATGAGATTGTGGTCGGCTTCAGTGCGGCGTACTTCAAGCACATGCCGCTCGACCGCCACCAATACGACAAC
>Ga0335071_10002694_pt1 | contig 18869 bp, 19 predicted proteins | sample Lox_Sample_15_FD_206724 | JGI IMG/M metagenome (GOLD analysis project Ga0335071, IMG submission 206724) | Soil microbial communities from Loxahatchee National Wildlife Refuge, Florida, United States - Lox_Sample_1.5 | ecosystem: Environmental > Terrestrial > Soil > Wetlands | place: USA...
CGCTCGATCATGACGAACGCGACGAGCAGCAGCAGGCTCACCGCGATGAGCGCGATCGTCTCGGCTGAGCCCCAGCCGGCGCTGTTCGCGTTCACCAGCGAGTAGACGAGCAACGAGAGCCCGGCGGTGACGGTGGCCGCGCCGCCCACGTCGAAGGTGTCGGGTCGCTCCTGCGCGCGGCTCTCGGCGATCAGGCGCGGCGCGAGGACGACGGCGCCGACGGCGATCGGCACGTTCACGAACAGCACCCAGCGCCAGTTCAGGTACTCGGTCAGCACGCCGCCGAGGAGGACGCCGACCGCACCGCCGGATCCCGCGACGGCGCCCCAGACGCCAAGCGCGCGGTTGCGCTCCGTACCCTCGGCGAACGTCGTCGTGAGGATCGACAGCGCTGCGGGGGAGAGCAGGGCGGCACCCAGGCCCTGGACGGAGCGCGCGCCGATCAGCATCGCCTCGCTCTGCGCGAGACCGCCGACGAGTGAGGCGGCGGCGAACAGCGCCAGGCCCGCCATGTAGACGCGCCGGCGGCCGAGGAGGTCCGCCAGGCGACCGCCGAGCAGCAGGAAGCCGCCGAACGTCAGCGTGTAGGCGTTGACGACCCAGGAAAGGTTGTCCTGGGAGAAGCTCAGTGCGCGGCCGATCGACGGCAGCGCGACGTTCGTGATCGAGGCGTCGAGGACGACGACGAACTGGCTGGCGGCGAGCAGGGCGAGGATGAGGCCCTTGTGGACTCCGCCGACGTGTGTCGAACGCGGTTGGAGGGTGGGCTGCGTGGTCGTCGACATCGATGCGCTCCCGGGATGAAGGATCGAGCCCCTTGGGCTAGAATGATGTCGGAACAGGAGTTCCGGTTCCGCTTGCTCGTAACCATAGCGGAACCGCTGTTCCGGTTCCGAGAGTGATGCCGCCCGCCGACACCACAGCCCCCGCCCGCCCGATGCGCGCCGATGCGCGGCGCAACCGCGAGCACCTGCTCGCAGCGGCCCGCGCGGCCTTCGCCGAGCACGGCATCGACGTGCAGATCGACGACATCGCGCAGCGCGCCGGGCTCGGCGTGGGGACGCTCTACCGCCACTTCGCGACCAAGGAGGAGCTCTTCTGCGCGCTCGCCGTGGAGCACTTCTCTGCGCTCGCCGATCGCGCCGAGGCCGCACGCGACGCCCCGGGCTCCCCGTGGGAGCGCCTCTCGGGGCTGCTCTACGACGCCGCGCGCCAGGTCGAGGGCGATGCCGCCATGTCGCAGATCATGGCCGAGCGCCCCGAGCTGATGGAGTGCGCGGCGCCGGAGAAGGCACGCCTGCTGCAGGCGATCGGCGCGATCATCACGGCCGGCGTCGCAGCCGGGGAGCTGCGCCCCGACGCGAGCGTCGACGACATCCCGGCGATCATGTGCGGTGTGGGACAGGTCATGACGACCGCACCGTGGCGCCCCGGCGCGGGCTGGGAGCGCTTTCTGCAGATCGCGCTCGACGGCCTGCGCTTCGGCGCCCGGGCCGGCCGCTGAGCGTCCGAGCGCGCCGCAGGCTGTGCGAGCATCGCTGCCGATGCCCGGCGGCCCACCCGACAGCCTCGAGCCGCGCCGCGCCTTCGTCGTCGTGATCGACGCGCTCGGCGCCGGGGCCGAGCCGGACGCCGCCGCCTATGGGGACGCCGGGGCGAACACGCTGCTGCACGTCGCCGAGCTGTGCGGCGGGCTGCGCCTGCCCGCACTCGAGCACCTGGGGCTGGGGAACATCCTGCCGCTCCCTGGGGTCGCGCCCTCGCCGGCGCCCGTGGTCCACGGGCGTCTCGCCCACCAGGGCCCGGGCAAGGACTCGACGAGCGGCCACTGGGAGCTCATGGGCGTCGTCGTCGAACACGCGCTGCCGACCTACCCCGACGGCGTGCCGCCGCGGGTCGTCGAGCGGATCGAGGCCGCGATGGGCCGGCGAACGTGCGGCGGGGGCGTCATGGACGGCCTGGCGGCGATCGCGCAGCTCGCGCCTCATCACCTGGCGACCGGCGACCTCATCCTCTACACCTCGGTGGACTCGGTCCTCCAGCTGGCCGCGCACACCGACGTCGTTTCCGAGGCCGAGCTCGTCCGCGCCTGCGCTGCGGCGCGCGCGGCGCTGACCGGCCAGGACGCGGTGGGCCGCGTGATCGCACGGCCGTTCACCGGGCGCCCCGGGGCGTTCGAGCGCACCAGCGGGCGCCGCGACTTCGCGCTCGAGCCGCCGGCGCGCTCGCACCTCGACGCGCTGCACGACCGCGGCGTCCCCGTCCACGCCGTCGGCAAGGTCGCCGACCTCTTCGCCGGGCGCAGCATCGACCGCTCACATCCGGGGTCGACGAACGCGCAGGCCCTCGCATCGCTCGACGTCCTCGTCGACGAGCTCGACGGCGGCATGGTGTTCGCGAACCTCATCGAGACCGACCAGCGCTTCGGACACCGCAAGGACGTCGAGGGGTTCCACCGCGCGCTGCGCGAGATCGACGCCGCGGTCGGCGCCTGGCTGCAGCGGCTCGGCCCGGGCGACATGCTCGTCATCACCGCCGACCATGGTGTCGACCCCGCGCTCGCGCACTTCGATCACACGCGCGAGCAGGTGCCGCTGCTCGCACGGTTCCCGGCGCGCCGCCGAACGCGACACGACGGGGTGCTTGCCGACGTCGGGGCCTCGGCGCTGCGCTGGCTCACCGGGCAGGACGAGCGCGCGCTGCCAGGAACGCCGTTCCTCTGACCGTATCCTGGAGGCCGTGCCCGAGCTCCCCGAGGTCGAGACGATCCGCCGGCGCCTGGCGCCCGTGCTCGCCGGCCGGAGGGTCCGCACGCTCGGCGTGCTCGACCCGCGCTGGTGTGCGCCGGCCGATCCGGCGGCGCTGACGGACGCGCTCACCGGCCGCCGGATCGAGGCGCTCGGCCGGCGGGGGAAGTGGCTTGTCGTGACCTTCGAGGACGAGCTGCACCTCGTGCTGCACCTGCGGATGACGGGAACGTGGCTCTACGACCCCGCGCCCGACGTGCCTCACCAGCGCGTCGTGATCGAGCTCGACGACGGGCACGAGCTGCGCTTCTGCGACCCGCGGCGCTTCGGCACCGGCGAGCTCGTGCTCGGTGACGGGGCGCTGGCGGCGTTCTTCGCCGCGCGCATCGGGCTCGAGCCGCTCGACGGCGAGCTCGACGGCGCGGCGCTGCACGCGCTCACGCGGGGTCGGCAGGCGCCCGTGAAGGCCTTCCTCCTGGACCAGCGCCGGATCGCCGGCGTGGGGAACATCTACGCCGACGAGGCGCTGTTCCGCGCCGGGATCCACCCGCTGCGCCGCACCGGCGCGCTGCGGCGCGCGCAGAGCGAGGCGCTGGCGGGGTCGGTCCGCGACGCGCTGCGCGCCGGGCTGCAGGCCGGCGGCGCGACGATCGACGACTTCCGCCACCCGGACGGGGTCCGCGGCGGCTTTCAGCACGAGTTCCTCGTCCACCGCCGCGAAGGCGAGGCCTGCCCTCGCTGCGGGGGGCCGATCGTGAAGTTCGTCGCCGCCGGGCGCGGCACGTACGCGTGCGAGACCTGCCAGCCCCGCCCGCGCGCGGTCAGGCGGCCGCGGAGGCCAGGTCGTCGAGACGCCCGCTCTGGTCGGCCATGACCAGCTCGCGGAACCCGCCGAGCAGCGTGTCGCCGATGACGACCTGGGGGAAGCTCAGCATGCCGGTCCGCTCGAGCAGGGCCGCGCGTCCCTCCGGGTCCTTCGCCAGATTGACCTCTTCGTACGCGATGCCGCGCTTGGCGAGCAGGTCCTTGGCGCGCGCGCAGAACGAGCACGGATCGGTCGAGTAGACGATGACGTTCGCCATTACTTCATTACGTATAGCAGGGGGCGCCGCGTGGCCGGCCCGCTGACGACCGAGGGCGTCGTGCTGCGCTCGATCCGCTACGGCGAGGCCGACCGGATCGTGCACGTCTACACGCCGATGCGCGGACGCATCGGTGCGATCGCCAAGGGCGTGCGGCGGGCGCGCAGCCGCTTCGGCGGGCGCCTGGAGCCGTTCTTCCGGGTCGAGCTGGGCCTGCACGAGGGGCGCAGCGACCTGCTGACCGTCACCAGCGCGCAGACGGTCGCGCCGTACGCGCGCCTGCGCAGCGACGCGGGGGCCCTCGACGGCGCGGCGCGCGCCTGCGACGCCGTCGCGCGCATCTTCGACTCGGGCGAGCCGCACCCGGAGGTCTTCAACCTGCTGTGCACGTACCTCGCACTGCTCGACGCCGACCCGGCCGCGGCGACGCCGGCGCGCCAGCTGGCCTTCCGGCTGAAGCTGCTGCTCGCCGCCGGGTTGGCCCCGCAGCTGGCCGCGTGCGCGACCTGCGGGGAGGGCGACCACATCACCGGCTTCTCGCCCGCGGCCGGCGGCGTGGTCTGCGCGGCGTGCGAGGCCGGGTCATTCCCGCTCGACGCCGAAACGCACACGTTCCTGGCCGAGGCGCTCGGGCGGCCGCTGGCGCAGACCCCGGCCGCGGACGCGCGGATCTGGCGGCTGGCCGACCGCGCCGTCACCGAGACCGCGGCCCACCACGGGCACATCCGCCTGCGTGCTGCCGCCTGAGAGAATCGCCGTCGTGGACCCGCACGCCGATCCCGGACCCGTCGCCGCGGGCTTCGCCGAGCGGCGTGCGGCGCTCGAGGCGGCAACGCTCTCGCCGCTGGCCGCGCGCTCGTGGCCGGCCCGCCGGCAGACTGCGGAGGCCGACTGCGGACTGCGCTCGCCACTGCAGCGCGACCGCGACCGCATCGTGCACTGCAAGGCGTTCCGGCGCCTGAAGCACAAGACCCAGGTGTTCGTCTCGCCCGAGGGCGACCACTACCGCACGCGGCTCACCCACACGCTCGAGGTCACGCAGATCGCCCGCACGGTGGCCCGCGCGCTGCGCCTCAACGAGGACCTGACCGAGGCGATCGGGCTCGGACACGACCTCGGCCACCCGCCGTTCGGGCACATCGGCGAGGCGGTGCTCGACGACTGCCTGCGCGAGCGCTTCGGCGGGTCGTTCCGCCACTACGAGCACTCGCTGCGCGTCGTCGAGGTGCTCGAGCGCGGTGGCATCGGCCTGAACCTCACCGCTGACGTGCGCGACGGGATCGCCTGCCACTCGGGGCGAGCGCCGATGCCGCGCACGCTCGAGGGGCGGATCGTGCGCATCGTCGACCGCGTCGCCTACATCAACCACGACATCGACGACGCGGTGCGCGCCGGCGTGCTGCGCGAGGAGCGCCTGCCGCCCGGGCCGCTGGCGGTGCTCGGGCGGACCGGCTCCCAGCGGATCGACGCGCTCGTGCACGACCTGGTCGAGCACTCCGAGCCTGCCGGGGACATCGTCCAGGGGGAGGAGGCGGGTGCGGCGATGGACGAGCTGCGCGCGTTCATGTTCGAGCACGTCTACCTGGGCCCGAGCGCGCGCACCGAGCATGCGCGCATCGAGCGCGTGATCCGCACCCTGTTCGACCACTACGCGGCGCAGCCCGACCTGATCCCCGACGGCGGGGGGGTGCCCGGGGCGGGCACGGGCCAGCGGGTCTTGGACTACCTCGCCGGCATGACCGACCGCTACTGCATCCGCGTGTTCGAGCGGCTCACGGTGCCCGAGTCGTTCGCCGCGTAGCCTGGACCGCAATGGCCCTGTACACGGACGAGTCGATCGAGCGCCTGCGCCAGGCGGTTGACATGGCCGACCTCGTCGGGGCGCGGACGGACCTGCGCCGCTCCGGGCACCAGCTGATGGGCTGCTGCCCCTTCCATGAGGAGCGCACCCCGTCGTTCAGCGTGGACCCCGACCGCAAGGTCTTCCACTGCTTCGGCTGCGGCGAGGGCGGAGACCTCTTCCGGTTCGTCGAGCTCACCGAGGGCCTGCGCTTCCGCGAAGCCGTCGAGCACCTCGCCGACCGCTACGGCGTGCAGCTCGAACTGACGGAGGAGGACCCGCGCGCTGCCGAGCGCCGCCGCGAGCGCGAGCGGCTGCTGGAGCTGCTCGAGCGCACGGCGTCGTGGTATGTGCGACTGCTCTGGGAGTCCGATGAGGCCGAGGCGTCGCGGCGCTACCTGCTCGGCCGAGGCCTGGAGGAGCAGCAGCTGCGCGAGTTCCGCGTCGGCTACGCCCCCAGCGCCTGGGACGGCGTCCTGCTGGCCTCGCGCCGTGCGGGGTTCAGCGAGCGCGAGCTCTACGACGCGGGGCTCGTGCGCCGCGCGCGCGGCGGGCAGCTCTACGACTACTTCCGCCGGCGGATCATGTTCCCGCTGTGCGACGCGCGCGGGCGCGTGCTCGGCTTCGGCGGGCGCGCCGTCGGGGCCGATCAGCAGCCGAAGTACGTGAACTCCACCGACAACGCCGTCTACCACAAGGGGCACCACCTCTTCGGGGCGGACCACGCGCGTGCCGCCGCCGCCAGGGCGGGGCAGGTGGTGGTGTGCGAGGGCTACACCGACGTCATCGCCCTGCACCAGGCGGGGCTGCGCAACACGGTCGGCCTGATGGGCACCGCGCTCACCGACGAGCAGGTGGCCGAGCTGGCGCGCCTGGCGCCGGTGGTCGTGCTGGCGCTCGACGCCGACGCCGCGGGCCAGGAGGCGATGCTGCGCGCCGCGAAGGTCGCCGCGGGGCGGCGCCTGGAGCTGCGTGTCGTGGCGCTCCCCGAGGGCAGCGACCCGGCGGACGTCGTGGCGGGCGAGGGGCCCGAGGGGATGCGCGAGCGCGTCGCGGCGTCGGTCCCGTTCGTGCGCTTCCGCGTCGAGCGCGAGCTCGCGCGCGGCGACCTGGCCGACGCCGAGGGCAAGGACCGCGTGGTGGCCGGGCTGCGGCCGGTGTTCGCAGGCCTGCCCCCGAGCGCGATGCGCGATGAGCTCACCGAGCTTGCCGCGGCCCGGCTCGGGGTTGGGGGGGCGAAGCTGACCGAGTGGCTCGCGCAGGCACCAACGCGGGCCACAGCCCCGGCGCGCGCGGCGACCGGCCCTTCCACCACCCCCGCGCAGGCGCCGCGGCCGGCACCGACGCAGCTCCTGGGTCCCTCCGCGCGAATCGAGCGGGCGTTCCTCATCCAGTGCATCGCGCTGCCGGGGCAGGGACGCGCGGCGCTCGCGGCGCTCGACCTCGACGAGGATCTGACGGTCCCGGTCTACCGCCGTGCGGCAGCGCTGCTGCGTGACGCGCCCGGCGGCGAGAGCGAGGCGCCGCACGCGCCCGCCGGCGACGAGGAGCTCGGGCGGGTGATGGCCGAGCTGTACACCCGCGCCCGGCAGGCGAGCCCCTCGCACGCCGCGCTGGAGGCCGAGCGCCTGCGCCTGCAGATGGAGCGCCTGGAGCGCACGATCGCCGCCTCGCGCCACGGCGCCGCCGCCGACCTCGCCGGGCTCGTCGCGCGCCGCGAAGAGCTGCGCGCGCAGGTCGAACGCAAGGTCGAGGAGACGCTCGTGGAGTCGCGCGCGGTGGACTGAGTCCGTCCGCGAGGCGAACTAGTGTTCGCCTCGTATGGACGTCCACCGGATTCGTCGGTACGTCGAGGACGGCCGCACGCTCGGCGAGGTCGCCGAGCTCGCCGGCGTGAGCCGCGACACCGCCCGCCGCTGGCTGCGCGAGCTGGGCCTGCAGACGGCGCGCATGCGCGCGCTGCGCGAGAACGCCGCGGCCCGGGCGGGGGAGGAGACGGAGGTCGAGCGGAGCTGCCCGCGGCACGGGTTGAGCTCGCACGTGCGCGACCGCGAAGGCGCGTTCCGCTGCCGTCGCTGCCGATCCGCCGATGTCGCGCGACGGCGAAGTCGCGTGCGGGACGTGCTGATCGGCGAAGCGGGTGGCGCCTGCGCGCTCTGCGGATACGCGCGCTACGCGGGCGCATTGCACTTCCATCACGTTCGACCCGAGGAGAAGTCGTTTACGATCCGCAACGGGGACACGCGCGCGCTCGGGCTGATGCGCGCCGAGGCGCGCAAGTGCGTCCTGCTGTGCGCGAACTGCCACGCGGAGGTCGAGGCGGGCGAGACCGCACTGCCCGCGTTGGCGTACCATGCAGCGTCGGTGGCCACCGCCACCGATGCGTGATCCGGGGTAGCTCAACGGCAGAGCTCTCGACTGTTAATCGAGCGGTTGTGGGTTCGAATCCCACCCCCGGAGCTTCCTCGAGGTCGTAGCCACGCCGCTGACGGGGCATAGAATCGCCTGATGCCCATCAGGCGCGGCGGGAGGCCGGGCACTGCGGCGGCGCTCGCCGCGGCGATGGTCGCTGCGGGCCTCGTCGCGGCCCCTGCTGAGGCGCAGCAGCCCTACCCGGACATCGCCGTCAGCCAGATGGTCTCGAGCAACCTCGTCCAGCGCGGCGCCCCCGTGACCATCACGATGACCGTCACGAACGTCGGGACGGCGCCGACCGACGCCGTGCTCGACACGCTCCCGCGGCGCGTGCAGGCGAGCATCGGGACCAATGACCCGTACACGTCGGTGACGACGACGCAGGGGTCGTGCTCGACGTCGATGGACGCCTACGCAAGGCCGACGCCGGGCGATCCCGGCACGCCCATCCTCCACTGCGACCTCGGCACGCTGGGCGCCGGGGTGAACGCGGTCGTGACGGCTGTCGTGCAGATGAACCTCGCGGCCGATTTCTTCGTGTTCGCCTCGCCCCCCACGGGGCCGGACAGCAACATCCTGAACGACGAAGCCAACGACATCGTCAACGTGAGCGCGCCGCCGGTCGTGACGGGGTCGAACAAGATCAGGCTCGGCGGGCTGCCGGCCGGGTGCGTGTCCGGCGACCTGCACCTCACGGTCACGGCGCCGGCCGCGCCCGCTCCCACACAGGTCGAGGCGTACGCCGGCATCCAGGAGACGGCCGACGGCGTGCCGACCCCGTGGAAGGCGAGCGTCCGCGGACGGCGGCTCACGGCGACGGTCCCGACGTCGAAGATCGTCGTCACGCGCTACACGCCGGGGCGCGACCGCGTGCGCTTCGACGACCCGTACACGATCCACGTCGTCGTGCACCGCCACCGGGCACCCGCGATCAAGGCCCTGATCACCTTCAAGATCTGCGCCGCGCCGCTGCACGGCCTGGCGATCTGACCGGCTCAGCGCCGCCCCGCGGCCAGCTCCTCCACCAGCGCCGCCGCGTCGCTCGCGGGGTCGCGCGCGGCGTACCACGCCGCGAGCTCCTCGGCGCGCGCCTTCAGGCGCGGATCGCCGAGCGCGCGCTGGACGGCGAGGCGCACGCTGCGCGGCCCGATCAGGCGCCGGGGGATGCGTACGCCCGCACCCGCCCAGTCCGCCCGAGCGGCGCACTCGTTCATGTCGCCGGCCATCGGCGCGCCGATGACGACGCACCCGCTCGCGAGCGCGCGCGCGAGCGTGCCGTGGCCGGCGTGGCAGAGGACCGCCGTGCACGCGGGCATCGTGCGGGCGTAGCTCGCCCACGGGGCGATCGTCATCCGCTCGGCTGGCGGTCCGGTCGCGGCCACGAGCGCCTCGCGGTCGCCGATCACGAGCGTGCGCACCCCGTCGAGATGCCGCAGGCCCGTGAGCGCGGCTCGCACGAGCCGCCCGTCCGCATCCTGCGAGGTCGACGGCGCCACCAGCACGAGCGGGCTGTCCCCGGGCGGGAGCGGCACGTCGCCTGCCGGCGGCTCCCACAGCAGCGGCCCGACGACGTGCGCGCCGCGCGGCCAGCTGCGCGGGTACTCGAGCTGGGGAAAGGTCGCGACGAGCGCCAGGCGCTCGGAGATCCCGCCGTGCACCCGCTCCTGCGGCGGCAGGCCGAGCCGCGCGCGCGTCTCGTTGAGCTCCTCCCGTCCGTGGGCCAGGCCGCGGCCCACGAGCGGCGCGAGGGCGTCCCACAGCGCGCGCCCGGCGGGGGTGCGCGGCAGGCGCGCGCCGAGCGAGAACGGCGGCGCGCCCGGGGCCGCGCGCGGGTCGATGTGCGGGATGAGCGTCCCGCACGGGACGCCGGCGAGCTCGGCGGCCAGCGCCGGGGCGAGCGTCAGGATGTCGGAGACGACCGCGTCGGGCTCCAGCTCGCGGATCAGCGGAAGCGTGTCGCGCGTGGCCCGCGTGACGGCCTCGAACGGCTTCAGCGGCCGCTCGCGCGTGGGGAAGACGTGGTACTCGGGCGCTGCGGCGAAGCGCATCCCCTCGCGCTCGACGTCCGGCCGCCAGCGCTCCCACGTCTGCAGCGTGACGTCGTGACCGCGCGCGCGCAGTGCGCGCCCGAGCGCGATCGTCGGGAACGCGTGCCCCGGGTCGCCGAACGCCCCGAGCAGCAGCCGCCGCGGGCGCCCGCCGGCGCCGCCCGCGGCCTCGGCGGGCGCGGCCTCAGGCGGCGTTGAGCTCAGCAATGAGGCGCAGCTGGTGGATCCGGTCCTCGCGCGTGAAGGCCATCGGCGTGACGGCGAGCGTCCCGACCCCCGCCTCGCGGTAGGCCGCAAGGCGGTCGCGCACCTGCTCGCGCGTGCCGCACAGCGAGACCGTGTCGATGAGCTCGTCGGGGATCGCCGCCATGGCTTCGTCCTTGCGGCCCTCGAGGTAGAGGTCCTGCACCGTGCGTGCCGCATCCTCGAAGCCGTAGCGGGCGGCGAGCCGGTTGTAGAAGTTCTGCTCACGCGAGCCCATCCCCCCGATGTAGAGCGCGAGGAATGGGCGCATCAGGTCGCGCGCGGCGCCTGGGTCGTCGCCTACATACGCCTGCACGCCGGGTGCGATCTCGACGTCCGCGAGCGTCTTGCCGCCGCCGGCCCGCTCGACGCCCACCTGGAGCTCGTCGCGCATCACCGACACGTGGTCGGGGGAGAACATCGTCGGGATCACCCCGTCGGCGATCTCGCCGGCCAGCTGCGTGTTCTTCGGTCCGATCGCCGCGATGTAGATGGACATGCGCTCCTGGACCGGGGCGATCGTGAGCTTCAGCGCCTTGCCGGGGCCGTCGGGGAGCGGGAGGTCGAGCGTCTCGCCGTGGTACTCGACGCGCTCGCGCGCGAGCGCCATGCGCAGCACGCCGACGTAGTCGCGCGTGCGAGCGAGCTGGCGGGCGAAGCGCACGCCGTGCCAGCCCTCGCTGACCTGTGGGCCCGACGTGCCGACTCCGAGGATCATGCGCCCGCCGGAGAGCTGGTCGAGCGTCGCGGCCGTCATCGCGGTCATCGTCGCCGAGCGGCCCGGAATCTGGAAGATCCCGGCGCCGAGGCGGATCCGGGTCGTCTGACCCGCGAGCCAGCCGAGCACCGTCGCGCAGTCCGAGCCATAGGCCTCCGCCGTCCACACCGAGTCGTAGCCGAGCTGCTCGGCCTCCCGGACGATGGCGAGCTGATCCTCGCTCGTCAGCCCGAGGCCCCAGTAGCCGATGTGCACCCCGAGCTTCATCGGCTCAGTCCGTGCCCGGGAGCAGCCCGCCACCCGGCTGCTCGAAGCGGATCTCGGGCACGACGCACCCCGCGGAGGTCCGGAGCAGGTAGCGCACGGACTCCGAGATGTCGGTCGGCTGGATCATCGTCTCGGCTGGGACGTGCTCCTTGACGAAGTCGGTCATCGGCGTGTCGACGAACCCGGGGCAGAGCGCCGTGTTCTTGATCCCCGCCGAGCCGAGCTCCTTGTTCATCGCCTCGGTGAAGCCGACGACGCCGTGCTTGGTCGCCGAGTACACCGAGAGCCACGCCTCGCCGCGGATCCCCGAGATCGACGCGGTGTTGACGACCAGCGCGCCGCGGTGCTCGGCGCCGGCCTTGCGCAGCATGGGCATCGCCTGGCGGTAGAAGAGGAAGATCGAGCGCAGGTTCGTCGCGAGCTGGATGTCGACCTTCTTCGTGGTGAGCTCGTCGACGGTCTCGCCCATGCCGACTCCTGCGTTGTTCACGAGCACGTCGAGGCGCCCGAAGCGCTCCTCATGCCGGCGCACGACGCCGGCGATCGTCTCCTCATCGCCGAGGTTTCCGGCGATGTGCTGGACGTCGTAGCCTTTGTCAACCAGCCCGACGGCCGCGTCCTCGAGCTTCTCTGGTCGCCGGGCGGCCACCGTCAGGCAATAGCCCTCCTCGCCCAGCATGTGCGCGATCGCCAGCCCGATCCCGCTCGACGCCCCCGTCACGATCGCCGCCCGCTCCGCCATGGTGCTCCTCGTCTCCTCGGTGTGGTGGTCCGGCGACATCCCATCACACCCCGCCGGGCAACCGGCTCACGGCGGCAGGGCGGTACCTACACTGCGGCAGCGTGCGTCGCTCGCTCGCCGTCCTTCTCGCGCTCGCGGCCGGGCTCGTCGCAGGCTGCGGGGGCAGCTCCCGGCCCACCGCGACCTCGCAGATCGCCGTCCCGGCGACCGTGTCCAGCGCCGCGACTGCGACGGCGACCGCCACGCCGGTGTCGTTCCCGTCGGCCGGCGGCAAGGTGCTCAGCGAGCTCAAGACCGGCGTCCCCGAGGGCCTCGAGCTCGCGCCCAGCGTCTCGGTCCTCCAGCCGGGCCGCAACCGCTACGGCTTCGCGCTGTTCGACGCCGCGCGCAAGCAGCTCGCCGAGGCGCCCGTGGCGCTCTACGTCTCCAACGGCGACGGCACCGGGCTGCGCGGGCCGTACGTCGCCCACAGCGAGAGCCTCGCCGTGCGCCCGCAGTTCGAGAGCCGCACGACCCAGGTCGACCCCGATGCGGCGAAGAGCGTCTACGTCGCCGAGCTTCCCTTTGCGCGCACCGGGCGCTTCCGCGTCACCGCGATCGCCGAGCTCGACGGGCGCGCCGTGACGACGACCTCGGTGCCCGCGCAGGTCAGCGACCCGAGCCCGGGCCTCCCGCCCGCGGTGGGCGCCCGGGCCCCGCTCCTCCACACCCCGACCCTCGCCTCGGTGGGGGGCGACGCCGCGCGCATCGACACGCGCTCGCCGGCTGCGACCGACCTCCTCACGACGGACCTCGCGACGGTCTACGGCCGCAAGCCGGTCGCACTGCTGTTCGCGACGCCGGCCCTCTGCCAGAGCCGTGTCTGCGGTCCGGTGGTGGACGTCATGGAGGAGGTGCGCAACGAGGTCGGGGACCGGCAGATCGCGTTCATCCACAACGAGATCTACCGCGAGAACCGCATCGACCAGGGGCTGCGGCCCCAGCCGGCCGCCTACCGCCTGCCGACGGAGCCCTGGCTCTTCGTCCTCGACCGCCGCGGCCGCGTCGCCGAGCGGATCGAAGGCGCCTTCTCGGCCGCCGAGCTCGAGCGCGCTGTCGCCAAGGTCACCGAGCGCGGCTGAGCGCGGGCCGCGTGCGAGGATGCGCGCCGGGCCGGTAGCTCAATGGCCAGAGCAGCGGGCTCATAACCCGTCCGATCCAGGTTCGAGTCCTGGCCGGCCCATCTGGAACCCCGATGGCGACACGGTTGGGCCAGCCGCGGGGGGCGCTCAGGCCCCGGAAGGGGCGCCCCAGCGGTCGGAGCCGGCGGTCGCGCCCCACGCGCCGGGCCGGCGCGGGTCCTCGAGCGCCCCGGGTCGCTCGAGGATCCAGCGGCCGTGACGCGCAGCGAGCGCCGCATGCAGGTCGCGCCAGCCGCTGTGCCGGCGGGGGTCGAGTGGCGGACCGGCGACCGTGCGCAGGCGCAGGCCCCTGAACGACCGCGCGACGGGAACGACGAGCGCGTCGGCCTCGACGGCCAGGCGCGCCGTGCCCGAGACCAGCATCGCCGGCCGGCCGAGGAACATCGTCTCCGTGGATCCGGGCCAGTCGAACGCCATGACGACGACGGCACCGCTGCGCAGGCGCTCCAGCACCGCGGGGAAGCAGCCGGTGGCGACGATCATCGGCACGCCGGCCGCGTCGAACATCGAGAGCCACGCGCGGCGGCGCCGCTCGGCCGGGCCGCGCTGGGGCTCGAGCAGCCACGGGCCGATGACCTGGTGCACGTCGCCGGCGTGCTCGGCGATCGTCACGCCGATGCCGGCGAACGGCCCGAGATGGCAGTAGCTCGCCAGTACGCCTCGCCCGCCGCAGAGCGCCGCGCGCAGCTCGTCCGCTCCGGTGAGCGGGATGCCGGCGGCCATCCACGGCCGGTGGATGAACGCCTCCGGGCCTCGGACTCGGCGAGGTGCGAGAGCGCGAGGGCGTCGCGGCCGCGGACCTGGCCGGCGATCGCGTCGATCGCCGCGCGGCTGCGGCGCCGGTCCTCGGCGTTGCGCCAGCGTGTGAGCCCGCGCGCGGCGGCGGCGGCGATGGCGAAGCGATCGGCGATCGGAGATGGGGGGGCGGGCGCAGACTGCACCAAGCGCACCGTACGCAGAACGAAGGGCCCCGGTCGCCCGGGGCCCTCAGGTCCTGCCGTGTGTCTGCAGAGCCGGCGGCTCAGGCCGTCGACCTGTTGGCCGGGCCCTTCGCCAGCTCGTAGATGATGATGATCGCGAGCGCGAAGACGCACAGCGACCAGAACGGGTAGGCGGGGATCGAGAGCAGCGCGCTGATCGACGTCAGCGCCGCGGCGAAGATCCCGAGCCAGCGACCGAAGCCGCCGCCGGAGAACAGCGAGAAGGCGGCGATCAGCTCCAGCGCGCCGAGGACGAGCGTGGCCCAGCCCCAGGTGTGCAGGCTGCTGATGATGTACTTCTGGTCGGCGATGAAGAACTTCGAATTGCTGATCGCGCCGATGCCCCAGATGATGTTGAGGACACCCATAATCGCGAGCAGGATCCCGGCGAAGACCCACCAGCCGCCGGGGCCGCTGTCGTCACTCATGTGTCGACCCTTTCGTTGCAGTGATGTCCGCCGCCGAGACGCCGGACGTGACTGCGCCGCTTTTCGGGGTGTGGCGGCAGTCTCCTGCCGCGCCGCTCAGCGGATGTGAACGCCTGAGATCGCGCGCGCGATCACGAGCCGCTGGATCTCCGAGGTCCCCTCGAAGATCGTGTAGATCTTCGCGTCGCGGTGCCAGCGCTCCACCGGGTACTCCCGCGCGTACCCGTTGCCCCCGAGGATCTGGATCGCGCGCTCGGTCGCCCACACGGCGACCTCGCCGGCCTTGAGCTTGCTCATCGAGCCCTCGGCGTGCTCGAATCGCTGCCCGGTTCGGGCCATCCATGACGCGCGCCAGACCAGCAGGCGGGCAGCGTCGATCTCCATCTTCATGTCGGCGAGCATGAACGCGATCGCCTGGTTCTCGATGATCGGTCGCCCGAACTGCTCGCGCGTGCGGGCGTAGTCCAGCGCGTACTCGTAGGCCGCCCGCGCGATCCCCACCGCCTGGGCGCCGACCGTCGGGCGCGTGGCCTCGAACGTGCTCATCGCCGCCTGGCTGCGAGCGCTGCGGCCCTCACGCGCGCGGGCGAGGCGCTCATCGAGGCGCTCCTTGCCGCCGAGCACGAGCTCCGCGGGCAGGCGCACGTCGTCAAGGACGACCTCGGCGGTGTGCGAGGCGCGCAGGCCGTGCTTGCGGACCTTCACGCCCTGGCTGAGGCCCGGGGTGCCGGGCGGGACGACGAACGCGGCCTGGCCGCGCGCGCCGAGCTCCGGGTCGATGGAGGCGACGACCACGTGGACGCCGGCGATGCCGCCGTTGGTCGCCCAGGCCTTCGTTCCGTTGATGACCCATTCTCCGGCGGCCGCGTCCCACCGCGCGCGTGTGCGCAGCGACGAGACGTCCGAGCCGGCGTCGGGCTCGCTGACGCAGAAGGCGGCGACCGCCGGCTCGTCGGCGGTCCCGTAGCAGGCGGGGATCCACGCGCCGATCTGCTCAGGCGTGCCCTGCCCGAAGATCGCGGCCGCCGCGAGCGACGTGCCGAAGATCGCCATGCCGATCCCGGCGTCGCCCCAGAAGAGCTCCTCGCTGACGATCGGCATCGTCAGCCCCGTCGGATCGGAGATGAACTGGCCCATGGCCTCGTAGCCGTAGAGGCCGATCTTCGCGGCCTCCTGGATGATCGGCCAGGGCGTCTCCTCGCGCTCGTCCCATTCGTGGGCGGCGGGGCGCACGACGCCCTCGGCGAAGCCGCGGACCCAGTCGCGGACGTCGCGCTGCTCGTCACTGAGCTGGAGCGAGAAGGGTGTAGTGGCGGGGTCCGCCGCGGTGTGCGACTCGGTGGTGGCGCTCATTGCCCCAGTCTAACTGACCGACTGGTCAGTCAACTCGAGCGGGCGCTGAACGACGTCCCGGCGAGCTCGACGACCGCGAACGTCGCGAACGCCAGGAGCTGCGCGCGGTCGAGCTCGGCGAGCACGTCCCACACGCTCCCGGCGCCCTCGCGGTCGGCCAGGCCGCAGAGCGCGTCCAGGGCGGTGGCCGCCTGGCCGAGCGAGCGCTCGCGCTCGGCGTGCGGCGTCTCGTGGCGAAGGCCCTCAAGCGCCGCGGCGCCGATCAGCGACTCGATCTGGGCCGGCGCGAGCTCGATGCGGTCGGGCATCCCGCGAGGCTACGTGATCGGGGCCATGAGGTCCGCGAGGTCGCGCCGCAGCGCGACGGCTGGCCCGGGCCGCGCGTGCGCGCGGGCGCGCCACAGCTCGCCGCGCAGCATGCGCCACTCGTGCCCGAGCGTGCGGCGCCTGCGCGCGGGGGCGCGCAGCGCGGCGGCGGCGAGATGGGCGGGCGTCGGCGCGGCGATCCGTGCGAGATCGCGGCGCCGCCGGGCGTCCAGGTCGGCGCCGCAGCGCAGCAGGAGCGTCGCGGCGAGCGCCCGCCGAGGGAACAGCAGGTCGACGTACGAACCCTGCCAGCGCTCCCAGCGCGAAGCGGTCGACCGCTCCACACGGCGGCCGCGGTGCCCGAGCACGTTGGCATCGTGCTGGACATAGTCGGCGAGCGGCTGGCCGACCCAGGCGATGCGCCCGCGCGCGGCGGCGATGAGCGCGATCCAGTGATCGTGGAACGCGTCGGGGCCGAGCGGCGCGGGCAGCGGGAGCACGGCGTCGAGCAGCTCACGTCGGAAGAGCGACGCCATGCCTGTGACGGTGTTCGCGAGCAGCAGGTCGGCGATGTCCTCCTCCGAGCGCGTGCGGTCGGTCCAATAGGTGGGTGCGAGCACCCTTCCGGCGGGGTCGACGAGCCGCACGTCGCTGTGGGCGAGCTGCACGCCGGGGCCGAGGGCGGCGAGCAGACGACCGAGCTTGTCCGGGTGCCAGCGGTCGTCCTGGTCGCAGAGGGCGACGACGCCGGCGCCGTCGGGGACGTGGCGCAGGCAGCGCTCGAACGTCCGGTAGGCCCCCGCGCGCTCGCGGCCCTCGATCAGCGCGAAGCGCCCGTCGCCGGCGATCTCGCGTCGCACGGCTGCCAGGCCGGCCGGCGAGGAGGCGTCGTCGCAGATGACGCAGACCCAGCGCTCGTGGCGCTGGGCGCGCAGCGAGGCGATCTGGGCGGCCAGCAGCGCGGGCTGCGGGTCGCAGGTGGCCATGCAGACCGCGACGAGCTGCGCGTCACCCGCGGGCCCGGGGTGCGGCTCGGGCTCGGGCTCGAGCCGCAGGCGGCCCACGATGCGCTCCAGGCGCGCGCCGCCAGGCGCGTGGGCGCTGACGCGCACCTCGGCCTCGTTCGGCGCGGTGACCGGGCCGAGCGCAGCGAGGCCCCAGAAGGCGTCGGCGAGCACCCCGCCGCCGGTGGCCACGGGCATGGCCCAGGCGTCGGCCTCGCCCGCCGGGCCCGGGCCGGCGGCGAGCGCCACCCGCGCGCCGGTGCCGTGGTGCGAACAGCGCCCGGCGAGCGGCAGCAGCAGCCCCCGTCCAGGGCGGACGGCGGCTGGGAGCGGGGCGGCGAGCGAGAGCTGCCAGGGGTCGTGGGGCATCGGCCGCGGATCCTCCCAGGCCGCCGAGCAGGAAGCGGGCGGCCAGCCGTCGAAACCAGCGATGCCCATGAAGCGCACCGCATCCTCGACCCCTGCCGCGCCCCACGAGGCCAGCGGCCATCAATCCCTCTCCGCGTACATCCAGGCGCGCTTCGACGAGTTCTCGCGCTCGCAGAAGGACGTCGCGCAGTACATCGTCGACCACCTCGACGACGTCGCCTTCCAGACGGCCGAGGAGCTCGCCAGGCGCGCGAACACGTCCAGCTCGACCGTCGTGCGCTTCTCGCAGGCCCTGGGGTTCGAGGGCTTCCCGGAGCTGCAGTCCTCGGCGCGCGAGGAGTACCGCCGCCGCGTGGCAGCGGGGCAGGCGGGCGGCGGCGCGGTCTCCGACCAGCCGCTCTTCTCGCTCGACCAGAACGAGTTCGAGACGGCGATCGCCGCCGACCACGTGAACGTTGAGGAGACCGCGCGCAAGGTCTCGCGCAGCGACGTCGAGGCGTGCATCGAGGCGATCGCCGACTCCACGCGCGTGCTCGTCGTCGGCACCGACCAGATGGCGTTCTTCGCAAGCTACCTGCGCCACCTGCTGATGCTGCTCGACATCCAGGCCGACATCGTCGCCAGCCCGTCGCAGGAGGCGCTCAGCCGGCTCGGACGGATCGACGAGGGCACGCTCGTCGTCGGGCTCTCCGCCGGCCGGCCGCACCCGCTCGTCGTGCGCGCGATGAAGATCGCCCGCCACCGCAAGGCGCGCACGATCGCGATCACCGACGCGACGCTCTCGGACGTCGCCAAGCTCGCGCACGTGCAGCTCTACTACTCGTCGAACAGTCCGGCGTACGTGCGCTCCCACACCGCGCTGCTGAGCGTCATCCAGGCGCTCGCCTACGGCGTCTACAGCCGCGACCAGGAGCGCTACGCCGACCGCATCAAGGCCTTCCGCCTGAAGTAGGCGCCCGTCCCACCCATCGAGCGTCCCTGGCGGCCCCGTATGGGCGGCAGCGAGGGACGCTCGGGGGGTGGGGGCGGCCTCGGCGGACGTTCGATGTGGCGCAGCGCACGCGGGCGTGCGCGCCATCGCGTCGCGCGCGGCGTTCGTACACTTGACGGGATGCGCGACGAAGCCACCTTCACCGTCAAGGCCGG
>Ga0335071_10002695_pt1 | contig 18868 bp, 16 predicted proteins | sample Lox_Sample_15_FD_206724 | JGI IMG/M metagenome (GOLD analysis project Ga0335071, IMG submission 206724) | Soil microbial communities from Loxahatchee National Wildlife Refuge, Florida, United States - Lox_Sample_1.5 | ecosystem: Environmental > Terrestrial > Soil > Wetlands | place: USA...
TCGTCCGTCTCTCGTCGGCGGAGCGGATCGTGATGACGCTCGAGGATCCGGTCGAGCGGACGCTCGCGGGCGTCGACCACGTCGCCGTGAACGGCGCCGGCGGCCCGACGTTCGCGCAGGGCCAGCAGGCCGTGCTGCGCGCCGCGCCGGACGTCCTCCTGATCGGCGAGATCCGCGACTCGGAGACCGCCCGCGCGGCGATCGAGGGCGCGCTCGGCGGCGTCCTCGTCGTCTCGACCCTGCTCGCGACCGACGCCGCGTCGTCGATCGGACGGCTCGCGGAGCTCGGTGTCGACCGCGACCTGATCGCGAACGCCGTGCATCTCGTGGTGGCGCAGCGGCTCGTGCGGACGCTGTGCGAGCACTGCCGCGAGCAGTACACGGCCGACGAGGATGTGCGCGCACTGCTCGGCGTCTCCGCGGGCGACAAGGAGCCGCTGCTCCTCTACCGCAGCCGCGGGTGCCCGAAGTGCGAGCAGACCGGCTTCGTCGGGCGCGCCGCCGTCTTCGAGGTGATGCCGGTCGCCGACACGCTCCGTGACGTCGTCCGGACGGGGACGACGAAGGAGATCACCGCCGCCGCCGGTCGCCAGGGCATGCCGGTGCTCGCGCGCAGCGCGATGCGGCTCGCCCGCTCCGGCCGGACGTCGCTCGAGGAGGCCCTCGCCGCGGTCTCCGACCTGATCGGCTGACGCGCGGCCGCGCCGCGCCGTCGACAAGCAGGCTCAGGTCCCGCGCGGCGTAGTCCGATAGAGGGACGGTGGAGACGGCGGCCAAGCTCCCACAGCCCCTGCCTGCGGCGCTGACCGATACGGCGCGGCTCCCGCTCGGGAGCCTGCTCGTCCGCGACGGGCTCATCACCGCGGAGCAGCTCGAGCTCGCGCTCGCGGAGAAGGAGGAGACCGGGCACCGGCTCGGCGAGATCGTGCTCGCGCACGGCTGGGTCGTCGCGGCGACGCTCGCGCGCCTCCTCGCCGAGCAGCACGGGCTCGAGTACGTCGACCTCCCACACACGGCCGTCGACCCCGCGGCGGCCGGGCTGCTCCCCGAGAAGCTCGCGCGCCGCTACGAGGCGCTGCCGATCCGCTTCAGCTCCGAGAAGACCGTCCTCGTCGCCGTCTCCGACCCGACGAACGTCGCCGCGTCGGACGACCTTCGCCTCGCGCTCGGGCTCAACGTGCGGCTCGCGGTCGCGGCCGCGCCGGACCTCTTCGACGCGATCGCGCGCGAGCATCGCCCGCGCCTCGGCGCCGAGGTCGAGTCGGGCGGGGACGACGAGCTCGGCGCGGAGGACATCCGCGGCAGCGCGACGTCCGCGCCGGCGATCTCGCTCGTCAACTCGCTCATCGCGCAGGCGATCGACGAGGGCGCGTCCGACCTCCACTTCGAGCCGCAGGCGAAGGAGATGGTGGTCCGCATCCGCGTCGACGGCGTCACGCGCCACCTCGCCACCGTGGCGAAGGAGATGCAGCCCGCGGTGACGAGCCGCCTGAAGATCATGGCCGAGCTCGACATCGCCGAGCGCCGCGCGCCGCAGGACGGGCGCATGTCGGTCCGCGTCGGCGGCGCGCCGATGGACCTTCGCTGCGCCGTCCTCCCGACGACGCACGGCGAGCAGGTCGTGCTCCGGATCATGAACCGCACCGCCGACGGCGGCCGCCTCGGGCTCGCCGAGCTCGGCATGTCGGCGCCCGCGGAGGAGGCGTTCGCGCGCGCGATCCGCCAGCCGTACGGCGCCGTGCTCGCCGTCGGCCCGACCGGCTCCGGCAAGACGACGACGCTCTACGCGGCGCTCGACATCCTGAACGACGAGGAGCGCGTGCTGATGACGATCGAGGATCCCGTCGAGTACCAGACGGCCGGGATCAACCAGATCGAGGTGAACTTCCGCAGCGGCCTCACGTTCGCGCGCGGGCTGCGGACGATCCTCCGCTCCGACCCGGACGTGTTGCTCGTCGGCGAGATCCGCGACGAGGAGACGGCGCGCATCGCGATCCAGGCTGCGATGACGGGCCACCTCGTGCTCACGACGCTGCACACGCACAACGCCGCGTCGTCGATCGCGCGGCTCTCCGACATGGGCGTCGAGCCGAGCCTCCTCGCGACGTCGATCAACTGCATCGTCGCGCAGCGGCTCGCGCGCCGGCTCTGCGTCCACTGCCGCCGCGAGTACGAGCCGGACGCGGCCGAGCGCTCCGAGGCCGGGATCGAGCACGGCGACGACGCGAAGCTCTTCCGCTCGGCGGGCTGCCCGCAGTGCGCGGGCACCGGGTTCTCCGGGCGGGTCGCGCTCTACGAGGTGATGGCGGTGCACGGCAAGCTGCGCCGCCTGATCGAGTCCGGTTCCGCCGACGAGATCTTCGCCGAGGCGGTCGCGCAGGGCATGGCGACGCTGCGGCAGGACGGCCTCCGGCTCGTGCGCGCCGGCCTCTCGTCGCTCGACGAGATCCGCCGCGTCACCGGCGACCGGCTCAGCTAGCTCTCGTCGGGCTCGTCCGGCTCGTCGAGGTCGAGGATCCGCGCGCGGTACTGCTTCGAGCCCGGGCGGAGCGAGCTCGCGAGCTTGTAGTGGCCGTTCGCCTCGCGCTCGCGGCCCTGCTTCTCGAGGCAGCGGCCGAGCGCGTAGTGCGCGTAGTCGTCCGTCGGCGTCAGCTCGAGCACCTTGCGGAACTCCGCCTCCGCCTCGGGCCAGCGGCGGATGCGGAAGTACGCGATGCCGAGCGCCTCGCGGATCGACGCCTTCTCCGGCTCGCGCTTCTTCGCCTTCTCGAGGGCCACCGTCGCCTGCGCCGCCATCCCCTTCTTCAGCTGCGCGCGCCCCTGCTGGTAGAGGCTGTACGTCGTCTCGGCCATCGCCTAAGTCAAGCTGACGCGTCAAGGCCGCCGAAGCCGAGCGAGCGGAGCGAGAGGAGCCCGCGCAGGCGCTCGCGCGCCGTGAGGCGCGCGCGGACGCTGCGGACGAGCGTGCGGAGCTCGCGGCGCGCATCGCCCGCGGCGCGCGGCGCTCCGTCCGGGCGGCCGAACCGCGCCGCCGTCGCGGCGGCGACGAACGTGTCCGGGTCGACGGCGAGCTCGCGGCGGACGAGGGCGCCGAGCTCGTGGAGCGTCGCGCTGCGCGCCGCGTCGATCCGCTGGTCGACGAGGTAGTCGGCGAGCTCGCGCCGGCACGCGGCCGCGACGCGGCGCGGATCGTGCGTGAGGTAGCGCGCGCGGCGCACGGCGAGCTTCACGAGGACGATCGCCGCGAATGCTCCCGCGATCACGAGCAGGACGAGCGTGACGATGTTCGTGCGCGGCGACGCGGCGTTCGCGACGGAGCCGCCGCCCGCGCCTGCGGTCGGCGCGGGGCTCGTCTCGCCGTGGCGGTGCGCGGACTGCGCCGGGACCGCGGCGCCCGCACCGGCCGGCGTGCCGCCCGCACGGCGCAGGTCGAAGCCGCGCGACGCGGCGGAGTACGGCGCGCTCAGCTCGCCGCGCTCCGGCCGCCCGTCCGACGGCGTCGGGTCGAACGGGAGCCAGCCGTAGCCGCGGAACCACGCCTCGACCCACGCGTGCGCGTCGTGGTCGGTCACCGTCCACGTCCCCGACTTGGCGTCGTACGTCCCGCTCGAGAACCCGACGGCGACGCGCGCCGGCACGCCGAGATAGCGCAGCATCAGCGCCATCGCGCCGGCGAAGTACTGGCAGTAGCCCTCGCGCGTCTCCGCGACGAAGCCGACGAGCGGCGCGGCCGAGAAGACGGCCGGGTGATCCGTGTACGCGAACCCGCCGCGCGTGCGGAACCACGACTCGAGGTCGATCGCCGCCGCGTACGGCGTCCGCGCGCGGCCCGCGACGGCGCTCGCGATCTGCGCGAGGCGCGTGTAGCGGAGGACGTCGGGATTCGCGTCGACGAGCTCGTCGATCCGCTTCTGCCGCGACGGCGTCCCGAACGGCGGCGCGGTCGCGCCGGGCCAGACGTCGAGGAAGCCGCCGGGCGCGGTGAGCGCGCGCGGGTACACGGGCTTCGAGCGGCCGAGCTCGGCCGGCGTCGGCGCGGGCGCGTAGCTCAGCACCGAGTACCGGAAGTCGCGCGTCAGTCCCGACGGCAGGTACGCGAGCCCCGGCTCCGGACGGACGAGCGGCGCGGAACCCGCCTCGAACGCGACGGGGACGCCGCCGCCGACGAGCCGCGTGTCCGCGAGCGCCTTCACCGTCACCTCCTGGCGCACGAGGTTCCTCCGGAGGCGCGACGCCGCCGGCTCGAGCGAGTCGCCCGCGCGCGGCGCGCCCTGGAGCCAGCGGTCGGCGGCGAAGTCGTCGAGGAGCGCGGCGCGCCAGTAGAGCGACCGCTCCGGCGCCTTGATCTCGAGCACCGTCGTCCGCCTCGGCGCCCACGTGATCCCCTCGTACTGGCCGTTCCAGATGTACGACACGCTGACCGGCGCGCTCGACGCGCCCGAGAGGTCCCAGGTCTGCCAGTGGACGAGCTCGCGCTTCGCGACGGCCGGCGAGCTCGACGCGAGGAGCGCGAGCAGTGCGAGCGCGGCCGCCGCGGGAAGCGCCGCGCGCGGGACGCGGCGCGTCGTCAGCCCCGCGAGGATCACGAGGACCGCGACGAGGATCGCGACGCCGGCCGCGAGCGCGCCCCGGTCGCCGGCGAGCGTCGCCGCCCACCCCGCGCCGAGCACGACGACGAGCGACGCGAGCACGGCGCGGCGTGCGGCGACCGCGAGCCCGAGCGCGAGCACGAAGCCGAAGATCGCGGCGAGCAGCACGCCGCGCATGTCGGCGTGCACGCGCGGGTCGAACGGGACGTGGACGTCGTAGTAGTCGAGGAAGCCGTTCGAGAACCGCGAGCCGAGCGGCCCGACGATCTCGTGCCGGAGCGAGACGCCGAACGCGAGCCGCGCCGCGACGACGACCGCGACGACGACCGCGGCGGCGCGCCACCGGAGCGGCCGGACGAGCGCAGGCGCCAGCGCGACGGCGACGACCGCGACGACGCGCCACGCCGCGTCGTGCGGCCGTTCGAGCCGCAGCCAGCTCGCGGCGACGACGACCGCGGGAACGATCGAGACGGCGAGCGTCCTACGCACCGGCGGCCGCCCTCGTCGCGCGCGCCGACAGCGCCGCCGTCAGATCGTCTCCCGGCCGCACGACCGCGACCGCGATCCCCGCAGCCTGCAGCCGCAGCAGCCCGGGCTGCGGCGCGCGCGCCGGCTCGACGTAGACGACCGAGACGCCGCGCCGCGAGAGCGCGCGCTGCACGAGCCGGTCGACGAGCGGCGCGTCGACCTGCGACGTGACGACGACGAGCTCGAGCGAGCGCGCGACCGCGCTCCCGGCCGACTCGAGGAGCGCGAACGCCGGCGTGCGCGCGGTCGGCTCCGCGGCGGCGAGCGTCTCGAGCGCGCGCGGCCAGTCGCCCGCCTCCGTCCCGATCGGCTGCTCCTCGCGCGCGGCGGAGTTGACGACGAGGACGCAGCGCCGCTTCCGCTTCACGTGTGCGAGAAGGATCGAGCCCGCTGCGCGCACCGCGACGTCGAACGTGCGCGGCTCGTTCCCGTCGAGGAGCACGACGACCTCGTCGCGCGGCGCGTCCTCGAGCTCCTTCACCATCAGCTGCCCGCGGTGCGCCGTCGAGCGCCAGTGCACCTTCCGCAGCGACTCGCCCTGCTCGTACTCGCGCACGCTGTGCAGCTCGAAGCCCGTCGGCCGCCGCAGGAGCAGCCGCCGTCCCTCCTGCGCGTGCGCGCCGCCCTCGGAGAAGAGCCGGTCGAGCGCGACGAGGCGCGGATAGACGACGAGCGCCTGCGCGCCGGCCTGGACGATCTCCGTCCGCGCGAGCCCGAACGGGTCCTCGGCCGAGAGGCGAACGCTCTCGAACGCGTAGCGGCCGCGCGGCACCTGCCGAAGCTCGTAGCCGCCCGTGAAGCGGCGGCCGCGGCGCTCGAGCTCGACGCGGCGCTCGCCGAGACGGCCGAGCGTCTCGTGCGCGACGAGCGTCGGCGGGGGGACGGCGGACGCGGGCTCGACCTCGAGCTCGACGCGGACGTCCTCTCCCTCGAGGAGGTCGCGCTCCGGGCCGTGGCGGCGGACGAGCGGCGCGCGTGCCGAGAGCCGGATCCACGCGACCGCCGCGACGACCGCGAGCACGAGCCCCGTCGCGACCGGGTAGAGCGCGCGCGAGCCGAACACCCACGCGACGACGTAGACGACGAGGCCGAGCGCGAGAACTGCGCGGCCGCGGTTCGTCATCACTACACCGGGACCGGCGTGCGCTCCAGCGCCTCGGCGACGAGCGCCTCGCCGTCGAGGCCCGCGGAGCGCGCCTCCGGCGCGAGGATCAGCCGGTGCGCGAGCACGGGCGCCGCGACCGCCTTCACGTCGTCCGGCACGAGGTAGTCGCGCGCGTCGGCGAGCGCGCGCGCCTTCGCGACACGGAGGAGCGCGATGCCGGAGCGCGGCGACGCGCCGAGATAGAGCCGCGAGTCGGCGCGCGTCTGCCGCAGCAGCGCGACGACGTAGCGGCCGAGGCTCTCCTCGACGTACACGTCGCGCGCCTGCGCCGCGAGAGCGAGCACGTCGGCCGCGCCCGCGACGGGGTCGAGCGAGTCGAGCGGCGGCACGTGCGTCTGCTCGTCGAGCATCTTCGCCTCGTCGGCGAGCGGCGGGTAGCCGAGCGTGACGCGCATCGCGAAGCGGTCGAGCTGCGCCTCCGGCAGCGGGTACGTCCCCTCGTACTCGATCGGGTTCTGCGTCGCCATCACCATGAACGGCCGCTCGAGCGGGTACGACACGCCGTCGACGGTGACCTGGCTCTCCTGCATGCACTCGAGGAGCGCGGCCTGCGTCTTCGGCGACGCGCGGTTCACCTCGTCGACGAGCAGGAGCTGCGCGAAGACCGGGCCGGGACGGAACTCGAACTCGTTCGTGCGCTGGTTGAAGACGTTGACGCCGGTGACGTCGGACGGCAGCAGGTCGGGCGTGAACTGGAGCCGCGAGAACGAGCAGTCGAGCGAGCGCGCGAGCGCCTTCGCGAGCATCGTCTTCCCGACGCCGGGGAAGTCCTCGATGATCAGGTGGCCCTCGGCGACGAGGCAGAGGACGACGAGGCGCAGCGTCTCCTTCGGCGCGTGGACGACCCGCTCGAGGTTCGCGACGATCGCGGCGACGAGGTCCGACGGCGCCGGCGCTGCGGCGGGCTCAGCCAAGGAGCGCCTCGACCTCGTCGAGGATGGCGGCGGCGATCACGTCCTTCGGCGCCCGCTCGACGACGCGCTCGCCGCGCGCGGAGACGAGCGTCACCTCGTTGTCGGTCGCGTCGAACCCGATGCCGGGCTGCGCGACGTCGTTGTAGACGAAGAGGTCAGCGTGCTTCCGCTCGCGCTTCTCGCGCGCGCGCTCGAGGCCGCGCCCGCCCTCGTCGGCGGCGAAGCCGACGAGCAGCCGGCCGGGACGCGTCTCGGCGCCGATCGTCGCGAGCACGTCCGTCGTCGGCTCGAGCTCGACCGTCCACGCGGCGCGGTCCTTCGGGCGCTTCGACGCGAGCGCCTCGGCCGGGCGGTAGTCGGCGACGGCGGCCGCCATGATCACGACGTCGGCGACGGCGGCGCGCGCGACCGCCTCGCGCTCGAGGTCGGCGGCCGTCGGCGTCTGCACGAGCTCGACGCCGACCGGCGCGGGGACGGCGAGGTTCGCGCCGAGCAGCGTCACGTGCGCGCCGCGGCGGCGCGCCTCGGCGGCGAGCGCGACGCCCATCCGCCCCGACGACCGGTTACCGACGTAGCGCACCGCGTCGAGCGGCTCCCGCGTCCCGCCGGCGGAGACGAGGACGCGCTTGTCGCGCAGCGGCCCGCTCCCGGCGAGGAGACCTTCGGCGACACGGACGATCTCGTCCGGCTCGACCATCCTCCCCACGCCGAGCTCGCCCTCCGCGGTCTCGCCTTCGTCGGGCCCGACAAGGACGACGCCGCGCGCGCGCAGCACCTCCGCGTTCGCGCGCGTCGCGGGGTGCGACCACATGCGCGGGTTCATCGCCGGCGCGACGAGCGTCGGCCCGCGGTGCGCGAGCGCCGCTTCGGTCAGCACGTTGTCGGCGAGACCGTGCGCGAGCTTCGCGAGCGTGTTCGCGGTGCACGGCGCGACGACGAGCAGGTCGGCGCGCGTCAGGTGGAGATAGACGTCGTCGCCGGGCGGACGCCGCGCGAGCGCGCGGAACGTCTCCGCCGTGACGAACCGCTCCGCGCCGGGCGTGACGAGCGGCACGACGTCGTGGCCGCCCTTCACGAGCAGCCGGCAGACCTCGCAGGCCTTGTACGCGGCGATCCCGCCGGTGACGCCGAGCAGCACCCGAGCCATGCGTCAAATGATGCCTGGCCGCCCGAGTTCGGGGCATTCCGGCGGCCTATTCGGACTGCGCGTACGTCAGGAGTCGGCGAACGGGCCGCCGCCGGCGCGCTCGATCAACCGCGCGTGGTGCGGGCGGAGGCTAGGCGTACTCGTACTTGAGCATGCCCTGGGAGACCTCTTCCAGAGCCATGGTCAAGTAGTTCTTCGAGCGGGACTCGACGAGCGGCGGCGGATTGTCGTCGAAGGTGCCCTCGCCGAGCTGGTGGTGGTAGTTGTTGATCTGCCGGGCGCGCTTGGCGGCCACGATGACGAGCGCATAGCGCGAGTCCACGTTGGTGAGCAGATCGTCGACGCGAGGATAGATCATGGTCGCGACATGGTACCGGCTGGAGCGAGGAGGCCGCGGACGATCGTCGAGAGCTCGCCGAGAGCCCGCTCCAGGTCGTCGTTTTCGACGACGTAGCTGAACCGGTCGGCCACGAGGAGCTGCTCCCTGGCAACACGGATCCGCTCGCTGATCTCCCCCGCGCTCTCCGTCGCCCGCTCGCGGAGGCGGCGCTCGAGCTCCTCGATCGGCGCCGTGACGAAGATCGTGACGGCGTTCGGCTCGCGCTCGGCGACGGCGAGCGCGCCCTCCGTCTCGAGCTCGAGGACGCACGCCCTGCCGTCGTCGACGATCCGCGTGATCTCCGAGACGAGCGTCCCGGAGCGCTGGCCCCACGGGAACGCGTGGTACTCGAGGAACTCGTCGGCGGCGAGACGGCGGTCGAACTCCTCGTCGGAGATGAAGTAGTAGTGGACGCCGTCCTCCTCCCCGGGCCGGCGCGCGCGCGTCGTCGCGGACACGGCGAGCTCGAGCTGCGGGAACGCGGCGAGCAGCCGCTGGATCAGCGTTCCCTTGCCGGCGCCCGACTGGCCGGTGACGACGAGAACGGGCAGCGGCTTACCGGTTGAAGAGCTCAATCAGCTCCGTGCGCTGACGGTCGGACAGGCCGCCGACGGTCTTCGACTGGCTGATCCGGCAGGTGTTGAGGAAGCGCGCGGCCTTCACACGGCCGAACTTCGGCACGGCCATGAGGATGTCGATCACCTTCGCGGTCTCGACGTACTCGGGCGGGTCGCCGAGGATCTGCTCGATCCTCACCTTTCCGAGCTTCAGGTCCTTCTTGAGCTTGGCCCGCCTGACCCTGACGTCGTTCGCTCGTTGGAGTGCGTCCATCCGCTGGTCGAGCGAGCGGAGAGGAGCGTGAGCATGCGTCTTGGTCGCGGTCATCGGGGCGTCCGATCTTACCAACGCTCCGACCGGTTTCAAGCGGTGACGCTTCGCTCCCTCAGAGGCGTTCGCTCGGGGTCGTGCGCGACCGCGTGCGCCTCGTCTGGACCGGCAACGCCGACGCGCGCCGAGGCGTCCGCGAGCTCCGCGCGAACGCGCGACGGCGCGTCCGGATCGGAGAAGAGAATCGTGCCGAGCGCGACGTCGCGCGCGCCGCACGCGACGAGCTCGAGTGCATCCTGTCCCGTCGTCACGCCGCCCATGCCGACGATCGGAAGGTGCGTCGCCGCGTAGCACGCGTGCACCGTCGCAAGTGCGATCGGCTTCAACGACGGACCCGACAATCCGCCCGTCGTGCGCGCGAGCACCGGTTGCAACGTGCGAGGATCGAGTGCGCTTCCGCGCAGCGTGTTGATGAGCGAGAGTCCGTCCGCGCCCGCGTCGGCGACCGCGGTCGCGACGGCGGCGACGTCGGGGTGAGCGGCGGAAAGCTTGGCGTAGAGCGGGATTGCGGTCACCGCGCGGCAGGCGGCGACGATCTCCGCGGCACCGTCCGCGGCCTCGTCGACGTTCGGGCACGAGAGGTTCAGCTCGATGACTGCGACTGCGTCGCGGTCCAGTCCGGCGCACGTCTCTGCATAGTCGTCCGCCGAGAATCCTCCGACGGATACCCAGATCGGTATGTCCAACAGCTCGGTCAGACGCGGCAGCGTGTGACTCACGAAGCGTTCGCGTCCCGGATTCGCGAGCCCGATCGCGTTCAACATCCCGTGCGCGGTCTCCGCGATGCGCGGCGGTGCGTTCCCTTCGCGCGGCAGCGGCGTGATCGTCTTCGTCACGTACGCGTCGAGCTGACGCGCGACGCCGGGTGCGGCGAGCGCGTCGAGGCAGCCGCTCGCGTTAAGCAGCCGCACGGAGCACCGGCCCTTCGACGCAGAGGCGCTTCAGCTCGCCGCCGATCTCGACCGCGCACCCGTAGCAGGCGCCGTAGCCGCACGCCATCGGCGCCTCCCACGCGAGCTGCGCGTCCGGGCAGAGCTCCGCGACGGCCTGGAGCATCGGCTCGGGGCCGCAGGCGAGGACGTCGCGCGCCGTGTCGATGACCTCGGTGACGAACGTCGGCTCGACGACGACCTCGGCGCCCGGGAGGAGCGCGGCCGCTTCGGCGTGGCGCTCCGAGCGGAAGCCGAGGACGACCGGTGCGCCCGGCAGCGCCTCCGCGAGGTACGGGAGCGGCGCCATCCCGATCCCGCCGCCGACGAGGAGCGGCCGTTCGACGGCAAGCTGGAAGCCGTTCCCGAGCGGGCCGAAGACGTGGATCGCGTCGCCCGGCTCGAGCGCGGCGAGCGCAGCCGTCCCCGGGCCGACGACGTCGAGCAGGAACGCGAGCTCGCCGGGCGGCGCGAGGCAGAGCGAGAGCGCACGCGGCAGCAGCCGGCCGGGCGCCTCGAGCATGAAGAACTGCCCCGGCGTCCCCGGGTCGAGGCCGCCGCGCGCGAGCCGCAGGAGCGTGTACGGCCCGACCGCGTCGACGGCGACGACGCTACGCCGTTCGCGTCTCGGCATCGATCCGCTCCTGCAGCGACAGCGCCCCCTCGGCGCGCGCGTTCGCGATCGCGTGCACCGCGGTCGCCGCGCCCGACATCGTCGTGATGCACGGGACGCGACGGGACAGCGCGGCCTCGCGGATCGCGTAGCCGTCCGAGCGCGCGTGATGTCCTTCGGGCGTGTTGATGACGAGGTCGCAGCGTCCGCGGCGGATGAGGTCGATCACCGTCGGCTCGTCGCCGACCGCCTCGCTCAGCTTGCGCACCTCCTCCACCTCGAGCCCCGCGCCCGCGAGCGTCTCCGCCGTGCCGCGCGTCGCAAAGAGCGTGAAGCCGAGGCCGAGCAGCGTCGCCGCGATCGGGACCGCGGCGAGCTTCTCCGCGTCGCGGATCGAGAGGAAGACCGAGCCGGACGTCGGGAGCTCGCGCCCCGCCGCGCGCTCCGCCTTCGCGAACGCGGACGGCAGGTCGGCGGCGCTCGCCATCACCTCGCCGGTCGACCGCATCTCCGGCCCGAGCACCGGGTCGCTGCCCGGGAAGCGCGCGAACGGCAGCACCGCGGCCTTCACGCTCCACTGCCGCGGCGGCCGCTCCGGCGGCAGGCCGAGGTCGCGGATGCGCGCGCCCGCCGAGATCCGGCACGCCGCCGCGACGAGCTGGATCCCCGTCGCCTTGCTCACGAACGGCACCGTCCGCGACGCGCGCGGGTTCGCCTCGATCACGTACACCTCGCCGTCGCCGGTGAGCCCGAGCTGCACGTTCAGGAGCCCGACGACGCCGAGCGACCGGCCGAGGATCCGAACCGTCCGCTGGATCTCCTCCGTCTGCGCCGGGCTCAACGACGGCGCCGGGAGCACGCACGCGGAGTCGCCGGAGTGGACGCCCGCTTCTTCCACGTGCTGCATCACCGCGGCGATGTACGTCTCGGTCCCGTCGCACAGCGCGTCGACGTCGACCTCGACCGCGTTCTCGAGGAAGCGGTCGACGAGCACGCGCCCGTGCACCGGCACGAGCCGCACCTCCTCGTCGGTGTAGCAGATGCGCATCGAGCGCCCGCCGAGGACGTACGACGGCCGGATCAGCACCGGGTAGCCGATCTCGTTCGCGACCGCGACCGCCTCGTCGACCGACGTCGCCATCGCCCACGCCGGCGGGCGGAGGTCGTGCGCGCGCAGGAGGCCGGCGAACCGCTCGCGGTCCTCCGCGAGGTCGACCGCGTCGACGGGCGTGCCGATGATCGTGTACCCGGCCTGCGCGATCTCGTGCGCGAGCTTCAGCGGCGTCTGGCCGCCGAACTGGATCACGACGCCTTCCGGGCGCTCGCGGTCGCAGACGGCGAGCACCGACTCGAGGTCGAGCGGCTCGAAGTAGAGGCGGTCCGACGTGTCGTAGTCGGTGGAGACCGTCTCCGGGTTGCAGTTGACCATCACGGCCTCGTAGCCGAGCTCGCGGAACGTCGCCACCGCGTGGACGCAGCAGTAGTCGAACTCGATCCCCTGGCCGATCCGGTTCGGGCCGGAGCCGAGGATGACGACGCGCGGCTTGTGGCCTGTCGGTGCGGCTTCCTCGGCCTCTCCCCAGGTCGAGTAGTAGTAGTTCGAGGCGGCCTCGACCTCGCCGGCGCAGGAGTCGACGCGGCGGTAGACCGGGCGGACGCCGCAGTCGCGCCGCCGCGCGCGCACCGCGTCCTCGGTCGCGCCCGACGCGGCGGCGATCTCGGCGTCGCCGAGCCCGAGCCGCTTCAGCCGGAGCCAGTCGCCGGCGACGAGCTCGTCGATCGGCCGCGACGCCTCGCGGAGCCCGTCCGCGATCCGCGCGAACTCGGCGTGGAAGAACGGGTGCACCTCCTCCGGGACCTCCGCGAGCGTCTGCCACGGCGTCGCCGCGCCGCGGTCGAGCTCGCGCGAGCGCATCGCCTTCAGGAACGCCTCGGCGAACGTCCGCCCGATCCCCATCGTCTCGCCGACCGACTTCATCTGCGTGCCGAGCGTCCGGTCGGCGCCGGGGAACTTCTCGAACGCGAAGCGCGGGAACTTCACGACGACGTAGTCGAGCGTCGGCTCGAAGCTCGCGGGCGTCGTGCCGGTGAGGTCGTTCGGGATCTCGTCGAGCGTGTAGCCGACGGCGAGCTTCGCCGCGACCTTCGCGATCGGGTAGCCCGTCGCCTTCGACGCGAGCGCGGACGACCGCGACACGCGCGGGTTCATCTCGATCACGCGCACCTCGCCGGTCTCCCGCGAGCGCGCGAACTGGATGTTCGAGCCGCCGGTGTCGACGCCGACCGCGCGCACGATCGCCGCCGCCGCGTCGCGCAGCTCCTGGAACGCCTCGTCCGGCAGCGTCATCTGCGGCGCGACCGTCACCGAGTCGCCGGTGTGCACGCCCATCGGGTCGAGGTTCTCGATCGAGCAGACGATCACGACGTTGTCGACGCGGTCGCGCACGACCTCGAGCTCGAACTCGTCCCACCCGCGCACCGACTCCTCGACGAGCACCTGCGAGATCGGGCTCTCGTGCAGGCCGATCTCGACCTGGCGGCGCAGCTCCTCGCGCGTCGACGCGAAGCCGCCGCCGTGGCCGCCGAGCGTGAACGCGGGGCGCACGACCGCGGGCAGCGCGACCGCGTCGACGTCCTCGAGGTCGGTGAGGATGCGCGACGTCGGCGTGCTGAGTCCGCACGACTCGACGGCGTCCTTGAAGAGCTGGCGGTCCTCGGCGCGCTGGATCACGTCGAGTCGCGCGCCGATCAGCTCGATCCCGAGCTCGTCGAGCACGCCCGCCTCCGCGAGCTCGCGCGCGAGGTTCAGCGCGGTCTGCCCGCCCATCGTCGGCAGCAGCGCGTCGGGGCGCTCGCGGCGAAGGACGTCGGCGACGCCGGCGAGGTCGAGCGGCTCGAGGTACGTCCGGTCGGCGAAGCCGGGGTCGGTCATGATCGTCGCCGGGTTCGAGTTGACGACGATCGTGCGGAACCCGTCCTCGCGGAGGATCTTCAGCGCCTGGCAGCCGGCGTAGTCGAACTCCGCCGCCTGGCCGATCACGATCGGGCCGGAGCCGACGAGGCAGATCGTCTCGATGTCGCTACGCCGCGGCATTCGCCACCTCCTCGACCCACGTCTCGAGCAGCGGCCACGCGTCGTGCGGGCCGGGGCCGGCCTCGGGGTGGAACTGGAGCGAGCGTGCGCGGAGCTCCGGCAGCTCGAGCCCCTCGACCGTCCCGTCGTAGAGCGAGACGTGCGTCGCGTCGCGCTCGTCGCGCGCGCGAACCGCGAAGCCGTGGTTCTGGCTCGTGACGAGCACGCGGCCGGTCGCGCGCTCGAGCACCGGGTGATTCGCGCCGCGGTGGCCGAACGGGAGCTTGAACGTCTCGTGCCCGCTCGCGACGCCGAGCAGCTGGTGGCCGAGGCAGATCCCGAGCACCTTCGTCCGCCCGAGCAGCTGCGCGACGGTCGCCGCCTCGTCGGCGAGCGGCTCCGGGTCGCCCGGGCCCGGCGAGAGGAGCACGCCGTCGTACTCCGCGACCGTGTCGGCGTCGACGTCGTACGGGAAGACGGTCACCGCCGCGCCCGCCGCGACGAGCCGGCGGAGGACGCTGTTCTTCACGCCGTAGTCGACGACCGCGACGCGCGCACGCCCGTCGCGTGCGACGACGCGCGGCGCCGGGGTCGAGACCTCGCGCGCGAGCGCGCGACCGGCCATCGGCTCGATCGCGCGCGCCGCCGCGACAGCTTCGTCCGCCGTGACGTCGCCCGCCGCCGCGACCGCGCGCATCGCGCCGCGCTCGCGGAGCGCGAGGACGAGCGAACGCGTGTCGATCCCGGACAGCGCGACGACGCCGCGGTCGCGGAGCCAGTCCGTCCACGCGGGTCCGCGCGCCTCGCGCATCAGCACCGCCTTCGCGTGCACGCGATCGGACTCCGATCGTGCCTCGTCGACGCCGTAGTTCCCGACCATCGGCGCCGTGAAGCAGACGATCTGCTCCGCGAAGCTCGGGTCGGTCACGGCCTCCTGGTAGCCGGCCATGCCGGTCGTGAAGACGGCCTCGCCCGCGGCGAGACCGTCGGCGCCGACCGACTCGCCGCGGAAGACCGTGCCGTCCTCGAGCGCGAAGAGCCCCGTCACCCTTCGTGCACCACCGCGCCGCCGGCGACGGTCAGCGCGACCTTCCCCGTCAGCGACTCGCCGAGCAGCCACGAGTTCTGCGACCGCGAGCGGAACCCGCCCTCCTCGACACGCCACTCGCGCTCGAGGTCGAGCAGGACGAGGTTCGCCGGCGCGCCGGCCGCGATGCGCGGCGCGTCGAGCCCGAAGATCCGCGCCGGCCCGGCCGACATCCGCTCGAGCAAGGTCGCGAGCGGCAGCGCGCCGGTCGCGACGAGCCGCGTGTAGAGCACCGCGAATGCCGTCTCGAGCCCGGTGACGCCGAACGGCGCCGCCTCGAACGGGACGTCCTTCTCGTACCGCGCGTGCGGCGCGTGGTCGGTCGCGATCGCCTCGATCGTCCCGTCGCGGAGCGCGTCGAGGAGCGCCGTGCGGTCGCGCTCCGCGCGGAGCGGCGGGTTCATCTTCACGTTCGGGTCGAGCGAACGGACCGCGTCGTCGGTGAGGCAGAGATGGTGCGGCGTCACCTCGCCGCTCGCACGGACGCCCGCGCCGCGCGCACGCCGGAGCGCGGCGACGGACTCTGCGGCGGAGAGGTGCAGCAGGTGGATCGGCTGCTCCTCGTACGCCGCGAGCGAGAGGTCCCGCTCGACCATCAGCGACTCGGCGACGGACGGGTACCCGGCGAAGCCGAACTCGGCCGCGACGCGGCCCTCGTGCACGTGGCCGCCCTTCGACAGCGTCCGCTCCTCGCAGTGCAGCGCGAGCGGCCGCCCGGTCGTCGACGCGTACTGCAGCGCGCGCCGCATCATCCCGGCCGAGACGACCGGCACGCCGTCGTCGGAGAACGCGACCGCACCGGCGTCCGCGAGCTCCCCCATCTCCGTCAGCTCGTCGCCGCCCTGGCCGCGCGTGATCGCGGCGAGGAAGCCGACGTGCACCTCCGCCTCGCGCTTCGCCGTGTCGGCGAGCGAGCCGAGCGTCGCGGCCGAGTCGACGATCGGATCCGTGTTCGGCATCGCGAGGATCGCGCAGTAGCCGCCGGCGGCGGCCGCCGCGGTCCCGCTCGCGAGCGTCTCCTCGTCCTCGCGGCCCGGCGTCCTGAGATGGACGTGCGGGTCGACGAACGCGGGCGCGAGCACGAGCCCGGCGCCGTCGACGACGCGGTGGCCGTTCGCGTCGACGGTCTCCGCGACCGCCGCGATCGTGCCCTTGTCGACGCGGACGTCGAGCACCGCGTCGATCCCCTGCGCCGGGTCGACGACGCGCGCGCCGCGCACGACGAGGTCGTCGCCGGGGCGTTCCTTGATCCACAGCATCACGCCACCTCCGCCGCCGCGAGGGCCTGGACTCCCACCGGCCCGCCGGTCAGCACGTCGTAGAGGACCGCCATCCGGACGACGAGCCCGGAGCGCACCTGCGTCTCGATGAGCGCGTCGGCCGAGTCGGCGACGAGCGGGTCGATCTCGACGCCGCGGTTCATCGGGCCCGGGTGCATCACCTTCTGGCCGGGGCGCAGCCGCTCCGGCGTCACGCCCCAGCGCGCGGTGTACTCGCGGAGGCTCGGCACGTAGTTGGCGCCCGCCTGCATCCGCTCCTGCTGCATGCGGAGGACGTAGACGACGTCCGCGTCGCGGATCACGCCGATGTCCGTCGTCGTCTCCGCCGGCATCTCGCGCGGCAGCAGCGCGGGCGGGCCGACGAGCGTGCAGCGGATCCCGACGAGGTCGAACGCCTGCACGAGCGACCGCGCGACGCGGCTGTGCAGCACGTCGCCGACGATCGCGACGTGGAGTCCGTCGAGGCGCCCGAGGTCCTGCTGGATCGTGTAGAGGTCGAGCAGCGCCTGCGTCGGGTGCTGGTTCTTCCCGTCGCCCGCGTTGACGATGTGCGCCTCGGTGACGCGCGCGACGAGCTGCGGCGCGCCGATCTCCGGGTGCCGGATCACGATCACGTCGGGGTCGTACGCGCCGAGCGTCAGCGCCGTGTCCTTCAGCGACTCGCCCTTGTCCACCGACGAGCCGGACGACTTGATGTTCATCGTGTCCGCCGAGAGCCGCTTCGCCGCGAGCTCGAAGCTCGACGACGTGCGCGTCGACGACTCGTAGAAGAGGTTGACGACGAGGTGGCCCTTCAGCGTCGGCAGCTTCTTCACCTGCCGGTCGAGCGTCGACTCGAACGTCCGCGCGGTGCCGAGCAGCCGCTCGACGTCGTCGCGCGTGAGGTCGGCGATCGAGATCAGGTGGCGACGCGGCGGCTCCGGCGGCCGCAGGTCGTCGTTCACGAGACGGATGGAATTCATCGGGACCCCTCCTCCGGGTTCGGCACGAGCAGGATCTGGTCGATCTCGTCGACCTCGACGAGCTGGACCTGGATCCGCTCGCCCCGCGCGGTCGGCAGGTTCTTGCCGACGTAGTCGGGCCGGATCGGCAGCTCGCGGTGGCCGCGGTCGACGAGGACCGCGAGCTGGACGCGCGCCGGGCGGCCGTACGCGAACACCGCCTCGATCGCGGCGCGGATCGTCCGGCCGGTGTAGAGCACGTCGTCGACGAGCACGACCGTCCGCCCCTCGAGCGGGAAGTCGAGCTGCGTCGCGCGGACGACCGGCTGCGGCGCGAGCGGCGCCTCGCCGCCGCGCACGCTCACGTCGTCGCGGTAGAAGGTGATGTCGACCGCGCCGAGCGCGGGCGCGGCGCCGGCGCGCTCCTCGATCAGGCGCGCGAGACGGTGTGCGATCGGGACGCCGCGCGTCTGGATGCCGACGAGCGCGACGTCGTCGAGGTCGGGGTTGCCCTCGATGATCTCGTGCGCGATGCGCGACAGCGTCCGCGAGAGTGCGTCGGCGTCGAGGACGATCTTCCCGGACGCCTCCACCGTGCTCACGGCGCGGCAGGCGTCGACAGGGCTGGGACGTGCGTGGTCATGCGGCTCCTTTCCGGCCTCACTGGACCGGGTTAAAGGACGTTAGTTCGACCCGGCAGGTCGAAAGGCGCACCGATGGTAGCGATCCGGGCCGGACGGCGTCGCCTAAACCTGGCTACATGCCCAGGAGCCGGGCACCCAGCTCGAGCACCTTGTCGCCGTTGACGATGAGCGACAGGACGACGGGGACAGCGGCGAAAGCGGCGATCCTGAAGCGCGGACGCGGTCTCCGGTGCAGCACGAGCCCCGCCGCGGCAACCCCCGAGACCACGACGACGATCGCGATCGCGCTGACGAGAAGGCTCGCGTGCAGCCATACCGGCGCGAACGCCGCCGCGGCCGCGATCAACAGAGCGACGGCACCCGCGGCGTACGACGTGTAGGTGCGCGACCTGCCGCGGGCCCGCTCCATCGCCTTGAGTCGCTTGCCGAAGTTGTCGACACGCTGCTCGGTCTCCTTGCGGGCCTTCTTGGCGTCCTTCTGCTCTTGTCGCAGCTGTGCGACGTTGGCCGTGAGCACGTCAAGCGATGCCGACATCGAAGTCATGCTCTCCGACACGCTCTTTTCGGTGTCGACCCGTCCGAGACGGGCTTCCAGGGTCGCGACGCGCCGATCCAGGTCCGAGCGGATCTCGTTCAGCTCTCGGATCGCGACCATCAAGTCGTCGATCGGCAGGTCTCCGGCCCGCCCGCG
>Ga0335071_10002696_pt1 | contig 18868 bp, 22 predicted proteins | sample Lox_Sample_15_FD_206724 | JGI IMG/M metagenome (GOLD analysis project Ga0335071, IMG submission 206724) | Soil microbial communities from Loxahatchee National Wildlife Refuge, Florida, United States - Lox_Sample_1.5 | ecosystem: Environmental > Terrestrial > Soil > Wetlands | place: USA...
CGCCTCAGCATCCGGATTCGCGGCAGCCAGCAGTAACTGCGCCTGATGGGCACGCAGGGTGCGCGCCGCTTCCGAACCGCTGGGCCACCACCTGAAACGGCCTTTCGACAGCTGCTTCGTCGCGAGCCTGCGGCTCGGTCAGGCGAGGGCTAGGGCACAGGGTAAAGAGATCGGCAGGCCCCGCGAGGTAGCAAACGACGTTGAGCAGCGAATCCACGGGCTACGTGCCGATCGGTACGGCTACAAGGCCATCTCGCAGACTACTGGGGTGCCACGCTCGACGGTGAGGCGGGTTCTGAAGGGGGCCAAAAAACATGCCGGGAATTCAGTCTGCAAATCCCGCAGTATCAGTTCCCGCAGAAGCCGTTTTGTAGGGTGCCAGAAGTTAGTCCCTACCGAAAACAACTAAGGGTCGTCGATGTCGTAAAGATTATGAATTATCGCAACCGCTATCTGGTAATCGTTATCCGAATATTGCTTGGCCTCATCATGCTCGCAAGCGGCATCAGCGGGCTGCTGATGGGCAACTCAACGCAAGCCGTGCCCGCCCAGATGGTCGCCTTCACGCAGGTATTCTGGGCTTCAGGCATTTTCCAGATGGTTAAGGTTACTGAGATCGTGGCGGGGTTCATGCTGCTGTTTGGCATCTTTCCGGCCCTAGCGACATTATTCCTTGCACCCGATGTTGTTGGAATTGTGTTAGTCAACGCCCGCTTGATGCCCTCGTTCCTGTGGATCGGTGCAACGGTCTTTGTACTAACTGCTTATTTAGGGTACGCGTACTGGGAAAAGTACAGATCAATCTTCACCGCCTAAGGACAATGCGGATTGAGCGGCAATTCGTTCCAAAAAGCTCGCAAATCGACCACTACGCACCGCAATGTGTTGCTCGAAAGGAGTCGCTCCATGGAGGCCATTGTGGTTCTTGCGGCCATCACTCTTGCCGGTCTGGTTTCCGGCGAGGAACTTGCCATCCCGCACGTTAAGGTTGATTACACCGGTATCGAAGACGCGCCGGCCAAGGCACTCGCTGAGACATTGGCCGCAGCACGCGAGGTCTACGTGAGCGACTACGGCTTCGACATGCCAGACACGGTGCGACTGGAAGTGACCGTCGATCCGCAGGCGGACACGCAGCTTTACAACGACGGCATCGACTTCGTCTTTCTCAAGCTGAAATCGAAAGATGATCTGCGGAAGCCATCTGCGAGTGGGCACTTCAACCTGTACGGGATGTGCCACGAACTTGGTCATATTGCGATGTATCGCTTGCTGAAGAGACGCGATTGGATGACAAGCGATGCGGCTGAGGGGTGGGCGCATTACGCCGGTCCCGAGTCGTGGACCGCGTCTATGAGATGAAGGGCGGAGCTCTGTGGCCCGATCCGTACGACTATCGCGCGGATGGCACGCGTAGGTTGAGTAGTGCACTGGCAGCCGCCAATCCATCTGGTGTGGACCGCGCAGCCGGCGAGTGGTTGCTACTAGAGGAGATCCTTGGTCGGCGCATGTTCCGAAACGTGTTCATTCTGTGGAACTCGACGACGGTGGAACCCGCTAAACCAGCCGGCGGATTGTTGGCGACATTGGTGAAGTCGTACCAGGGAAAGGAAGCGGCCTTGACGGCATGGTGGGCGTCCGCTGGACCGCGCTTCACCCAGAGCAAGCTCTTGAGCGCGTTCTCTCCGGTCGTGCTGCGGCGGAAAGACTAACCGGCAAACCGATCACGCTCCCTGTGGATTGCGGTGTCAAAGGCGGGGAGATGTCTCTTGGAGGCGCTGCGGTTTGGCGGAGCTTCAAGGTGCCCGAATCAGGCGAGTGGTACATCCGCGCAATTTGTATCTTCGGCAAGCGTTACGGAGATGCGCCCGATCTCAAGTTCGACGTAGTACTCGCTGATTCCAATTGGGGCGTAGAGAAGACCTGGGAACAACCCTACACTCCTTTCGACAACGCCGACTTCAAATGGGTTCGAGTAGAACTCCCGCCCACGCGAGTGCCGGACGCGTTCAAGGTTGGATTAGATTTCCATGCCAGTGGCAGCGATGGTGTCTATGTAGGTTACGATTCCAGAACGAAAGGCGATTCCGATACAGGAGAACCCGGCGCCGTTGGCAAGCCTTATGGCAAGGGCGATTGGATGATCCGGGTCGAGTTGGACCGGGCGAAATGAAAGCAGCCAGAATGCCTTTGTTGTATGCGGTGCCGAATCGATAGAGACCGAAGGTGCGCATATCGGAAACTTCGCTGCGAGCCCCTACGTTCCGCTTTTTCCGCTAGATCAACGAATTGGATCACGATTCGGTTTGCCAAGGCCTCGCACGTTATGAAGGGAGACCCTCTCTAGCTCCTATCCCGCCACCGGGTATGACCCCGAGGGGGTTGGTGCCGCATAAGCCCGATGCTACTTACACGAATACAGCTCAATCACGCGAAATCGAATGGCGATCGAATTGTGGCCAAGCGAAGACGTCTCGTGCTCCACTCGAACCAGCCTGCCGAGGTCCTCATAGATGCTCTGAATCGCCTTTTCGGCGCGTTCGATGGCGACAACCAGGGCATCGGGAGCCAGGGCCGAACCGGCCACGATGGGGATGTGAGCCAGCGCTTTTTGAACTCCAGTCTCCGGAAGACCTGCGGGACTCGTGGCGACGGGCAATATCTCGATCGATCGAATGTACTGTTTGACGGTCTGGTTGGGCGCGACGGTCTGCGCGCCGGCAGCAACCGTCATCAGAACAACCAACGGAGCGACGCTTCGCAATCTGATGGACATGCTCACCTCCTGCCGATGGTCCATTATCTCGCTCCTGATTGCTGAGGTCTGAGGCAAAACAGGAACAGGATTAACAAGACCTGAATATCTTCCTTAGGAGGTATAATGACCCCGGTCCGGAGGCCAGGCGCGGCACGTGCGTCGGCGATCGTATCCCGGGCGTTCGAAAAAGAGGAGGAAGGAATGTTCAGGAATTCGTTGGTTCCGGCCCTTGCGGTCACCTTGGGCGGCTTGACGCTGGCCGGCCCCGCACTCCGCGCACAGACTCTCCCAACCTGCGTCTACGGGAACGGCGCCAAAGCTCCGTGCACGGTTGGGAATTCGATCGTACTGGTCAGCGACCCAACCGGTATCTTTGCCGGGTCTATCGCTGCGACGACAGGAGAAGGTGGTCTCACGAATGATCCTTTGAATCCGGGGTTCTACACCGGCAACATTGTTGAATCCGCCAGTTCCGGCTCTCTATCACGCTCCGGGTCCATTACTCTGGCAACGTTGAGCGGCCTGCCCAGCATCGTCGGCATTAATGTCTCGATTAGTTGCGGGGTCACCGGAGCGGCGACGGCCGGTTTGTCTATGACGGTTGGGTCCGGCTCCCCGATGGTTTTGAATTGCGCAAAGTTCCAGACGCGGAGTGGAACCTCGGTAGTGACCGGTCACACCACGTTCACGGCTGTCAATTCCGTAACCGCGAATATCACGCTCTCCGGAACCGTGCCTTCTACCAGCGACACACTGACCTGGAGCAACATCTCGGCGCAACTCTCGTTGACTCCGACTTACTTCTTCCCGCACCTGGCGTTCGGCGGAGGTTATCAGACCACTCTGACGTACCTGAATTACTCCACACAAGCCGTGAGCTGCAAAACAAGCTTTCTGACCGACTCGGGGGATGCTCTGACGGTTCCATTCGCTGACGGCACGGCCTCGAGCCGAACCGACAATCTGGAACCCGGAGCCAGCCTTCTCGTGCAGACGCAGGCGACCGCCGGCACAACCGAGGGTGGCTGGGCGGAGGCACAATGCAGCGGGCCCGTTAAGGGGAGTTTGCTCTACCGGTATTACAACAACGGGACGCCCCAGGGCGAGGCAGGAGTCAACGCGTCGGCCGCGCCCGCCAGGGAGTTCGCGACTTTCGCCGAAACCCATACTGGCGTGGCGTGGGCCAACCCCACCACACAATCCGCGGCGGTCACGATCACCGCGCTTGAGGCCGCGACCGGCGCCTCTCAGGGTAGCACGACGTTCAATGTGGCTTCCAAGGCGCACGGGGCAGCGAACATGGGCCCTCTGTTGAAGCTCCCGAGCACCTTCACGGGTTCGATACTCATAACGTCGACCGTTCCTATCGTCACTCTTTCTTTGAATGGCGAAGTGTTTCCGGTGTTCTCATCCTTGCCGCCGGGTGACTTGCCCGATGGCACGGCGGTGGCTAGCGGGCATTGAGACAACGGAACAGGCTGTTTGACTCACGTGCCTTGCGGCGCTTACGTTTTCGTCGCGTCGCGGCGGCCACCGAGCATGACCCTGAGGGGTCGGGGCCCCGCGGTATGAGGCACAATAAAGTGATGACGCTTGACGAGTTGCGCCGTTCGAAAAGAGACGAGATTTTGCGGATTGCCACCAAGCACGGCGCCCGCAATGTTCGCGTGTTCGGGTCGCTCGCGCGCGGCGAAAGTTCACCGTCGAGCGACATCGACATTCTGGTCGACCTGGAAGCGAATCGAACTCTGATGGATCTGGGCGGTCTGTTGATGGAGCTTCAGGAAGCACTTCAGGTCCGGGTGGATGTGGCCACCGAGGACATGCTCCGCCCGAAGATCCGACAACGAGCGCTGGTCGACGCAGTACCGCTATGAGGGACGATTCGGAGCGGTTACGAGACATTCTGAAAGCCATCGACCAGATTCTGAGCAAGACTTCCGGAGACCGGTCGGCATTTGACAGGGACGAAATGCTACAAGTCTGGACGATTCATCATCTCCAGATTATCGGTGAGGCCGTGCGCAATCTTTCGTTGGAGTTTCGACAGAGGCATCCCGACGAGGTCTGGGCCAAGGCGGTAGGGCTGCGCAACATTCTGGTTCATCACTACTTCGACATCAACGTGAATCGACTCAGGAGTATCGTGACGGAGGACTTGCCGCCACTTCGCGATCGAATCGAAATGTTGCTGCGCGAGGTGACTTGATCGTCACCCCTCAGAACCTGTACCCCACTCCGAACATGGGCGTGAATTGCTCGAATATGCCGCGGCCGGTTCCGTGCGGCGCGGGCACGATCACCTGCTTGGGAAACGCGGTCAAGTAATCGCGAAAGTCGAAGCGCAGCACCACGTAACGTCCCCACTCGTACTTAGCCCCGAAGCCCACGCTGTAGAGCAACCGCCACTGGTCCTGATTGGTGATGGTCGCCACGTTCGGAAAAGGCTGGGGAAAAGGCTCGGGTCCGGTGGTCACGTAATCCTTCGCTCCCAGTCCGGCTGCCATGTACGGTCGGATGCGCGCACTTCGGGGGCGAAAGTGGAACAGCAGATCGTAATTGATGGCGTGTGACTGTCCCTGGACCTGGGCCAGCACCCCGCCGGACTTCACGTATGGGTTCCCGTCCTGGTAAAGATAGCGGATTTCGCCCGAGAGGTATTCGTACAGATTCTCGGTGTACACCATGCCTGCGACGAACCGGTTGCGCACGCCAGCGGTGGCTGTGCCGTCGGAGGAGTAGACCGTCGCGTGCCGGTAGAGACCGTAGCCGATCGTGCCGCTGAGCTCGTTCATCTGCTCCTGGGCCAGGCAGGCGCCGGCGCACGCCATCGCGATCAGGAGGATCCGCCTCACTTCTAGCAGTACACACCCGGCGTGCGGGGGGACGCAAGCGGCGCCCGCTGAACTCTGTGCGTTCCTCCTCAGTGAATGAGAGTGATGAATTACCGAGGGCACCGTCACTGGCCCACTCAGCCGTTGTTAACCTTCGATAGGCCACTCCCGTTCGCTAACCGCATCTTGTGATGTCCTCCGCGGGCTCCTAACCTGAAGGCAGACATCGCACAACGAGGAGTTCTTCTTGAATTTCGACCGGCTATTGAAAATCGCGGTTTTGGGAGTTGTCATTCTCGGCGGCGTCAAGCTGGCCCGGCCTAATACCTTCCGCCTGCTCGGCGTGGTCCTGACGGGACGCACGCAGTGCCCGTTCGGCGCCACAATGGCCAGCCTCGACAGCACGCAGGCGATCATCGCCGCGAAGAACCGCATCCACGAAAGCATGCAGCTCGTGCGCGCCGACGGCTCGCTCCAGTTGTGGGATACGCCGCAGGGCCAGATGTGGATTCCGGCGAGCCAGCTCAAGTGGATGCCGCTCGTGCTGGCCGAGCAACAAGAGAGAATCTACGGCCGGGGCGAGCGCGGCGTGCACCAGGGCGATATCGTGCTGGATTGCGGCGCCGCCATGGGCGAGTTCACGCGCACCGCGCTCGACCAGGGCGCGGCCATCGTGGTCGCCATCGAGCCTGCCCCGTTCAAAGAGCCCTGCCTGCGCCGCAACTTCGAGCGCGAAATCGCAGCCGGCCGTGTCATCGTGTATCCCAAAGGCGTGTGGGACAAAGAAGCTTCGCTTACGCTCTATGACGACAGCGTGGTGGAGAAGCGCGAAGGCACGGGCATTGTGGTTCCGCTTACGACCATTGATCAGCTGGTTGCCGACCTGCACCTGCCCCGTGTGGATTTCATCAAAATGGATATCGAAGGCGCCGAGAAGCAGGCCTTGACCGGCGCCCGCGCCACGATTCAGAAATACCATCCGCGCATGTCAATCGCGACCGAGCATCTGGCCGACGACCCCGTGGCGATCCCGCAATTGGTTCGTTCCATGGCGGCTTACCAGCTCCAGTGTGGACCGTGCGAATGGGATCAAGACCACATTCGCCCGCAAGTGGACTACTTCTACTGAAGCGCTTCGCGCCGCATCCGGCGGCAAAACAATGTGCCAAAGTAGAGCTATGTTCCTGGCTCTGCTTCTGACCCTGTCGGCTCCGGCGGATTGGGTTCCGGCCCGCTGGCACTGGCTCGAAACCAAGACTCTCGATCTGCTGCACGGCACGCCGGTCAATTGCCTGTTAATCGACTGGGATTCGCAACAGAAGGCGCAGGCCGCGGCCTTCGCCTCGGCCGCCGCGGACAAGGGCATCGTGACGCTGGCCGTTATCCGGCCGGCGGTCGATCCGTCGGAGCCCGCGCGGGATGCCATGCACGCGCACTTTACGGGCGTGGTTCTCGAAGGCGATTTCCTCAAAGAAGCCGCCGACCGCGTCAAGGCGGCGATCGCGCCAGCGCCAATCGTCGAGCTCACGCTGCGCAGCCGCATGGCTCTGGGCTCGAGCGCGGCGATCGTTGGGACTTATCAGGGCGTGTGGCCGGGCATCCCGGTGATGGAGGATGGCGCCGCTAAAGCCGGGCCTTCGGGTTCGCCGTGGATCAATACCAATGCCGGATTCCTGCGCGCCGCTCGGGCCTTCGGCGACAGCACCGTCTGGATCGGGAACCTGCCGCCGCCGAAATCCGTCATCAGCCCGCAGAACTACGAGCAGGTCATTGGTGATGCGGCCATGGTGGGCGCGCGCTGGGTGGTTGCGCTCGATGACGATCTTGCCCGTCGCCTCCACTCCGGTGATAAGGCCGCGCTCGACCAATGGAGCCGCATCACGCGTCAGCTCGATTTCTACGAATCGCATCGCGATTGGCGGAGGTTTCGACCCTTTGGGAAGCTCGCTGTTGTCCAGGGCGTGAACGATGGAGCGCTGCTCTCGGGCGGCATTCTCGACATGATGGGCGCGCGACACACGCCGGTGCTGATCGTGCCACCGGATCGCCTGCGACCCGGCACGCTCAATGGCGCTTCCATGGCGGTGGACGTGGACGCGGCTTCGCTCACCCAGGAACAGCGCGAGATCCTCAAGGCGTTTACGCGCGCCGGCGGCACGCTGCTCACTGGACCCGCGGATTGGAAGGAGAGCGCCGCCACCGCGCCTGATCAGATCACGCTCGACGACAAGCAGACCAAGCGGCTCGACGACATCTGGCACGACATCAATTCCATGATCGGGCGCGGCAACCTCGGCGCTCGGCTTTTCAACGTGTCGTCGATGCTCTCGAATCTGCTGGTCTCTCCCGATGGCAAACAGGTACTGGTGCATCTGGTGAACTACTCGAACTATCCGGTTGACTCCGTCACCGTCCACGTCTTGGGCGACTTCCATGCGGCGACGCTCTATCGCCCGGAATCGGCGGAGAAGAAGCTGGAAACCTACCAGGCGGAAGACGGCACGGGAGTGGACATCGACCTGGTGAATATCAGCGCGACGCTGCGACTGGAATAGGAACCCGGAGGCGCGGCAGTGATATGCCATCATTTTATGCCATGGCAATATGCCACTAAAGCGTGCACAATAGAGAGGAGGACGTTCATGAGAAACTTCCACCTCCCGCTGCCGGAGGAAACCTACGCGCATCTCAAGGCAGAAGCCGAACGCATGCAGGTACCCGCGACGACTCTGGCGCGCCAAGCCCTCGATTGGTGGTTGCGGGATCAATTCCGAAAAACACGACAGGATGCGATTGCGGCTTACGCGGCTGAAATGGCCGGAAGCCGCCTCGACCTGGACCCCGAGTTGGAATCAGCCGCTGTCGAGCACCTGCTGCAGCGTGATAAGACCGCGAAATGAACCGAGGCGATATTTACTGGGCGGATCTCGTTCCTCGGTCCGGATCAGAGCAGACGGGCCGTCGTCCCGTCATCGTCATGTCGCACGATGCCTTCAACCTTACCCCCGGATGGAGGTCGGTCATCGTGGTTCCAGTTACAACCTCCTCATTGCAGGCTCGGCGCGGACCGACTGTGGTTGAGTTGTCGCGCGGAGATACGAGCCTGCCCAGAACTAGCTTCGCTGTTTGCCATCAGGTGACAACTTTGGATCGAGCCAAGCTTACGAAATGGGTCGGAAGTCTTCCCGCGGAGCCGCTTCGCTCCGTGGAGGAGGGGCTGAAGGCCGCAATCGATCTCGATTGACGGACTGTTACCGTGCGCTTTTGTTGTAGAATACGGCAACTGACATGTCCTTCCTCCAGAATCAATTCGAAAGGAACGTGATCACCACTTCGGTGGACTACGTGTTCAACTGGGCGCGCAAGTCCGCGATCTGGCCCATGACCTTCGGCTTGGCTTGCTGCGCCATCGAGATGATCGCGTCCTCCACTTCGCGCTTCGATATCGCCCGGTTCGGCGCGGAGGTCTTTCGTCCCAGCCCGCGGCAATCGGACCTCATGATCGTGGCCGGTACTGTAACGCTCAAAATGGCGCCGGTGCTCAAGCGCATCTACGACCAGATGCCCGATCCCAAGTGGGTGATTTCCATGGGCGCCTGCTCGAGCGTCGGCGGACCCTTCAATACCTACGCGGTGCTGCAGGGCGTGGATAAGATCGTCCCGGTGGACGTCTATGTGACGGGCTGCCCGCCTCGGCCCGAAAACCTGTTCTATGCGCTGCTGAAGCTCCAGGACAAAATCGATCAGATGACCACGCTGGTGAAGCGGCCGACCGACGTTCGCCTGGATGAATCCATGCTAGAAGAGTTCAAACAGCAAGTCATGATCGCCCAGGTGCAGAACCCCGTTTAGCCGGTGTGTTTTACAAAGACTCGCAGAATATCTACCGGGTTCGCCCACTCGAGGCATTGGACTGGCTGGTGCATGGTTTCGGTACACGCTGGTCGAACAGTTTCGGCAGTTGCCACAATCTGGCCACGCTGCACCAGATTCACTCAGATATCGTAATTGCGGGCGGCGGGAGATCCGGCTGCCTGGGCGACGGTGACGCGCTTTTAGAGAACACGCCGGGGAGCCTGGTTGCCGTCAAGACAGCCGATTGCATCCCGCTGCTGATGGTAGATCCCGTACATCGTGCCGTCGCCGCGGTTCACGCCGGATGGCGTGGTACGGCGAGTCACATTGCAGCACGCGCCATAGGGGAGATGTCGGAGAGATTCGACACCCGGCCGCAAGATTTGCACGTCGCGATCGGCCCGGGAATCGGCAAATGCTGCTATGAGGTGGGGCCCGAGGTGGCGTCGAAGTTTGCGGAGTACGATCCGGAACTGTGCGATTCCACGCAGCCAGTGCATTTGGACCTGGGGGACATTAACCGGCGCCAAGTGGCGGGTTGCGGAGTGCACGAAGGCCAGATCTATCTAGCAGGGATTTGCACGATGTGCGACCCGGATTTTCATTCGTTCCGCCGCGACAAGGAACGCGCCGGGCGAATGCTGTCGGTAGTGGGGATCGCCTGACCCGCAAAAACAACAAGGGCGCGAGACTAGCCCGCGCCCTTGGCTCCGACGTTGTCGAATTTTCGTCAGGCCGCGTCTGCCAGTAGTTCGTTCAGGCTCTCGGAGGGCTGGAATTCGTGACGATCCGCGGCTTCCTGGCAGCGAATGCAGTAAGGAGCCCAGGGAACGGCGTTGAGCCGTTTGGGGCTGATCTCTTCCTCGCAATGCTGGCAAGTGCCAAAGCTTCCGTCTTCAATGCGGGCAAGCGCGCCGCGGACGTTTCGCAGGAGAATGGATTCCCGGTCCAGGTTCCGGATGGCCAGTTCGCGTTCGCCGGCAAGTTGAACCTCATCAATGGCGTCTCGATGGCAATTTCATCGCGGTTCCTGAGGCTGGCATCGATCTCCGCCTTCTTTGCTTCCAGAACCATCTTGTATTTTTCCAACTCGTTCTTGCTCATGGCCCGTTCTCCTTCTCTGACCGTCTGCCAACAATAGACGCCAGATGATAACGAAAGTTTCAAAAAATCTTAGTGCGCAACGCTAACATCCTGTACTTCAGATCGTCGCCTGTCGCTCCATCGCGTCGCATGCGGAGACAACATAGCAGTTTTTGTGCCAACAGCAGAGTGCCCGTCGAAGGTGATATATCGCCAAAATCCGGCGGAAACTTTAGCGTCTAACGAATCTCGATAACGCCCACATTGAGACCCAGTTCACGGGTATCGGCGCCGAAGTGGAAAGTGCGATCAACGGTGAAAGCAACAAGCAGCTCTTTGCTGCCAACCAACTCATTTGGAAGGGGATATGAAACTTCGAACCGAGGCCTTCCGAAGTCAACTTCGGCTTCCGGCAGCCGCATCCCGTCAACCGTAACTAAAAGATAAACAGGGGGTTGTGAGGATTGTGCCGACGCTACGAACCCTTCCACGGACAACCGCTCACCCGGAAAACGTGGACCGGCGATCCGTAGTGTGGCGCGCCGGGGCATCCAGTGTGAACTCTCATCAGGAGGATACCATTCGGGACCAAACAGATAGTCGGTGAGGGGATTCAGTGCGTCGATGCGTCGAGGCAACTCGGGAGCCAAGTGGCTGATGGCGGTTTCTTCAAACACCGAAGTGATGGCTTTGAGCCGGTCGCGCCCCACCGAATACACTACGATACGGTCGGTCTTAGCAGCCTGCAGCGCTGTGCCGGTGGGCAATACAAAATCAGCCACTTGGCCCGTGGCATCATGCGCTTCGATTCGATCCTGAGACCCTGGAGTCAAATAGACGTTGGGGACTCCAAACAGGCGAAAAGGATGGTGGAAGATGCCGGCCCAGAACAAGGCGCTGTCGACGCCATCTAACACAATGGTTTTATTGGGGTGCAACTGGTGGCCACGCTCGACTCCCAGAACCAGGCGCTCGACGGCCCAGCTTCGTTGGTTCCACCAACGCGTCGCAATCCGGTCAAACCGCACCATTGTGGCCAAGTAGGCGGCAGCCACCGCCACCGCGAGCCACTTCCAGGCGCCGGGTTGTGACCAGGCGTGCCTGAGTGCGTAGGCGCCGAGGATCGCCAAACCGATGCTGGGAATCGTCAAATAGTAGTCGGAGATGTGATCGCGCAGAGGAAGAACCGGCGCGAGGACGATGACGAACCAGGCCAGGCAAAATAAGGGTAACAGGTCGTGATGGCGAGCCCGGATGATAACGAAAAGGAGCAGGAACAGGGTCAGGAACGCATAGAGTGCGATTTCCATCTTTCCGTAGAGGCCAGCCGGGAGGTATTCGGAGATGAGAGCCCACTGCCAGTAGGTGGCGAACGTCGCCGGCAAAGCGCGATCAACATGCAAAGCGTAGGCACCAGCGGCATGTGGAGCAGCCCAGATGCGATCCACCACGGTGAAGAGGACTGATGGGATAAACAACGGCAGAGTGGAGGAGAAACGCTCACGGCAGAGAAAGAGCGTATACGCGGCAGCTAACGCCGGATAGACCACATTCAATTCCAGAGCGCCAAACCCAAGCACAAACACTATCCACTGCCATATGTAATCGGAGGTACGGCCCGACTGAACGTAGCGCAACAAAAACCAGAAGGCGCCGAGCAGGAATAGACCGCACTGTACCTGGTTGTAAGCGGAGCTCCAGGCCATGGCAGTGACCAGGCTGCTGTTCACGATCCACAAAACGGCTGCCCAGAAGCCGGCGGCGGCGGAGCCGGTGAGACGGCGTGTGATGACTGCGAGCAGTGTCAAACTGGCACATTGCGTCAAAAAGACGCAGATGCGGTAGGGCAACGCGTTCAAGCCAAAGAGGGCTTCGAAGACCAGAAAGAAGACCCGTTCACTCCAGGGGCGAATTGTCCCTTGAGCCATGGGGGCAAATAGCGCACGCATCAAGCTATGCCAATCGTGAACATCGAGGCGGAGAGCGAGCCAAGCGAAGTCATCGGCCTGGAACCAGGCGGTCAGTCCGCGCCAGTAGATAGCAAAACACAGGAGAGGGGGAATGAGCCAATAGGCAGCACGCGTGAAAGACTGCCAGCGGCCGTGTCCCCAGCCCGCGGATGCCGTTTCAGGCGGTTGCGCATCGAGCGTGTTCATTTGGTTTGAAGGCTGAGACTGTGGGCAATTACGCCGAGTTCGCGCCCGTCGGCTTGACCTGGGGCCATGGCTTTGTCTAATGCAAAATCCACCCGGACGGATTCACCGGCGAGAATACCCGGGGGAATGTCGCGCGCATAAACGGCATCGCATCGCTGGAGAAAGGTCTCAGGTGACGGGCGAAAATTGCCGATTGCCGCTGCGATGGTTACGGAGTGGAGATGTTGAACGATGACATCCGGCACTGTGAGGCGCAACCGCAAAATGGCGCCAAGAGCCGCGGATCCCGGCGGCGGACGCAGGACGGCTGCGAAATTCCGGGCGGTCCAGCGCCAGGCGTTCTGCTCCACCTGGTACCACCCGGAAAGCAACTGGGCCGCGACGCGCGGATCGGCCATGAGGATCTGCGACGACAGGTGCGCGGGCTCTTCTTCAGTGAATCTGGAAAGATCGGGCTCCGTTTTTCGGCACGCAGCGGCGCAGAGTGCGAGGGTTGGGATCAGGAGCCGGCGGCGCGTGGTTTCAATCGCCACTCTTCTCCACCTGCACGAGGCAACTGTAGAAGGTTGGCCCGCCGCCTTTGTCGGTGAGGCGCTCAGAGGTAACCGCGTTGATATTGCGGGACGTGAGAGACTGCTTGGGCCAGCGCGATGAAGGAGAGCAGACCACGCCCGGCGCCACCGATGCGTCCACCTTTGCCACCAGCAGGCACGAACCACGCCCGTTGAAAACCCGGACTTGATCTCCGGTGACGATAGCGCGTGCGGCGGCGTCCAACGCGTTGATTTTCAGTTGCGAGGTTTGACGGTCGACTTCCTCACGATAGCCGAACGTGGAATTCATGCTGTCGTCGTTCTTAGGCGAGATCAACTCGAGCGGGTATCTGACACGCAGACTACCGTCACCGTGCCGGGACTCGACAGGCGGAACATATTCCAGGGTCTCAGCGCGGAATTCGCATTTCCCCGAAGGCGTACCAAACCCGCCCTGCGCAAAGGGCAGGAACGGATCGCCGTTAGAGGCAACGCGAAGACGCACAAAGTGCTCTCGATCCAGTTCCTCAATCGTGATTCCGTTGACGAAGGAATGGTCGGAATCGAGCAAGGCGCGGATCATGTCATCTTCGGAGTCGCGAAAACAGGGCTCGTTGAATCCCATGCGCGCTGCGAGAAGGCGAAAGACGTCGACGTTGGATTTGGTCTCGCCGGGTGCCGGGAGCACGGGCCGCGCCAGTTGCAGATAGTAGTGGCCGTAGGCAAAGTAAGCGTCGGTGTGCTCGAGGAACGTGGTTGCGGGGAGCAGAATATCCGCGTGGTCGGCAGTGTCGGTTTGAAACTGCTCGAGCACGACGGTGAACAGATCGCTGCGGCGCAATCCTTTCAGTACAGCGTTCTGGTCGGGAGCCACCGCAGCGGGGTTCGAATTGTAGACGACCAGCGCTTTGACCGGTGGATCGCTCAAATCGTTCAATGCGCTCCCGAGCAATGACATATTGACGATGCGCGCTTGGCGGCGGAGCGGGGACTGGAGTTGCAAATCAGCGCGATCGAGAGCCGTACGATTGATCTGAAAGGCGCCGGAGGTGGAAAGCACGGCACCGCCGCCCACTTCCTTCCACGAGCCAACCAGGGCCGGCAAGAGCGAAATGGCGCGCACAGCCATGGCGCCGCGCTCGCTGCGCTGCAAACCGTAATTCAGGCGAATGGCCGCGGGCCGAACGGTGGCATATTCGCGAGCCAGCTGGATGATATCGTTCTGCGCGATGCCGGTGAGAGCGGCGACACGCTGCGGCGGATATGCCTTAACACGTTCTCGGAGATCTTCAAAGCCCGAAGTGTACCGGCTCACATAATCGGCATCTTCGAGACCCTCCGCAATGATGACGTGCATCATGCCGAGGGCCAGCGCGGTGTCGCTGCCCGGATTGATGAACAGATGCTTGTCCGAGAGCTCGCCGGTGCGGTTGCAATGCGGATCGATGGTGTAGAACCTGGCCCCGTTGCGGCGCGCTTCGACGATAAAGGGCCACAAATGCACATTGGTGCCGAGAATATTGGCGCCCCAGGCAAGGATCAGCTTGGCATGACGAAACTGCTCGGGCTCGGTGCCGTATTTGAAACCTGTCGACTCGATGAGGCCCACGCCGCCGGCGGCCGAACAGATCGTCCGATCGAGCCGTGACGCGCCGAGACGATGAAAGAAGCGGCGGTCCATACTGCCGCCTTGCAGATAGCCCATGGCGCCGCCGTAACTGTAAGGCAAGACGGATTCGGGGCCGAACTCGTCGGCGACGGCGTGCAATCGCGCGGCGATTTCGTCAAGGGCTTCATCCCAGGTGATGCGTGCAAAGCGGCCTTCGCCTTTGGCGCCCACGCGGCGTTGCGGATAGAGCAAACGGTTGGGAGAATACTCGCGCTCGAGATAGCGCGCAACCTTTGCGCATAAAAATCCGCGCGTGACCGGGTGCTCGGGATTCCCGCGCAGACGGCTGCCGACCCCGTTTTCGATGTTGATGAGCAGGCCACAAGCGTCCGGGCAATCCAATGCACAGACGGAATGGAATGTTTGGGACGGCAACAGGGAGATTATAGCAGCGGGAGGGATTTTGGATCTGGGATTCGGCCAAGCGGCCGGTCTATGTGGGACAATGTGTCACATGAGGCAATTGAACGTTCGGGAACTACACCATCGAACGGGAGCTATTATCGACCAGGTAGCCGGCGGCGACGTCGTACTGATTGTAAAGCGCGGCGTTCCGGTTGCCGAACTCCGGCCGGCGAGTCCGGTCGCGAAAGGATTTCCTCCCGGTCATTGGGAACGTCTGAAAAAGTTCCCAAAGCTCAAGGGCGACAGCGGACGATTCATCTCGCGTGACCGGAACCGTTGAGGCATGTACTATCTGGATTCGGCGTACGTGGCGAAATGCTATCTGAACGATTCGGACTCGGAACGAGTGCGCCAAATGGTCAAGGAACCGGTGGAGTTGGTCTCGTCGGCGATCTGTATTACGGAAGTTTCTTGCGCCATTCACCGGCGGATACGGAAAGGAGAGCTCACGCGCCGGCAGGGCCAAGAGCTGTGCGATGTGTTCCGAGGTCACGTAGATGGGGGTATCTGGACGTTGGTGCCATTGAGCGACCGCCTGCTTTGGGATCTCAGTCAAGTGCTCATGGGCATGCCTCCGGGCGTCTTTGTGCGGGCTGGTGACGCGATACATTTGATCTCCGCGCGCCAACATGGTTTCCGCGACGTTTGGACCAACGATCGCCACATGCTCTCTGCCGCAGGCCAGTTTGGGCTGAGAGGCCGCAGCGTTTAGGCGCCAGCCGGACTTCGCTCTGAGATGGAATATTTCTGGCAATATTAACCCCGGGAAACTTGCACTTTGCGGCGCGCGTCCCTATGGTGGGAGGAGCGTGATGCGATTTTTGTCAGCCAAATTAGGTATGTGCGCTTCTCTGGCGGGACTCGCGTGTGCGTCGTTGTGCGCACAGACACCTGACGCGAAGGTACCGGACGATGCACCGAACTTCACGTTTCGCACAGACACGCGATTGGTGGACTTGCATGCCACGGTGGTCGACCAGCAAGGCCACCTGGTGCTGGATCTTCCCGAGAATGCGTTCCGGGTTTACGAAGACGGTGTGCAGCAGGTGATTGCCTCATTCCGGCGGGAGGATGTGCCGGTATCGTTGGGACTGGTGATCGACAACAGCGCCAGCATGCACGACAAGCGAGCCAAGGTAGGTTCCGCGGCGCTTGCGCTGGTGGCCGCATCGAATCCTGACGACGAAGTCTTCATCCTGAACTTCAACGACGAGGCGTCGCTCGAACAGGATTATACGAACAACATCCAGTCGCTCGAGAATGCGCTTAAGAAGATTAATTCCAAGGGCGAAACGGCCATGCGAGACGCGCTGCGCATGGGCGTGGAGCACCTGCGGCACGGGGGGAAGAAAGAGAAGAAGATTCTGCTGGTTGTGACGGACGGCGAGGACAACTCGAGCGTCGAGACATTGGATCACGTGATTCAGTCGGCCCAGCAGAACGACGTGATCATCTACGGCATCGGATTGCTGAGCGACAACGAGCCACGCGAGGCCGAGCGCGCCAAGCGAGCACTCGACGCCCTCACCTTCGCCACGGGCGGCCAGGCGTGGTATCCGCAGGAACTGGCGGAAGTAGACGGCATCGCGCGCGAAGTGGCGCACGAGATTCGCAATCAATACATTCTGGGCTATACACCATCGAACCAGGCACTCAACGGAAAGTTCCGCAAGATCCGCGTGACGGTCAGCGCCGCGGGCAATCCGACGGTACGGACGCGCGCAGGATACTACGCGGGCGGAGACCGGTAACTTCAGGATTTCTTCTTTTTTGTGGTGGGCTTCGGTTTGAGCGAGGCTACGTACTCGTAGCTGCGGTCGAAGAACTTCTTCAGTTCGCGCGTGGAAGCGAGCAGAGCGTCGGGAACCTCAACGTACTCGGGCTGCACAACTCCATACGCCTGGCACAAGCGGGTTTTGTATTTTTTGAGAAACGCCTCGCGCTCGCGCTCCGGCAGCCTCAGCGCCAGCTTGCCTTCTTTGCTGAGATAGCTGAACATGTGACCGTTGAGCGATGTGTAAGGCACCGTGGCGCCCTTCCGTTCGACGCTGGGATTGGTAGCTACAAGCTTTTCGTACAACGCGAGCTTGTCTGAAGGTACGGTGGCGGCGGGCTTAGCCATGGGACACGGTCTCCACGGTTAGCGCAATGACGGCAAGGCTGGCCTCGCCCCTACAATTGGCTGCGCGATAGTCAAAGGCAGGGCAATCCCGATCCATCCAGCCATGCTAACGCATTTCCCAGATGCCTCCCGGAAAACCGGCTCCCAAAAAAGTTCGCGCAAAGATGGATCAGACCGCGGTTGGCAAGGGCGCGAGGGCTGAGGCACGGTCCTCTCTTTCCATGCGCTCGAGAAATGCCTGAGCTTCCCTGTAGCCGGGGCGGAGGCGGAGAGCTTCCGAGAAATCAGCGTGGGCGCGGGCGCGATCGAACGTGTAAAGCAAGTGATACACACCGGCATGCAGATGGGCTTGCGGATCGCGAGGGCGCAGGGCGACGATGCGCTCGGCGATCTCCGCCGCCTGCTGGAACATTCCCAATTGATGATATTCGGCGGCTAGAAAAACCAGGCGCGAGTAGTTGTTGGGATCGGCCGCGATCTCCTCATTCAGAATCTCGATATACCAGAGGTTTCTGCGCCGGCGTGTTTCGGCGTCGCAGGCAAAATCGTGATCGATGCGGATCTCCGTACGAAGAAGCCGCCCGCCAGCAGCAAGAATCGAGTCGTCGACGGTTTCATGCACGCGGCCACGGTAGCGATATGACGGACGATTGGGGAAAAGACGGATGGCGTGGTCGGCGGTTGCCTCCTGCCCATCTCCGTGATGATTGAAGCGCTGAACATAGTAGCCGGCGTTCTCGTCGCGAACCATGAGTTGCTGAATCAACGGCACACTCGCCGGATCGAGCGTTTCATCGGCATCGAGGGCGAGGATCCAGCGGCCACGGGCCTGCGACAAGGCGTGATTGCGGGCGCGGGCGAAGTCGACAAAGGAGAAATCGAAGACGAATATTTTCGCGCCGTATCGGGCGGCGATCGCCCTTGTATCGTCTGTCGACCCGGTATCGACAATGATGATTTCGGGCGCGAGGGTCACGACGGAATCGAGGCATCGCGCTAAGACGCGTTGCTCGTTTTTCACGATCATGCACAGGCTGAGATCGGGGCATCGCATCGCGTACGGTTGCATCATACTGCGCACAGCGATTTTCAAGCTACGGTATCGAAAGTTAGCATGGAACCGATTGCGCGATGTTAATCTAGGCGCATGCGTCTTCTGTTGGTCGCCGTCTCGGTCGTGCTGATTTCGTGCTCGTCCTCGTCCTCGTCCTCATCGTCGTCAACGCCGGCGGCCGAGGAGTCCGGAGGTTCTCAAGCTTATCTGGACAAAGCGGCGGAGATGCCGGGCGCGATACGAACTCCGAGCGGCCTGGTCTATCGGGAACTGACTCCCGGCACCGGCGCGTCTCCCAAGGCCACCGACGAGGTGAAAGTGCACTACCGAGGGACGCTAGTGAATGGGACGGAGTTTGACAGCTCTTACAAGCGCAATGAGCCGGCAACATTTCCGCTA
>Ga0335071_10002699_pt1 | contig 18866 bp, 12 predicted proteins | sample Lox_Sample_15_FD_206724 | JGI IMG/M metagenome (GOLD analysis project Ga0335071, IMG submission 206724) | Soil microbial communities from Loxahatchee National Wildlife Refuge, Florida, United States - Lox_Sample_1.5 | ecosystem: Environmental > Terrestrial > Soil > Wetlands | place: USA...
TGTTCCTCTCCTGTCTCATATGTCCCCTGACTAACAGATTTGTCTCCGGGCTGCTCTGAACGCCCGACTACCTGATCCCGCCTCCTCCGAATGTGTTCACATTGTCCCATACCTCCAATGAGGACAATGTTGACTTTGACGGTATCCAACCACAACCCGATCGCCCCCGGGTCCGCATGCCATTGGTAAATTGCGTGTTGCCCCCTGTGAGAATTTTGCTTACTTGTCATCGGATCTCTTTGCTGGGAGCAGGTCAGTTGCAGATGCACCAGCATTTGCGCCCCATGGGACCAATCCACGAACCGGCCGAAACGCAGATTCCATGCTGCTCAACAGAACGCTTGTGCCAGCCTTCATTTTTGGCCTCCTCACTGCCTACGCGTACTCCTTTGAACGCACGGATACAGGCGACACAACGCACGCCCTGTCCCGGAGATCTCCGAGAATCTACAACGTCACCCGCCTCACAGGAGAGAAGCCCGTCATTGACGGAATCCTGGACGACCCCTGCTGGAAAACAGGGGAATGGGCTGGCGATTTCACGCAATGGATTCCCAGGGAAGGGGCAAAACCCTCCCAGCCCACCCAGTTCAAGATCCTGTATGACGACGACAATGTCTATATCGCCTTTCGCGCATTCGACAGCGAGCCAGACAAGATCATTCGGAAGGGAGGCCGACGCGATGAGTTTAACGGCGACGTGGTGGGCGTGAATTTCGACAGTTATCACGATCACCGCACCGGGTTCGAATTTGACGTGACAGCAGCCGGGCAGAAAATTGACCTGATCCTGACAAACCCTTCGACCACCGATTTCAACTGGAACGCGGTCTGGTTTGCGAAGGCGGGCACGGAAGACTCCGCCTGGACGGCAGAGATTGAAGTTCCGCTGAGCCAGCTCCGCTACAGCGGCGACAACGAACAGATATGGGGAATGCACTGCTGGCGCTGGATCGACCGCCTGCAGGAGGAGAGCGACTGGGAGCCGCAGTCCTCCGAGGGACCGGGAATCCTCTATCTCTTCGGCGAAATTCATGGCATCAGAGGATTGCCGCAATCCCAGCGCATTGAGATCATGCCGTACACCCTCGGAAAACTGAAGACATTCAAGACAGAGCCCGACAATCCCTTTGCCGACAGGGGGAGAACCTGGCAGGGGAATGGAGGTCTGGATGCCAAGATCGGTCTCTCCAGCAATTTCACGGCTGATCTCACGATCAACCCTGATTTCGGCCAGGTGGAAGCAGATCCTTCGGTCATGAACCTCACTGCATTTGAGACATTTTACGACGAGAAGCGTCCTTTCTTTCTCGAGGGGAAGAACATATTCTCGTTCGACTTCGACAACAACAACATGTTTTACAGCCGCCGCATAGGCCACGTCCCCACCTACACTCCCAGCCTGGGCGCCGATGAGCACATGGCATTCCCGGACAACACCACGATCCTCAGCGCCCTTAAAGTCAGCGGCAAAACATCAGGTGGGCTGGCCCTCGGCGTCCTACAGAGTGTCACCAGCAGGGAGAACGCAAGCATCCGGGGCGCGAACACAGCCCGCGAGGTCACTGTTGAACCACTGACCAGCTATACGATCGGACGCCTCCAGCAGGACTACAACGAGGGGAATTCCGTCCTGGGAGCGATCATCACCGCGACCAACCGGGTCATCAATGACCCGCAGCTCGGCTTCATGAACCGGAGCGCGTACACGGGAGGACTTGACCTCCTGCATCAATGGGACGACAAGGAGTTTTATGTTACCGCCAAGCTTGTGGGGAGTGCGATTTCCGGGAGCACGGAGGCGATCACGGGACTTCAGTCCGCTTCAGCCCGGTACTACCAACGGCCCGATGCGGACTATGTTCACTTCGACAGCACCCGCACACACCTCTCCGGCTACGGCGGACAGCTCAAAGTGGGAAAGGGGAGCAAGGGGTTCTGGCGCTATTCCACAGAGCTGAACTGGCGGTCCCCCGGCCTCGACCTCAATGATCTCGGCTTCATGCAAACGGCCGATGTCATCAAGCTCGGAAACTCCATTTCCTATTTTGTGAATCAGCCGGTTTCTGTCTTCAGAACGTACTCGGTCGGCTTCTCAGAGACCAGCAACTGGGATTTCGGCATGCGGTACCTGTCGACCATCCTCAGTACGAACCTCTACCTCGAGTTTCTGCCCAAGTGGGCGCTTTCCACATCTCTGAGCTATACACCGGAAGCCCTTGACACCCGAATCCTGCGCGGAGGATACGGGTTGAAGGTGCCCGCCGCATGGGCACTCGCCACCTACTTCCGGACAGATCCTTCCGAGACAGTCATTTTCGATTGCAGCTGGAATGTCAGTGCCTCGGCACATCAGAACAGCCGGTACGAATACATTCAGCCGGAGCTGTCGGTCATGCCTTTCACCTCGTTGAGAATGACTGCAAGCGTGAACTACTCATCAAATGACGACAACCTCCAGTACGTCAGCGCCCGATCCGTCAACAATGCCCAACGGTACATCCTCGCGCGAATCGCGCAGCACTCGCTCGGCGCCACATTCCGAATCGACTACACGCTGACTCCGGAATTGACTCTTCAATACTACGGAAGCCCGTTTGTTTCCGTCGGCAGATACTCCCTGTTCAAAGTGGTGAGCAACGCCCGGGCGAGCGACTACAACGGCAGATTCTCCATCATCAACCCGACATTGAACGGCGATTCCTATGAAGTCTACGAGACAGGCGGTGCCGTTCCGGATTATGCGTTCGGGAACCCGGATTTCGCATTCGGCCAGCTGCGGTCCATCCTGGTCCTGCGCTGGGAGTATCTGCCCGGTTCGCTGGTCTATCTGGTCTGGTCACACGAACGGACCGCCTTCAGTCAACCCGGGGAGAGTTCGGTGGGCGACGCGGTGCGCAACCTGACAGGCATCTCCCCCACCAATATCTTTCTGCTGAAATTCAGCTATTGGTTGTCGATCTAGAATTCAGTGTGACATGCGGCTCAGGCCATCCCCGACTATAATTGCGCATATGGCTAAAGACAACCCTCCCTCCGCAACACTATTGCGATTTCGCGTTGATTTCGCCGACGTGAGCATGGCACTACGAATGCATGATACCGGGCAGTTTCCGTTAACCGAATCGAGTTCCCCACAATCGATCGGATGGCAGGATGAGAGCCCGATCCAATCCAGTTGCGCTTCTCTTCGTGGTGGTCTGTACCTGCGGCCCGGTACATGCGGCTCAGATTCGCGAGCTCCCGGGCGCTCAACGTAGGGGTCATCCCGTCTCAGCACAACTTCACCCCCGCGGCACGTCTCGCGCGCTGTTGGGCCCTCGCACCGGCTCTCGCATGCAGGATGGATTCTCACACCGGGTTGATTCTCTCCGGGCAAGGTGCGTGAACAACGTCCTCAACGGCAGGTCGATCCTCTCATCCAACAATCAGTCGAATCCGTATTCACTCCCGAAGTCGGCAACCTCCGGTACACCGGTCTATTTGATCGACACAGCCCTTATCCTGAGCACAGAGGACACCACCAGACACGTGTATTCATTCAATGCCGCTGGCAAACGATCTTCAGATATCACACAGTGGTTGAAGGCCGGTCACTGGGCGGACTCTCTTCGTGAGACCGACACGTTTGATGCACTTAACCGGCGCCTATCAATGTGGTTCGAACGACGGACGAACGGCGGCTGGGAGGGAATTGACCGATACACATTTCTGGATGATGCACCCTGGCACTTACGCTCGTACATATACTCGGTCTGGGCAAACGATCAATGGGCCGATCAAGCGCGCACGGTGGTCACATATGACGGAAGGGACAACCTGGTTCTGGATGCTTCGGACCTCCGCTCGAATGGCCAATGGGTGCCCCTGTATCGCGATTCCATGAGTTATGACGCCCACAGCAATCTGCTTTCCAGCGTGTTCTCTTCATTCACAGATGGACAGGTGGGCTTTTCCTGCCGGTCCGCCTACACATACGACACACATGACCATCTGACTGAGGTGCTCGACCAGGAATTGTACGATGGCCGATGGATCACTGTAGGGCACACCACATACCGGTACGATCAAAGCGGGAATGAGACCTCCGCTTATGGGTGTTGGTACCAACTGGATGGCCAGCCTGCGGGGGGCGAGCGGGATACGATGACGTATGATCAGACAGGGCAATTGCTCAGCCGGAGAACCGACCTATGGACGGCCGACTCATCGGTGTCATCGGAACGCCACACCTACGCGTACGATGCATTCGGAAATACGACAGATGATCTCACCGAGGTTTTCGCGAACGGCACATGGGTGAACTCTTCGCGGATTGCCACGACCTACATCGGATGGCTGATGGAGTTGTCGCGCTACGAGGAACAATGGTCAAATCATCACTGGGTGATAGTATCCGCTTTCGAGTTCACGTATGACGGTGCGGGCCTAATTCTTGAAGAGCTGACCGAATCGACAACGGAAGGCTTGTTTGGGAAACGCTCACGACTGGTGTATGATTATGATGCCCACGGACATCTGATCTCGTTCTTGTCCTACGGCTGGGTGAGTTCTTCCTGGACGCTGGTGGACTACGATTCGTCATGGGGGTTTTCCAATGTAGACGACGCCGGCAACTTCTGTTTCTTCTCTTCCCACTGCTGCGAGATCCGCCTAACGTGGAACCCCGTGGTTACCGGAGTTGATGCTCACAGCGACATCGCCAATGCGGGGGATGCCTTATGGAGTAACTATCCCAATCCCTTCAACCCATGCACGACGGTAAAATTTTCGCTGGCCCGGGAATCGCAGGTCAACCTCAGCGTCTTTGACATGTTGGGCCGCGAGGTAACCGTCCTGGTGAGTGGGAGACTAGATGCAGGTGTCCACGAGGTGAAGTTTGACGGGACCCGATTTGCCAGCGGGGTCTACTACTGCAGGATTCAGGCAGGCGGTTTCGTGGCCACGAAGAAGCTGATTCTATTGAAATAAAGACTTGTGTCCTTCCGTCAAAGGGAGGAGCGTCCTGACAAGAGAGCCCCGGCATCCTGCGGGGAATCCTCGCCACGCCCCTCCGAAGGCTCCCTGACAAGGCTGGACCTCCCGCCAGAGGTAATCCGGCTCTGCAGGCTGGGTGAGGCAAGGGAATCCTACAAACGCGCGCTACAACTTGTACGCCGGGAGCCGGAACGTCGATTCCTTGAAAAGCGGCTCCGCGAGATTTCGACTTGAAAACGGCTTGTTTCCCCAATACATAGAACCTTCCGCCAACATCCCGCTGTTATAAGACAACCTGCCGCCCCCTGATCTGGCAGACCCTTTTTTCCGTCGGATCATTGTCGATTTCGACACACCTGTCGATTCCGGCGTGCCCCGTGCAACTATTAAGTGGAGCAGACAATCAACGGACAGACAGATAAGGAGATACAACAATGCGATTCATGATGCTCATGATACCCGAGGTCTACCAGGGAGCCCACATCAGGAACCTGAAGCCGGATTTCGCCCCGGACGTTGAGGATGTGGAGAAGATGACACGGTACAACGAAGAGCTGACGAAAGCCGGCGCACTCATATCGCTGGACGGCCTTCACCCGCCGACAACAGGCGCGCGAATTTCCTTTGCAGGGGGGAAGCCGAAAGTCAGCGACGGCCCATATACGGAATCCATGGAAGTGCTCGGCGGATACTGGATGATCAGGGTTAAATCCCGGGAAGAGGCGATCGAATGGGCGAAGCGTGTCCCGGCGCGGAGCGGAGACGTCGTCGAGATCCGGCAGGTGTTCGACATGGAGGATTTCCCGGCCGAAGTGCAGAAGGCAGCGGACAGCGCTGCGGTGCGGCAGCAAGTGGCCAAAAGGACGTCGTGACCGGGGGGAGGAGACCATGAAATACCACTAAACGGGTCGAACCACAGGGAATACGCCAGTGAAGAAAACACCTCCTGCGAAAAACATCAGCGAGTACCTGAAGAGCGTCCCACCGGGTATGAGGCCCGTTCTCCGGCAACTCCGCGCCACGATCAGGGCCGCGGCACCGGACGCGGAGGAGGGGATCAGCTACCGCATACCGGTCTTCAAGCTCCATGGACCACTGGTGTTCTTCGCGGCGTTCGAGGATCACTGCAGCCTCTTCGTTCCGAGCAAGGCGCTTGTCGCGTCGTTCAAGAAAGAGCTGAAGGGATACCATGCCGTAGGAGCAACCATTCACTTCACGCCGGACCACCCGCTCCCCTCCTCTCTCGTCAGGAAGATCGTCAGGGCCAGGATAGCCCTGAACATGGGACGTGCTTCTCGCGGCAAGCGGTAGTCACTGCGACTCGCAGAAGAAAGGGACCCGGTGAAATCGCAGCGGGTCATGGGAGCCATGCTCCAGATGAGGAAGATCGACGTCGAGAAGCACGAGCAGGCGTACGCGGGGCGCTGAACTGCCGACGCGCCAGAAGTGTTTCCCCCAATGACAGGCTTTCCGTTGCACGATCACGAGCTTCGTGGTCTCCACGATTGTCAACTTAGTCCGGTCGAATTCGTACATTGACATGCAGGCAGCGCCGGGATAATCGTGATCGTGTGCGATCTTCTCGGGAGAGAAAAAGATGGTCGTGATGAGTATCCCAGTGAAAACCCCAATTGCCCAGCACATCCCTCAATCCTTCCTCCGTGCCGGTCGCGCCTCCGTCATGGCCGTCATCGTCCTGTCTCTCTCGAGCACGTCCACGCAGTGCTTCAGCCAGGCGAAATCAACGGCCGCCGCTGCGACCACATGGGTCGGTACCTGGACCGCAGCCCCGCAGCTGGTAGAACCAGGCAACATGCCGCCATCTCCCGGCCTGACCAACAACTCACTGCGGCAGATCGTCAGGGTCTCAATTGGCGGGGACACGCTGCGCGTGAGATTTTCCAACGAATTCAGCACCAGCGCTGTGACAATGAACTCCGTTCAGATCGCTGCTTCAACGGGGGGAGACACGATCGACGTATCCACCAACAGGGAGCTGAAGTTTCGCGGGAGCCCTGCAGTCACGATGGATGGAGGTACGGCGGTCATCTCAGACCCGATTGCGTTCAGGCTGACGCCCAGAATGGATGTGGCACTCACGATCTATTTTGGCCAGACCTCGGCTACCGTGACGGGACACCCGGGGTCCCGGACAACGTCATACCTTATTGACGGAAACACGACTTCGACGACCGACTTCACGGGCGCAGTGACAACTGATCACTGGTACACCATCAATGCGATAGATGTGCTGGCGCCCTCCACGGCGGCCTCTGTGGCTATTCTCGGCAATTCCATCACGGACGGACGCGGTTCGAAGACAAACCTGCAAAATCGCTGGCCGGATGTATTGTCCGAAGCGCTCCTGAAGGACTCAACCACACGGCACGTGGGTGTACTCAATCTCGGGATTGGCGGAAACTGCGTGCTTGCAGGCGGGCTGGGGCCGACCGCCGTGAGCCGGTATGATCGCGACATACTTGGCCAAAGCGGGGTCCGGTGGGCGATCATTTGTGAAGGGGTGAACGATATCGGCGGTGTCACATCGGCGGGGGGAGCGGCGACGGTGTCGAACAACCTCATCAACGCCTACAGGCAAATGATTCTCAAGGCTCACGCGAGCAACATCAAAATCTACGGCGCCACGATCATGCCGTTCAAGGGGAATGCGTACTACAATCAATACAGCGAGTCATGCCGGAGCACGGTGAATCAGTGGATCCGCACGCCCGGCAATTACGACGCGTGCATTGACTTCGACAAAGTGATGCGGGATCCACAGGATACGCTGAGACTCGTGTCAACGTACCAGAACGACGGCCTCCACCCCGACACCACGGGGTACAGGACAATGGGCCAGTCCATCAATCTGACGCTGTTTCCAGCCCCGACACCATAGCGATGGGAGTGAATCCGGAGAAGTCGGGTTACTGCTGCTTCCCGGGGTGGACCTTTGCAATCTTCACCGTGACGACATACCGGTGATCTCCACCTGAGCCTTCGCGGACCGTCACCGTCCCCTTCCACGCCCTTCCGTCTGTTCCGGTGAATGCCCAGAGCGACGTTCCTTCACCGCCCCCTTTCTTCGTCCATTGTCCCGCGGCCATGCATGCGTTCCCGATGCTTTCTGCGAGAGCGGCGGGGGTCTTCGCTGATCTTCCCTGGTACACTCTCTCCCAGCGTTCAGTATCACCCTCCGTGCTGACCATATCCCACGGACTTCCATCGGACGTCAGGCCGAGATCGGGAATCATCCGGTCCGCCAGCGCCGCGCGGACGAATGCCGCACCCGGGTGCCAGTCGTACTCCTCTATGAGCGCCACCTGCTCCGCATACCCCTTGCCCATGAGCAGCTCGACGACATGCAGAGCTCCATCAATCCCTGCCGACAGACCCGCCGTTGTGATAATGTTGCCGTTGTCAACATAGCGCCGGTCAGCGACCACATTGATTTTCGGGAACTGACTTCTCAGCCTCGATATGTTGCCGTACGTCGTTGTTGCGGAGAGCCCATCAAGCAGACCCGCGCTTGCCAGGATAAACGAACCATTGCACACGGACATCGTATGGCGAATACGGGCTGTCTCCCTGGTGATCCACCCGAGAGTGACAGAATCGTTTTGCGTGGCTCGCACGCTCCCCCCGGGAACCACCAGCACGTCGGGCAACGGGGCGTTCTCAAAAGTGTATCTCGGGACGACAGTCATTCCCATTGCCGTCGTGACAGCTTCCTTGCTCCTGGCCACGGTGTACACGTCAAAATCGGCTGCACCGAACACTTCATACGGCCCGGTGAAGTCAATGATCTCGGCGCCGTCGAATATGAGGATCGCGACCTTTTTCCCGGGCCGTGCCCCCGCCTCCTCTCCCGCCATGCCCGCGCTCAAGAACAGTATGATCAGTGTCGAAAACCACACCAGAGGTCCCGCCGCCACTTTGGATCCGGTACGCATAGGCACTTCTCCTCCCATATCGGTGCACTCCTCTTGGCGATTGCGGCCGCCGTGTTCCACGATCATGCCGCGTTGATGGTCCGCCTGACGGGCCCGCCCGCCCGCAATTGAAAATGTCTGCGATACATCCCAGGCCTTACCCCGAATCGCCGTTCGAAGGCCCGGCGAAACGAATCGGCGCTTGCGAATCCGACAGACGAGGCGACATGCTCGATGGACTCTCCCGGCAGGGCAAGGCGATCGCGCGCCCGCCCGAGCCTCAGGTCTTCCACGAACGCGGCCGGCGTCGTGCCAAACTCGTCCTTGAACCTCCGACTGAAATGGCGCGGGCTCAGGCACGCGCGCTCGGCAAGGACATCAACCGAAAGCCGCTGGCGCATATGGCCCTGTATCCACGCGACAAGTTCCCCGAATTGGTCCGTCGATTCCATCTGGAGCTGCAGCGGCTCTGAGAATTGCTCCTGCCCTCCGGGACGCTTCAGGTATACGACAAGCTCACGGGCCACGGCAAGCGCGGCCCGCGGCCCGAGATCCTCTTCGATCAGCTTCAGCGAAAGATCGATCCCCGAGGTCACACCGGCGCACGTGTACAACTGCCCGTTCTTCAAGTAGAGAGCGTCGGGGTGGACACGGAGACGCGGGAAGCGGCGGGCCACATCCCGCGCAAACCGCCAGTGCGTTGTCACCTGGCAGCCGTCCAGGAGCCCGGTTGCCGCCAGCGCGTAGATTCCCGTACAGATGGAAGCGATACGCCGTGTCCTTCCGGCCCGTGCGAGAATCCATGAAGCAACCGCCCGCTGCACCCCGGGGACCCGCAATCCTCGCCCCCCGGGAATGATCAGCGTGTCGAGAGTCTTAACCCGGTCAATCGTCGTACGAGGCCTAAAAACGATCCCGGATTCCGAGGTAAACGGCTTCGCGTTGAGCCCGATGACCACCACCTCGTAGCACGCCTCCGGGCGGCCCAGTCGATTCTCGGCCATGGCAGTCGTAAATGCATCGACCGGCCCCGCGAGATCGAGCGCCATGACGCCCTCGTAGCCCAGAATACCGATTCGTCTTCTCTCCATCGAGCCTCCAGAATAACGATACGCAATGTCGGGGGTGTCCGCTATGACGAATAACCGACAATTTCGGCCATTCGGTTCCGGAGGTATCCCGGCTTGGCCGGACAGAAACAAAAAGGGCCCGGGATCGTTCCGGGCCCTTTCCTTGGGATTGCTTCGTGGCGCCTGCGGTGGCGCCATGGCGCCACCTGCGGTGCCACTCGCAATGACATGTCGCGGGAGATTGCTTCGACGCTGAGAAGCGCTCCTCGCAATGACAGGGCGAAAGCGCTCGCAATGACAGGTCATTTCAGGAAAAGCATGTTCATCGTTGTCACGAAGCTTCCGGCCTGCAGCCGGCAGAAGTAGGCGCCGCCTGCAAGCCTCGATGCATCAAACCTCGCTTCGTGCACTCCCGCATCCATCCTCCCATTCACCAGCACAGCCACCTCCCGCCCGAGAATGTCGTACACGGTCAACCTCACCATCGAGGAGCGGGGCATCTCGAATCGAATGGTAGTCCCCGGATTGAACGGATTAGGGTAGTTCTGTTCAAGGAACCATCCGGCCGGGCTCCCCCCACCTGCACCGGCGGAAGTCACCATCTGTGAAAGCGGCCGTTTCCATACACCGTTGGCGGGAGTGCCCACATAGAGAACCCCCTGGGCGGCGAGCAGAGAGTAGACGCTTTTCCCTGCACCGGTCAGGCCCGTCCCCGCGTCAACCCAGGTCGTGCCCGTATCCGGCGAGACATAGACGCCGCCGTTGTCCAGCCCGGCGAAGAGTGTGGGACCGTTCGGGGCCGCACGATCGTACACCGCAAGCGACCGAACGTCCGGGTTCAAAGGCAACCCCGCATTCGCGGCCACCCAGTGCAGGCCGCCGTCGCTCGAGCGATACACGCCGCCGGTCATCGACACGAACAGGTACGCGCCGGCGGCAGCGAAATCCGTGGGCTGGAAATACTGAGGGAGGCCGTTGATGGCCGCGGTCCAGTTCTGCCCCGCGTCGGTGCTCCGGAAAACCGATGACCGTGTGCCGCAGCACAGAACGCCGTTCGCCGCGATGAGCTTCATGGTCACCGAATCGGTAATGCCGCTTGTCCTCTGCACCCACAGAGTGCCGTCGTTCGTGGAGCGAAACACCCCGCTCAACGTTGCCGCATAGAGATTCGCTCCGTCAAAAGCGATATCCCACACTGTCCCTGCATTGCCGTTCAGTCCGGTGTTGGCAGGCGACCACGACACTCCGGCGTCTGTGGAGCGGAACACTCCTGCACCCGTCGTCCCGGCGAGGAGGTCATTTGTTCTTGACAGGAGTGAATAGAGCGTCCTGGAGGTCAGCCCGCTGTCTGAGCGGGTCCACGCAGAGCCCTGATTGGTGCTGGCAAAGACGAAATCATATGTCGCCACGACCGTCTTCCCGCCGTAGGCGGCGAGGGCGAACACCCCCGTCCCCACGACTCCCTTCCCTGCGCTCGTCCATGTCGAGCCCGCGTTGGAGGACCGGTACACCCCGTCATATCCGTATGTACCGGCAAGCAGGTCCGTCCCGACTGCCGTGAACGCGCGGACATTGGGATTGCCGATTGCTCCGGCGGCGTTCCAGTTGACGCCGCCATCGGTCGATCGAAACACGCCCGCGCCGTATGTGCCTGCAAAGAAATCGCTCCCGTTTGCGTAGAGCGCGGAGACCGATGTGTTCGCCAGCCCGCTCGAACAGAGGTTCCAGTGCGCCCCATTGTCCGTCGACCAGAATGCCCCCTGACGGGTGCCGGCGACCACCGTGCTTCCGCTCGCGGCAAAAGACCCGACCCGGGCGCCGCTTCCACTCAAGCCCGTGCTTGCGCGGGACCACGATGCCCCATCATTGGTGGAGACGAACACTCCCGCTCCCGCGTCTGATCCCAGGAACACGGCGGCGGTAGTTGCCAGCAGCGCACCGAATGCGGTGTCGGCGGGCAGGCCCGAATTTGCCAACGCCCATGACGAACCACTGTCCGTCGAACGAAACGGGCCACCGAGCGTCGCAAGGATCTCAGCGCTCCCTTTTGTCACGATGGCATTGGCATACGTTCCGTTGCCCGTGAGTCCCCCGCCGGACACAACCCAGGTAACGCCGTCGTCCGTCGAGCGGTAGACGCCGTTTCTGCTCGTTGAGAGAAGCAGGGCCGTTCCGGTGCTTGCGAACCCGCTGATGTTGCCGCCGATCGTATTCACCTCGGCCGCCGGCGAGATCCATGTCGTGCCGTGGTCGGTGGAACGAAAGACCGCCCCCCCTTCCAGGCCCAGGAGCACGGAGGTGGGGGTAGTGATCATCGCGGAGGCCCGCCCTCCCTCCGGGCCTGCTGTCTTCGTCCACTGGGATGCGGATTCCTGAAATGACAACAGTACTGCCACGAACGCAAGCAGCGCACACTTCTGCATGGGAAGCCTCCTTTCGGAGCAACTGTCGGAATGCATCGAACGGGATGGCTTCCGTCAGCACTGTGTCGCGGTGGGGTCTGATGCGGAGGAACAGACTCCAGAAGGGCTCTCTCCCTGGCTCAGCAAGCCATCGGGCGCCGATATGTCTGCGGGGGCAAGCTACTGCTCTGCTTCCTCAAATTCAAATGACAGGCATTTCCTGTCACGTACCGGGCACCCGGAAGGAAATCTGTCACTCCGGAGAGACATCCAGGTGGACGTCATACCAGAAGGTCGACATCGGCAGACCCGACACCGGTTCTGTGTTCCCGGCAGTAACAAGGGCGTGGTAGCTGCCGGCTGCAAGACCGGCCGTCGAGACCTGCGTGACGAATGCCTGGGCTGATGCGTTGAGCCTGATGACGCTGACCCTCAGCCACGGTGGAAGCTCTCCCTTCAATTTCCAGAGCGGGAGATCCGACGATCCCTTGTTGGTGACACGGAGTGTGTCCACCAGGGTATGCCTCCCCGCGACCGTGTGAAAGGCGGCGTCATACGTGCTTGCCACCAGGATCGGAGGCACCGGAAACCGGTCAGTTCCGGAGATCCGGAACATCCGGGTATCGTGCGGCGGCACATCGACAGTGAGACCCCGCCGGAGCGGGCCCGCGGTGGTGTGGTTCCAGAGATCGCGGACGTAGTACTCCCCTGCCGTGTCAAGACCGACATCGGTCCACAGGAGGCGCACCGAGGTATTCGCGCTCCGGCTGTTCAGAATCAGTGCCGCCCGGCTCCCGTCGAAAAGGGGTTTGCCTGCCCAGATGCTGACGCTGTCCCTGGCCTTCACATCCCCCCGCACCACGTGTCCCTGCACGCCGAGCGGATCCTGGTCAACGGCGATGACCTCGATGTTCGTCAGAATCGCTCCGACCGTGTCGGACATCGTCCGCACATCGTTGCCTGCAATCAGCGGCGCTGCCATCATGCACCAGAAACTGAAATGACTGCGATTCTCCGGTGCCGACAGGTTTTTCAGCCCGACGCAGAGCATGTCGGGATCATTCCAGCGTCCCGGACCAGCCGCCCGCCAGTGGAGATTGTTCTGCTCCGCCGAGTTCAGGACTCCGTTGCATTCCAGTATGCGATCCGCCCAGGAAGCCAGGCCGTTACCGGGATTGATGTCTGTCGTCGTGCGCCACATGTTGCCGATCGTGTCAGCCCACTCCCAGGGCTCCCGGTTCTGGGCGTGACCCCATTCGCAAATACTGTAGAGGATCGGCCTGCCGGTGGCTTTGAGGGCTTCCCGCATGTGCGTGTAGCTTGATATCGCCGCGCTCCGCGATGTATCGGCGCCGCAATAATCCAGCTTCAGGTAGTCAGCTCCCCACTGCGCCCACTGAAGCGCGTTCTTTTCATACGCCTCCGGGGCGAGGCCGATTCCGCAGCACGCCTTCGGCACGACGTCGGAATAGGCAACCTCCTTGAATCCGAGGCGGTGAACGTAGTCCGCCACCGCCTTCGGCCCGGCGGGAAATCTGTCCGGACGGGGGTGCAGGATACCCTGCGCGTCGACCGAGTAGTTCGCCCATCCGCAATCGGGGCCGACGAACTGATACCCCGCATCTTTCATCCCCCTGGCAACCATCGCATCGGCAATCTCTCTGATGAGCTTCTCATCCTGCTGTTCACCGAACTGGTTCCACGGGTGCCATCCCATCGGAGGCGTCCTGGCAACGCCGTTGTCCGCCGGCGGCTCCGCAAATATCCGGGGTCCCGCGCACCAGGTCAACCACACGATCCCCCCCAGCAGCAGCCAACCATGCCGCAGTGTCATATGATCTCCCTCCAGTGTGTTCACAGCCGCACACGCACCCCGGCCATCGCCGAGAGGCCATAATGGTCGATCGCAACCGGAAATGACCGGCTCGTGTTGTTGGTCACGTCATCCGCGCTGTTGAGGTTGTTGACATTGACATAGATCTGGAGCCCCACCCAGGGGAGCTCCTGCTTCACCGAGAGGTCCCAGCGACCATACCGGCCCGACATCGTCCTGAGCTGGGGCCAGAAGTCGGGATTGCGGAAGATATTGTCCTGCAGGAGATACGAGACGCGCCCCGAGAATCCCGCGTAGTCATACCCCAGCGTCAGGTTCAGGAGATTCTTCGGCTGGTCGAGCAGGCGCGCCGTGTAGAACGTATCGGCCACAACCCGTGTGGCGGTGCCGTCCTCCTGATACTGCCACTGCATGATCGCCTTCGGATATCGTGCTTCCGAGAAGATGTGCGTGTAGTTCACGTTCAGGAGGAAGCCGGAGAGGAGACCCGGCAGGTACCAGAAGTTGGTCTGCCATTCCGTTTCGAGCCCGTAGAGATCGACCGGGATTTTGTTGTTGATGTACGTGTTGACCTGATAGAGCGACCCCCCGTACTGCGGGAGGTCGGGAAACTCCGCCAGGTCGCTCAGAAAACGGGACGAGTAGAACACCAGTCCGTCGATCCTCTTGCGAAACCCGCTGAGAGACAGGAGGCCGATCTCGTTGTTGTGGAGCGCAACGACCAGATCGTAGTTGTCTGAGGTCGCAGGTTTGATCGCGAAATTGTTGTAGTCAATCACACCGGCCAGCGATATCATGTACCTGGGTGACAGCGTGCTGTAATCCGAGTACACCAGCGTTTTCGTGTACGCCGCGTGCAACTGGAGCCAGTCCGTGGGCTCGTATTTCACATGGAGCATCGGCAGCCAGAGCCCGTGCGACACGGTGACCGTCGTGTCTTCGCCCTGCACGCCGCGCGACACTTCTCTCCCGTGGTAGCCGGTATAGTGCGTGGTCAGGTTCTGGTACCGGGCCCCCGGAACAATCGCGATGTGGTCGCCAACCGACAGGCTCGCCATTGCGTACCCCGCGCTCTTCGTTTCAAAGCCGTCGTAGTTGTTGAGCATGGGCGCCGTGGGGTCCTGGGAAATCCCGCTTCCCCCTTCCGGGGCGAGCGTGTTCAGGAGACCGACGTTGACGGCGTACGGCGCCGGGTACACGCCGCCAAGGAAATTCCCGACATAGTAGGACGGGTCAAAAAATGTCTTCGCGGACAGGTTTCGCGGTACGACGCCCGTCGAAGCGAGGGCCCTGAGCAGAGCCTGGACGTCTCCCGAGCCTGAACCGGTCGCGTAGTCATACGTGTGATTGCGCCGCTGAATCATGCCACCGATTTTTATGAACCCCGACATCCCGTCGGTAATCGAGAATTCGCGCTGGAGATCGAGGTACCCCGCACTCAGGCGTTCCCGTGTCGTGGTCCCCGTCGTGGAGAGTCCGGAGTATCCCGCCCTGGACGGGTCAAGAGCGAGTGCGTCCATTGTGAACGCCGGATCGGCGTACAGGTAGGAGCTGGGATGCAGCAGTGCCTGCCTCTGTGAGAAATTGAAGTTCACCGCCAGGGGATCCAGATTCTCCGAGAGGCCCTGTGCAAGCTTGAGGCTGACGTGGAACCAGGGAAGGTCCTGTTTCAGCGAGAACAAGTTGCTCAGCACGTTGATGGTATTCTCATCATACCCGGCACCGAAGACCGCCGATCCGCCCGACAGGGGGACCTGGATGTTCCTGTTGAAGGTCCGGGTCAGTCCGGAATTGTAGAAGCTGACAAGATCGATCTCTCCTCCTTCGTGCTGATAATCCAGAACGACCGTCGCCCCTTTCCGCTCGCGTGTCCGAAAATCGTCGTCGACCTCGATCGCGCCGACCGCCGGGAGCGCGCTCGAGCCGAGATTCTTGTCGATCAGCATCAGCGATGCCGCCATGGTGTTGTCGCTCAGATTGCGCCGCTCGAGCGAGCCCTGCACGAAGATGCCGAGCGATTCGTCGAAAAACCTGTTCTCGAGCGAAGCGACGAGCCGGTAGTCATTCCGGGTGTTCTTCAAACCGTTGTATCCGCCTTCGGTGCGGAATTCGACCGAGGGAGCCCATGTCAGGTTGCGGGGAGATGACGGCGTGCTCCTGGCAGCACGCCGCAGCGTGAAATTGATCGTGCCGCCGATCAGCGTCGCGTCCATGTCGGGCGTGATCGCCTTGACGACTTCGATGCCGCCGATCATATTCGACGAGATCATGCTCAGGTCTTCCGCCCGGTCACCGAGACGGTCGAGGGTGCCGGAGGCCGCGTCGACGCTTGTAATGTTGTTGCTCGACGGAATGTCGGTCGGAAGCTCGACTCCCTCGATGGTTACCTGATTGTACTGCGGCGCCATTCCGCGGATGATCACCTGCGTTCCCTCGCCGCCCACCCTGATCAGCGCAACGCCCGGAAGGCGGCCAACGGCGTCGGCCGCGGTCATATCGGGGAGTTCCAGTATCTTCGCAGCGGAAACGACGTTCATGACGGGCAAGGCCACAAGCTGCGCACTGATTGCGGCGTTCTGCCCGCTGGCCTGTCCGCTGACGATGATGGTCTCCCCCTCGATGGTGACCGGAAGAAGCCGGTAATCCCTGGACATGGCGCCGGAGGGGGTCCCTTCGATGGTCAGTTTCGATTCGCTGGTCTGGTAGCCGACAAAACTGACTTTTACCGAGTATTCGCCGGCGGGAATCCCGCGGATGACGTAGCGACCGTTCGCATCGCTCGAGGCACCGAGCCCGGTCCCGACGATCACGACGTTGGCCCCGGGGAGCGGCTCTCCCGTCCTGTCATCCCTGACTGTTCCGCTCAGTGTCTCCAGCGCTTCGGCGCGGGCGGCCGGGGAATAGCAGAGGTGGACGACCATGAGGATCAACAGCGGCATCCGGAAAGCACTCATTACGCACAGTCCTCGTCACTGAATACTCTTCGTCACTTCCGTCACGCTGCAGCGGCGACAGGAGGATCAACATGAAACTGCCCTCCCACCATAAACACTGGCGAAAGGGCACTTCTCAATGGGCAGCCAGCTCAATGTCCTGAATAACCGGCAGAAAAGCAACCAGGGAACAAAGTGTTCAGCGGCCGGGAAAGATCCTCCCCGTTCGAGCCGTATACCGGCTGTACTCTTCGCCAAACCTCTTAAGCATCATTGCCTCCTCTCTTGGCACTCGCACTGCCCACAAGAGTGACACAGCAACGATCCCGCCGAAGCCCGCGATGGCATTCGGCAGCAGAATCGGCTGGCAAAGAGCCCACAGGATCATCGATGCGTAGAGCGGGTGCCTGACATACGCATAGACGCCGCGTGTGATCAGCCTGTGATCATCCGCGAGTTCCAGCGTGCCGGACCACAGGCCGGCAAGCGCTCTCTGCGACGTCCAACGAAGCACGAGGCCGAGAACGAACACAACGGCTGCACCCCATGTGAGAGACCCGGGCACCGTGTAGCTCTGCGAGTCCAATCGGTCTGTGAAAGCGTAGATACCGGGCAGCACCCACATTCCAAGACTGATGGCCAACAGAACTGCAATTTCAGGTGCACGCCAGGCCTTGTCACCGGATCGCCACATGCTTCGAGACTTGAAGCGAGCATAGCGCCGTGGCAGCCGCAGGGCTTCCGCGAAGGCGAGTCCGATAAAATAGAGGACGATACCCGGGTTTCTCATTCGATCACGCGCGAGATTGCTTCGGCGCGCCTGCGGCGCGCCTCGCAATGACAGGACTTGAGTGCGACTCGCAATGACAGGACTCGGGCGCGCCTCGCAATGACAGGACTTGAGTGCGACTCGCAATGACAGGACCCGGGCGCGCCTCGCAATGACAGGACTCGGGCGCGCCTCGCAATGACAGGACTCGAGCGCGCCTCGCAATGACAGGACTTGAGTGCGCCTCGCAATGACAGGACTTGAGCGCGCCTCGCAATGACAGGACTCGAGCGCGCCTCGCAATGACAGTGAGTGCCCTGTTTCCTTTATTGTTTCATCTGCTTTACCGCGTCAACGAACTTCTTGTTGTCGTAAAACCTCTTGAACTCGTCGTCCTTCATCGGGTCGGGGAATGTCACGTGCTTGTCCCAGTTTGCCTTGTATCTGTACGTCGCGCGCAGGAATGTGAGACAACTATCCAGGTTACCCCGCTCGCTGTACGTGCAGGCCAGGTTGTAATAAATCATCGGCACGGTGGGGTCCTTTGCCAGCCCGTACCGGAATACCTGCTCCGCGCTGTCCAGCTTGTGCATCTCGCCGTAGGCGCTCCCAAACCAGTTCACCAGCACAAAGAAGTCGTCTTTCTTGAGGGACGGGTTCTTCTTTTCCCTGTCGAAGCACTGCCGGAACCATTCGACCGCCTGTTTAACGTCCCCCCTGAAGTATGCTCCACACCCTTTTGCGTAGAGATATTGCGTGACCGAATCCACTTTTGCGGTCTGAGCAAAGGAAGCGTGTGCAGTAAGACAGTACGACGCGCACAGGACGGTGAGAACGAGAGCGACATGCCGCATGGCAGTTACCTCCTTCAGGTCTACTGGACAAGTGTGCCTGTAACACCCCACGTATCGTTGAGCACATACCCGGTCGCAAAGGGATCTTCTGCATC
>Ga0335071_10002700_pt1 | contig 18850 bp, 10 predicted proteins | sample Lox_Sample_15_FD_206724 | JGI IMG/M metagenome (GOLD analysis project Ga0335071, IMG submission 206724) | Soil microbial communities from Loxahatchee National Wildlife Refuge, Florida, United States - Lox_Sample_1.5 | ecosystem: Environmental > Terrestrial > Soil > Wetlands | place: USA...
CGAGCGAGTCGCACAAAGCAAAATGACCTGAGATCAACGTGGCAAATTGCTGACTGACGTTCCAGGATCCGCCCTATGCTTCGCGACAAGAACCTGATTCCGTTGTCTCAGCAGCATCAGCACGCGCTCGCATTGTGCGTACGCATCGATCGGGCGTCTCCAGTTCCCGACGCCAATTTGCAGGCTTGGCAGTCCGAGATCGCAGAACACTTTCGATCCGAGATTTCGATCCACTTTTCCGCCGAGGAGAAACTCGTGTTCCCGATCGCGCGCCGCTTCGAGAAAATTGCGCCGCTGGTTGATGATCTGCTTACCGACCACGCTGCCTTGCGCCGGGCCTTCGCTGCGGCCGAAACCAACCGCATGTCATCCACGGATTTGACCGCATTCGCGCAGCGCCTATCCGCGCATATTCGCAAGGAAGAACGCGAACTATTTGAACGCCTCCAGTTGCTGCTGAGTGCGAAAGAACTTCGAGCTCTGGGTCAAGAGCTTCAGGAGGCATTGAGAGACGCGACGGACGCTTGCATTCTGCCGAACGAAGCCACACGGCTACGCCCAAAGACCTAGGCACAAGACCCCACACCAGCGCTGGCGATCGGCGGTGCCAGTCCGCTTTGTTTGGGATGACAGCGAAGATACGGGACCACCGCCTGCCTTATCTATGGAGCTGGTGGAATCTCGCTGCGGCATCTTTCCCCATGTAGCGTTCGAGAACTGCGGAATCGGTCTGCCGCAAGTCCACCACGATCAGGCCGTCCAGGCAATTCGAGAATTTCCGATCGACGTTGAAACCCAGCAGTTTGCCCCCGACCTTCGCGTACTGCCGCAGCAAAATGGGGAGCCCCTTCCCGTCCGGCTCCACGTCGGTGATGGGCTGCGAGAGTTGCTCCAGATCATGCAGCACCTGCGACATTCCATGGCAGTCCCAACGCCGCAGCAGGCTGGGACGGAATGGTTTACGCGGCTCCACTAAACCGGCGAGTTCATCGTCCCGCATGCGCGCTTCGAAGAATCGGTAGATCATCTCGCGGGATGCTTTCGTGTAGTCATTGCTGATGCTCACGGGGCCAAACAGTACAGGGACGTCGGGCCGCGAGGCGACCAACCTCGCAATTCCCTTCCACAAAAGCAACAGTGGCGCGTACTGACGCTGGTATTCCGAACGCACGAAGGAACGCCCTAATTCGAGAGCGGGCCCCAGCTTTTGGAATAGACGTTCGTCATAACGAAAAAGAGTGCTCGTATACAGGCCGCTGATGCCGCGCGCCGGCAGTATCTCCGCGGTGCTGCCCGCGCGGTACGCTCCCGCGAGTTCCTGCTTCTTTCGGTTCCAAAGCAGCAGATGCCAGTAGTATTCGTCGAAGTCATCGAGATCGCGGCTCTTGCCGGTACCTTCACCCACCTGGCGAAACGTGACCTCACGCAGGCGTCCGATTTCCTGGAGAAGGTTCGGTGTCTCGCGCGATGTGCCGAGGTATACAGCGAGCTCGCCGTTTTCGGTTAAGCAGCGATCCTCGGGCAATTGCGCGATTTCCTGCGACAACCTCGCAGGATCGATAGGGTCCGCGACCGGCTCTTGCAACTTCGCCGCCAGCTTTGACCGCCAAACCGCAGGCCAGAACGTTTCCGACTTCTTCCGGCGCCCCAGCAGGTATGTCCGCCAGCGGAGATATTCGATCGCCTGGCGGTCGTCCTCGATCTCGGCGAGGTCGTCGTTCGAGATCTCGCTTCCAATGCGGATTTCGAAGGTCTTGCCTTCCTGCTGCAGGAACTGCTCCAGCAGAAAACCTATGCGCAGCTTGGGATGGAGCATCCCCAGAAGCTGGAACCCGACTTCCTTGTGCCCGCAGAAATAAATAGGCAGCGCCGAAGCTCCGGTGCGCCGAATCAGCCGCACGGCAGTGTCGTTCCACGTGATATCAGAAATGTTGGCTGGCGGCATCTGCCACTGCGCGACTTCTCCTCCAGGAAAAACGGCGAGCATGCCTCCGCCCTGCAGCCAGGAAAACGCTGCGCGCATGGCGCGGCGGTTCAACTCGATCGAGCGGTCCGTGTGAAAAGGATCGACGAAGATGCAGTGTCCCGCCAACTCCGGAACATCGTCGAGCAGAAAGTTCGTGAGGATCTTTACGTCCGGACGCACGCGCGTGAGCAGCACCGTGAGGATCGCGCCGTCCAGCACGCCAAAGGGATGATTCGCGACGGCCACAACCGGCCCGCGTGCGGGAATGCGCGCCTGGTCGGCATCAGGAACGCGCAGATGAATCCGCATCTCCTGCAGGAGAGTCTCGAGCTTGAATCCTTCGGGAGATTGTTGGACGCGACGATACAAACTTCGCACGCGACCGACGGGGGCCAACTTTGCCGCCAGTCCTGGCAGACCAGCCACTCTCGACAGCACTGGTCCGCGCGAAAGCTGCGCTTGCGACCGATGTGGGGCCATCAGAGTACGTTGTAGTGTAACCCCATTTCAGGCGGATGAAACGCACGTTAAATAGTGATTAAAATCACATCTTTTGGGCCATGAGGTAACCCGAAGGTAACCAGGCGAGCGGCTCATGCGATACGATGACTTCGTGCGCTTGCTAGGAGGATACGAGTGCGTCCGGCGCCTCTAACTGCACTAATCATCATTGCGGCATGTCTGCTCCTTGTATCTATACCCAGTGTGGCACAACACGACTCGTCCATACGTGTCAGAGTGGCAGATGGTAGTGGCGCTGCGGTCCCGGCCGCAGAGGTGCGGATAGTCAGCTTACCCGATCTCGTTCCGCTCCCCGCTCCCGACGGTACATTTTCGTTCAGAAATATCCCACTGGGCACATATCAGGTCTTCGCGACATATCCCGGATTCAAAAACGAGATCGTATCTGGTGTCGTTGTTATTGAGGGAAAAACTACTGATGTGAAGATCACGTTGGGGAAAGGGCCGCCAAAGGCATCGGATTATCGAATTCATGACAAGATTGAGGATCTGAGCTTGTATTCGAGACCCCTCTCCGATATTGGCCAACCGCCGCTCTGCCCCGAGCCTGTCGGAGACCATAGCGAGTGGTACCGATTCGTATGGGTTCCAACATTTGGGCATCCAGCCTTCCTTCGTGTGGACGTCGAGCCGGATGGTGCGGCGAGTCTAATTACCCATGTTTGGAGCGGCGCAGGAGGATACGAGTGGGGGAAATCCACAAAGAGCACGAGGAAGTTAACCGCGGAGGAACAATCGGACCTCTTCAAAACTCTTGCGGACATCGGCTTTTGGACTCTTCCGTCAGAGATTGAGCTTCCTCGGAACTTAATCGTTCTTGACGGTACGGAGTGGCTAATCGAAGGCTTCAAGGAAGGAAATTGCCACGTAGTCACCCGCTATTCATCACCTCTGACGGACCTCTTCAAAACTCAGTTTTTGGCCGGCGTTGCCAAGCTGAAACCCTACTACAAACCGGCTCGTTAAAACCGTCTGCTTATCCGAGATCTCATCGTCTGATCAACTGCTAGGATCGACTCAACTCTCCAGCCGGAACCGGGTTTCCGCCAGCGCGTACAGGCGCCGCCAGACAAGCCGATTGATGGTTACCACCGTCGCGGCCATCATCAGGGTCGCGGCGAGCAGCAGATCGAAGTTGCCCTGGTCGGTGGCTTGCGAGATGGTCGCACCCAAACCCGTCGTTGTATAGATCTGGCCTTTGAAATGAAAATATTCGGCGACAATGCTGGCATTCCAGGCCCCGCCTGAAGCCGTCACGAGTCCAGTCACGAGATAGGGGAAGATGCCGGGCAGGATCAGCTTCCGCCAGCGCTGCCAGCCTTGCAGTTGGAATACGGAACAGGCTTCTTTCAGATCGGTCGGGATCGCGATAGCACCCGCAATCACATTGAACAGGATGTACCACTGCGTACCGAGCAACAGTAGAACGATGGACCCTACACCCAGTCCGCCACCAACCTTGATCAGCAGCAGAAGGACTACCGGGAAAAGCGCCGTCGCGGGAACTGAGGCCGCAATCTGCGCGAGCGGTTGCGCGATGCGCGCCAGCCTGGGATGGAAGCCGATCATCACGCCGGCGGGAATGGTCCAGAGCGCACCGATCAGCAAGGCGAGATTGACTCGCACAAACGTCGCCAGCAAGCCGATTCCCGCTTCGTGCAGCTCTGCCCGCTGAAGTCCGCTCAGAATCATTGCCACGCGCACCACGCCATAGCCGATCCCGCCGAGCGCGGCCACCGCGAGAAGCCGGACGAGCCAGAGTTTCCATCCACTCGTCCTTTCGCTTGCTTCTTGCGAGCGGACGCGGGAGAAATAAAGCATGAGCCGCTCACCCAAAGGACTCACCGTCTTCTTACTAAGACTGGCCAGCCCCCGCGAGTGGCGCAACAGGTCGAGCACCCAGGAGCGCGGCGCGTCGGTGCTTTCCACCTGCTCGACTTTGAACTTCTCCGCCCAAGCAATCACCGGGCGCCACACAAACTGGTCGAGCAACACGATCACAGCGACCATGGTGGCGATGCCCCAGAGGATCGAGGGCGTGTCGCCGGCGCTGGCTGCGGTCTGCAAGTACGAACCCAGGCCGGGCAGGCGGAAGTCGCGCGCACCCAGCACGAACATCTCGCACGCCATCAGGAAGAACCAGCCGCCCGCGACCGACATCATGGAATTCCAAACCAGGCCAATTGCCGCAAACGGCAGTTCCATCTGGATGAAGCGCTGCCACCAACTGAAGCGATAAATCGAAGCCGCTTCCCGCATCTCCTTCGGAATGCTCTTGAGCGAGGCATAGAAGCTGAACGCCATGTTCCAGACCTGCCCGGTGAAGATGAGCAGAATGGCGCCCGCTTCGACGCCGAGTTGCCGCCCAGGGAACAACGCCACCATCGCCAGCATGACTCCGGGAAGGAAGCTGAGAACCGGGATCGACTGCAGCACATCGAGCAAGGGAATCATGAAGCGTTCGGCGCGAGGATTGTAGGCCGCGACGTACCCGTAAACCAGAGTGAACGCAAGGCTCAGGAAGTATGCAACGGTGATCCGTAACAGCGAGTAACCCGCATACGCAGGCAGCGCCCAGGGACTGCGCGAGATCTCAACCTCGGGGGTGAACGGGCCAAGCCATATGCGCCCTACAACGAGCAACCCATAAAAGAGCGCAATGCCGGCACCAAACATCAGCATGTCGGGCAGGTACGAGATCTCGAACGCAGGCAACTGCGTCCACAGGCGGTAGGCCGAGAATCCTCGCAAGCTCACGGATTTCTTGAATGGAGTCATGCGTTGCTCAGGACTTCTCAGCCGGGGTGGAATGATTCAGCGCGGGCGCATCCGACGCTACCGGTGGTTCGGCCTGCGTGAGGCGTCCACTCTCGCGATCGTAGTCGAAGATCTCGGCGTAGCGGCCCCAGTTCATCGCTGTTTCAAACTGGCGCTGCACTTCGTCCTCGGAAAAATGCTCGTCGAGGATATCGTGAAAAAATTCATCGGCGATCGAATGATCGGACTTGCGCTTCAGGATGCTGTCAATCTGCTTCAGGATGGTGACGTGTTCAAGCGCGGCTTGCCTGAACAGCACCTTTTGCTGCTGAATGTCCGCTTCGGAGAATACCGATCCTGCGGGAGTGATCTGGACATCGCCTTCCTTTAACCGCACGAACCCGAGGAGAGCGCAGGCTTCAAGGATGGGCAGCAAATCTTCAATATCCATAACCAGATCTTCCGAGAGCCGGAATAGATCCTCGTGCCCGCCGCGGTCGTGAAGGAGTTCCAACAATCCCGCAATACCTCCGACGCGCGCGTGCGGCAGCATCTGGTACCGGCTGGTGCGCACCGGAGCTTCCTGCTTCCTGATCGCTTCCTTCAGGCCTCCCTTAGGCAGGATGATTTCAGCCGTAGCCTCGGCATCCGGGAGCGTGTGCTCCGCTTCCGGCTCCGTCATCACTTTGTAGATGTAGTCGACGAGCTCAACAAATCGCTGGGACTTGCGGTCGCGGGGATGCTTGAGCTTGACATTGAAATCCGAGCGGACGCGCGCCGGGTTGCGCCCAAGCACCATCACGCGGTCGGCCAGCATCACGGCCTCTTCAATATTGTGGGTCACGATGAAGATCGCGCTGGTGGGCATCTTCTTACTGGTCCAAAGCTCCAGCAACTCGCTACGGAGGTTCTCGGCCGTGAGCACGTCAAGCGCGGAAAAAGGCTCGTCCATGAACAGCACTTCCGGCTCGACCACCAGTGCCCTAGCGAAGCCAACGCGCTGCTTCATCCCACCGGAAAGTTCCTTCGGATATGCAGTCTCGAAACCATCGAGACCCACGGTATCCAGGCTGCGCAGGGCGCGCTTGCGGCGTTCGACTGCCGGAACTCCGCGAGCCTCGAGCGGCGCTTCTACGTTCTCCAGGACCGTGAGCCAGGGAAAGAGGGCGAAGCTCTGGAAGACGATGGCGACGTTTGGCGTTTGGCCGTTCAGCGGCTTGCCGTGCCAGAGAAGGCTTCCCGACGATGGCTGCGAGAGGCCGGTGAGCATGCGCAGCAGGGTGGATTTCCCACAGCCCGAGGGTCCGAGAAGGGCAATGATCTTCCCGGATTCGACCACGAGATTGGTCGTGCCTACGACCTGGATGCGCGTTCCGTCAGGCTGGGGATAGGACTTCTCCAGCGCGACGGCTTCGATGATGGCCTCACTCACGCGAAACTCCCATCATTTCTATACACGATTCGCGCCGAAAGGGCGAGGCTGTAACCATCCGTTGACGAAGATTCATCTCGGGCAAGCAAAATGAGTTCGGAACTTTGAGCCGGTGCGGGAGTGCGAGGCACTTAGCTGTTGGTGTCCTCTGCTGAAGGCGCATCGGGATCACGCCCAGCAAAGACAAAGCAGGTCACCTCAAAAAGGACCAGGAGAAGCGCGAGCGCGACGACGAAGTTGAGTTCATCCGTGCGCCCAACAAAGTTGTAGCCGGCGGAGAGAATGGCGAAACCAAAGGCGTAAAGGAGTATGGGCAATGCTCCGAGGGCGACGAGCCAGCGGCGACGGCGCCAGCATCCGATCGCAACTGCGGCGCTGCACGGAACCAGAATGCCATACAAGTGTAGGTCGTTCACTGTTCCCGCGAGAATGTAATACGCCAGCGCAAGCGTAAGCACACCTTGGATGATGGCGCAGATCTTGTGTCCCATGGCAGTTGTGGCGGAAATTAGTACAACACTACGTTGGGAAGGCGGAAAATTACTCAGGTCATCGAACTGAGGGCACAGACGGACTCCCTTGGCGCGAGGGCCCCGTTTGCGGTTGTCCTCCGAACCGATCAGCCGCTACAGTCCCTCATGCGAAAAAGTCGTTGCTGGAGGGACCGGCGAACGGTTTTGGGAGCCGATCCGTGACTTCGGCGAGACGAGCCAGCTTCCCTTTCAGATCGTTCGTGATCTGATCGTCGGCGAAACGCCAGCGCCAGTTCCCGTCGTTCACGCTGGGTATATTCATGCGGGCTTCGCTGCCAAGGCCAAGCACATCCTGCATCGGGACGATGCACAGTGCCGCCGGTGAACTCTGGGAAGCGCGGATGAATGCCCAGTGGATCCCGTCTTCGCACCGGCCAACATAAGCTTCGGCATTGTCGCGTTCAAAGTCACGGGCCGCCGAGGTCCACCACCCGACCACCGTATCGTTGTCGTGGGTCCCGGTGTACATCACTTTGCCTGCGGAGCGGTGCGGCAGATACATGTGCGCGCCTTCGTCGCCGAAACCGAACTGCAGCACGGCCATGCCCGGAATCTGCAGGCGGTCGCGCAACGCATGCACTTCGGGCGTGATGTAGCCCAAGTCCTCTGCGAAAAACGGCAGGCCACCAAGAGCCTCGCGCAGCTTATGGAACAGGTCATCGCGCGGACCATCAACCCAGCGCCCGTTCACAGCAGTTTCATCCGCCGCAGGAATTTCCCAGAACTGATCGAACCCGCGGAAATGGTCGAGACGGATGTAATCACAAGTCTGAGTCGCCCAGCGCAGCCGTTGAATCCACCACTCGTAGCCGCGCTGCTTCATGACGTCCCAGCGGTAAAGCGGACTACCCCAGCGCTGTCCGGTCTTGCTGAAAAAATCCGGAGGCACGCCGGCCACGACCTCCGGCAGAAGGTTCTTATCCAAGCGGAAAAGATCCGGATGCGTCCAGACATCGGCGCTGTCATGGTTCACGAAAATCGCAACATCGCCGGTGATACGGATGGAGCGTTCAGCGCAATATTGCCGCAGCGCCCGCCACTGTTCATAAAAAGCGAACTGCAGCGCGGCGCGAATTTGAATATCCGTCTCGAGATCCTGGCGTGCCTTCTGCAGCGCCTCGGGCTCACGGTGGGCTAGTTCCCGCGGCCACCGATACCAGCTTTCCAGTTTGCGGCAGGCGCGGATCGCATCGTAGAGAACGAAGTCGTCCAGCCACCACGAATTCTCGCCGCAAAAAGCTTCGAAGCAACGGCGCGCATCGCCCGAAGCAACCCGCAGGAAATTACGTCCAGCTTCAAAAAGCAAGGGCAACTTCCGCGCAAAAACTGTCTCGTAATCCACCGGAGAGCCCCCGCCGGAATCGAGCCCCGCGGCATCCAGCTTGGCTCGATCGATCCAGCCGAAATCCGCCAGGCGCTCCAGGCTGATCAATAAGGGATTCCCAGCGAAGGCCGAGGTGGAAGAATACGGAGAATTTCCATACCCGAGCGGGCCCAGCGGCAGTACCTGCCACAGCCCCTGCCGGGCGGACGCGAGAAAATCCGCGAAACGATACGCTGCAGGGCCGAAATCGCCAATCCCGCCTCGCGAGGGCAATGACGTGATGTGCAGCAAGATTCCTGCAGCGCGCGAAAAGGACATGACTTGCTTCGTTACATTCCCTGCTCGGTTCCAGTGCGGGTCAAGGTCTTCATTTCTTCCTGGTTGATCTTGATCTTGCCCGATTTCTCCATCTGATCGCGCAGGCTGGAAATGAAAAGTCCGAAGAGTTCCTGCTGTTTGCCTTGCAGCAGCGAGTCACGGATCTGGTCACGTTTGGCCGCGAATTCGGCCTCAGACGGTTTCTGGTTGTCAATCAGCGACAGTACCGCCCCATCGGACCCGCTGATGATGGGACCGCTGATCTCGCCGGGTTTCATATTGAATGCCACCGCGGCCTGCCCGGTCATGGACCCAATCTCAGGAACTTGGCCATCGGGCGGAACGTAGTCGCTGGTCTTCATCGTGGCCCCAAGCTCTTTCGCCGCGCGCTTCAGGTCGTGTTCGGCTTTGGCGCGATCGGAGAGCTCCTGCGTCTTCTGCGAGAGCAACACGCTCGAACGTTCGTTCTTAAACTCCTCTTCGACCTTGCTGCGGATTTCTTCGAATGTCGGCGTTGCCGCGGGTTTCACCGCAAGCAACTGGAATACGACAATCCCCTGCGACGCCGAAGCCACATCGGGCGGAGATTTCTCGGTCCCCATGAATACTGCATCCATAAACTGCGGTGCCGGACCAAGTCCAGGCAGCATGTCTTTGCGGCTGAAAAACTCCGACGTGAGCACGGGTACGCCCTGGGCAGCGGCAGCAGCGTCCAAGCCTTGTGCCCGAGCCTTGTTCAACAGGGACTCCGCTTCTTTCTGCGCAAGCTGCTGGCCTTTTTGCCTCTTCAGGACCGGCTCGATCTCGCCTTTGACCTCGTCCAGCGATTTCAAGTGCGCATCCTGCTTGTCGTCCACGCGGATGATGTGGAATCCATAGCTGCTCTTCACCAAGTCACTGGTCTGGCCCTTTGGGAGAGAGAACGCGACCTTCTCGAACTCGGGCACGGTACGCCCCCGGCCGATCCAGCCCAGCGATCCGCCGTTCTTCGCGCTACCTGTATCCTCGGAGTACTTCTTGGCCAGTTCCTCGAAATTGGCGCCGCTCTTCACTTGCTTGAGCAGATCCTCGGCTCGACGTTGCGCCTCCGCAACGCCCTTTTCGTCGACCTTTCCGTCCGGACCGGGAAGCGGCGTCTTGATCAGGATATGGCTGACCTTCACCTGCTCGGGAACGCGGTACTCGTCCCGATGCTGGTCGTAGTAGGCTCGCAGGTCATCCTGACTGACCTTCACATCTGCCTCAGCCTTCTCGTAATCGACAATCGCGTACTTTACTTTGCGCTGCTCCGGGATGGAATTCGCATAGGTAGCTTTGTGGCTGTCGTAGTATGCCTTCAGCTCAGGATCGGCGGGATGCAATCCCTTCTTGATGTCGTCCTGCTTCAGGACGGCATAGTCGAATTTCACCTTGGAATTCTGCTTGATGAACTCATCATGGATCTCCGAGTCGCCGACATTGGCGGACCCGGCAATCAGCGCCTGCAGCTTCGAGATCAGGATGTCATCGCCCACCGAAGTCTCGAATTTTTCCGGCGTCAGATTGTGCTGCTGCAGAAGCATCTCGTACTGTTGCTGCCCGATGAAGTTTCCGCCCGGAAAGAAGGTTGCGGCATAGCGCCCGTGCTGCAGCTCGTCCTTGACCTGGTCAGGGGTGACGCGCAGTCCCATACGATGCGCCTCGGCCAGCAAAGCCTGACGGGTAATGAGCTGGTCGGTCGCTCGCTGGGTGAAAAAAGGCAGCAACATCGCCATGTTCGGGCTGCCCTGGGGCATCTGGGCCTCGAGCATGTTACGCGCCGTCTGGCGGACTTCTACACTGGTGACGTCCTGGCCGTCGACTCGAGCCACTATCCCTTGGTTGAGCTGGCCCCCACCAAATACATCGCTGGAAAGGCCCCCGGGGATCAGCGTGATCACCATGGAAGCGCAAATAAGAAGCAGCAAGCCACCCAAGACATACTTCGTGGTCTGCCCGGACTTTTGCAGAAAGCGAATCATGTGGTTATTAGCTCCAGTGAGGGAGGCGGAATACTCCATTATAAGACAGATAATCAGCTTACGGGCGGCGCGGAACTGATTTCATTACGCAGCCCGGCAGGTTTTTCAAGGCTTAGGAAACTCGCACAAAAATCCGCTATTGAAACGTATTAATGGAAAGTGTTATCCATGTGGCGGACCTTCTGGAACTAAAATAGAGGCGCTGTACCCCCGTCAGGAGCAAGAGCCATCGTTGAAGCGATCCTCAGACGACGCCGCAACATCACGCAACCGATTCTCTGCGTTCTCTGCATTTTCAGTTTCAGAAATCAGCTATTATCCGGAGCCCCATGAAACCACGTACTCGCGCATTGGCTACATTCTTCGTCGTTGGCCAACTCATGCTTTGCACTCTCAACGGGCAGGAAACCAAGAAGCAGGTTCCCGTTTCGAGCCCGTCCTCCTCCCAGAACCGGCTGATGCTTCACGAGGGATGGAGCCTGCAAACCTCAGCCAAGGTAGAGGCCAAGGGTGAAGTCATCTCTACGGCAAAGTTCTCCCCGCAAGGATGGCATCGCGCCACTGTGCCGACCACTGTTGTGGCGGCCCTGGTCGCGGACAAGACCCTGCCGGATCCGTTTTTCGGGATGAACCTGCGCAGCTTTCCAGGGGTGACTTACCCCATCGGGGCAAACTTCTCGAACATTCCCATGGCCCCAGACAGCCCGTACGCGGTCTCATGGTGGTACCGCAAAGTATTCGAAGTCCCGGCAACGTACAAGGGCAAAACGATCTGGCTGAAGTTTGATGGCATCAACTACAAGGCGAATATCTGGTTAAACGGCAAACAGATCGCCAACTCCGACGATGTTGCCGGAGCCTGGCGCACGTACGAGTTCAACATCTCCGAAGCGGCGCATCCCGGCGCGGAAAACGTCCTGGCCGTCCAGATCTTTTCGCCGACGGAAAATAATCTGGCCATCACCTTCGTCGACTGGAATCCCGCTCCGCCCGACAAGGATATGGGGCTTTGGCGGGATGTCTACCTCACGACAAGCGGACCGGTTGCCCTGCGTTTTCCAGCAGCCGTGTCCAAACTCAACCCGACGGCCTACGACAAGGCGGAACTGACGGTCACGGCCCAGGTCAAAAACGGAACGAATCACCCGGTGAAAGGCAAGCTGAAAGGACAAATCGAGAGTGTCAGCTTTGAGCAAGACGTGGAACTTGCCCCTAACGAAGTCAAAGATGTGACCTTCACGCCAGACAAATTCGAGCAGCTTGTCTTCTCCAACCCGCGCCTGTGGTGGCCGGCGCAGATGGGGAAGCCGAATCTGTATCCCCTAACGATGGAATTTGAAGTCGGCGGCGTGGTCAGTGACAAGGCGTCCGCGAAATTCGGCATTCGCGAGGTCACCTCTGACCTTAACTCCATCGGTGCCCGCGCTTTTCACATCAATGGCAAGAACATCCTGATCCGCGGTGCTGGCTGGACTCCGGACATGATGCTGCGCGAAAACTCGCAACGCCTGCATGATGAATTCCGCTATGTCGAGGACATGGGCCTGAACACCGTCCGGCTGGAAGGCAAACTCGAAACCCAGGAATTCTTCGATATCGCCGACCGCGACGGCGTCCTCGTCATGGCCGGATGGTGCTGTTGCGATTTCTGGGAGCGCTGGCCGCGGTGGAAGCCGCAGGATTTCGATATCGCCAAAGAATCCCTGCGCGATCAGATGTATCGCATGCGCAGCCATCCCGCGCTGGTCATGTGGCTGAACGGCAGCGACAATCCTCCTCCGCCGGATGTGGAGCAAATGTACCTCGACATCGAGAAAACACTGCTATGGCCGAATCCCGTTGTCTCCTCTGCGACCGGGAAGGAAACGAGCCTTACCGGGAACAGTGGGATGAAAATGAGCGGACCCTACGAATACGTCGCCCCGAGTTATTGGCAAGTGGACACGCCGGAAGGCCAACCCGGACGCAAGTTGTGCAACCCGGGAGGCTGTGGCGGTGGCTACGGCTTCAATACCGAGACCAGCATGGGACCGGCGGTGCCACCCATTGAAAGCATTCAAGCGATGGTCGGCAAGGATCATCTCTGGCCGATCGATGAGGTCTGGAACTATCACGACGGCGGCGGAGAATTCAAGACGATCAACGTGTTTAGCGACGCGCTCGCCAACCGCTACGGCAAATCGGACAGCGCGGAAGACTTCGCCGCAAAGTCACAGATGCAAACCTACGAGGGCGTCCGCGCCATGTATGAGGCGTACAGCCGCAACAAGTACGCGGCAACCGGAGTCATCCAGTGGATGCTCAACAACGCCTGGCCCTCCATGATTTGGCACTTGTACGACTACTACCTGCGTCCTGGTGGCGGATACTTCGGCGCTAAACGCGCCATGGAAGCCCTGCATCCGATTTATGGTTATGACGATCACTCCATCTGGCTGGTCAGCAGCCAGTACGAGGCCGCTCGCGGACTCAAGTTGACCACGAAGGTTTACAACCTCGACATGACCGAGAAGTTCTCGCAGGAGAACAGTCTGGATGCCCCTCCCGACAGCACGGCAAAACTTTTCACGCTGCCGGATGTCGCCGGACTCAGCCCGACGTACTTCCTCGTGCTGCGCCTGCAGGACTCGAACGGGAAGCTGGTCGGCTCGAACTTCTACTGGCTCTCCACCAAGCCCGAAACGCTGGATTGGGCAAAAAGCAACTGGTGGATGACGCCAACCGAGTCGTACGCCGATTTCACCACGCTTTCCCAACTTCCCAAAGTCAAACTCGCCGAAACAACCCGCACCGAGATCACCGGCGACCAGGCAACGACGCATGTCACGCTTGTCAACTCGAGCAAGAGCCTGGCCTTCTTTGTCCGGCTCAAGCTAACTCGCGAAGAGAACGAGAATGAAATTCTCCCGGTAGTCTGGGAGGACAATTACATCTCGCTTCTGCCTGGAGAAAAGCGTGAAGTGACGGCGACATACCGCGCGGATCAGATCGGCAAGAACCGTTTCGGTCGTCCGGATGCAATCGTGAGAGTGAGCGGCTGGAACGTGGAGTAATCGAAGCAACAATCGGGTAATTTCGTAATCTACAAGGCCCACTCTGCGGGGCGATTCCAATTACCAAATTACCCGATTACTCAATTACAAATTCTTCAATTCTCTTCCGGCGGCAGCTCGAAGTTGATCAGGTTGCCGCGGAACCCCTTCGTGCGAATCGCTCCGAAGATGATCCCGGCCGCCATCCAGATGGACCCAACGATCATCGCGGGACGGCTGAGATTCAGCCACAGGCCAAGGCAGATCAGAAATCCAAAAACTGGCGGGATGAGGTATCCCGCTTTCTTCTCTTCCGAGCGGACAAAGTATCGCAAGAACGCCGCGATATTCACTCCCATAAAAGCAATCAGAGCCCCGAAATTCAGCATCTCCGCGCCTAAGCCGTACGCTGCGCCGCCATTCAGTATCTGTGACAGGCTGTTCCAATTCAGCAGCGAACCAGCTGTACCGGATTGGTAGCCGGCGACAATCTCTAACACGAACGCTCCCAATAGGGCCACGACTCCGACGAAGATCACGCTGTTTCGCGGAACATGCGTCTTCGCGTCCACCGCTCCGAAAAACGATTTCGGCAACGCGTTGCTCCGGCCCATGCCAAAAAGCAGACGCGCCGCACCAATCTGCGAACCAAATCCAGAACCGAAATTCGCCAGCAACAAGGTGAATCCCACCACCGGGAAGAGCGGCGCCCAGGCCCGCCCTGCTACATAGGAGTAGGCGGTATTGATGTCCGGAAACGGCTGACTGGCGGGCCAGATCAACTGAGCCACATAAACTTCCACGGCCGACAGAACTCCAATCACAAGGCAGGTAAGCACAGTCGCCAGCAGGATATTCCGCCGTGGATTTTCCGCTTCTTCCGAGAGTGTCGAAATGCCGTCGAAGCCAATGTAGGTCAGGACTGCAATCGAGGTGCAGCCGAAAAGGTTTCCCCACGTGAAGGTATGCGGGTCATAGAAGGGCGTGAGGTACGAAACCGTCCCTTGCGGCGCCCCGAAGATATACCGTGCTGCGGCCACGAAGATGGCGACGACCACCATTCCCATGAGCAAAGCCATGGCCGTATTAATCCGCGCCGACGTCTTGATCCCGCGAATGTTCAGCAACGTGAAGACCAGCGCGAAAAAAATCTTCCATCCCCAGGCCGGAACCCCTGGCGCAAACTGGTGTGCCTGCCCCGCGCACCACACCGTGCAGATGAGCGGATTAAGCATGTAGTCCATCACCATGCTCCAGCCCGTGATAAATCCGACGGCTGGGTTGACCTCCTGCGCCACATAAGTGAAAGCAGATCCAGCACTGGGATAAGCGCGCGCCATGCGCCCGTAGCTGATCCCGGTAAACAGCATAGCTACCATCGCGATCAGGATCGCAGTCACCACGTGTCCGTGTCCGCGGTCGCTGAGCACTCCGAACACCGACATCGGGGCGACGGGTTGAATAACGATCACGCCGTAAAGAATGAGGTCCGTAAGAGTCAGCGTGCGGCGCAGACGCGGCGCAGATGTACTGGTTGCGGGGGCAGAGGTTTCCATGAGAACGGCTATTGGATTACGCCGCAGGTGGGGAAGTCAATATTAAAACGATTCCATGACTCAGATTGTCATGTTGAGCGCAGCGGCCGGGATCAGCGAAGCTGTCCCGGCTGCGGAGTCGAAGCATCCCTACCCTTCTTCAAGCTGCGGACCGCGCGTCTATTTTCGATCGCCGTAGTCAAACCAGTATCCCCGTTGTTCGTTCCCCGACATGTGTCGCGTGTTGTATTCGAGAAGATACTTCACGTGCTCGTCGTCGAGCGGGAACGCCTTCGGCGGCCCGTACGGATAATCGCCCATGCTCATAAACGGGAGCGGGGCGACGTAATCGCCCTGGGCGGCGTAAAAGTCCATGTCTTTTTCGTAGCCGTTGGCGGCGAAGAAGTAGTCACGCACCCAGCCCTTCGGCAACGCTGGCAAATGGGACGGATCGAAGTCGAGCCTCACTTCGTCTCCCGAGCCGAACACCGCCAGCTTATCGTCGGTCGCGGTTAGCAACGGCAGTACGTCACCGTAGCGCGTGTAACTTCCCATCGGCCGCGTATAAGGCCCTGTGGCGCTCGCCTTCTCGTAGACGTAATGCACATTTCCGGCGGGCGTGCCTTCGATCTTCAATGGATACCCATGATGCTCGAGATCGGCATTGATGAGAGGAACTGCCGTGACCTTGTAAGTCACTCCACCTGGGAGATCCTTCGCTCCGCCGGAAAAGCGGCCCTGCTCAGGATGACGCACTTCGGTTTTTGTTTGACTACCGCGAACGCCGGCGTCATCCCGAAGCCCGGCGCTTTCACCGGCCGGGCGAGGGATCTCCGTTGCACCCTGCTCTGTCCGGCTGACGAGGATGTTGTCCCAGTAAACCTGCAGATTGGTGGTGATGCGAATCTTCCGTGTCCCGCGCGCCAGCTTGCCCGTGAGATCGGCTGTCATCGTCCGCGGACCGCCCGCCGGGAATCCCATGTCATCCATAACGCGCTTCCACTTTCCGTGATCGTCGAGCGCTTCGACGTATGGGGAAATAGGAGTCAACCCCGCCTGCGATGCGGCGTACATGCTGTTCGCCGTGAAGTACTCGATCTCGCCATGCATAAGCAGCCAGAGCGGACCTCCGCTGTAGGCTTCACCCAGATCGATGGTGAGTGTATGCGGTCTGGCGAATCCCGCAAAATGCGTAAGCTCGAAATCTCCGATATAGCGATGCGCCAGCAGATCGGGCAGAACGTTGTGGCCATGGTTGTCCCAAACGCCTGCGGGCGGCCGGGCATCGCGGCTCACGACAACTTTGAAAGGCGGATACGGCGGATTGGAGGCAAAGTATTCGTTGGGATAGACATCGATGTTCGCCGGATGATCCACCGCCAGCAAGCGCACTTGATCGAGATAAACAGCCTCCTCGAGCGGCTCCATGAACCGGAATGACAGAACCGTCTTCGGTGGTTGGTCGTTGGTCGCCGGCTGAGACGTTATCGCTGGGTCCTCGTTAGCCATACGCACAACGTTGTCATCCTGAGCCGCGATTTTCAGCGGCAAAGGACCTATGCAACTGGCCGGGGAGTGCATAGGTCCTTCGCTTGGCTCAGGATGACAAAGCGCTTGAGATGCAGAAGCTTCCTTCTCCCGCACAAGCCCGGTGGGAATCTTGATGTACTCCACAGGACGCGGAATATCCCGCTGGTTGGGGCCAATCCAGTGCCCGACAACGCCCGCCCCCAGCATGTCGGCGACAAACTCGTAGCGCTCTCCGTTCCACGCGAACAACGTAGGGCATGAACTACCGCGGCGGTCGAGTTCTAAATAATCCACCTGCTTGTCGCCCGCGACATTGATCTCATCCTGCAACACGCCGCTAGGCCAGAGCATGCGCACAACATCGGCTTCCTTGGACTCGCCCAGGCCGACCGTGAGATAAGGCGAGTTCTGCCCGAGGTATCCGTTGGAACCGTAGATTTCGAATTTCTGCCGGTTGCCGCCCGAGAAAATTTCAACCTTCGTTCCGATGGCGGATTTGTTGTCGTTCAGTCCCTTGAGCGCAAGCCTCATCCAGTGATTCTGGTTACCGCCCACATTGCGCAGCAGCACCGCAGGCCCGTGATTCTGCGTGATGAGCAGGTCGGTGGCGCCGTCGTTGTCATAGTCGCCCGTGATGATGGCGCGCGGACTCTCAAGATGAATCTTGTCGAGGCCGACATCGGTGGTGATGTCTTTGAAGCCGTCGGGCCCGAGATTGCGGAACAGCCGGACTTCGCCTTTGCCATCTTTCGTTTCACCGACAGCAACGAGATCGACCCAGCCGTCGTTGTCGTAGTCGAAGGCGGCGACGCCGAAGGCGCGCACCCAGTTGGTCTCTGGGAGTTTCACTTGCTCGAAGGACTTGGCTCGGTTGTTGCGCCAGAGGGTAAGCGCGGGAGAGTTGTCGTGAGTAAACGCCAGGTCCATCCAGCCGTCATGATCGAAATCCAGCGCGACAAGGCCGACCGTCGGCTGTGGGGATTTAATCAGAAAATGCGCGACAAATTTACCTTCTCGCGGATTCGGATAAAAGACAGGTTCGGTTAAAGAGCCTTCTTGTTCGGCACCACCCGCTATGACAAAGTCCACCGCACGGTCGTTGTTGTAATCTGTGCCAATTGCGCCCAAGCCTACAACGGCAGTCTCAACACCAGTTGGGACCTCGGTGAAGGTTCCATCACCGTTATTCCGCCAAACAATACCATTGCCCTTGCAGCTACCGACGCACTCATACATCCCACTGGCGCCGTAAAGGTCGATATCGCCATCGTGATCGTAGTCGATGAATGTAAGGCCTCCGATGAACTTGCTCTTAATCCCCGCGGCCCGACTCTTGTCCTTAAAGGTTCCGTTCTTTTCATTGTGCAGCAGCAGCACACCCTCAAAATAGCTAACCGCGAGATCTGCGAAGCCATCATTGTCGTAGTCTCCGGCCGTGCAACTAAAAGCATGGACGGTCGAGTCCAATCCGGCTTGTTTCGTTACATCCTCAAACATTCCATTTCCCAAGTTGTGATAGAGAACCATGCCTCCCTGTGGGCCGTTGTCAGCTAGAAAAAGATCGATCTTGCCGTCTGCGTCGTAGTCTATAAAACAAGCACCCGTCCCCAGTCCCTCTTTTTCGGCAGTTCTAGTCGTCCCCGAATTCAAAACAATCCCCGCCTCCTTCGTCACATCCACAAACTGAACCTTGATCTGCGCTGGAGGCTTCAACTGTCCCTGCGGGGAATCAATGGCGCGCGAGTACTGCCCCTGCTCGCCGTAGGCAAGGCTCATCGGCGCGCCATACTTGTTCTGCGTGATGTACTGGAACCGCTTCAGGTGCTCGCGGGCGTGATCGGTGTCGGCGGATTGCTGGTACGCGCGGGACAATCCAAACTCCGCCGAGGCGTGCAGTGGAT
>Ga0335071_10002702_pt1 | contig 18848 bp, 22 predicted proteins | sample Lox_Sample_15_FD_206724 | JGI IMG/M metagenome (GOLD analysis project Ga0335071, IMG submission 206724) | Soil microbial communities from Loxahatchee National Wildlife Refuge, Florida, United States - Lox_Sample_1.5 | ecosystem: Environmental > Terrestrial > Soil > Wetlands | place: USA...
AGGCGTGGACTCGGCTTGACAGGACATGGATGGACAATTATCTTCTATCAAGAATGACAGCAGGACTGGCATGACCAAGCGTGAATCTCTACTGAAAGAGATCGACCGGGTACCCGACTCGGTCCTGGACGAGGTGGCGGACTTCATTCGCTTCCTGCAGGTAAGGGTCGCGCGGGACAGCATGGCAACCGCGGTCGCGAGCGAGTCTTCTCTGAAGAAGGACTGGCTGCGACCGGAAGAGGACGAGGCGTGGCAAGACCTGTAAGGGGCGACGTCGTGGTCGTCCCGTTTCCATTCTCGGATTTGACGCAGGCCAAGCGCCGGCCCGCTCTGGTCCTGGCCGGACTCGAAGGGGACGACCTGATTCTGTGTCAGATAACGAGCCGGACGGTATCCGACGACTACGCCGTGAGCTTGTCGGACGTGGACTTCCAGGAGGGCGGACTCAGACTCGAGAGCAACATCCGGCCCAATCGCATATTCACCGCTGACAACGCAATTGTGCTGTACCGCGTCGGCTCCGTTGTCCCGACCAAGCTCACCGAGGTGGTAGACCGCGTCGTTTCGATTCTCCGGAAGAATAGGGAAGAACTAGGGACAGGCACCCCATTCCGGGAAGCTTCGGGACACCAACCCATTGCAGATTCTAGATTGTCGATTTTAGATTGCCCGGCGGCTTCGTCACGGCCGCTAGCCTTAAACCAAGGGATTTCCGATTTTAGATTAGCCGAGTCCGACCAATTTCAGATTGTTGATTGCCGATTGCAGATTGACGCAGCAGCGCGGAAATAGATACTGGCCGCTCACTGCTGTTGTCCGGCCCCAATCCCCAGCCCCTAACCCCTCGCCCCCAATCCCTTTCCCCCAGTCCCTCTTCCTGATTGACACACCGGTCCGCTGTTTCTAGAATCACGCTGTGACCATGCTATCCGAGCCGTCCCTGACCCGGTCGGGTGCACGACGAGTGATACACCCGCGAGTATCCCAACCACAGCAAGTCTCAAATGGAGGTTTCATGTTTGTCCGATACTCTAAGCTAACGAGAACTGCAGTTCTTGCCTTAGTCGTGGCTCTTCTGCTTCCGGCGTGCCGTCTGGGGTTAAAGACCGGTGCACCGACGACGCCGTCGGCGCCCATCGGCCCTTCTTCCGGGCTGCCTGACTTCACGTACACTTTCACCGCCTCGACCACGGGGCCAAGCGGCGACTCCATCCAATACCAGTTCGACTGGGGCGACGGACAGAAGTCCCTGTGGAGTTGGTCGGTGCCGAGCGGAAGGTCGGTGACGGCATCCCACGCCTGGTCGGCCACGGGCACATACCCGGTTACGGTGAGGGCACTTAACTCGCAGCAGCAGGTAATGTCTGATTGGTCGCCGGCCCACAGCCTGATAATCAGCACAACTCGCAGCGACTGAACGAGAAGTTGCTGGAATAGCTGTGAACCGCGCACCGCGAGCCGCCGGTCGTTGGCCGTCGGACAGTCCCTGGTCCCAACCTGAATCCGACATTGGAGCCACGAAGACCGGAAGAGAGAGTCCGAAACACGAAGTCCGCCGAGGCCAATGACGATTGAAGTCCGCATGCCCGAATTCGTCATTTGCCTACATTCGGGCCTGGCCGCGACGGTCCCTCCTGCTGATTGACAACCCAGCCAGCAAGACCTAGAATCCAATCGTGAACGCAGACCAGCCCGCGATGGATAGCGCTCCGGTGAGCAAGTGGAAGCCGGTGAAGGACTACACCATCAGGACCGCCGGCTTTGCCGAGCACCTGCCGCCCGAGGCCGACTACGCGGTTCAGGTCGCCCACGAGGTGGAAGGAACCCTCCGCGACAGCCACACGTGGGTTCGGCATGAGCCCGAGCACTACGTGATTCCGAGCCGGGCCTCTGCCCACCGTTAGCCCGCGCGGCCGGCTGTCTGCTCCCCGACCCGTTGCCACTGGTTTGAAGCCTGTCTGAGTTCCACCATCAACATCTGCGTTGGGCAGTTTTGACATGTGAGAAGACGAGGCTAGGATGTCCGCATGCTGAGAACATTGCTTATCGCGCTTGCCGGGCTGCTGGTAATCGCCCCGATATGCGGAACCGGCCTGACCGTGACTTTCGGCTACACGAATACCGACTCCGAGGCCGTGACTTTCGACACGCGGATGGGCACGACCGGTAGCTGGCTCGATTCGGGCATTGTCGTGCCGCCCGATTCCAGCGTCACCACGTCCCCGCACGCGGTCCAGAAGGACTACTGGTTCACGTGCGTGGTCAAGGATGAGGAGAGCACGACCCTCGACAGCGTGGTGGTCGCCGGCTACCAGTGGACCGCGGGCAGTTCGGTCACGTGGGCATGGGACGGCACGGCGTTGACCCCGCACGTGTTCATTCCCTGACGCGGCAGTCGACGCCTGACGGCAGCCATCCAATCTCGGGTCGCCGGGTGCCGGCCGCCGGTCCCCGCCCCCGACCCCTGTGGATCTCGGATTCCATTCGACGGGCGCGGATTTGCCTCGGTTCCGATTGCCGGCCCGACCCTGAATTGACATGCGCGTGGTTGCCGCTACCATCTCGCACCCGAAAGGAGCAAACCGATGACCAAATGGGAATATAAGTTCGTTTGGATCGACATCAACCTCAGCCCGATTCTAACGCTGGCTCGCTGGGGCGTACACGTGCCCGGCGAGAAGAAGGCCAGGGACACGATGGCGGGCGTCGAGAAGTACGTCACCGAGCTCGGCGCCGAGGGCTGGGAGCTGGTCAACACTATTAACGGAACCAACCACGAGGGCAACATCACCCGTGCCGTTCTGTTCATGAAGCGGCCGGTCGCCTAGGCCGCTTTCCGCTCGTCGGGACGGGCCAGTGCTCGCGGCCGGGTCTTTAGCGTGCAGTTCAACTGGCTTGACTATGTACTGATTGGCGGCATAGCCACCGTCGCCGCCGTCCAATTCCTCCGCAGCACCAGGGATTTATCGCGCGTTCTCTATGAAGCCGTCTTCATGGTCGCCGCGGTCGTCGCGACATCCATCCTGCTGCGGCCGCTGATGAACATGACCCGGTTACCCGCCCCGCTGTTGTTCGGGGGCGTCGGCGGCATCCTGCTCGTGCTCGGCATTTTCATCGCGGCACTCATCAATCAGGTGGCGCCGTTCGACCTGGGCATGTTCAATTACCTGTTCGGACTCCTGCTGGCGGTTGTCTGTGGCTACACGCTGGGACACCTGGCGCTGCGTACGGCCGACATGGCCATTTCTCCGCGGAATCCGGAGTTCGCCGCCGCAGTCCACCACTCGCTTACCGCACGCGACCTGCTCTACTTCAGGACCTTCATCGAGACACGTGCGGTCCTCCGCTTCGCACGCTGGAAGAACCTCTAGGCGACGCTCAGCCTGAATTGACCCGAGCGACCTCGGTTGCTATCCTCACTGATGGTATTCCTGAGCCGACAATCGCCTGAAACCTGCGGCATATCGCGGTCCATCCTCGACTTCATCGGTAACACCCCGATGATGGATCTGGCGATCGAACATGAAGGACGAACCTGGCACTTCTATGCCAAGCTCGAGTTCATGAACCCGACCGGCAGCGTCAAAGACCGTATCGCCCGCTACATCATCGAGAAGGCTGAAGAACGTGGAGAACTCAGGCCCGATTCGACCATAGTCGAAGCCACCAGCGGCAACACCGGCATCGGTCTGGCCATGGTCTGTGCAGTGAAAGGCTACAAGCTCATCATCGTCATGCCCGAACACATGAGCATGGAGCGCCGCAAGATCATGACCAGCATGGGCGCGGAGTTGTGCCTGACGCCGACCGCAGAGAGCTTCGCGGGCGCGAGGGCGCGCGCCGAAGCGATGGCCGCCAAGGACCCGCGCGTCTTTCTGCCCCGTCAGTTTCAGAACGAGGACAACACGGACTGCCATTATCAGACCACAGCGATCGAAATCCTGCGCCAACTTGCCGGCATCCGCATCGACGCCTTCGTGGCCGGCATCGGCACCGGCGGAACCCTGATGGGCGTCGGCCGGCGCCTGCGCAGCGTCAACCCCGCGGCGAAGATCGTCGCGGTCGAGCCGACCGAGGCGGCGATCCTCTCCGGCGGCCGGGACATGGGCGTCCACCAGATTGCCGGCATCGGCGACGGCTTCATACCCGAAATCGTAGACGTGAAACAGCTGGATTGGGTCGAGGCCATTCACGGTTCGGACGCGGTCGCGATGGCGCGTCACATCAGTACGAAATACGGCATGATGGTCGGGGTCTCCTCCGGCGCCAACGTGCTGGCGACAATCGGCGTGTTGAAGAGACTCGGACCTGAGGCCAACGTCGTCACCGTTCTGCCCGACCGGTCCGAACGTTACTTCTCGACCGACCTCTATTCCGACAAGCGAGAAGAGATTGTCCGCACGTGCCAGAAGAACTGCGAGAACGCATTCTGCGAATTCCGGACAGCCAACTAGCCCGTGCCGTTCGGTTGACATCCGTGCCAGGCCATCTACCCGGTTGGCCCAAACCAGTGTCTGAGAACGAAAGGAACCGCGATGCCCGCATCTGAAATTGAGAAACTGCGCTCCGAGACTGTCGGGATTGAAGTCGAATCGCCGCTTTTGGGCGGCGGCACCCGTCAGTTCGTGAACCTCGACAATGCCTCCAGCACGCCCACCTTCCGGCCGGTGATGAACAAGGTGGATGAGTTCATGCGCTTCTACTCGAACGTCGCCCGCGGCACCGGGTTCAAGAGCCAGGTCGCCTCCTGGACCTTCGAGGAGTCGCGCCGTGCCGTGGCCCGGTTCGTCAAGGCCGACCCAACCCGCGACGCGGTTATCTTTACCCGTAACACTACCGAGTCCATGAACCGGCTGGCGGTGCTGTTCCCATTCAAGTCGGACAGCGTCGTGCTGACAACCACGATGGAACACCACTCCAACGACCTGCCCTGGCGGCAGCGGGCCCAGGTGGTCCACGCCCGGGTACTCGCCGACGGCTCGTTGGACATCGAGGACTTCACGGCCAAGCTCAACCAGTACCGCGGACGGGTCGCGCTGGTCGCGGTCACCGGCGCCTCCAATGTCACGGGCTGGGTCAACCCGGTGCACGAACTGGCGCGCCTCGCCCACGAGGCCGGGGCCCACATTGTAATTGACGCGGCACAGGTTGCACCGCACCGGCCGATAGACATGCGCAAGCCCGACGACCCCGAGCACCTTGACTTCGTTGCGTTCAGCGGACACAAGACCTATGCCCCCTACGGCATCGGCGTCCTGATCGGCAGCAAAGACCTGCTCCATCCGCCGGTGCCGTCACTCGTCGGCGGCGGAGTCGTGGACCTCGTCACGCTCGACTCGATTGTCTGGCGTGGATTGCCAAGCCGCGAGGAGGCGGGCACGCCCGGCGTGGTTGGGGCCGTGGCCCTGGCCGCGGCCATCGCCGTCATCGAGTCGGTCGGATGGGACGCAATCCGTCGTCACGAAGATGCACTCACGAGCCACACTCTCGAACGTCTGTCACAAATCCCCGGGGTCACCGTGTACGGCAGCGCTTCAACCACGGACCTGTCTCGGCGTCTGGGCGTTATCGCATTCAACCTTGAAGGTCGGTCAGATGCGCTGGTGGCCGCCATCATGGCTCACGAAGCCGGCGTCGGCGCGCGCTGCGGGCTCTTCTGCGCGCACCCCTACGTCATTACACTCCTTGACCTCAGGCAGCGCGAAGTCGAGCGTATCCGCGACCAGATCGTCCTCGGCAACATGGCCGGCGTACCGGGAATAGTCCGCGCGTCATTCGGCATGTACAACGACCGCTCCGACGCAGACGCGCTCTGCGATTCGCTCACGGCAATCTCGCAGGGAAAACACGCCGCCTACCAGGCCGACCCGAGGACGGGCGAGTATCGTCCAACGGGACACGAACGACTGAGGCCCGAGGATTACTTCAGTCTGAACCCGCGTTGAGCCGTCAGCCAGAGCATCGGTAGGAAGACCGGCCGGCAAACCGTGAACCCCATCGAGAGCCTTCGCGCCGAGGTCGTGGGAATCGACGTCCAGGTCCCGCTTCTTTCCGGCGGCACCCGCACCTACGTGAACCTCGACAACGCGTCAAGCACCCCGACGTTCCGGCCGATAGTCGAGAAGGTGGACGAGTTCTTGCGTTACTACTCCAACGTTGCCCGTGGCACCGGGTTCAAGAGCCAGATCGCCTCGTGGGCATACGAGGAGTCGCGCAACATCATCAGCCGGTTTGTGGGGGCCGACCCCAGGAACGACACCGTCATAATAACCCGCAACACCACTGAATCGCTGAACCGGCTGGCTGCGTTGTTCCCGTTCAAGCCGGGCGACGTCATTCTAACGACCCGGATGGAGCACTCCTCCAACAATCTGCCCTGGCGCCGGCGCGCACCGATAGTGCAGGCCGGGCTCAATCCGGACGGCTCGCTCGACCTGGACGACTTCGCGGCGAAGCTGAAGGAGTTACGCGGCCGGGTCGCGCTGGTGACCGTCACCGGCGCGTCAAACGTCACCGGCTGGGTGAACCCGATCCACCACCTCGCGCGGCTCGCCCACGAGGCCGGAGCACGGATTGCTGTCGACGCGGCCCAGATCGCCCCGCACCGGCCGATAGACATGCGAAAGCGGGGCGACCCGGAGCGTCTGGACTTTGTCGCCTTCAGCGGGCACAAGACCTACGCACCGTACGGCGCGGGTATCCTCGCCGGGGACAAGTCCATGCTCTGCCCGTCCGAGCCCGCCCTGGTCGGTGGCGGGGTTGCCGACCTGGTCACGCCGCACTCGGTCGTCTGGCGCGACCTGCCCAGCCGCGAGGAAGCGGGCACGCCGGCAGTGGTGGGTGCCGTGGCCATAGCCGCGGCCATCAACCTTCTCGGGACGGTCGGATGGGAAGCAATCATGCAGCACGAGGCCGACCTCACCCGGTACGCGCTCACGCGCCTCAGCCGAATACCGGGCATCAGGGTTCACGGCAAGACCCGGACCGACGACCTTCAGGACCGCCTCGGGACCATCTGCTTCAGCATGGACGGAAAGCCGGCCCAGCTTGTCGCGGCTGTGCTCGCCTACGAGGCCGGCGTCGGCGCACGTTGCGGGCAGTTCTGTGCCCATCCCTACATCTTCGCCCTGCTCGGCATCAGTGACGTCGAAGCCGAGAGGCTGTACGAAGGCGCATCCTGTGGCAGCCTGGCCGACATGCCGGGCGTCGTGCGCGCTTCGTTCGGACTCTACAACGACGAATCCGACGTGGACGCGTTCTGCGATTCCCTCGAAGCAGTCGCCCGTGGCGACCACGCCGAATACGATGCCGACCCCAGGACCGGAGAACGCCGGCCCAAAGGCCGGCCCAGACTGAACCCGGCTGACTACTTCAACCTGAGTCCACGCCTGCCTGAATAAACGGCTTTTCTCCATTGACCCGAGCGGGGCTTTGCGGCCCCGCTTCAGCTTATCCCAGGGGTGCGCAAAGCTGTCGCAGCATAGTCAGCTTCGCGAGGGCTACGGGGTCGGGCCGAGCGAGCCGTCCGGCTAGGGAAAGAAGAACGCGACTTCCCGCCGGACGTCCTCATCGGGATTGGATGCGTGGACTGCGTTGGTACGGACCGACGTGCCGAAGTCGGCCCGGATAGTGCCCGGCGCAGCCTTGCTCGGGTCGGTCAGGCCGACAAAGGCGCGCACTCGGCGACAGACATCCGGCCCGTCCAGCCGGACTGCGACCAGCGGCCCGGAAGTCATGAACTCCACGAGCCCGGCAAAGAACTCCTTGCCGCGGTGAATCGCATAGAACTCCTCGGCCTCTTCCCGGCTCAATCGCCGCATCACGAGGCCGGTGACGGCGAAGCCGGCCGTCTCCAGCCGGCCGAGTATCTCGCCGATGTGGTGCTTTCCGACCGCGTCGGGTTTGACGAGCAGCAGTGTCTGGTTGAAGTCCATGGTCTACGTGACCGCTATTCTATCCATCATGTGACAGCGCGTCAATGCGACTTTGCATCCGGATTGACCGCGATTTCACTCGCGACCAGCTTCGCCAGGTCCGTCACACCTGCGATTATGGCCCGTGAGCTGAAGGTCGCCATTGTCACCGCGTCGACACTCTCCGGCTGAGCCGGGTCGAAAGCGAGCAGCTTCTCAAGCAGCCCGCCGCGACTCACAAGGTCGATGTACGCCGGGCTCTCCTGATTGTTCAGGATGTAGATGCGGACGGGTTTGCCGTGCGGGTCGAAGAAGACCTGGACCGGAACCGCGCCTTCGTAGCCCTTGGCCGTGACCCCGGCGCTGTCGGAAAAGGCCTCATACCCCAGGATCTGTCCGGCACTATCGCGGATTACCTGATGGGGAAACGGCCTGGGAGAACGCCTTGCCGATGCGGCCGCCGGAAAGGCCTTCCTGACGATGGTCGGGACTGTTTCGGGAACAGGCGGTGCAAGCGCGGACTTGGCCGGGATGGTAGGAGGGGTTGCCGCTACTGTGGGGCTTGCGACAGGCGGCGCCACCGGTGCTGGTTGCGACACTGGATTCTGCACCGGCACTGACTTCGGCGCCTGCCTGCTGCCGCAGCCGGTGACGGCGAAGCAGAGCAACGCCGCAGCCACAGAGGCCAGTCCTCTAGTCTCGCTGGTCATAGGCGGGATAGTTCTAGCAAAGACGGACCGCAAGTCAACGTCCTCACCGGGACGGACGACCGGCTTGACACGGAACCACGGTGACGGCAATATCATAACTGTCATGAATACCAGAACTCCCGCCACACAGTTATACAAGGCCGTGGGCCCGCACGCCGACGACATCACCACGGTTGCGAGCGAACTCGCGCGCCGTGGCTGGGCCGAGGCCAACGCAGGCAACATCTCAATCAGGCTGAGTGAGGGCCCCATTCTCGGCTCGATGCTTGTCAAACGGGCGAACACTCGCATGCGCGACCTTGCGCGCAATCCTACCGAGGGTCTTTGCCTCCTCACGTTCGGTGCCGGCGACCGCTCTTACTCGGTCGTGCCGAAGGGTACGCAGCCGTCGACTGAACTGCCAACCCACGTCGCGGTACACGACATGCTGGCAAGATTCAGGCACCACGACCGCGTCGTAGTTCACACCCACCCGACCGCTCTAATCGGCCTGACCCACCGGTGCCCGGACCACAAGAAACTCGTCCGCCTGCTTCTCTCCGCCTGTACCGAGGCGCCGATTCTGCTTCAAGACCGGCTCACGGCCGTCCCGTTCCTGCCGCCGGGTACTTCGTCACTCGGCCGCGCCACTGCCAACGCGCTTGAGCGATACTCAGCCGTAGTCTGGCCGGGGCATGGGATTGTCGCGGTCGGTCGGACCGCCGCGTCTGCGCTCGACCTTGTCGAACTGACGGAGAAAGCAGCCCAGATCGCGCTGAGCATCGGCTCTCACGCGGGCCTGTCCCCTGCTCAGCAGAAGGTTTGCCGCAAGGCAGCCCGCCTCGAATGAGGCGTGCCCGCACTCAAGGTCCGCTCCGTCACCCTGGTCGCTCTCTCAAGGGAAGACCCGCCCCGGACGGTATCGAGACGTTCTTCGAAGTAAAGACCCGGGACTCGGAACTTCCGCCCGAGGAGTTCGCCAAGCTTACCCGCCGCCCCATCCACATCGTGCTCGACAATCTGCGGAGCGCGTTCAACGTAGGCTCCATCTTCCGACTCGCCGACGCTGCCCGCGCGGCCGAGGTCATCACTTGCGGCTACACCGCATACCCGCCGCACCACAAACTTGAGCAGACGTCGCTTGGCACGACCGACTCGGTTCCATGGCGAAGATTCGACGACACCCTGGCAGCGCTGGCCGACCTCAGAGCCAGGGGAATCCAGATCGTTGGAGTAGAGACTGCCAAAGGCGCACCGCCATACCACCGCTTCGACTACAGCTTCCCCGTGGCGCTGGTGCTCGGCAACGAGGCTCTCGGCGTCTCCGAGGCCGCGCTGAGAGCCTGTGACGCGGTCATCGAGATCCCGGTATTTGGATACAAGAACTCAGTAAACGTGGCAACCGCTGCGGCTATAGTGCTTTACGAGGCTCTGCGTCGCGGCGACTGGCTGGACGGATCGGAGTCCCCAGGCCCTCTGTCCCGAGCTATTCCACCGGACGGAATCTGGGAATCTGGGACTTGAGAACTGGCCGCTTGTAGAAGCCAACTCCGACGGCGAAGCCACGCCACCGGAGCAGGACAAACCCGTTTTCGGCATCGACATCGATAATCAAGCTTCCCCCGTTGATGAGCCGCTTCGCCTGCTCGTCATCCAGTTCGATGGCATTCCGCGTCGCGTGCCGGCCGAGGACCTGCATGCCGAATGTAGTCGGCTTGACTGAGTGTGGGTAGATCCTCGCCAGTCTCATGCCTCTCCGCATCGGCCTCACTGCGTCGAACTCCATGACTTCTGGCGTGCCTGCAAAGACCGTCTCCTGCTCCTCCGTCACCTCGAACCGATCAAACACCTCTATTGGAATGCCGAACCGCTCGCAGAGCTCCCGAACTCTTCGATTCAGGATGGCCTCCGTATCAGGGCGAGGAAGAATGGTTCGGTATCGTTGTCCTGCGGCAGTATCCTCCGGCATGAACCAACTGCCTCGGGGTACTCCGCTCCCTCCCACTCCCGCAAGCCGGGCCGCGTGACAAGGCCGGGCAGTTCAGCGGGACGGATCTCGGCTTCCGGTTGCCGGTCCAGCAAGTGCGCCACCACAGACTCATTCTCCTCCGGCGCAACGGTGCAGGTCGAATAGACCATTACACCGCCCGGCTTGAGCGCAAGGTAGCCGGCGACGATCAGCCGCTTCTGAATCGAAGTGAGGCGCTCGATGGCGGCAACCGACCATCGGTCCAAAGCCTGAGGCGACTTCCTGATGGTTCCCTCGGAAGAACACGGAGCATCAACCAGAACCCGATCACAAGTACCAGTGACCATCCTGGCGAGGCTTGCACCGTCCATCCGACACACCGCTACGTTCAGACATCCGGCGCGGTCGATATTACCGATTAGACCGCGCACGCGCATGGGCGCAGGGTCGTTTGAAATGATGAGTCCGGTGTGTTGCATCATCGCCGACATCTGGGTGGTCTTCGAGCCGGGCGCTGCAGCGATGTCCAATACGCGCTCGCCGGGCTGGGGTTGCAGGACCAGCGGCGGCACCATGGAAGCGGCTTCCTGAACGTAGATAAGCCCAATAAAGTGCTCGATCCGCTTGCCGAGGCTGGTGCTTGGGACACGATCCGAATCCCCCGAGCCGGATTCGGTCATGTCCCGCGCCAGGCTAAACCCGAGCTCATACCACGCCAGTGGCTCGGGCTTCAGATCGGCCATCAAGTCAAGCACCTGGTCCCGTGTCGCCTTGAGCGTATTCACCCGGAACGTCCGCCTGAGCGGGCGCTGCATGGCATCCAGGAAGGCGTCGAAGTCGGGGATGAACTGCGAGTAACGGTCGATGAACGGCTGAGGGAACCTGCGCGTCGGCATCCGCTATCCGCCTACCGCTTTACGCTCACCACCCGCCGTCTCCTCACCCGCGCTCCGCTCTTCCTCTCCTCTTGAAGGAGAGGGATGAGGTGAGGAGCAATTCTGCGCTCTAGACTCTAGCTTCTCGCTTCTGATTTCGTCCTCTCTTCGCCGCTCCTCTGACGTCTTACATCTCTCATCTGACATCTGACTTCTGACTTCGCCTGCCCCAACCGCTCTCGACCAACTATCCAATCTCCGCAAGGCATCAAGCCTATCCTTGTTCCCAAGCTTCGCCTCGCGTATTCCCTTTTCGAGGAAAGCGACCGAGCGGTCGTATGCGTTCCGGTCAACCGGGTAGGGCCACCCGTCCTTGCCGCCGACCGCGAACGTGTAGGTAACCGGGTCGCGGAAACTCAACGGCGCGCCGTGTGTCACCTCGGCAATCAGAGCCAGTGCGCGTATCGTCTTCGGTCCGACTCCGGGTTGCAGAAGCAGCGCGGAAAAGTCCTGCGGCGGCTTCTCGTAGGTGCCCACGAGCGCCTTCTGCAGGTACTTCGGACTGACATCTCCCAGTCCGACCGGGTGCTGCTCCGGCATGGCCAGAGCGCGCACGCGCTCGAACTCCTTGACCGTCACATCTGGCAGCCGCTGCGATATCGCCGTCACGGCCTGCCTCGCAATATCGGCTTCAGAGGCCACCATGTTCAGCGGCTTGCCCACGTGATCACAGGCAATCCCCTCGTGTGGTTCGGAGATGAAGCTCTCAAGACCCTCCGACAGCCAATGATAGCGCCTCGCCCAGCGCGTGTCGGTGTTCATCCCCTGCTGCACTACTGCCCAGCTCCCCTGGGTCGTGCCGATGAATACATGCTGGTATATCTGAAACCCGTCCTGCAATGCCGCGGAGTCGACCTTGGCACTCAGCCGGCTGGCTTTCACGAGCACGTCGCCATCCAGGCTGAACCGCTCGGAGAAACCGGTAATCTCCGCCGGTGTCTTGCGCGAGGCCCCGCCCTTGCCTCCACAGACATACAGACCGAGGTTCTCCTCCTGTCCCTTCACCGCCTCCTTCAGCGCTCCGCACACGGTCGTGGTCACGCCTGACGAGTGCCAGTCGAACCCGAGCACGCACCCGAAGCTCTGGAACCATACCGGGTCCGAGAACCTGCGCAAGAGCTCCATCGGACCGTAGTCCGTGACCACTATCTCAGTGACAGCCCGGCACAGCTTCACCATCCGTTGGAACAGCCACGCCGGCGCTTTGCCCCAGTGCAGGGGCATCATCGCGACTCCGCGTCTCACGAGTAGAGTCTACGGAGCACAAGCCCAAGCGCAAGCACAGGGAAGACGGGGGCTGTACCGCGCGTCCTGGCGCTGGGGACACATCCGCGACGCGTTCCTCGCGTCGCTCCGTGGACGTGTCCCCTCTGGACTGTCCCCATTTTCCCGAGGCCTCACATATGCACTCGACCACTTGACCACTCATCAGCTACTGCTATACTCGGCCTGAATGGCCGTGAATCGCCGTACCAGAGAAGCCATGTCCGGCCTCGCCTGGCTGCTACCCGCGCTGATCATCCTGGTGGGTTTCCGCGTCATCCCGATAATCCTGTCGGTCCGCATGAGCCTGTATGACTGGGGCATGGCCGGCGCGCGCGCCTTTGTCGGCCTCGGCAACTATGCGGCGGTCCTGCGCGACCCGGTCTTCTGGCAGTCGCTTCTCAACACCGGCTGGTACGTCCTGTTCGAAGTCCCGCTTATACTCTTCATCTCGCTCTTTGTCGCCATCCTGCTCAACCAGAAGATACGCGGCCTCGGCGTCTATCGCACGGTCTACTACCTGCCGGTCGTCACTTCGATCGTCGCGGTGTCGGTCGTCTGGCGCTGGATACTGCAACCCGACCGCGGACTCCTTAACTACATCCTCTCATGGTTTCACATCTCGGGCATCCGCTGGCTTCAGGACCCGCGCGGCTTATTTCAGCTCATTGCCGGTCCGTCGGTGCATCTACCGTCTACCCTGCGCGGCCCCTCAATCGCGCTTCTCTCACTCGTGATGATGGGCATCTGGAAGGGCATTGGATACAGCACGATCATCTTCCTGACCGGACTGCAGAACATCGACAAGTCCTACTACGAGGCGGCGCGCATCGACGGCGCGGGCCGGGGAGCGATGTTCCGCAAGATAACCTGGCCGCTCATATCACCCACGACCTACTACGTCCTCATCATGTCCTGTATCAGCGCCTTTGAGACCTTTGCCCAGGTCTGGATAATGACCGGCCCGCCCGCCGGTGGCCCGCTCTCCACGACCAAGGTGGTCATGTACTACTTCTACGAGACCTCATTCGAACTCTGGCGGCTCGGCTACGGCGCTGCCATCGCCTTCTTCGCGTTCCTCATCATCCTAGCGCTCACCATCCTCCAGCGAGTCTTCCTCGAACGGCGAGTGCAGTACGGATGAGACACGAGAGTAACCGCAGATTACGCAGATGACGCAGATGATCAGGACAGGACGGAACCGAGAAAGTAATCCACAGATTACGCAAATTACACAGATGTCTCCGGCATTCGGACTTCGGTCCTTCGATCTTCAATCGTCATTCGGACTTCGTCATTCGTGCTTCCGCCGATGAAGCCCCGCACCCTCCCGATACATATCCTGCTAGTGGTGGGTGGCGTTGCCATGATACTCCCGTTCTTCTGGATGCTCTCGACTTCGCTTAAGACGCCGATGGAGGCGCTCAAGTTCCCGCCGGCGTGGTGGCCCGCCTCCCCGCAATTCTCGAACTACACCGAGGTCTTCAAGGAGATTCCGCTCCTGCGCTACATGCTCAACACGGTCCTCGTCGCGGCCCTCAGCCTGTTTGGCGTGCTCGCGACCGGCATCATGGCCGCCTACGCCTTTGCCCGGTTCCGTTTCCCCGGCCGCGAAGTGCTCTTCATGGGCTTCCTTGCCTTGATGATGATACCCCTGCCGGTCTACCTGGTGCCGTCCTACACGCTGCTCTACAAGCTCGGCTGGATAGACACCTATGCAGCCATGATTGTGCCGTGGACGGTCAACATCTTCGCAATCTTCCTCCTGAGGCAGCACATCCGCCAGCTTCCGCAGGACCTCTTCGATGCTGCCCGCATCGACGGCTGTTCCGATTGGACCACCCTGACAAAGGTCGTGCTACCGCTCTGCAAGGCGCCGCTCGTGACCATCACGGTCTTCAATGTCATCGCCTCTTGGAACTCCTTCTTCTGGCCGCTGATCGTCACGAACTCGGACAAGATACGACCCCTGCAGGTCGGTCTTGCCTACTTCTCCCGGGAGCAGCAGACCAACTACACGTTGCTCATGGCCGCAACCACACTCGCCGTCATCCCGCTGATTGTTCTCTTCTTCGCCGCCCAGAAGCAGATAATCCAGTCCCAGGCCCGCTCCGGACTCAAGGAATAGGGCAGGCCGCCAGGACCGAACCGGAGTCTCACCACAAAGACACCAAGACACAAAGGGTCCGGACAATCGGCACTCGTCAATCGTCCATCGAAAATGGGATAACCGCCAAGACCGCTAAGAACGCCACGTCTCCGAACGGACTATCCGCAGATTACGCAGATTTGGCGGGGTTCGTCAACCCCCGACCCCTGATCCCCGGCCCCTGCCCCCTGTCCTCAGAATCCGATGCTGAAGGCCAGAGCACGCAGGCGGAGCTCGGCGAAGATTCCGCTGTGCTGGTGATACCCGAGGGCCGCGCTCTTGTACGCGCCAACCCGCAGACCGGCGCCCATGCCATAGTAGTCCCCGTCGCAACAGGCCGCGACCTCGACCGTCGGAGAGAACTGCCAATCCCTCGGCGACAGGTTGTACCAACTGCTCGTCCAAAGGCTACCGATGGCATCGACGTGCACGTCCGGGACCGCGCCCCACAACCGCCAGGTCGGCTTCGGATTGGACAAGATGGTGTAACCGACGTGGACCGGCAACATGACAATGCCGTCCCAGTAATCAACCGCCGCGTAAGAATCTGACGCCGACAACCCGAACCGCACGCGGTCAATGACGCACGTGACCGACGCGGGATGTATCGATACCGCGCCCCAGTCCCCGAACGGCACAAACTCGCCCACGTCCAGCGCATCAACCTTGATGAACCTCGCCGGCGTCTTCCCTTGCTCCGCAGCCAAGGCCGGTACCGCGGCCAGCAGGCAGACAGCAAGCAGACAGATGCGGGTACGTCGCAAAGGCTAGAGCTTCACGTGCAGCCCGACACCGAGACCGGTGGCAGCGGTCCTCCGCCAACCGGCCTGGAAGAAGTCCTGGTACGTTTCCTCGATCGGGTCCGCGTAGTCCAGATACGTCCTGTAGTACCGTCTCGACTCCCGGCCGGCGGTGAACCCGGCCCGGGTGGCCTCCAGGTCCAGACCGAGGCGACTGGACAGCTCGAATTCCAGGCCCAGGACGAATGTCTGGTCGAAAGCCCATACGCTCCGCTCGTGCCAGTCTTGGTAGTCGTAGCTGCTGCTGGTGTTGTCGATACGGCGTTCCGCCGAGCTGCGTCCGCCCAGTCCGATACCGCCGATGACCGAAAGGTACTGACGGAACAATGGCACCCGCACGCCCGGGATGGCCTGCACCCAAACGCTCTTCAGTGCGTCCCTCGCATGGGAGCCGCCCTGCACGTCCTCATCCATGACCAGATACCAATACCCGGACCCGCCCACTCGCGCCTGCACCATGCCAATCGATCCGAATCTGAATCCCACTCCCACGGCAGCGGCTGCCGGCTGCACCGCGCTGTCTCTTTCCGGCTGATACAGCACGTCGCGCATGAACGTCAGGCTCAAATCGAAGGCTTGGGCAGCTCCGGCAACCACGAACAGCCCGACTAGCAGCCTGAGAGTCATCTGTCTTCCGACCTTAGCATGTTTCACCTGAACCTCCTAGCGCGGTGCCGCACAGCTTGTGTTTCTAGAATCACGTCCGAACTTGGGCCACGGCGCGGCGGCCAGCGGTGCCAGTCCTCGGCAGGCGAAGAGCCACCCGTCGCGCGTACCGATGTAGACCGTGCCGTCCGGACCGATCCCGGGGCTGGCATAGACCATGTCTTCAACGTCGATAGTCCACCTGCTCTCCCATCGCGAATCGCGACAGGTGATTCTGTAGAAGTTCTGATAGCTCCTTTGGTCGATTGAATCGCCGCCCATGTAGAGATTCCCTGACCCATCCTGGAGCACCGATTGACACAGATACCACCCCCAGATCTGGTATGAAGCGAGAGTGTCGGGCTTATCGACAAAGAGGCCATTGTAGTTCGCCGTGTACAGCGTCGAACCTGTCCCCACCACCGCCGGCCCGGAGAGCTCGTCGTCACGTGAACGCTGCTGGATGACTTTGCCTTGCGAGTCAAAGGTGTACAATCCGCTGTCGGCAACCACGACGAAAGAGCCGCCTTCGCCCGCACTGACCCAATGTGGCGAGTTGACCGATGCGCTCCATTTCGGCGTCCCATCGGGCTTGAAGACTCGCACCGTCGGCGTATCTGACGGGGCCATCAATACCCAGCAGACACTGCTGTCGGTACCAACCGCGGGGCTGCCTTGGGCCCAGCCGTACGCAGCGAACTCCCACCTGAGCGACCCGTCGCGGTTCAATGCAACTAAGGTATCGTTGCGACTGGCGTAGATGGCGCCGTCCGGCCCCAGCGCCGGGCACAATAGCCGATCGTCAACAAGAGAATCGGTCTGTAGCACGGAGCCATCCTGGCCGATTACTTGCAGCCTATTGTCCAGCAGATATATCTTGCCATCATCGCCGACAACCGGCGTGTGGTCGTAGCCAAATTGGCCGTCTCTCCACTTCTCGTGCCCGGCCGAGTCCAGGGCCGCAAGACCCGCGTCGGTGGCAACGTACACGGTCTTGTCCTGACCTACTGCCGGACAGGTCGCACGGACCGAGCCGACATAGACTAGCCACTTCACGATGGACGAATCCAGGGCCTCAAGCCGCAGCCCGCCCAGCCATTCGGAAGTCAGGCCTGAACTGTCGCGCGCCTGCGCCTTGACCACGAATAGCCCGGAGTCGCGCCAGACATGCGAAGCCGTAGCGCCCTTCGTGCCAGGAAAATAATCGCTCCAATCCGACGTATCGCCATCCCCCCAGGCAAAACGTACGGCGAAGAGTGTGCCTGAAAGCGTGTGCACTCTCGTGGTGCAAGTAACGACCTGTCCGACCACGACCCGGGCCGGGCCGCGCACTGGGTCGAGTGTCGGCGGCAGCTCGCGATTGCAGCCTGCGAAAACTAGCAGACAGACGGAAAAGACCAGCAACTTCGACTTCATCGCACCTCCAGTGAGTCCAGATTATCGGCCTACCCGATGATGTGTCAATAATGGAACCTGCTGGCGCTGCACAGCTCAGAAGCGTTCAACTCGACCAAGTCCACTGAAAGAACCCGGACTGCCTCGTCCGAAGTCGACCGCCGCTCCCCTACTTCCATCGGGAGCGGAGCGCAATCGAAGGCCACTGTTTAGGAAAGTCATGACATCCCAGTTTCTTATAAGTCCCCAGCGATTCCGACCCGGAAATCTCCTAACTTCTATCTTTTCAATTCACTATTCACTCTTTCCGCATCTCCCCTACCCCGTCCCCCCGGCTATTCCGGAGATTGTTCTCCGACTTACCCGGAGGCCAATTCCGAGGACTACCATGGAGGTTATTCGGAGAGCAATTCGGAGAGCTACCCGGACGGCTAATCGGAGGTCTACCCGGAAGGCTATCCTACCCGCTATTCGGAGAGCTACCCGGGAAGCTATCGGAAGAGCTGTCCCGAGAATTGCTCCCGGAATTGCCCGGAGAATTGCTCAGGAAGTGATCCGGAGACCAATCCAGGGATGAATTGGGAGAGCTACTCTGAGGATTACTCGGAGAGCAATCGGGCAGATTGCGGAGAGCATTACCCGGAGAGCTATCTGGAGAGCCTTGACTCTGGCTCCGTCTGACTCGCCACGGCAGGCGGAAGGCTACTTCAGTTTGACGACCTTGCGGACCAATTGTGCTTGAGCTTGCGCTTACGCTATCCGCACAAAGTACACGCCCGGTGCCAGCGCCCGCACATCATTTGCGCCGGGATGAAGGGCCAGAACCTTCCGGCCGGAAACGTCGAGCGACTCGTCATCCGCCCCTCACTATTGACTGGCAAATCGGCCAGCCTGATGCCCAGCTTCTCAGGAAACCAGAGCGAATCCTCAGTACGTTTCGCCATGGGTCCAGTTTACCTGAGAGGGGAGCGTGGCATCAATGCTGTTGAAAATCGGGGCTATTGCAGGTGAAAGGTGCATGCAGACGGACGTAAGCTGTCATCCGGCGTTGGATCGCGTCGACGGTGCTGAGTCCGGAGACGACTTCCCG
>Ga0335071_10002703_pt1 | contig 18846 bp, 15 predicted proteins | sample Lox_Sample_15_FD_206724 | JGI IMG/M metagenome (GOLD analysis project Ga0335071, IMG submission 206724) | Soil microbial communities from Loxahatchee National Wildlife Refuge, Florida, United States - Lox_Sample_1.5 | ecosystem: Environmental > Terrestrial > Soil > Wetlands | place: USA...
GCCGCTGATCGAGAAGATCAGGATGGCCGCCAGGTCCAGGCGCATCAGGGAGGCGGTCACGGCCTGTTTGTCGGGGGTGAAGCCGGGGACGATCACGAGCCGCACCAGCGGCCCCGCCAGCAGGATGATGACGATCGAGAAGAAACCGGTGATCAGGAAGGCCAGGTTGATGACCCGCGAGAACAGGTCCCAGGCCTCCTGCCGGCCCTGGCGGTCCAGGTACTCGCGCAGCACCGGGATGAAGGCGATGCCGAGCGCCCCGCCGGAGAGCAGCGCCGAGAGGTAGTCGGGGATGTTGTTGGCGGCGCCGAAGATGCCCATCCCGTCCAGTCCGATGATGCGGTTGAACAGGATGGACTTGGCGAACGCCATGACTTTGTCCAGGGCGAAGAAGAACGCCAGCAGGAGTGAGGTGCGGGTGACGAAGGTGAGCTTTTTCATGGAGGGAGGACCAACACCGCGCACTGACGGTTCGTCAGCTTACCGGCAGCCAGGCCAGAACCTTCCGGATCAAGGCGTCCCAATAGGGCCAGTTGTGCTCACCGCGGCCTTCCCGATAGGTTAGTTCGAACGGCAACCCCTTGACGTGGTCACGGAAGCGGCGATTGTCGTCCAGGAGGTTGTCCTCGGTGCCGCAGCACAGGAAGAGCCGGGGCCGTTCGGGAGCCGCGGCAGCCTGCCGGGCCAGCGTGAACAGGTCGTGGCGGCTGCCGGGCAGCCGTTCCAGGCGGCCGAAGACGTCCTTCATCTCGTCCTCCCAGCCGGGTTCGTCGTGCTCGTGCACCACGGCGACGATGTCGGTCACACCCGATAGGCTGGCAACGGCAGCGTAACGATCCGGATGGGTCAGCGCCAGCTTGAGGGCGCCGTAGCCACCCATCGACAGACCGGCGACGAAGTTCTCGGCGCGCCCGGCGGAGAGAGGGAACAGGTCGCGCGCCAGCACCGGCAGCTCCTCGCTGATGAAGGTCCAGTAGCGCCCGCCGTGGGCCATGTCGGTGTAGAAGCTGCGGTGCACCTCGGGCAGCACCACGGCCAGGTTCATGTTCTCCGCGTAACGCTCGAGCGAGGTCCAGCGCTGCCAGGCGGTGTGATCGTCCGACAGGCCGTGCAGCAGGAAGAGCACCGGGAGCTTCGGGCGCGGGCCGAGGTGCATGGCGGCCAGCGGGCGCTGCGGCAGGATCACATCCATGGACGTGTTGAGCTTCAGGCTCTCGGAGAAGTAGTCTGTGTGCAGCAGTGGCATGGAATCCCCCTTTTCTAGGCGAGCTTCCCGATCTCAGCCTCGACCGCAGCCAGGATCTCGCCCGATTGGACCAGCGCCTTCATGGCGTTGTGATCGGGGTAGAGCGGCCGATCCACCTCCAGGTGGGCGACGTGCTGGCGGATCACTGCGCGCGCCTTCTGCACGCCCTTGCCGGGGGTGAACTCGCGGAAGTCCAACGCCTGGGCGGCGGCCATGAACTCGATCCCCAGCACGCCGTAGGCGTTGTCCAGGATCTGGCCGTTCTTGATCGCGGTGTTCATGCCCATCGAGACGAAGTCCTCCTGGTCCGCCGCGGCCGGGATCGATTGGACGGAGGCCGGCGCGGAGAGGATGCGCTGCTCGACGATCAGGTGGTCGGCGGTGTACTGGCTGAGCATCAGGCCGGAGTAGAAGCCCGGCTCGTGGGCCAGGAAATCCGGCAGGCCCTGCGAGAGGGCCGGATTGGTCAGGCGGTTCAGGCGCCGCTCGGCCAGCACACACACCATGGTGATGGCCGCCCCGGCCATGTCCATCGGCAGGGAAACCGGCGAGCCCTGGAAGTTGGCGCCCGTCAGGGTCAGCTTGTCCTCCGGGACGAAGATCGGGTTGTCGCCCACCCCGTTCAGCTCGATCTCGACCTGCGAGCGGGCGTAGGCGATGGCGTCGCGCGCCGCGCCGATCACCTGCGGGGTGGAGCGCATTGAGTAGGCGTCCTGGACCTTGGTTTTCATCTTGCCGCTGGTCAGGTCCGAGCCGGCGAACAGCTTGCGCAGGTTGGCGGCCGAGGCAACCGCACCCTTGAAGCCGCGCAGCTCGTGCAGCTTGGAGATGTAGGGCTTCATGTTGCCAAGCAGGGCCTCGATCGACATGGCCGCAGCGATCTCGGCCTGCTTGAGGAAGCGCTCCATGTCGTGGATCTCCAGGGCGGAGATGGCCGTCAGCACGTTGGAACCGTTGATGGCCGCCAGGCCGTCGCGCGCCTGCAGGTCCGGGATCGGGATGCCAGCGCGTTTCATCGCCTCGGCGCCGGGCAGGCGCTCCCCCTTATAGAAGGCTTCGCCCTCACCCATCAACAGCAGGGCCATCTGCGCCATGGGTGCCAGGTCGCCGCTCGCCCCCACCGAGCCCTTCTGGCATACGACCGGGGTCACGCCCTTGTTGAGCATGGCGACGAAGGTCAGGGTGATCTCGGGGCGGCAGCCGGAGTTGCCGTGGGCGTGGACGTTAATGCGCCCGGCCAGGGCGGCGCGGGCGTGCTCGAGCGGGATCGGCTCGCCGATCCCGGCGGCGTGGTTGTAGATCAGGAAGCGCTGGAACTGCTTGACCTGCTCGTCGTCAAGGATCTTTTCCGAGAATTCGCCGATGCCGGTGTTGGTGCCGTACATGGTTTCGTGGGCGGCCAGCTTCTGCTCGAGCATCGCCCGGCAGACCTTGATGCGCTCCAGGGCGGCCGGGGCCAGCTCCACCTTCTCGCCGTCCCGGGCAATGGCAACCAGCTTTTCAATGGTCAACGACGAACCGTCGAGGATGATGGTCATACGCAGGGATCTCCTGAAATTGGATGGAATGTGGGTATTGTACACCCAAGTAAGGGCACCATAGATCGTGCCCCAACATCAGGACCGATGGACCATGCGGATTGGCTTGCCCGAACCCGGCTGCGCGCATACAATCATCCCGAAAGGAGACCGTATGAGTCCATCTTCCCACCATCCCCTTACCATCGACGGCCAGACGGTGCAGATCGCCACGGCGGCCGAGCTGGTCGTGGCCCTGGACGTGCTGCAGGGGCAGTACGACCGCCAGGTCCTGGCCCAGCTGCGCCCGCACCTGGCCGGGCTGATGCACCGGCCGGCCGACTTCCTCAACGTGATGAAATCCCTCGCCCCCGAAGACCAGGTCTACCTGATCGGGGCGCTCGGGGCACGGCTGGCACCGATCCTGAAGGAGGCGCGCTTCCTGCGCGACCTGCTGGCAACCCTGGCCGAAGGCAAGGTCGAGGACGCGCTGCTGGGTGCCCTGGGCCGCGACGGCCTGCGCGCCCTGATCCTGACCGCCGACGAGCTGGCCGAGGTGCTCGAGTGGGTCTACGGCGAGACCGACAAGGAGCTGCTCGAGGCGCTCGGCCTGGATTATGTCCGCCGTCTGTGCCGCACCGCAGCCGACCTGGGCGGTGTGCTGCACAGCCTGGACAATTCTCTGCAGGAGAAGCTGGTCGACCAGCTCGGCTGGGAGTTCGTGCTCGGCCTGGTCCAGGACGGGCGCGGCCTGGCGGCCCTGCTGCGCGCCCTGCCGGCCGCCGTCAGCGACCGTCTGCTGGGGCACTTCTCCCCCGAGCAGCTCCAGGCGATCATCGGCAACGCCCGCGATTGGGCCTACCTTTACCAGCGGTTGGAGCCCGACGAAGCCGCCACCCTGACCCAGATCCTCGCCCTGAACCCGCACGGAGGGAAAGCCCATGCCTAACGAATCGATCGCCACCTGGAAACGCAGCGCCGAAGCCCGCGGCACCCTGACCCCGCTCAAGGGCAGCAAGTACAAGCTGATCGACGCCCACCTGCACGCCGTCAACTTCATCCAGGAGACGCCCGGCGGCGAAAACCTGCTGGCCCACATGGACGCCGCCAACGTCGGCAAGGCGGTCATCTTCGGCCTGCCGGTCAGCAAGATGTGGTCCGGCTACGACCGCGAGGCCCCGGACTATTACCTGGCGAGCGACTCGCCCTGTTACTACTACGGCTACACCGACGTGATCGTGGCCGAGCTGGTGCGCGCCCTCCAGCCCGAGCAGCAGGAGCGCCTCTACCCGCTGATCTGCGGCTTCAACCCCACCGACGGCTACGCCCTGCACCACATCGAGCGGCTGTACGCCCAGTACCCAGACGTGTGGAGCGGCATCGGCGAGATGCTGCTGCGTCACGACGACCTGACCGCCTTCACCTTCGGCGAGAACGCGCGCGCCAACCACCGGGCGCTGTGGCCCGTCTACCAGTTCGCCGCCGACCACGACCTGCCGGTGCTGATGCACCAGAACGTCACCTCGGTCACCAAGAGCGACCACCCGGTCTACCTGTGGGAGCTGGAAGAGGCGCTGGCAGAGTTCCCGCGCACCCGCATCGTCTTCGCCCACTGCGGTATGTCGCGGCGGGTCAACGTGCCGTTCTACTACCAGATGGTCGATCGGCTGCTGGCCCAGTATCCCAACCTGTACGTGGACTACTCGTGGATCATCTACGACGTGGTCATCTGCCCCGAAGGCAAACCCAGCCCGGATTGGCTGGCCCTGACCGAGAAGTACTCCGGGCGCATCTGCCTGGGCTCGGACCTGGTCACGCGCTTCGAGCGCATGGGCCCCGAGCTGCAGCGCTACGATGTCTTCCTGGACCAGCTCTCCGAGAAGGCGCGCGCCGACCTGTGCTGGAACACCGCCGAGAAGCTCTACGGCGGCAACAAGGGCAAAGTTCAGAAAAAGCCCGCCCTGACAATCCCGGAGTGGAAGTAAAAATCGCGAGACATCCGGCGCGAGCCTGGCATCGCTCCCTTGACTCGCTTGAAACACAGACTTCCGAAGTCGAACTGACTTCGGAAGTCTGTTAACTACAGGATGACCGCCGTTCCTACGGCGCGCCGATCAGGTACCGCTCGAAGAACTCCAGCACGCGGCGGTGGAACTCGTCCGGGCAGGCCTCGCTGACCTTGGTATGGCCCACGCCCGGCACGCTCCAGACCTGCTTCGGCTCTCCGGCCGCGGCCACCAGCTCGGCGAAATCCGGCAGGTACGGGTCCAGCTCGCCGTGGATCAAGAAGACCGGCCGCGGGGCGATCCTGCCGACCCAACGGACCGGCTCGTAGCGGAACAGATTCACACCCAGCCGGACAGAGGTGAGCGCCACCCCCAGGGTGCCCAGGGCGCTTCCCAACCAGCGCGGCAGTCCCAGCTCGACCGCCTGCCCGGCGACCGCGCTGCGCAGGCGTGCCGGGCCGCTGTCGCTGATCACCGCCTTCACCTCCGGGCAGAGCGGCGCCGCCAGCAGCGCCGCCATCCCGCCGTACGAAAAGCCCAGCAGTCCGATGGCTTGCATGCCGCGCGCTTTCAGGAACCCGACCGCCCCCTGGACGTCGCGCCGCTCCAGGTAGCCGAAGGTCGCCACCCGCCCCGGGCTGCGTCCGTGGGCGCGGAAGTCGATCAGCAGCACGTTGAAGCCGGCGGCGTGCAGAAAGGGCGCCCGGTGCAGGTCGTTGTCCAGGCTGCCGCCGCGCCCGTGCAGGACCGCCACCGCCCGCCGCGAGCCGCCGGCGGGCACCCAGACCGCATTAAGCCGCAGCCCGTCCGGGGTCGCGACCGTCACCGTCTCCGCCCGCAGGTCGTACTCCTGGGGCGTGTGCACCAGGCCGCGCCGGGAGCGGTGTGTCAGGTAAAAGGAGAGCGCCAGGCCCACGACGAGCACCAGAGCGGGTAGGGCCAGCAGGAAGAGCAGGCCGGTCATTTCTTCGGCTCGTGGATCCCGAGCACGCTGATGGCGCTGAAGACAAACAGCACCGCGTAGCTGGCGAAGATGGCGAAGTAGCCCAGCCCGGGCCGGTAGTGATTGAGGAAATCGGCCAGCAGCCCGCCGATCCCGGCCCCGACGATGCCCGCCCCGGCCCCGGCCAGGTTGGAGACGCCCAGGTAGCGCCCGGCCTCGGCCGCCGGAACCAGGTCGGTGCCCAGCGCCCAGTTGGCGGTCATGAACAGGCCGGTCGCCAGCCCGATGATCGTCCCGGCCACGTAGACCATGCTCAGGCTGGGGACCCAGATGGTGCTCAGGAGCAGGAAACCGCCCACCGCCGCCACCAGCCCGCCCAGCCCGGAGAGCAGCCTGCGCCCGAGCCGGTCCGCCAGCCAGCCGCCGGCCAGGGCGGTGACCAGGATGAAGACGCCGATGATGGAAGTAAGCTTGCCGGTCAGGTCGGAGGCGGCCTCGCCGGTCAGCTGGAAGGCGTACATGACGAAGTAAAGCACCGAGCCCTGGATCGAGGTGGCGGCCGCCAGGAACATCAGCCGGTCGACAATCCACCAGGTGAAGGAGGCGTTGCGGCGGGCGTCCCGGCCGAGGGTGGCCAGCGTGCCGGCCCACACCCCGACCACCACCGCCACCAGCATGGCGGTGCAGCCGCCGACGCCGATCAACACGGCACCCGGCAGGGTGGTCGGGTAGAGCGCCAGCGGCTGGCGCGAGAACTGCAGCGCGATCGGCTGCCCGCTGACCAGGCTGGTGATCCAGCCGGCCAGAGCGCCGACGACCCCGGCGCCCAGCAGCCCGGCGATCCCGCCGATCAGGATGCCGGCCAGCATGCCCAGCACGCGCACCATCTGCGGCCAGAAGGAGACCTCGGGCTTGACGGTCAGCGGCTCCTCCTTGACGAAGATCAGGGTGATGAGCAGGACGGCGAACAGGCAGGCGCCGGTGGCGAAGATGGCCCAGTCCAGCTGGCCGACGCCGATCAGCTTGGCGATCGTCAAGCCGACCAGGATCAGCGGCAGGAGCTCCATGACCGACTTGACCGCCGAGGCGCGGCCGCGCTGGTCCTCCGGCACCAGGTCCGGGATCAGGCCCTGAAGCGGACCGTGGGAAATATTCGAAGTGAACTGGATCAGCACGATGGCGACCAGCAGGGAAACGTAGTTCCACGAGAGGGCGATGGCCACCAGGAAGAGCAGGTCGCCCAGCACGCCGGCCAGGATGTACGGCCGGCGGCGGCCGAAGCGCGAGGTCGATCGGTCGCTGAGCAGCCCGGCAGCCGGCTGGACCAGCATGGCCATCACCAGCCCGGCGGCGCGCATCCCACCCAGGGCGCTGTTCTTGATCGCCTCCGGGACGAACAGGTTGACCATGTAAGGCATGATAAAGTTCTGGACGGCGGTGTTGCGGATGTTGAGCCCCAGCCAGAAGATATTCACGGTGATGTAGTCGTACCAGCGCAATCGTTTCATGCGGCCTCCTCCGGGTTTGGCTGCCGTCCGCTGGACCGGGTCCGGCACGGCAGCCGCAATTAGGACCGCCCTGCTTCGGGCGGCGGCTTCACTCGCCGATGATCTTGACCAGGACGCGCTTGCGCCGGCGTCCGTCAAACTCGCCGTAGAAGATCGACTCCCATGGTCCGAAGTCCAGCTTCCCTTCGGTTACCGCCACGACCACCTCGCGCCCCATTACCTGGCGCTTCAGGTGGGCATCGGCGTTGTCCTCGCCGGTGCGGTTGTGCCAGTACTTGCCGACCGGCTCGTGCGGAGCCAGCCCTTCCAGCCATATCTCGTAATCGTGGTGCAGACCGGATTCGTCGTCGTTGATGAAGACCGAGGCGGTGATGTGCATGGCATTGACCAGGCACAGGCCCTCGCGCACCCCGCTCTCAAGCAGGCAAGCCTCCACCTGCGCGGTGATATTGACGAAGCCGCGCCGGGCGGGCAGGTCGAACCACAATTCCTTGCGATAGGATTTCATGCGTTTGCCTCTTTCCCGGGTTGCCAGAAGAAGGCCCGCTCCGGGCGCCCGAGGGCCCAAGCCAGCCAGGCCATGAGCAGGAACGGCACGTCGAACCGTACGGCCGGCACCATCCAGCCGAGCAGCAGCACGAACGAAACCGCCAGGAGCACGACGACCGCCGTTGCGGGACGCAGGCTGCCCGCCCGGACCGCCCGGGTCATGACCGGCAGGAGGGCCACCAGCAGGAAGGCCAGATCGTGGTAATGCAGGTGCGGGGCGAAGAAGAGCGCGGCCAGCACCAGGATCCCAAAGGCGCGCTCGTCCAGGTCGCGGCTGCACGCCCAGACAATGCAGGCCGCCGCCAGCGCGGCCGCGTAGGCACCCCAGGCGATCCAATGGATCGGGCTGCCGCCCTGCGGGAACAGGCGCGTCAGCAGGCCGAGCAGGTTGACCATGGAGCTCTCGTGCATCCCAAACCATTCCCCTCCGGCGGCGGTCAACAGAAGGTGCAGGTATGCCTGCAGCCCGCCGGCACCGACTGACAGCAGGCTGACCGCCCCCAGCCCCAGGGCGCCCACGCAAAAGCCCCAGAAGACACGCCTCCGGTGGAACAGGAACGGCAATGCCAGCAGCAGCGCCAGGTGCGGGCGGACGGTGGTCAGCGCCAGGCCCAGCCCGGCCGGCAGATCCTTCTTCTGGCGCAGGCCCAGCAGCCAGAGCAACCCCCCAAGCACCAGCAGGGCGGTATCCTGCGTGTTGAGCAGGCTGACGAAGAGTGGATAGAAGGTGACCATCCCGGCCAACGCCAGCCAGGTCGGGGAGCGGGCCCAGCCTTCCAGGCGCAGCCAGCTCCAGGCGACCAGCATTCCGAACGCATAGATCAGGGCCATCAATACAGCGTAGCGCGCCAGCGAAGCCAGGTAGCTCCGGTCCATCAGGACGGCCAGGAGCGGGACCAGGTAAGGCGGGTGGTTGAACATCAGCACCTCGCCGGGCGCCAGCGCGAAGCCGACCACCTGCGCCTGGACGGCCTGCTGGTCGTCCAGGTTGTAGACCTGGTCCGGCCCCCACAGGTCAGCCACGCGCCCACCCGTGTAGGCGGAGATGAAATCCGAGCCGGTGGCTTCAGCCGGGGTCGAGAGCAGGCGCACGAAGAGCAGTGCGTAGATCACGACCAGGCCCGCCAATCCTGTGATTATGAACACCCGCCGCCAATCGATCCCAGGCTTCATGCGCCCACCTCCCCGGCCGGGAGCGGGCGTGCGAGCCACGCGGCGGCCAGCGGGACCCCGAGCAGGACCAGGTACGGCAGGCTCAGGCGCGCCGGGTCCCAGAATTCTCCGAACAGGAAGAGCAGCGAGACGCCTGTCAGCGCCGCGGCCGCCTGCGGGCGGGTCAGCCGGCCGCGCCTGACGGCCAGCAGGGCCACGGCCGCCAGCGGGGCGGCCAGCACGGCCAGGTCGTGATAGTGCAGGTGCGGGGCGGCGAACAGGGCCAGGACCAGGCTCAGGCACAGGTGCCACAGCCGGACCGGACGGGCGAAGCGCCACGCCAGGCAGGCGCCGACGGTCGCCGCGCCGAACAACCCCCAGCCGAGGGCGTGAATGGTCTCCAGCCCCAGGCCGGGCAGGAGCCGCAGCAACAGCCCGACCGAGTCGACCATCGCCTTCTCGTCGGCGTCGTATCCCTGCACCCCGGTGCTCAGCCTGAGCACGGCCACAAACTGCTGTGCCCCATTCCAGCCGACCAGGGCGAAGCTCAGCAGCCCGAGCGCCAGCCCCCCCGCCAGGAACCACCAGAACACCCGCCGCCGGTCGAACAGGAACGGCAGCGCCAGCACCAGGGCCACCTGCGGCCGGACCAGTGTCAGCGCCAGGCCGAGCCCCGCCAGCCAGTCCCGCTCCTTCTGGAATCCAGCGAAGAGCAGCAGGCCGCCGATCAGCAGCAGGTAGGTATCCTGGCCCTTCAAGGCGCTGATGAAGAACGGCTCGAAGAGCAGCAGGCCGGCGAGAAAGGCCAGGCGCTCGAACGCCCTCCAGCCCCGGGCGCGCAGTTCCCGGGCCAGCCGCACCAGCACCAGGGCGGTGACCAGGTAGGTCAGCAGGAAATTGACCAGGTAAGCGCTGGAGTATTCCAGGCCCGCCAGCAGGGCCATCAGAGGGAAGACGAACGGCGGATGGTTGGGCAGCAGGAGCGCCTCCGTCCCGACCGGCTTGCCGGCCACCCGGGCCTGCTCGATGCCCGCCAGGCGCAGGTCGTAGGCCGAGCCCGGCCCATCCTGGCGCATGGCCATCCCGACGGCGTAGAACCAGCGGAAATCCGCCCCGCGTACCTGGCCGGAGCGGACGTAGGAAACTAGGTACGCACCGTACAGGCTCAGCTGGAGGACGGTGGCGAGCAGCAGGCAGATCCAGGCCGGGCGGATGCGGCGCATGGGCCCCGCTCTCAGGCGTTCTTTTCCACCACCACGGTGGCTTCGGTCAGCAGGGCGGCGATGGCGCCCACCGCCGCCAGGGTCGGGGCGAGCACCATCCCGACCACCCCGAAGGTCAGCGGGACCTCCATCACGGTCCGACCGTCCTTGTCCTTGATGATGATGCGGCGGATGTTGCCTTCGTGGACCAGCTGCTTGATCTTGGCGAGCAGTTCCTCGCCGTTGACGTGGAACTCTTCGGTCGTGGGCATGTGGGTCTCCTTTCGGATGCGAAAAAACCTGCCGCTATTATCGCACACTTTCCCGGCGGAGTCGCTCCCGCCCAGGTGAGGACAAACATCACGGGCAAAAACCTGACAGCCGTCCGCAGGTGCGTGCGCGTTTGTGATATAGTTCGGAAGCACTCACCACGCCTTCGAGGAGCATGCCATGGTCACCATCGAAAAAGTGGACACCGGGAACAAGTCCCAGGTCAAGCGCTTTGTCCGGTACTACTACGACCTCTACAAGGACTGCCCGCAGTTCGTCCCGCCGCTGTTCGGCGATTCCTACCTGCCGCTCAACCGCAAGAAGCACCCCTTCTTCGAGGGCGAAGCGGCAGCCGACTTCTTCCTGGCAGTACGCGACGGCGCGGTCGTCGGGCGCATCTGCGCCGCCGAGAACCGGCGCTACAACGACTACCATCACCGCAAGGTGGCCCAGTTCTACTACTTCGACTGCGAGAACGACCAGGGCACCGCTAACGCCCTCTTCGATACCGCCTTTGACTGGGCCCGCGGCCGCGGCCTGGACCTGATGATGGGACCCAAGGGCCTGTCCCCCTTCGACGGTTACGGCATTCTGGTGGAGGGCTTCGACCAGCGCCAGATGATGACCATGATGACCTACAACTACGACTACTACCCCAAGCTGGTCGAAGCGTACGGCTTCGAGAAGGAAGTGGACTTCGTCTGCTGCAACCTGCCGTCCGAGGCCTTCCAGATGCCGGAGCGGGTCGAGCGCATCGCCAAGCGCGTCGCCGAGCGCGGCAATCTGTACGTCAAGAAGTTCAAGAACAAGCAGGAGCTGATCAGCTGGGCGCCGCGCATCACCGAGACCTACAACAAGGCCTTCGTCAACAACTGGGAGTACTATCCCTTCACCCAGGGCGACGTCGACTACGCCGTCCAGAACGTCTTTCTGATCGCCGACCACCGCCTGATCAAGATCATCATGCATGGCGAAGAGGTGGTCGGCTTCCTGTTCGCCTTCCCGGACGCCTCGGCGGCGCTGCAGCGCGCCAAGGGCCATATGTTCCCCTTCGGACTGATCGACATCCTGATCGACATGAAGCGCACCGACAAGGTCTCGGGCAACGGCATGGGCATCCTGCCCGAGTACCACGGCACCGGCGGTAACGCCCTGCTTTACTACGAGATGGGCCGCACGCTGATCGACTTCAAGCAGTTCAAGCACGTCGAGATGACCCAGGTGGCCGAGACCGCCGTCCAGATGCGCGCCGACCTGAAGAACCTCAACGGGGTCGAGTACAAGAACCACCGCGTCTACCGGAAAAAGATCGCCTGAAAACGAGGGCACGCAGCCGCGTGCCCTCTGCAAAGCGAAAGCCCCCGCTTGCGGCGGGGGCTTCGTTTTGTGTCTGGGTGAGGACTAGAGAACGGTCACGTTCGCAGCCTGCAGGCCCTTGTTGCCCTGCTCGACGTCGAACTCCACCTTCTGGCCTTCCTCAAGGTTGCGGAAACCATCCGCCTTGATCGAGGAATAGTGGACAAAGACGTCCGGGCCGCTCTCGCGAGCGATGAAACCGTAGCCCTTGCTGGCGTTGAACCACTTGACCGTACCGACGATGCGTTCAGACATTAGATTTGCCTCCTTCGGGCAAAAAGAAAAAGATGAGCGTGTCAGACTCGTTCCATCGGTCGGCTATAAAAAACGACCCGAGTTGAAATGCCTCGGGCCATCGTTTCCTTCCAACGTGAACTTACTGGCATCTTACGTCTGGATGATACAGCCAAAATTCGGATACGTCAAGGGGAAATTCACCCGTGTTAGCGTTTAATAGTAATGTCCTTTTGCGACCAAATTAGAATGTCCCCTTGCGATCGAATTAGAATGTCCCCTGCGAAAGGGACGTAGAAATGGACCTGATAACGATGACTCCGAAAAAAGTGAAGCGACTGGAGGAGATCCAGAAAGTAAAAGAGAAGCGGATGACAGGAAAAGCAGCGGGAAATTCACCCGCCGCAGGCGGCTATCTCCCGATCCTCCGCCGGGCCGAACGGGGGCGGCGCCGGGCATTCATTTTTGCTTTTTGAAGGGCCGCGTCGGAGCCTCCCACAATCCCGGCCTGACCTCGACCCGGCCCGGGCGGTTCCCCGAAACGCCCATTTCGGTTATGATTGGAATCGCAGCCGCATGAGATCCGCTCGCAGGAGCAGCCCGTGTTCAAAATCGTCACCCGTCCCGGCTCGACCCCCTTGGCCTTCGAATTCCACGTTTCGCGCCAGGCGCGCCAGAAGTATAACTTCGACGAGAGCCTGTTCGCCCTGAACGGCAACGTCGTCCTGGCCGACTTCGCCGCCGCCCGCCGCTTCGCCGAGCAAATGAGCGCGGTGCGCGGCGTGACCGTCCCCGCCAGCGACATCAACGCCATGGGCTTGATCGACGAGATCCTGCACATCCTGGTGCGCCAGTACGAACTGCAGAACCCGGGCGTGATCGCCCGCTCGCTGGAGCACATCCAGGTCGCCGTGGGCACCGCCGGGCTGGATGCCAGCCTGCTGCGCTTCGTCGAAGACTACCCGCCGCGCGCGGTGCTGCACGGCGAGGTTGGCGCCCGGGAGTACCTGGACGGGTCCACTGCCGGTCGGCCGCACCGCCAGATCGCCCTCGAGGAGATGCTGCTGCTCTACCTCGCCAATGCCAACCCGGCCTGCAGCCCTTACCGCGAGCTGTTCGACGACACCGACCTGCGCCGCACCACCGCCTACGAGACGCTCATCTCCGGCCTGCAGACCTTCTTCAGCGCGCTGCCCGGCCTCGGAACCGGCGGCGAGACGCTCTTCGACCTGCTGCTTGCCCCTGCCCGGCGGGCCCCGCACTCGCTCCAGGCCCAGCTCGAGTACCTGCTCGAACGCTGGGGCACCGTCCTGGGCGAAGCCTTCATCCACCGCATCCTGCGCTCGATCGACTTCGTCAAGGAGGAGGCCATCCGCCGCAGCGGGCCAGGCGGCTTCGGCGGCGAGACCCCGGTCATGACCTTCGGCAATGCCTACCAGGAGTACGAGCGCTTCAGCCAGGACAAGGACTGGATGCCGCGCCTGGTACTGGTCGCCAAGAACTCCTACGTCTGGCTCGACCAGCTCTCCAAGTGGTACGGCCGGCTGATCAACCACCTGGACCAGATCCCCGACGAGGAGCTGGACGCCCTCTCGGCCGCCGGCATCACCGGCCTGTGGCTGATCGGCCTGTGGGAGCGCAGCCGCGCCTCCCAGCGCATGAAGCAGATGATGGGCAATCCCGACGCGGTCGCCTCCGCCTATTCGCTGATGGACTACCAGCTCGCCGGCGACCTGGGCGGTTGGGAAGCGCTCGACAACCTGCGCCGGCGCGCCTGGCAGCGCGGCATCCGCCTCTCGGCCGACATGGTCCCCAACCACATGGGCATCGACTCGCACTGGGTGGCCGACCACCCGGACTGGTTCCTGTCGCTGCCCTATCCGCCCTACCCCAACTACTCCTTCAACGGCGCCGACCTCTCCAACGACAGCCGGGTGGGGCTCTTCCTCGAAGACCACTATTACGACAAGACCGACGCGGCGGTGGTCTTCAAGCGCGCCGACCGCTGGACCGGCGACGTGCGCTACATCTACCACGGCAACGACGGCACCTCCATGCCCTGGAACGACACCGCCCAGCTGGATTACTCCAAAGCCGAGGTGCGCGAGGCCGTCATCCAGACCATCCTGCACGTGGCGCGCAACTTCCCGATCATCCGCTTCGACGCCGCCATGACCCTGGCCAAGAAACACATCCAGCGCCTGTGGTTCCCCGAGCCAGGCGCCGGCGGGGCGATCCCGTCCCGCTCCGAGCACGGCATGACGCGCACCCAGTTCGACGCCGCCCTGCCGGAGGAGTTCTGGCGCCAGGTCGTCGACCGGGTGGCGGCCGAGGTGCCCGACACGTTGCTGCTGGCCGAGGCCTTCTGGCTGATGGAAGGCTACTTCGTGCGCACCCTGGGCATGCACCGGGTCTACAACTCGGCCTTCATGCACATGCTGCGCGACGAGGACAACGCCAAGTACCGCCAGGTGATGAAGAACGTGCTCGAGTTCGACCCGCAGGTGCTCAAGCGCTTTGTCAACTTCATGAACAACCCCGACGAGAAGACCGCCATCGAGCAGTTCGGCGACGGCGACAAGTACTTCGGCGTCGCCACTCTGATGGCCACCCTGCCCGGCCTGCCGATGATCGGCCACGGCCAGATCGAAGGCTTCCGCGAGAAGTACGGCATGGAGTACCGGCGCGCCTACTGGGACGAACGCCCCAATCGCGGCCTGGTCGACCGGCACGCCTGGCAGATCTTCCCGCTGCTGCGCCGGCGCTACCTGTTCGCCGACGTCGAGAACTTCCTGCTCTACGACGTCACCAGCCCCGAAGGCCCGGTCAACGAGGATGTCTTCGCCTACTCCAACGCCCACGGCTCGGAGCGCGGCCTGGTGATCTACCACAACAAGTTCGCCGAAACGCGCGGCTGGGTGCACACCTCGGCGGCAATGATGGACAAGGGCTCCGGGAACCTGGTCCGGAAAAGCCTGGGCGAAGGGCTCGGCCTGCGCGGCGACGGCTACCTGATCTTTCGCGACGTGCCCAGCGGACAGGAGTTCATCCGCCCATCGGGCGAGATCGTGACCCAGGGCCTGTACGTCGAGCTGCACGCCTACCAGTGCCACGCCTTCGTCGACTTCCGCGAGCTGCGCGACCCCGACGGGCAGTACGCCGCCGTCTGCCGGGCGCTGAACGGGGCCGGCGTACCGTCGGTGGAGGCCAAACGCATGGAGATGTTCGCGCCGGTGCCGGAGCCGGTAAAGACCAAAGACACAAAAAGTAATAAGAAGCCCGCAAAGAAGAGCGCCGGCAAGGGGAGCGCGGCGGCGAAAAAGCCGGCGGCGAAGAAACCCACCCCGCAGGCACCCGCAGGGAAAGCGCCGGCCGGAAAGACTTCGGCCAGGAAAGTCGTGCCAGCGAAGAAACCCCGCTCGGCAGCAAAAAAGAAATCGCCGCAGTAGTCCGGGTTGAAGTACGGCGTACTATTCTACACGCGGAACGCGACCGGTTCCAAGTAGAAAATTGAATTTTCCAGGTGGAAGGAAAGGCTTTCCACCTGGAAAATCGTTTATTCCAGCTCGGAGGCAGAGTTTTCCAGGTGGCAGGAAGTATTTTCCAACTCGGAGGAACGGTTTTCCGGGTGGCAGGGCCGGGCTCCCAGAGTGGAACGGCTGAAATTCGTGACATTTGTCCTCTTGATTCCAGCCGGCGATTCCGCCGTTATAATACGCCGCATGACCCACGAACAAGCCAGGAAAGACAAGCGCGCCGCCGCCCTCAGCTCCGTGATCGCTGCCGTCGGCCTGACGACCTTCAAGCTGCTCATCGGCCTGCTGACCAACTCGCTGGGCATCCTGGCGGAGGCGGCCCACTCCGGCCTGGACCTGGTGGCGGCTGCCATGACCCTCTTTGCCGTGCGTGCCTCCGACAAGCCCGCCGACAAGGAACACCCCTTCGGCCACGGAAAGATCGAGAACCTCTCGGCCCTGGGCGAGACCCTGTTGCTCCTGGGCACTTCGGCCTGGATCATCTACGAGGCCGTCCAGCGCCTGTTCTTCCATCCGGAGATCATTCCCCAGGCTTCCGTCTGGTCCTTCGTGGTGATGGGCACCTCGATCATCGTCGACGCCGCCCGTTCGCGCATCCTGGCACGCGCCGCCAAGAAGTACAACAGCCAGGCACTGGAGGCGGACGCCCTGCACTTCAGCACCGACATCTGGTCCTCGGCGGTGGTCATCGTCGGGCTGGTCGGCCTGACCGTGGCCCGCTACGTCCAAGGACTGACCTGGATGCACAAGGCTGACGCCATCGCCGCCCTGGTAGTGGCCGTGATTGTAATCTACGTCAGCCTGCAGCTCGGCTGGCGCACCATCGCCGCCCTGCTGGATACCGCCCCGAAGGGCATGGCCGAGAAGATCGAGCGGGCCGCCGACTCGGTCCCGGGCGTGATGAACGCCCACGCCGTGCGCATCCGCCCGTCGGGAGCGCACACCTTCATCGACATGCACGTGACCATGAACGGGAATTGCTCGCTCAACGAGGCGCACGCCGCCACCGAGGTGATCGAGCGGGCCATCCAGGCCATCATCCCGTCCTCGGACGTGACCGTCCACGTCGAGCCGGCCGAGGAAGCGGCCGAAGCGCGGCGCAGGAAAACCCGGAAATAAAAAATCCCCGGCAGCTCAACCTGCCGGGGATTTGCTTATTCTGAGCCCAACTTTTCCCACTCCGCCAGCTGCTCATCCATCTCCTTCTGCAGGGCGGCATACTGGTTGCCCAGCTTGCGCACCAGGGCCGTGTCAGCCGGCGGGTTCTCGAGCTTGAAACCGATCTCCGCCAGCTGCGTCTCAAGGGAGGCGATCCTGTTCTCGAGCTCCTGCAGGCGCGCCACCTTGCGGCGCTGCTCCCTGGCGGCCGGGTCGCCCGACCGGCGGGCGGTGGTCTTGACCGGCGTGCCCGCGGCAGCCGCGGCGGCGGCCTGCTCGGCGAGGCGCAGCGCCGCCAGGCGCTCGGTCTCCTCCTTGCGCTGGCTGTACGTGCCACGGAAGACGGTCAGGCGGGTCTCACCCGGATCGACCTCCCAGATCTGCGTGCCGAGAGCGTCGATCAGGTAGCGGTCGTGGGTCACCAGCAGGATCGTGCCAGGATAATCGTCCAGGACCTCCTGCAGGATCTCCTGCGAGGGGATGTCCAGGTGGTTGGTGGGCTCGTCGAGCAGCAGCAGGTTGGTCTCTTCCAGGGCCAGCTTGGCCAGCGCCAACCGGCCGCGCTCGCCGCCGGAGAGCATCTCGACCTTCTTGAAGACGTCGTCGCCGGAGAACAGGAACTTGCCCAGGTACTCGCGCACCTGCCCGGGGAGCATGAGCGGGCGCACGGTCTGGATCTCCTGGATCAGGTTGTTTTCGGGTTTGAGACCCTCGTGGGCCTGGGCGAAGTAGCCGATCTGCAGGCTGGCGCCCAGGACCACCTCGCCCGAGAGCGGCTCGACCTGTCCGAGGGCGGTCTTGATGAAGGTGGTCTTGCCCGCGCCGTTGGGGCCAATCAGGGCGGCGCACTCGCGCCGGCGCAGCTCGATGTCGGGCGCGTCGAACAGGTGCCGGCCCGGGTAGCCTACCGACAGCCCGTGGGTGCGCAGGACCAGCTCGCCGGAGCGCTGCTCGGAGCGCAGGTGCAGGTGCAGGTGCGGCGGGCGGTGGTCCGGCAGGTGCAGCGAGCGCACGCGCTTCTCGGCCTCCTCGACGCCAAAGGGCGAGGTGGAGGTGGTCACGTCCTCGCTCAGCTCCAGCCAGGAGCGGGAGAGCAGCGCCTCCACACCGACCTGCTCGATGGCCTGGACGATGCGCGTCAGCCGGCGCAGCTTGCCCTTGGCCTGGCTGACATTCTGCCCGGAGATGTTCTTCTTGATGTAATCGACGTCCTTGAGCAGCTTGGCCTTCTCGTCCTCGAAGACGTCGTGGCGGCGCTGCCAGCGCTCCTGGCGCTGGCCCACATAGGCGGTGTAGTTGCCGCGGTAGGTCTCCGAGCCGGCGGCGGTCATTTCGAGGATGCCGTTGGCCACCTTGTCCAGGAAGTAACGGTCGTGCGAGACAATCACCGCCGCGCCGTCCCACTGGGACAGGTAGCCTTCCAGCCACTCGACAGCGGCGATGTCCAGGTGGTTGGTAGGCTCGTCGAGCAGCAGCAACTCGGGGTCCGTGAGCAGCAGGTGGGCCAGGAAGGCGCGCGTGCGCTGCCCGCCGGAGAGGTGGTCGAGCGGCAGGTAGTAGTCCTCGGTCGAGAAGCCCAGGCCGGTCAGAACCTGCTTGATGCGCGTCTGGTAGGTGTAGCCGCCGCGGCGTTCGAAGTCCTGCTGCAGCGGCCCGTAACGGACCAGGGCCTGCTCCCGTTTCCCCGGGTCGGACATCTCCGCCTCAAGTTTCTCCAGCTCCCCCTGCCGGCGCTGGAGTTCGTCGAAGCAGGCCAGGCACACGTCCCAGACGGTCCCGCCCTCCACCTGGAACTCCGCCTCCTGCGGCAGGTAGCCGATCGCCAGGCTTTTGGCGTGCGTGACCCGCCCGCCGGAGGCCTCCTCCAGACCCACCAGGATGCGCAGCAGCGTGGTCTTGCCGACCCCGTTGGGCCCGACGATCGCCAGGCGGGCGCCCTTGGGAACGGCAAAGTTCAGTCCGGTGAACAGGTCCACCGGGCCGAAGGATTTAGAGAGGTTGGAGACGGCGATCAGCGACATGGAAAAATGGATCCGCGGGAAAAGGCGAAAAGGCGCCCGAATTATAACAAACCCGCGGCGCTTTGCCCGCCCAATCTCGGACCGGATTTCCGCATGGATCTCTTGACCCGCAAAGGTATTTATTGTATACTATGTTTAGTAAATACTA
>Ga0335071_10002704_pt1 | contig 18845 bp, 12 predicted proteins | sample Lox_Sample_15_FD_206724 | JGI IMG/M metagenome (GOLD analysis project Ga0335071, IMG submission 206724) | Soil microbial communities from Loxahatchee National Wildlife Refuge, Florida, United States - Lox_Sample_1.5 | ecosystem: Environmental > Terrestrial > Soil > Wetlands | place: USA...
CTGACCGCCTCGAAGACCGCCTCGAACGACTCGTACGGCACCGTCTCCGGGGATTCAAAAAAACCGAAGCTGGCTGCCTCCGAAAATGCGCCTGGCTCGCCCTGGAATGCGACTCTCATCTCGAAATCCTTCCCGCACGAAATGCTCTAGACAATCGGCCCGGAAATTCCCGCCATTATACTCCCTTCTTCGCGTTGCGATCGGATTCGCGGAGGCGGTGGGGTTATTCGTAAACGAGCGTATCCCGCACGGTCAGGCGGGAGGCCCGCCCGGCCGGAATGGCGCTCGCCAGGGCAGCGATGACCAGGATCCCGACCAACCAGAAAAAGGAGCCGTTCCAATTGAAGACGGCCGGCATCGGCGACTGCATGAGCGCCACCCCGACGCCCGAATCGAGCACGTAGGTGAGAGGCACGGAAAGGATCACGGCCGCGATCCAGCTGACCAGGCCGACCGCCATGCCTTCCAGGATCACGATGCTCTGGATATTCCCGTTCGAGGCACCGATGGCGCGCATCACGCCGATCTCCCGCGTACGCTCCATCACGTTGATGCTCATCATGCCGGTCAAGCCCAAACCGCCGACGCCCGCGATCAGCACCGCCATCCCCAGCATGAAATAGACCAGCAGGTCGGTCTGGCTCTTTTGCTGCTGCATCCACACCGCTCCTTGCTGCACGGAGGCGACCGGAATATTCCTTGCCTTGAAGACGTCTTGCAAAGCCTGGGAGATCGCGATCTGGGAGGGCGCATCGTGGTCATAGGTGATCACGCGCAGCTCGAAAACCCGATGCGGCAGCTTGAGCACCCGGCTGAGGATCTCGTAGTTGGTATACAGCAGGGGCGGATTGGTATTCCCGATCAGGCGGTAGAAGCCGACGATCTGCCAGCGGGTTTGATCGTTCCCGATCTTGATCGTGATCCAGTCCCCGACCCGCAGATCCGGGCGGATCTTCTGGAGATGGTTCCCGATCACGACGGCATTCGTGTCGAGCGGCGTCAGCCAACGCCCGGCTGTCAGAACCGGGCGAATGAGGCTCGAATTCGACGGCGGGGCGACGAATAGGATTTCATCGGAGCTCTTCCCGTCTGCCGAAAGGACCTGGCCGCTGGCAGTCAGCCAGCCTTCCACATCCGCTACGCCCGGGACCTTCATCGCGATCGATTTGACGTCTTCGAAATGGTAGGAACGCGTGAAGGAGAGATTGATATCCGCCAGGAAATATCCCTGCACGCTCTCCATCGATTTATCGAATGCCAGCCACAGGTTGAAAACCGCAATGAAGATCGCCCCGCCCAGGACCAGGGCGAGGAGTGTCAGGGAGAGGCGGGCCTTGCGGCGAACCATATTCCTCAAAGACACCAGTAGCGGCCGGGCGACGAACGCCAGGTGCGACTCCGCCAACGCAGATTTCTTTCCAGAGACGTTCCCAATCCCGTAGCTGCTCAGCGCTTCCCGGACGGGGAGGCGCAGAGTTGTGATCATTGGGATGATCCCCGCGACCAGGGGCACCGCAAAGGCCAGGGCGACCTGAGTCAGGACAGTTGGGACGTCCAGGGTAAATCGGCCGGGATCGTAATTGAGGAAATTCGCCAGGAAAAGGCCGACCGCATGGGCCGCCCAGCCCGACAACGGAATGGAGATCGCCAGGGCTACACAGCCGAAAGCCAGGATCAATGCCACATACATCGAAAAGATCTGGAGTGTGCCACCGCCGATCGCCTTCATGATCCCGATCTGGCGGATGTGCTGGGACATGAGCGCCACGATGGTGTTGACGATCAGGAGGACGCTCAACAGGACCGTCAGCCAGCCCAATGCGGAAAGGATGAAGATTACCCCCTGCGTCACCTGCCACGCAAAGTGGTGGCCCGGGTTATAGACAGAGATGCTGGAAACGGTCACGCCGTTCTTCTTGAAGCGGTCCCCAATGATCTGGGCGATCGACGAAACGTGGGCGAAATCGGTCTCGTCCTCCGAAACTGCCAGGAGCAATTTGTTGTAATCGGGTGAGGCGCCGAGGTATGTTCCCGTGTCGGGGTCGACATAAGCGGAAACGGCCCCCTGCATGCTATAAGGGATGGCGGAGACATCGTGCACGTAGCCGCGGAAATACAGCTGCCGGGTTTGGCCGTCGGGCAGTTCGATCGTCAGGACGTCGCCGGGTTGAAACCCGAGGGTCTGTGCAGACCGATCGAGCGCCACCTCCCGGCGAGACAAAGCCGGCAAGCTGCCGTTCGAGGGATCGGCGGGTTTCAAAAGATCGAGATGGATCGAGCGATATGACTTCACCACGTCGAAGAAGATACCGACCTTCGCGCCATCGCTTTTGACAAGCTGGGCGGTCACCTGGGTCCGGCCTTCGACATCTCCGACGCCCGGAATTTTCCGCAACGCCCTGACCCAATCCTCGTCAAAGGGCCCTGCATAGATGATCGCGTCATGCGGGTGGGCGGAATGAAAATCCGCGTCCATCTCCCGTTTCATCGTGCTGCCGACATTCCCGACGAAGCCGACAGAAAACACCCCCAGGGTGATCGTCAGGATCATTAACAAGGTACGGGTCTTATTGGTCCAGAAATCTGAAAACACTTTTTTCCAGGCTGCCATCGTCAACGCCCTCGGTATCTCAAACGCCAAGAGGCGAGTCTTGAACAAGAATCGCGCCCGTACGCCGAATTTCAGCGCCGACGGGCGTGGTGATGCCTTCATCGGCGAGCTGGCCATCGACGATCAACTCCGTTCGGTAGGTCCGCTTCGCCAGACTGCCGTCGTGGGTAACGATCACGATCGCCTTCCCCTGGGCGGCCAGTTGGTCGAACAAACCGAAGACCGATTCGGCCGTCTTGGAATCCAGATTGCCGGTGGGTTCATCGGCCACCACGACCGGCGGGTCGTTTGCCAGGGCACGCGAGATCGCCACCCGCTGCTGCTGTCCGCCCGAAAGCGCCAGCGGCAACTTGTAAGCATGCTCGGCCAGGCCCACCAGGTCTAGTAAATACTGGGCTCGCTCCTTTCGCTGGTTGGAGGGAATTTTTCCAGCGAAGTCCATTGCCAACAGGATGTTCTCCAAGACCGAAAGCGTCGGCAAGAGTTGAAAAAACTGAAACACGATGCCCAGATTGCCACCTCGCCAGCGCGCCATCTGTCCCTCACTCATCCGGTGCAAGGGCTGGCCGTTGACCCAAACCTCCCCTTCGGATGGACGATCGATCCCGGCAATCATATTCAGCAGGGTGGTTTTCCCGCTTCCCGACTTGCCCACAATGCTGACGAATTCGCCCGCCTGGAAAGACAGATCGATCCCCTTCAATACCGGGTATTCGCCGATGGCAGTCTTGTAGGATTTCTGGACGCCAAGCAACTGGATCATCGGGCGCTGGGTGTCCCCGCGACTGGAATTGAACTTTGGGTTCAATGAATGGGATGATTTCATAAACGATCTACCTTTCCTTTTCTATCTCTAGCGCTTTGAATTTGCCTGTACAAGATACGAGCAAACCGGCAATTCGGTTGCATGAATTCGCCCGATGATAACAAGCTTCCTATTTTTCCACCTATTTTCTGGCTAACATTTCAGCACCAATCGCCGATGAAAATATTTTTCAGGCCACCCGGGCACAGACGGTCTGATCTGAATTGCAAAAACGAATGGTTGGGTTCATCAATGCAAGCATATCCTGTATAATAAGGATGTCCGACAACTAGCCCAGGAGTACCCATGATCATCGAATATTTTCGTCCCTCAACCCTGGAAGAAGCCCTGCAGTTGCTTTCCAAACCGGAGGTCCGTCCGCTCGGCGGCGGAACGCTGCTGACCCGGGCAAAGGAAGGCTCGTTCGCGGTCGTCGACCTGCAGGCGCTCGGGCTGAACAAGATCCATAAGGCCGGCAGCAGCCTGGCGATCGGGGCGACCGTCACTCTGAGCCAACTGCTCGAGTCCGCCCATATCCCGCCTGCCCTGGCCGAATCGCTCCGTCGGGAAGCCCCGCTGAATTTGCGCAACCTCGGCACGGCCGCCGGTACGCTCGTGGGCTGCGATGGCCGGTCGACCTTTACGGCTGCCCTGCTCGCTCTGGACGCAAAACTGACCTTCGAGCCAGGCGAGGAAACCCTCGGCTTGGGCGACTTCCTGCCCCTGCGAGGTGAAAAACTGGCCGGCAAGCTGATTACTAAAATCGAGCTTCCGCTGAATACCAAGCTGGCCTTCGAGTCCGTCGCCCGGACGCCCGCCGACCAGCCGATCGTCTGCGTGGCCCTGGCCCAGTGGCCTTCCGGGCGGACGCGGTTGACCCTGGGCGGCTTCGGCCCCGCACCCATCCTCGCCCTGGATGGGAACGAGGCCGGCGGGCTGGAAACCGCCGCCCGGAACGCTTTCAGCGAAGCCGGGGATGAGTGGGCCAGCGCCGGGTACCGGTCCGAAGTGGCGGCCGTGCTGGCCAGGCGCGCCCAGGACTCCCTCGCGTGAAGACCGCCGCCCGAAAGACCGTGACAGCGCTCTGGCTAGCCGCCTTCCTGGCCGCCGGCTGCGCCGCCGCTCCGGCCGCCAAACCGCCGACCCCCACTCCGGCAGCTTCGAGCTGCGGCCTGCCCGGGACGGTCCAGGCAGCCGAGCTCAACATCATCGGACAGATCGGAGTCTACCTGCCGCCCTGCTATGACCCCAGTCCCGCCCGCAGCTATCCGGTCCTCTATCTCTTGCCCGGATTCGGCGGCGATTACCATGAGTGGCTTGTCGCCGGGGTTGCGACGCTTGCAGATCGGTCGATATCCGAGCGGGTCATTCCTCCATTCATCATCGTTACCACCGACGATACCTATGAAGGCGTGGATCAGAACCAGATCATCCCGGTCCTTCTTCCTTATGCAGAAAGCCACTTCCATGCCAGCCCAGAACGCGAATACCGGGCCATCGCCGGCGGATCGCTGGGAGGCGCAACCGCGTACGTGCTCACCTTCCAGCACCCGGATGTATTCTCGAGCGCAGGCGTCTTCGGAAATGGACTGACGACCGGCCAGGAAGCCGAGCTGGAAGGCTGGTTGAAATCGATCCCACCCAGGTTGAAACCGCGGGTCTTTATCAACAGCGGTGAACAGGATACCTTCATGCTCGCCCAGGCGAAGGCGCTGATCCCCTTCCTCGACAAATATGGGATCGAGCACTCCGAGATCTTCAGCTCCGGCGGGCATGATGATAACTACTGGTTGAGCAATTTCCCGGCTTATTTCCACTGGCTGGCGGAAGGTTGGGATTAGGCGGCTATCGTCCCATGAAACCCTATTCACATTTTATTGTAGCCGCCCAGTTGGAAAACGATATAAATCCCGAAGTCCCCGCGGATTATTATTGGGGGGCGGTCGCGCCGGATGTGAGATTTTCGGCCGGCCTGACCCATGAACAAACCCATTTACCGGCAAATAAAATCCTGGAGTACTTCGCTAAATATCCCGAACTTGCGTCTTTCCTGAAAGGTTACCTGGTACATTGTCTTACTGATACGTGCAATATCGCCGCCTGGCTTTCCGATCGCGTCCTGCTCCGCCCGTTCGTGCAGCGCGCCTCGCATCAATTCATCCTGACCATCGTCGAAGTGTATTACTTCGAAAGGAAACGCGTTCAGAAACCCGTTTCGGGAAATTCCAATGAACTCCTGCTCGAGTTGGGCATCCGCCCGGAAGACATCGAAAAGGAAAGCAAGGTCCTGAAAGCTTACCTAAGCCGGCCAGACCTTGAAACCAATATCTCCTATATGAAGACCGGCCAGAATCCGGGATTGAAACAATACGCTAAGGAAATCGAACGCATACGGGAAAACCCATTTTTAAAACCCGCCTGGTTTGGCTTGGCCGATTTCAACGGTCTCAATCGCCAGGTGCTTCAGCAAGTTCGCCAAAATCCAGCCTATCAATCCATCCATGACTGAATTACCGCTCGATACCGTCCTCCACGGTGACTGCCTTGAGGTGCTCGCCCGGTTTCCCGAGAACTCGGTTGACCTGGTATTTGCCGACCCTCCTTACAACCTGCAGTTATCGCAAGACCTCTACCGTCCCAACCTGTCCAAGGTTGACGCCGTGGACGACAGTTGGGACAAATTCGCCAGCTTCGAGGAGTACGACCGCTTCACGCTCGCCTGGTTGACGGCCTGCCGCCGGGTGCTCAAGGGTACCGGCACACTCTGGGTCATCGGGAGCTACCACAATATCTACCGGATCGGGAAAATCCTCCAGGACCTGGAATTCTGGATCCTCAATGATGTGGTCTGGATCAAGGATAACCCCATGCCCAACTTCCGCGGCGTGCGCTTCACCAACGCCCACGAGACACTCATCTGGGCTCAAAAAGCCAGAGGGGCCCGGTACACATTCAATCACCAAAGCATGAAAGCCCTCAACGAGGACTTGCAGATGCGCTCGGATTGGCATCTCCCGATTTGCACTGGCAAGGAACGCCGGAAAGCCAATGGGGAAAAAGCCCATACCACCCAGAAACCCGAGGCGCTGCTCAACCGGATCATTCTTGCCTCCACAAATCCCGGCGACCTGATCCTAGATCCCTTCTTCGGGACCGGGACGACCGGCGCGGCGGCGAAAAAACTTGGGCGCCATTTCATCGGGATCGAGCGCGATGCTGCCTACATCCGTGTCGCCAATGAGCGGATCGCATCTGTCGCGACGCTGGCGGATGAATTGATCGTGCTTCCCAATCCGCGCCAGCAGAAGCGCATCCCATTCGGGATGCTGCTCGAAGCCGGCCTGTTGCGGCCCGGGCAAAAACTGTACCTGACAAAAGACGGTACGCCGGCGACGATCCTCGCAAATGGCCACATCCGGTCCGGCAGACTGGTCGGGTCGATTCACAGTGTGGCGAAATCCCTTCTCGATGGTCCCACCAACGGCTGGGATTGCTGGTCGTATGAAGACGAAAACGGCGTGCGCGTTCCAATCGACCACTTGCGAGAAATCATCCGGACGGGAGAAACCTCTTGAAAAAATTTCGTGGGCTCATCCTCGGAATCGTCGGCTGCCTGGCCTTTGCGACGATCGGCTACTTCTGGGCCAATGGCCTGATCGGTTCGGTTTTCAGCTTTCGATCCCCGCTGAGAAACACGCCGCCTGCGCCAGGCGCGCCTCTCGACACCCGGTTGAGCCGGAAAGTCGTCATCGTCCTGGTCGATGCGCTTCGCTACGACACATCCATGGACGACAAGGTGATGCCTTTCTTGAACCAACTGCGCGCCAATGGGGCGTCGGCCAAGATGCACAGCCAGCCGCCTTCTTTCTCCGAGCCCGGGTATACAACCATCCTGACCGGCGCGTGGCCCGACATCAATGACGGTCCAGCCGTGAACCTGGACTATGCGGACATCCCGACTTTTACCCAGGACGATATCTTTTCAGCCGCACACCGCAGCGGCTTGAAAACCGCCATTTCTGGATATTACTGGTTCGAGAAGCTGGTGCCGCAAAATGCCGTAGACGGCTCCTTCTACACTCCGGGCGAGGACGCCGCAGCCGACATCGATGTGATCAATGCCGCCCTGCCCATGGTAAGCGACGATTATCAACTGATCCTGATCCACATCGACCAGGTCGACTACGCCGGTCATCATCTGGGCGGGCCGATGGCCCCGGCCTGGAACAAGGCTGCCACTCAGGCGGACCAATACATACATGAAATCGTCGCCAAACTGGACCTCAAACAGGATACCATCATCGTCCTGTCCGACCACGGACAGATCGACCGCGGCGGCCATGGCGGCCCCGAAGCGATCAACCTCCTGGAACCCTTCGTGATGGCAGGCGCGGGGGTCAAGGCAAACGTCTACCCCGACATGTACCAGGTGGATGTCGCCCAAACGATTGCAGTGCTTCTCGGGACCAACCTGCCCGCCTCGAGCGAAGGCATGGCCCAGACCGCTATGCTGACGTTATCGGACGATCAACTTTCCAAGTTACAGGCCGCCGAGCTGTCCGAAAAACGTGCCCTCTTTCAAGATTATGTCGCAGCAATCAAAAGCCAACCCAGCCGCCAGCCTCGGCCGACCGTCGCATTTTCCTACGTAGCTGCCATGAACGAAGCCAGGGCCGACCGGCAGACACGGGAGCGCCCGTGGAGGGTCGTACTCGCCTTGTTCCTGGTCATCCCGCCCGCCTTCTTCCTGATCGTGAACTGGAAAAAGAAATTCACCTGGCTGCTTAGCGGAGCTGTCATCTACGCCCTGGTTTTCAACTTCCGCTATGCCGTCCTCGACGGGCGCACCTACTCGCTTAGTTCAGTGGACAGCGAGACCTGGCTGATCTCGTACACTGCCATCACAGCCGTCATTGCACTGGCAATCGCCTGGTTGATCGTCATGCTTCGCCTGCGAGCATTCAACGCCGGGGCGCACTACGCCGCCCGAACTTCCTTGCAGATCGTTTTCTTTACGCTTTACCTGTTAGCCATTCCCATCCTGATCAGTTTCGCGATCAACGGAATCACGGTCACCTGGACGCTTCCCGAGTTCTATTCGATCTACGTTGCCGCCCAATCCCTCCTGCAGTGGGTTTTTGTACCTGCTGCAGGGCTTCTCCTTACAGGCGTGGCAGCGCTGGTCACCCGACTCGTTCCAAGGTCTGTCAGGCTGGAAGAAAAATACCGGAGGTAGCATGAATATTCAATTAGTCATCAACGGAATCGAACAACCAGTCAATGTCCCTGTTTCGGAAACCCTGTTCGACACATTAAGAAACCTCGGCTATCAAGGCGTCAAATTCGGCGATGAGCTGGGCCTTTCCGGTTCGGATACGGTTTTGCTCGACGGGAAGCCGGTGAATGCCGGCTCGCTGTTGACCGCCCAGGCGGCCGGACACAAGATCGTGACGATCGAGGGCCTGGGTGAAGTCCCGGACCAAGGCTGGAAAAAAACCGAAGGCCTCCACCCCCTCCAGCTGGCATTCATCGAGACCGGCGCCATCCAGTGCGGCTATTGCACGCCTGCCCAGATCCTGGCCGCCAAGGCCTTGCTTGACAAGAACCCGAATCCCACCGAGGCGGAGGTTCGGGAGGCGATTGCCGGCGTGCTCTGCCGTTGTACTGGTTATGCGAAACCCGTTCAGGCAGTATTGCGCGCGGCGGCCGTCATGCGCGGCGAGCCCGTCACGCCAATCAATCCTCCGGGCGGACAAGCCTGGATCCCGGAAGGCAGCAAACCACCCCGAATGGACGAGGAGCCTTCGGCCATGGCCCTGGCAACCGATACCCGGGTCACTCCAAAGGTGGTCGTCACCCCGCAAGCCCGGCCGTACCAAGTCGTCGGGAAAGCAGAACCTAAGGTCGACGCGGTCAAACTGGCCCAGGGAAACCCGGCCTATACCGCCGACATCGAAAAGCGCGGTCTCCTGCACGCCAAGGTCCTGCACTCGCCGCACGCCCACGCCCGGATCAAAAAGATCGACGCCAGCAAAGCCCGGGCGCTGCCGGGCGTGGCAGCCGTGCTGACCTGGCAGGATATTCCCCGAGTGGTCTATTCGACGGCCGGCCAATCCGATCCGATCCCCGGCCCCCTCGACGCGTTCTCGCTTGACAACAAGGTCCGTTTCGTCGGCGACCGGGTCGCCTTCGTGGCTGCGGAGACGGCCGAGATTGCCAAGCAGGCACTGGGCCTGATCGAGGTGGATTATGAAATCCTGACCGCCATCCTCGACCCGGCAAAATCCATGCGCCCGGGGACGACGGTCATCCACGACGAACCGGAGTACGTCAACTTCGCGGCATCGGATCCGCGCTGGAATCTGGCAGCCGAGATACGGATCGACATCGGAGACGTCAACAAGGGGTTCGCCGAAGCGGACGAGATCTTCGAGGGCGTCTACGATGTCCCCAAGGTCCAGCAGGCTTCCATCGAACCGCATGTGGCCGTCACCTATTGGGATGAAGACGACCGGCTGGTCATCCGGACCAGCACGCAGGTCCCCTTCCACGTCCGCCGCCAGCTTGCTCCCGTGCTCGGCCTGCCGATCAAGCGCATCCGGGTGATCAAGCCGCGCATCGGCGGTGGTTTTGGCGGAAAACAGGAAGTGCTGATGGAGGACGTGGCCGCCCACCTGACCATTGCCACCGGCCGCCCAGTGATCTACGAATACACCCGCGAGGAGGAATTCGTCGCCGCCCGTTCCCGCCATCCAATGCGCATCTGGATGAAGACCGGGGTCAAACGCGACGGCACGCTGACAGCCAACGAAATGCGCATCCTGAGCGACACAGGCGCCTACGGCTGTCACGCCCTGACCGTCACCGGCAACACCGGGCAGAAGGCGATGGCGCTCTATGTCGGGGATGGACCTTATCGCAAATCCCCCAACATCCGCTTCCACGCCGATGTGGTCTACACCAATACGCCGCCAGCCGGCGCGTTCCGCGGCTACGGCGTACCGCAAGGGTACTGGGCGGTCGAACGGCATATGGAGAAGATCGCCCGGGCACTCAGGCTCGACCCGATCGAGTTCCGCCTGAAGAACGCCATTCGACCCGGCGAGTTCCAGCCTTTCAGCACCGCCTGGAACGAAGGCCGCGAGCCGCACCCCGAGACCATCCACACCGTCGGGTTGGAGGAATGCGTCCGGCAGGGCCAGGCCGCCATCGGATGGGATGAAAAGTACGGCAACAAGGCCTGGCGCGATTCCGTCTTCGGCAAGACGAATGGCCATGGCACGGCCAAGAAAAAGGGCATCGGGGTTGCCATGGTCATGCAGGGAACGGCCATCCCCTACCTCGATATGGGCGGCGCCTCGATCAAGATGAACGACGATGGCAGTTTCAACCTGTTGGTCGGGGCCACCGACTTGGGGACCGGGTCGGACACGGTCCTGGCCCAGATGGCCGCGGAAGTCCTGGGCGTTCCCCTGGAAGATATCATCGCCTACTCGTCCGACACGGATTTCACTCCCTTCGACAAAGGCGCCTACGCCTCCAGCACCACTTACATCTCTGGAACGGCCGTCGCCCGGGCGGCTGCCCAGGCGGCCGAACGGATCAAGGTCAGGGCCGCGAAGATGCTCGGAACAGACGATCCGGCCTCGATCCAGCTGCGCGATCGTCAGGCGTTCGCCTCGAACGGCGAATCCGTCAGCCTGGCGGCAGTAGCCCTGGAAACGCTGCACCATTCCGACCAGGAGCAGATCATGGGCGTGGCATCCTACGTTTCCCCCGCCTCCCCGCCTCCCTTTGCCGCCCAGTTCGCCGAGGTGACCGTGGACAGCCAGACCGGCGCGGTCAGCGTGGACAAGCTGGTCATGGCGGTCGACGGCGGCGTGATCATCAATCCGCTGACAGCCTCTGGCCAGGTGGAAGGCGGGATGACCCAGGCGCTCGGTTACGCGGTCTGCGAGGAGATGCGCTACGACGAGAACGGCAACGCCATCGAGCGCAGCTTCGACAACTATCATATCTTCCGGGCCAACGAGATGCCCGAGCTGACCACGATCTTCGTCGAAACATTCGAACCGTCCCATCCATTCGGGGTGAAAGCTGTCGCCGAGATCCCGATGGACGGGGTCGCCCCGGCAGTCGGGAACGCCGTCCTGGATGCGCTCGGGGTCAACATCGACTCCAATCCGATCACGCCGGAGAAAATCTGGAAAGCCCTGAGGGAACAGAGTGGAGACTGATTTAAATACGGTCCTGAAGACAATCGGCTTACGGGAGGATGAATTCCGTGGACAGGTCGTCGTCGTGACCGGCGCCGGCCGCGGCATCGGCTTGCAGGCGGCGAGGGCGTTCGCCAGGCTCGGCGGGAAAGTCGTCCTGGCGGAGATCGACCCAGGAGGGGGAAAAGCCGAGGAACTGATCCAGGCCGAGGGCGGGCAGGCGCTCTTCGTCCGGACGGACGTTGCGGACAGGCAGTCGGTCGCAGACCTGCTGGCCGCCGTGCACGCCCATTTCGGTCCGGTCAGTATCCTGGTCAACAATGCGATCCTCTGCCCGGTCGCCAGGTTCACGGAAATGGACGAATCCATCTGGGACAAAGTGATCGCGGTCAACCTGCGCGGCGCTTTCCTGACCTGTAAAGCCATCCTTCCCGATATGCTTTCCGCCCGGAGGGGAACCATCATCAACATGGTCTCGGCGGAAGCCATGCTGGGGTTGTCGGCATATATTGCCAGCAAGCAGGGCATGGTTGGCTTGAGCCAGACGCTCGACCTGGAGTTGGAGGATTCTAACATCCGGGTCATTCCCTTCGGCCCGGGGATGGTGGATACGCCCAGCATCCGGGCGATCGCTCCGGAGCTGGCGCCGCTTCTCGGGATGAGCGAAGCCCAATTCCTGAACACACCCTTGCATGCTGCTTACGATGGTCTGATGCCGGCCGAGCACGCCGGCGCAGCCACAGCCTTCCTGGCAGCCCGCCTGGCGAACGAGTATCACGGCCAGATGGTCACGGGGTACGAAGTCCTGGAAAAAGCCGGATTATTGAAAGCCCCGCTCGAGGAAGCAGGGCATTCAACTTCCACACTTACAGGCAATTCGGGCGGGAAGCTTCTCCCCCTGATCACGGAGCTCGAAGGAATCCTCTGCGAAACGGAAGCCGAGTTCGACAAACTGCCGGGATTCGTCCGCCCGATGGCGCGCAGCGGGTTCAAGGGCAAGGCCGGACAAAGCCTGGCGGATTGGAAAAAGACTCTGGCAGACATCCGGGATGAATTGCAGGCAGGATCCGCAACGAACCGCCCCAACCTGCCAGCCAATCTTGGAAAACTATCCACCTACTTTCGGGATGTCCCGAAGGAGACCTCCCGGTTCACGAAAGACGCCGATTTCCTCCGTCAGGTCGAAAGGACCAGCCTACAACGGATGGCGCTAATCCAGAAAATGATCGACAGCCTGCAAGCGTAATCCGGCAAACCAATCGCCTCTCCGTTTTTGGAGAGGCGATTTTATTTGGATAAACCATCCTGGCCAATCCCTAGCGGTGATAGAGCTTCATGATCGGGACGCCCTGGTAACTAATCTCGAAGGCGGGCGGATCCATGTTCTGGAGGAAATCCGGGAGCATCAGCATCAATCCGCCGAACTCCTGGATTTGGGTCTGGCGATATTCGTACAGGATCCAGTCCGCCCGGATGAATTCCCCATACACGGGCTGGGGAGCGGACGGGCCGAAGAGGCTCTGGGCGCCCGGCGTATTATGAAGGATCTCAACATCCGGGCGGAGCCGGCCGATCAACTGGTAGTAGATCATGACGTCATAGCTGTAAGGCTCCACCCAAATCTTGTCGCCCGGCTGGGCATGGGCATTGATGTAAGGAATGGCCGCCGCATAAGTTTCGCACCAGTAGGTTGTTTCCAACTGCATACGGGTCGCTCCCGGAAGCCCGCCGACTCCTTCGGAGTAATACGACAACAGGTGCGGATATAAACCGATCATGGTCACGACCTGCGGGAGAAAGAGCAGGCCCGCAAGAAGGAACCCGGCAGGCGCCAGTATGGCAGGCCGTTTGATACTTTCGAACCACTTACGGAGCAATCCGATCAGCCAGCCAAAACCGACACCCGCCAGGCATGCCAGAAACGGGAAGGTCGGCATGAACAGGCGATCGCCATCGTACGCCAGGCTCTTTGCAACTACAAAAGGCAGGAGCGGAACAATGGCGCTGATGACCAGCAGCCAGGCCGAGCCCTTGTCTTTCCTCCCCCATCCGGCCCGCGCTGCCCCGATGACGGCCAGCGCCAGAAGAGTCAGGGGCACGACCGCCCAGAGCATCACGAAAACGAAGTGCCAGGGCGGCGGCACGTAATAGTGCCCGAAGTACCACTGGCCGATCTTATAGTGGTCGCTGTGGAATTTGTAATAGTCCCAAATTCGGCTCCAGGTGTGATAGTACAACCACGGCCAGGCCAGGACGAACGTCAGGACCGCCACCGCACCCATCATAACGAACCGGAGCGCCAGGTACCATCTCCTTCTGAACAGCAGGAACCAGAGCGCCAATCCGATCGGCAGGAAGGTGGCATTGAGCTTCATCCCTTCCGCCAGTCCCCATGCCAGGCCGAGGATCAATCCCCACCACCATTCCTTTCGGTCGGCCGTTTTCCAGAAAAGGAAGGTCGTCCCAAAAATGCCGACCGAAACGGGTACATCCAAGGCGGCCAGGTGGGCATGGAAAAAGAAGCGCGGCATCGCCATCAAGGCCCCTGCCGCGAAAAGTCCCGCCCCTCTTCCATACATCTCTGCAATCCAGAGATACACCAATGCTATGAGCAGGCCGACCAGCAGGATGTTGCCCAGGCGGACTGCGGTCAGGTCGTTAAAAACGTGCCGGGCCGCGGACCAGACCAGCCCCAGCCAGACCTTGTCCACCGGAGGGTGCTCGTGATTGGAATCCCAAAACTGGTTGATCACCTCGGGCCTGAAAGCAGTGGCCGGGCGGGTGACAAGGACACCGAACCAGCCTGCATAGGATTTGGCCGCAGCAATGTAATTGGGCTCATCCCAGGTAAGGCCGGTCGAGGAAGCAGTCAGGGTCAAAATCACGACCGCGATACAAGCCAGCAAAGCGGCAATCCATCCGTTCCCCAGTTTTAAAGTTCGTTTTGGCATTCTCTCCTCCGCGCAAGTTCCAAATTGCGTGTCATTCTACCACGCTTGGTATAATTGCCCCATACGGATGCCGGCTCGGGCGTCTGGAGGAAAAATAATGGTAGAACGCATCTATGTGATCGGGCATGTCAATCCGGATACGGATACGATTGCGGCAGCCATGGGCTATGCCTGGTTGCTGCGCGAACGGGATGGGGGCGATTTCGTAGCCGCGCGTGCGGGAGCGACCAACCCACAAACTTCCTGGGTACTGAAAAAAGCGGGGCTGGAACCGCCGATCCTCTTGAACGATGCCTCGCCGCGCTTCGAGGCCGTTACACGCCACCTGGATACCTGTCTTCCCGAGGCGCCTCTGGGCGACGCCTGGGCAATCGCCTCCCGGACCTGGGGCCTGGCCCCGGTCGTCGACAAGGATGGCAAACCCCTTGGCCTGGTGACCGGCGCCAGCCTGTTCGGTTTTGTGACCGAATTGCTCGGACCGAACCCCCATCGGGAGGACGTCAAATTATCTGCGATCCTCGATTCGCCCTGCCGGGAAGCCTGCCGTACCGGCGTTCCTCAATTCCCGGCCAACGGCCGCATCCGCGACTCGCTCAACCGCATCTTGCGGGAGGAAGGGGACGATTTCTTCGTCGTCAATGAAAGCGGCCAATATGTCGGCATCTGCCGTCAGCGCGACCTGCTCAACCCGCCCCGTCTGAAACTCATCCTCGTCGACCATAACGAGCCGCGCCAGTCCCTGGGCTCCCTGGAGGAGGCCGAATTACTCGAGATCCTCGACCACCACCGGTTGGGCAATCCGTCGACGCACGTGCCGATCAAGTTCACGGTCGATATCGTCGGCAGCACATCCACCCTGGTTTCGGAACAAGCCGAGGAAGCCGGGCTGGCAGCCCCGGCGCCGATCGCCGGATTGATGTTGGCCGGACTGCTCTCGGATACTCTCATCCTGACATCCCCGACCACAACAGAGCGGGATCGGAAAGCCGCCGAACGACTCGGGCGGTGGGCCTTCGTGCGCGGCGGACCGCTGGCCGGCGAGACCATCCAGAGCTACGGCAAACAGGTCCTGAATGCCAGCGCAGGGCTGTCGACCCGTAAGGCGGACGAGATCGTCAGCACTGACCTGAAACAATACGAAGCCGGCGGCTTTCGCTTTGCGATCGCCCAGGTGGAGGTGACCGACCTGCTCCAGCTGGCCGAACATCTCGGCGAGCTGCGGACTGCGCTGATCACCTTGCGCGACAAGCACGCCTTCGACTTTGCCATGCTGATGGTCACCGACGTGGTCGGCGGCTCCAGCCGTCTGCTGCTGACCAATGAGCTGCCGGAATTATCCGACCTCCCTTATCCTCCCCTGACGGATGGCACCCGTCTGGCCGAAGGCGTCGTCTCGCGCAAGAAACAACTCCTGCCGGTCGTCCTGGGGCTATTGGAACGATAACCCCTAAGGAATTGAATACCAATGACCGCCACCGGATAAGCAATGGCGGTCATTTGATTTCACATGAGAGGCAACTTCCAGCCTCTGCTCCCGCTCAGGGAATGCGCCTGGTTACGGGTCTTGAGTGACGTTACAGCTCTTAAAGGTATCGACCCCTGGCCCGCCGATACAGACGTCGTTACCGTTCCCGCCGTTGATGGCATCGTTCCCTGCGCCGCCCAGGATACAATCGCCTCCCCCGCCACCGCTGATGGTGTCGTTGTTCGGGCTGCCGATGATCAACTCGGAGGCTTTCGTCCCGGTGCAAACACCGCCACCGGCCGGGCATATCACAATGGCAGTCAAGGTGAGCGAACTGCAGATTGCCGGCTTTAACGTATCGGCCGTGATCGCCCGAGTCGATCTTCCGATATGCGTGGCTGGGACCGAGTTGGTCGCCGCCAGGGCCGTGAAGACGCTGGCCAGAATCAAGACGAGGACGGCGGCAAAAACGATAGAATACGGGATGCGTCGGAACATGGGCTGCCTCTCTCGACCGCTCAGTCGAGCTTCTTCTCCAGGTCGCCACTGGTCAGCAAGTCGGTGATCTCATCCGCCGGAGCCGGGCGCCCGAAGAAATAGCCCTGGGCGTATGTGCATTGTTTTTCGCGCAGAAAGCCGAGCTGATCCTTCGTCTCGACGCCTTCGGCGACCACATTCAGGCCCTGGAGTTGGGCCTGGGCAATCAAATCGCCGACGCGGTCGGCATCGGATGGATTGCGGATCTTCTTCATAGAATCCCGATCGATCTTGATGCTTTTGACGGCGTGCTCGATCAGGCTGTCCACGGACGCCTGACCGGCAAAATTATCCACGGCAATCGTCACCCCTAGCTTGCTGAGCTTGAGCAAATTGGGGAGGACCGGGGACTCATCGGATGCCAGGCTGGCCTCCGGGACCTCGATTTGCAGCGCCTGCGGGGCGATGCCGCTGGCCTGGAGCATGCGGCTGAGCGCCCGAGCCGGGTTGCTCGCCAACTGCCGCTCGGACAGATTGACAGCCAGCTTCACATCCAGCCCGGCCGCCTGCCATTCCTTCAATTGGGCGCAGGCAACCTTCAACATCCATTCGCCGAGCGCCTCGATCAAGCCGGTCTTCTCTGCCAGGAAAATGAACTCGGAGGCCGTGACCAGGCCCTGCTGGGGCCGCTGCCAGCGCAGGAGCGCCTCCACCGCATGGACCTTGCCATCCGTCAATGAAACGATGGGTTGGTAAAACACCCGGAACTCACCTCGCTCGAGGCCTTTGCTGAGGCTGGCTTCCAGGCCCTCCCCGGCCTGGCTATATTGGTCTACAGCGCCCGTCTTGAGGCCATAGCGATACGCCATGCGATCGCCCTGCACGTAATAGGCGTGCAAAACCCCATCGAGCGTGTGCAGGATCATGGCGTTTTCCCGCTCGGCGATCCTGGCCAGGTCGTCGATGCTCAGAATCTCCACCACAGGAGTCGCCGGATCGAGCGGGGCATCCTGGATGTCGACGAGCATCGGCGCGTATTTGACCTGGATGACGGCATGCTGGTCCTGGCGAATGGCCGCCCAAACAGTCAAGCCCATGGCCAGCAGGAGCGCCAGGCTGATCCCCAGCCCGCCGGCTGCCAAGGTGCGCATCTTGCCCACTTCGGGTTTCCAACCGAAGATCGGCAAGGTATTGGGAATCATCTTGGTGCTCTTAACCAAACCATCCTGGCTCTGGTTCAACGGATCCTGCGAGGGGTCGGACCTGTAAAGATAAACCTGAACGGCGTCGAATTGCATCGGCAAGGCCGGCTGGAAGGTTGCCGACAGCGCCTGCCCGGCGATCTTCCCCGAGATCTCGATATTCGGATCGATCACCAGATTGAAGACGCCCGGATTGATGGTCGTGATCTTCTCCATCGTGGCCACCAGGCTCTCGACCTGGCACAAGTCGAGCGTGGTCTGGGCCGTGAAGGCATTCCCAGTAAAAGAGGTCACGGACTCGAGCGGAAGGATACGTGTCCAGCCGGTACGCGGCTCGCTGATCGTAGCGACAAACTGATGGGTCCCTTGAACATCCTGGAACTGATTCCCGGCCAGGCTATAGTCGAATCGCAGATTCAACAGGCAGGTTAACTTCGGGAAGATCGGCTGCCCCGTCAGGACCGCCGGGGTATCGTATACGCCGCCCGGGGCGGTCGCCGTATAGGTATAGACGCCCTTCTGCTGGTACGTCAGATCGTTGGGGACCTTCTGCAGCAGCGGGTGGGTAAAGGCAAAAATGCCCAGGATCAGGAAGGCCAGGAACAGGAAGCCGAGCACGAAGAACAGCATCTCAAAGGCCTCGGCCTGAGTCCGGAAGTTACCTCCCGGCTGACGGTCGCGCGGCCGGCCTTCCGTCCCAGCGCTCAAGACGATCGCCTCGGAGCTTCCGTCCTGCCGGTTTTTTTCCGTTCCAAGGCGACGCTCGGCCCATGGAAAAAGGCCCTTCAGCCAGGCACCGATGCCTTTGGTCTGCGCGTTGTCGTGTGTTTTCTTCATTTTCTTTTTCCCGTTCCGTTTCTGGTCTCCGATGACGAATGTCATCAAAACCACTCCAACCAGTCCGGCGATGACTGCCATAATCAGCGGGTTGCGCAGCCACCGGACGGTCTGGCCAGCTCCAGGGAGCACAAACCAGAGCTTTCCTACCAACTCCTGGCGGGTCGGCTCGTAGGTATCCGTCCAGGCATTGTTGTCCCCTTTGAAGATGTAGCGATCCAGGTCCGTACCGATCACACGGTGGATGATGAAGCGACCCAATTCCGCGTCCCGGTAGGCGA
>Ga0335071_10002706_pt1 | contig 18841 bp, 16 predicted proteins | sample Lox_Sample_15_FD_206724 | JGI IMG/M metagenome (GOLD analysis project Ga0335071, IMG submission 206724) | Soil microbial communities from Loxahatchee National Wildlife Refuge, Florida, United States - Lox_Sample_1.5 | ecosystem: Environmental > Terrestrial > Soil > Wetlands | place: USA...
CTCGATCGGTTTGTTTCTGCGCCGCTGGAAACTCGATGAGCTTCCACAGTTGTGGAATGTCCTCATCGGAGAGATGAGTCTCGTCGGTCCTCGCCCCAAATTGCCTGAACTCGAGCCTTGCTGTTTGCCTTGCCGTCCCGGCGTCACAGGGGCAGCGACGCTGATCTTTGCACGCCAGGAAATGGAGCTGGATCGCATTCCCCAAAACGCGTTAAACGGTTTTTACTCGGGCGTCGTTCTCCCGGCAAAGCGAAAGCTCGACGTCCAATATATGGCCCAGGCCACTTTTCGCTCCGACCTGGAACTTCTGTTCGACACCGTACTTCTTCGGTGGGATACCAGCGTGATGAAGAGTCTCCTGCGCCAGGAGTGCCAGACTCCGTTGCCGGAAGAATTGCCGGTGGCATAACGGCTGCAGTTTGCCGATCCTGCGCTTTTTTTCCAGCCTCCTGCCGGATTTCTTTCACTGATCGACTGGGTTGCTCGGTGGGAGCGGCTCGCATTTCACTCCGGAGCGAGTGAGTTCGTCAACAACTGTCGCTATCAGCCTGTCCATGGAATCACTGACAACCGGAGTCAGTTCCATTCCCACTAACATTTCGCTGGGAACAACGCCCACCAGCGTCACCGATGCCGGAGCAGTTCCCTTGAAGGAAAGCATTGCGAGAACATCCGCCAGGCCCACCTGGTGCGGCGACAGCTTTGTTCGGAAGAAGGCCGGCACCTCTTCATTTCTAAAAAGGACGACGGTTCCGGGCGCGGCTTCGCATCGAAGCGCGTCAATGACGATCAGGCGGCGAGCGTCTTCGATCACAGGCAGCAGATCGAGGCCTGAAGTGCCGCCATCAATCAGTTCGACATTCTCGGGCAAACGATACCTTGACCCGAGCTGCCGCACCGCATGGATGCCGATTCCTTCATCCTGCATCAGAAGATTGCCGATGCCCAAGACGAGCACCCGTGAGGCTGCGCCCTCGGCGCCGCTTGCCCCACCTTGCGATTGCAAGTTCGTGTTGATCACAGTGCTGCTACTTCAATCGTCTTTTGTCTTTCGATATCCGTCACGTGCACCGCGCACGCCAGGCACGGATCGAAAGAGTGGATGGTGCGCAGCGGCTCGAGCGGGCGCGCAGGATCGGCAATCGCCGAGCCGTTCAAAGACACTTCATAGCTGGAAGGCTCGTCATTGTTGTTCCTGGGCGCAGACAACCACGTGGACGGAACTACAGCCTGGTAGTTCTTGATTCGCTGGTTATCAATGACGACCCAGTGGGAGAGTAGGCCGCGAGGCGCCTCTACCTGGCCAACTCCCTGGCTTTCTCCGGCCGGAAAGACCGGTTCGTTGAAGGTCTCTCTGTCCCCACGCCCGATATTGTCCATCAGCATCTGCCAGTTGTTCTTGAGAGCTTCGTAGGCGACGCAGGCACGAATTGCGCGTGCCGCGTGGCGGCCCATCGTGGAATTCAACTGGGCGGGAGCAATCTCATGGCCTGTGAGCGAGCGCACCCGGTTCAGCATCGATTGTGCGTACTTTGCCGTTGGCTCGTGCCCGCTGGCTATCCCAGCATGAACAGCGGCAATCGGGCCGACCTGGGCAGGTTTGTCCATGAAGGTAGGCGATTTCACCCAGCTGTATTTTCCTTCGTCCTGGAAATCCGTATAGTTCGGGGAGGTCTCGCCGCGCCAGGGCTTGAGAGGAGCGTCGCCATGCTTGTAGGTGTACCAGGAGTGCTTTACCTCTTCGGCGACATGGTCTGTGAGCGCGCTGTCGCCGAACGACCTGATCGAACGGAAAGCACGGGCTTTCCCACCCGGCGTATAGCCTCCGGGCGTCATGAACTGCGTTCCCGAAGAATCCGTGGGCAGATCCGGGGAGGAGAGAAAGTCATTCACACCGGCGCCGATCGAGAACCAATCGGCGTAGGAGCCGGCGATAAGCGCCACGTCCACGAAGTAGCAGTTGAATATGAAGGAATACAACTTGTCGATGTACTCTTTCACCTGCGATAACCGCTCAATGGTCAGTACACCTTCGCTATCGGTGGCAATCGCATTGCTGACGCCGCCGACAGCCAGATTCTGGATATGAGGAGTCTTCGAGCCAAGGGTTGCAACAATTTTGTTTGCCCAACGCTGCACCTCAAGCGCCTGCAGGTAGTGATGGACAGCCAGCAGATTCGCCTCAGGAGGAAGCTTCATCGCTGGGTGTCCCCAGTATCCGTTGCTGAAGATGCCCAGTTGTCCCGAGGCCAGAAGGCTCTTCAGCTTCTGCTGCGTGCCTTCGAGCGCGGCCCGGCTGTTGCCGTCCCACTCGCTGATCGACTCACCCAAGCGCGCGGATTTCAGTGGGTCGGCTTTAGCGGCGCTCACCACATCCACCCAGTCGAGCGCCGACAAGTGATAGAAGTGGACGATGTGGTCGTGCAGCGTGTGCGCGCACAGAATCATGTTGCGGATATACTGCGCGTTGACGGGAACGTCCAACTGCAAGGCGTTCTCAACGGCCCGCACCGAGGCGATGGCATGGACGGTAGTGCAGACGCCGCAGATGCGCTGCACGATGGCCCACGCGTCCCGGGGGTCGCGGTCCTGCACGATTTTCTCAATACCGCGCCACATCTGGCCGGAGGACCAGGAGCGCACGATGCGTCCATTCTCAACATCCAGATCGATGCGAAGATGGCCTTCAATGCGCGTGATGGGGTCAATGGTGATTCTTTGCGACAAACCAATACCTCCGTGCTACTCAGTCCCAGGAAATTCTGAGGGCGGGCAGTCTGATGAATGTGATGGGTGGTTGCGCTGGCGGCCGCGGTCTGAGGGGTGATGCAAAATCGGAAAAAGCTTGATCACCAGCAGAAAACCGAGGATCTGTAGCGCAATCATGCCATAAGTAATGAGCAGTTCTGGAACCGAAGGGAAATAACTCCATCCGGGACGGTGGTAGGAGATAAGATAACTATCCATTCGATAGAGGATGCCTCCGGATACAACGAAGAGCGCGGCAATGAACTGGCGCCTTGGACTCATCCTGTTCGCCGCGGATGATATGACATAGAGGGCAACGGCAAAGAGGAGGCACTCGATTGCGAACAGCAGACCCAGCATGCCGGACGTGAAAATCAGATGGAATTTGCCGCGAACAATGAGGTCAGCCACGCGGGCCACGAGAAAAATGGTAATGGTCACCGCCATGAATTTTGTCAGTTTCGTCAAAATCCCCGCCTGCGAAGGCCGCGAGAACCGGTGTGAGACGAGCGTCGACTCAAAGACCACCATCGCGTAGCCGATGCACAGGGCGGTCATCAAGAAGAGGAACGGCAGCAGGGGCGTATTCCACAGCGGGCTCATCGTGGCGCCGAACGGAACCAGGAGAGTGCCGAGCGAAGACTGGTGCATCGTCGGCAAAGTCATGCCCAAAGCGACGAAAACGATCAGCACGCGGTTGAGCACTTTCTCAATCTTCAGGGTGAGTCCATGCGCGTTCATGCCGTGTTTTCTGGTCCACTCCACAGCCCTTTCGAGAAGAGCCGGTGCGACTTCGATGATAAGAACCGTGGTATATGCGAAGATGCAAAGCGCCAGTTCGAATTTCACGGAAGTCAGGTTGTAATAGGTCGGCCAGAGTATGTGCCAGAAGTTCCACCAGCGGCTAATATCGATAAGCACGCTGAATCCGCCCAGGGAATAGCCAAACATGCTGGACAAGATCGCCGGCCGGAGGATGGGGGAATACTGCCCGTGATTCAAAGCATAGGTCACCAGCGCCAGCGCGTAACCGCCGCACGCCACCGCCGTCCCTGCCGACAAGTTGTACGCGAGCCATATCCCATAGGGATAGCCATTATTAAGATTTGAGACGGCTGCAAGTCCGAAGATTAATCGCACCAGAACCAAGACGGTCATCAGCGCGCATAGGGAGAATAATGTGATCGTCGTAGGAGTAACGAGCGGACCGCCAAGGGCCCGTGCTTTGGCTCTCATCTTCGGCCTTCTCCTTTCCGCTTCATATCCGGGTCAAGGGCATTCAAGCCAATCCGTCAGTGCCCTGAAATTCGTGACCATGCGCTCTGTTTGCCAGAATCAGCACGGACCCAAAAAGGACCATTGGCGGAATTGACCTCATGCAGTACCGGAAGAAACTTGATCAACAACACATAGCCGAGAATCTCCACCGCGATGATGCCAAAACTGATGAACATCTCCGGAACCGATGGGAAGTAGCTCCACCCAGGACGGTGGTAGGAGACGATGTAACTGTCCATTCGATACAGCACGCCTCCGACCACGATGAACACCGCAGCGATGAACTGATGCCGCGGAGTCATCCTGCGTTTCCTGTTCCACAGCACGTACAAAGCCCCGACGAACAACAAAGTCTCGATGATGAAGAACAACCCAAGCATGCCAGACGTGAAGATCAATGGCACCTTGCCGCGCACGGCCACATCGACCACGCGGACAACCAGGAATGCGGCGATCGTCCCCATCATGAACTTTGCCAGTTGCCCAAGAATCTCGGCGTGCGATGGCCGCGAGAACCGGTCGGAGACCAGCGTCGATTCAAAGATCACCATGGCGTAGCCGATGCACAGGGCGGTCATGAGAAAGAGGAAGGGGAGCACAGGGGTATTCCACAGCGGACTCATGGTTGCGCCGAACGGAATCAGGAGCGTGCCGAGCGAAGACTGGTGCATGGTGGGCAGCGTCATGCCCACAGCGACGATGACGATGAGCACCCGGTTCAGCACCTTTTCAACCTTCAGGGTGATTCCGTGCAGATTGGCGCTGCGCCTTCCGGTCCACTCCACCGCCTTTTCGACCATAGCCGGAGCGAACTCGAGCATGAGAATCGTGGTATACGCGCTGATGCAGAGCGCCACCTCGATCATCACAGAATTGAAATTGAAGTAGGTGGGCCAGAGAATATGCCAGAAGTTCCACCAGCGGCTGATATCCACAAGCACGCTAAATCCGCCCATGGCATAGCCGAACATGCTGGCCAGAACCGCAGGGCGCATGATGGGGGAATACTGGCCGTGGTTCAGCGCATAGGTCACCAGCGCCAGCGCAAAGCCGCCGCACGCAACCGCGGTGCCAGCGGCCACGTCATACGCCAGCCAGATGCCCCACGGGTAGCCGTTGCTGAGATTTGTGACTGCGCCGAGACCGAAGACAAACCGCACCAGGAGGATGATCGCCGTCAGCACGCACATCGCAGTGAGCGCAATGGTCGTGGGGGTGAGGATCGGACCGCCAAGAGGTCTGGCTTTCATCTCTTGTCTTTTCCTTCCAAATCACGAGCGTCCGGCGGACGATGGTCATGCGCCCTCTTTACGAGAATCAGCAGGATTCCGAAAAGGACAGCCGGTGCGATCATTCCCTTGTAGAGGGAGTGCTGAATCTCCTCCGCAGTTTCCACGAAGGGCTTGTCCGGCAGGGTTGGGTAGCCGAGCTTGTCGTAAGAAACGGCGGAAAGAAGCCGAACTTGTGTTCCTCCAACTTCGCTCACCCCATACGTGCGCGCTTGATAGTGAGGCGCCTGCTTCTCGTGCGTGTCGCCCGAGTTTACCGTGCGGCGCGGAAAGAAAGCGCGCTCGCCGGGTTTCATTCGATGCCGGCGATCCGCCTCGGCGGCAAGTTCTTCCACCGTTCCGAAAAGCGTCGCCCCTGTGGGGCAAACCTCTGCGCATGCGGTTATCTTTCCCTCGGCTCTTCTCGATTCGCAAAGCTGGCACTTGTTCAGGCGCGCGATCGATTTGTCGTAGTCGAATCGGGGAACTCCGAATGGGCAGGCCGCGACGCAATAACGGCATCCAATGCATGCCTTCGGGTCGTAGTGCACCACGCCGGTGTTTGCATCCTTGGTCATGGCGCTCACCGGACAAACGGATACGCACGCCGGCTCAACGCAGTGAAGGCACGACTTCTTTACAAACGCGTACCCATCAGTCTCTTCGTCCTTGTGCTCCGCAGCGCCATCCGACCAGGCTTTGATCACCGTCAGCGTGTTGGCCGAAAGATCCAGAGGCGCGTCCCAGAGCGCGTCCTTAGTTGTGACTTCAGGATGCGTGCCGTTCGCCTCGCGACATGCCGTCATGCAGGCTTTGCATCCGACGCACAGCGTCGAATCAAACAGCATTCCCGGCGCATTCGGGGGTATGGTCTTGGCCCCCGGCTCCCGCGCAGACGCAGCCTTCGCGGTCACGACCGATGCAGCCGCTCCAGTGAGGGCCGTTGCCCGCAAAAACGCTCTTCTGGAGATGCTCACGGCTTCTCCTCCTTCTGCGAGTGCTCCTGTTCCGGATGCGGCTCATTGCTGAGCTGCGTTGCTTTTATGGCTGCTGCACCGACCAATACGCCGGCTACACCTGCCGCGACAGCCGCCGTAAGGACGGTGATGCCGTTCCCCTGCGGCTCGACAATGCGGGATGAGTTGGCGATCGGCCCAACGAACTTGAGATCGGCGAGCGCGTGAATGGGTTTTGCAAAACCGATTCCCTTCTCTGTGCAGCCAATGCATGGATGCCCCGTTCCCACCGGCCAGCTGCCACTGCCTGCGTCGCAAAACAAGATCGATGGACAGTTTGCGTAAGTTTCAGGTCCCTTGCAACCCAGCTTGTACAGGCACCATCCTTGCCGGTGTCCGTCATCGCCAAATTGCTGCGCGAAGCGGCCTGCGTCGAAATGGGGGCGGCGTTCGCAGTTCTCGTGAATCAACCTGCCATAAGCAAACTTCGGGCGGCCCTGCGCATCGAGTTCGGGGAGGCGTCCGTAGGTAAGGTAATGGATGACCGTCGAAAGGAAGTTGTAAGGATTCGGAGGACACCCTGGAATGTTCACGACTGTCTTGCCGAGGATCTCTGCAACGCCAGTGCATCCCGTCGGATTGGGGCCAGTCGAGGGCATTCCACCCCAGGCCGCGCACGAGCCGAGCGCGATCACCGCTGCCGCTCCCTCCGAGCACTTGCGGACAATCTCCAGAGCCGTTTTTCCGCCGACCTTGCAGTAGATGCCATTTTCGGCAGTGGGTATAGCGCCCTCAACCACCAGAACGTACTTTCCCTTGTTCTCGGCCATGGAGGCATCTCTCGCCTCTTCTGCCTGGTGACCTGCGCCGGCAAAGAGCGTCTCGTGATAATCCAGCGAGATTAGTTCCAGAAGCAACCGGTCGAGCGCGGGATGCTCGGAGCGAAGCATGGACTCAGTGCAGCCGGTGCACTCGGCAAAATGCAGCCAGATCACCGGAGGCCGGCGTTTGCTCAGGATGGCCTGAGCGATGACCTTTCCTTCGCTGAGACCGAGACCCAATGTTGCGGCCACGCCCGTGCAGAGCTGCATGAACGCGCGCCGTGAAAGTCCGAGTCGTTGCCCAACCAGATCTTGTTCTGCCAAGCCGTTCGTCATAACTTCCGGTCCTGTTCGTGTTTCAAAATCGAGCCCAGGTTTCTACGCAGGCTGTTCAACTCGGGGGTGCCCCATCCAACGCGAAGCGTTGGGTGGGACTTAATGTGCCACCAGCTTGGTAAATGGCCATACGTACGCAACCAGGACGACAAAGATACCCACCAGCGCCGCCAATGCCAGGGCGTGGAAGAAGACCGAACGCAGAATGTTGCCTTCCTGGCCCTCGCTCTCGGTCGCCGCACTCGCCGTCACAATCGTCTGAGCGTTGATCATCTTGCCCATTACGCCTCCGGCGGAGTTCGCCGAGGCCATTAGCGTGGCGGGTAGGCCGACCTGGTTCGCGGTTACAGTTTGCAGGCTGCCAAACATCATATTTGAGACGGTGTTGGAACCGGTGGTTGCCACTCCCAGCCAGCCGATCAACGCGCCAAAGAACGGATACAGTACGCCCGTATGAGCGAAGGCAAGGCCCAGAGTCGCATCCATGCCGCAGTAGCGCGTCACCGAGCCGATCGCCAGCATCGCGGCAAAGATGGCAGCCATCGACCGCATGTTGATCGCCGTCTTGACGAAGATCCGGACCATGGACTTTGGGCTGACTCCCATGAAGACTCCGGCAATGATCCCCGCCACCAGAATCGCTGTGCCCGGCGACGCGGCCCAGTTCAGTTGAAACACCGCGGCCTCAGCCACATGCTTGGCGGCAGCCGGTGGAGTGCGCAACACGAGATTGTGCAACCCCGCGACGGGAAATGAAACCGTAACCAGGTTCAGCAGTCCGGAAATCTGGGGGATTCCCCAGACGAAGGTCAGCGTGGCAAAGATGATCCAGGGCAGCCAGGCTTTGAGCACCGTGACGACGTTGTGTCCATGCCTGCGGCGCGCCTCATCGGTGATGTCTCTGAGTTCGACATCGAGAACCCGCTTCGGCTGCCAGAACTGAAGGAACGAGAGAAGCACAATAAGGGTGGAGGTGGACGCGGTCATTGCCACGAGTGTGGGCCCGCCCGATTCCGCCACGATCATCTGCGTCACCGCGAAGAAGACGCCGGTTAGCAGGATCGGCGGCCAGACCTCGAGCGTGGCGCGAAAGCCGGCAAAGGCCCACACCAACCAGAACGGCACCAGCACGCAAAATGGCAACAGGATATGCGAAACGGTCGCGGCTAGCGGCGCGGTATCCAGTCCCGTTACGTTGTGGAGAGCAAGGATGGGCAGGCCGAGCGCGCCAAAGGCCACCGGAACGGTGTCAGCGATCATTGAAAGACTCGCGGCCCGCACCGGGCGGAACCCGAGGCTGATCAAGATGGCGCAGCAGGCGGCCACCGGCGCTCCCAGCCCGGCTGCGCCTTCAATGAAAGCTCCGAAGATGAAGGCGATGATCAGCAATTGCAGCCGGCTATCCTCGCTGATATTTACGAGACTGGCGTACAGCGCCGCGCCGCGCCCGGACTCAATCATCATCCGGCAGAAAAACAGGACGGGAAGAACGATCCAGCAGATGGGAAACAGCCCGTAGCCGGCGCCGTAAGTCGCCGCGGTCAGCGCCATGCGCACCGGCATGTGGAAGACCGCGATTGCCACCACAAGAGCCGTAATCAGGCCCGACACCGCGGCAACATAAGCCTTAAATCGCAGAACGGCCAGCGAGCCCAGCACCACGACGATGGGCGCTGCAGCAAGCAGGGCAGAGAGGAGCCAATTGCCCGTCGGATCGTAGTTCTGCGACCATCGGCCTCTCACCGCGTTCGTGCTGAGCAGAACCGCGGCGCCAAGGCACAGAGCGACCGTGCCCACTATCCAGTAGGCCTTTGTGGCGGCGGAGAGTGGGGAGAGCCGCCTCTCCTTGCCGACATCAGCGAAGACAGGCATCGTGCAGGGCCTCGGGTGCAACTCGTCGGAAGAGTTGAGCTTCTATTGCGAAATGTGCGCGAGCCTGCCGTCTGACATTGTCAAACGGCATTCGTAAATCATCGATGTTTGTCTATCTCACTTTTAAAACTCCCTCGCTGGCAGTGATTTCGATCACGACTGTGTCTGCATATGGGAGTTGTTCGGTAATCTCAGACGCGGGAGTGATTCTGCTCACCCGGGGAGATGGAGAGCGAACCACAAAAGTGGCATTCCCGAGAAGTTCCATCGAAGGGAGGGGCTGCGCGCGATGAGAGATATTGCCGGCGTGCGAAGCTGATTCCTCCAGAAAAGGAGAACGGGGCGTCAGCCGCCGGTGCCAGACGCAATCGGCTTCGGTTGGGGCCTGCGAAGCCAATGTGCCACGGAAAAGGCACTTGCCACCAGGCAAAGAGCAATAAATGCAATCATCGACCACTCGAAGGGAGACGATTTAGCGATACCCAGAATTTGCTGGCCGAACTTGGATGCAAGAATCGAGAGAACTGTGAAGCGCGCAGCGCGCGCGAGGAAATTGACGGCCAGGATCCTCCATAGCGGATACTCCATTGCACCGGCCGCGGCAATTACGAGAGTGAAAGGAAATGGGGGAGGAGCAACCCCCGCCAAGGCAATGGCGACACTGAATCGGCGGCCGATCCGCTTTTTCAGCTTTTCGTACCGCGATTGGCCGGAGAACTTGCGAACGCCCTCCTCGCCCAGCTTCCTTGAAACCAGAGCCAGCAGGCAGACCCCGACTGTGGAACCGCATGCTGCGGACAGCACGAACCAGGGAATTCCATGATGGTGGCGGGCGACCATGCCCACCACCAGAAAATCGTTTCCGAATGGCAATACCAGGAAAGACGAATCAAGAATGCCCATCACGAAAGGGCCGAAGTAGCCCAGATGGAACAGCACGTGGACGAACGAATAGAAAAACTTCATCTCTATTGAGATGAGAGTTGACCCCTCGGCATCTATGCGGCAGGAAATCGCCGCCGTAGCGGGGCAGTTCCATCCGGCAAATCTTACGCACCGCTATTTGCCGGTGGGCATCTTCAGGCAGAGAGTTCAGAGGGCAGATTTCTGTTTTGCCAGAACCTTCAGGATGCCCGTGAGAAGCATGGCAGGCGTGGGCGGGCAGCCAGGTATGTAGCCATCGACGGGAATAATGGCATCCACTGCGCCGCTGACCGCGTAACTGCCCTGGAAGATGCCACTGGAGCAGCCGCAGGCGCCCACGGCAACCACCAGCCGGGGCGACGGCGTTGCCTCGTAAGTGTTCCGCAGAGCTTCTTCCATGTTGCGCGTCACCGGACCCGTGACGAGCAGCATGTCGGCATGCTTGGGCGAGGCTACAAAGTGAATCCCGAAACGCTCCAGATCGTAGTAGGGGCTGGAGAGCGCGCCTATCTCGGCTTCGCATCCGTTGCATGAGCCCGCGTCTACCTGGCGGATATTCAAGGCGCGCCCCAGCAGGGCAAGAATCCGCTTGCCCGCCGCGTCCAGGGCTGCATCCTCCGGAGTGATATCATTGCCGGTCTCAACGTTCCAGCAGCGAACGAGCGCTCTGCGCGCAACACCGCAGGGAACGCCCGACGCGGCGGCTCGCAATGCTCCGCCGCCCGCCTCGATGCAATGGCCGCAGCCCGTACACTTGCCGTAATCGAGCAGGAGCTGGCGCATACCGTCTTGCTCTTCCATCCGTAACGCCTGCACGGGGCAGGCCGCCGCCGCCTGGCTGGCCACTTCAGAATTCAGCCGGCTGACAACCACTTCAGGCATGCGGCTGCCGATGCAGTCGCCGAGCAGTTGCTCAAGCGGCAGGAGCACCGACTTGCTGGTCAGGCTTTGTGCGGCTACGTCGAAGATCATCGGTCACATCCGGAGTAGGAAAGGTTGAAACTTTTGTTGATCAAGGGGAAATCGGCAATGATGTTGTCCGGCATGGCATGTGGAAGAGCAGGCCAGTTCTGGAATGAGGGCGATTTGATATGGCAGCGCCGGATGCGGCCCTCGCGCACGCGCAGGAAGTAAAGCAATTCCCCGCGCGGAGACTCGACCGCTGAGAAACCCTCGGCGCTTGCCTGCCACGGAACAGGAACCGAAACGGCCCCCGAAGGCGTCTCTCTGACGGCCTGCGCAATGAGGAGTGCGGAGATCGCGGTTTCTTCCACGCGGATGCGTGCACGCGCCATTACATCGCCGGTGATATGGGTGGGAACGTCAACAGTGACGGTGCGGTAGTGCCCGTAGGGATGGTCGCGGCGAACGTCGGTTTTAAGGCCGCTGGCGCGTGCCACCGGGCCGACGACGCAAAGAGCGCGCGCCTCCTCCCGTTTCAGTATCCCCGTTGTCTCAAAGCGATTCTGCACGGATGGAGTGTCAAGGCACTTCCGCGCCAGCTCTGCGAAATCCCTCGCTGTTTCAGCAACACACTCGGCGAGCGAGTGCAAACCCTCGGCCGGCAGGTCGCGGTACATTCCGCCAGGCCGGCAGAGTCCTCGCCAGAAGCGGGTGCCGGTCACGCCGGCAGAGGCCCGCAGCAGCCCTTCTTTAAGCCTCGCCGTATAGGCAGAGGGCACGCTGAAGGCTACGTCGCCACAGAGAGCACCAAAATCGCCGATGTGGGCCAGCATCCTTTCGAGCTCCAGCCCGATCAGCCGCAGTGCGCGGCCGCGCGGCGGAACGGAAATCCCGAAGGCATTCTCAACAGCCTGGCAATAGGCCACAGCATGGGCAAAGCTGTTGTCGCCCGAGACCGATTCGGCCAGCATCACGCCGTCGGGAACCTGCCTGCCTTCCATGAGCGCCTCGACGCCTTTGTGCGTGTAGAAGTGGTGCAACTCGAGGTGCAGCACGGTATCACCGACTACGCTGAAGCGGAAATGGCCGGGCTCGATGATGCCGGCGTGCACCGGTCCAACCGGAACCTCGCAAACGCCCTCGCCCTCGACCTTCAGAAAGCGGTACTCGTGGGAGAGCGGCGCGTTTGAGCAACCTGGACGCGGATGCACCCCCTCGGGCCAGCCGTCATGGAAAACCAGCGGCTGCAGATTCGGATGGCCCTCGATCTCGACGCGGAAGAGGTCGTGCAATTCGCGCTCGTACCATGCAGCCCCAGGAACGATGCCTGTGACCGAAGGGAGCGCCCCATAAATATGGCCGGTAAAGAGCCGATACTCCCGTTTGTCCACATCGAGGAGGTATTGCGCGGACAGCGCCCCATCATCGTCGATGCTGCCGAAGATGGAGACCAGCCGGGAGTTGCCGGCCTTGAGCAGGGCCAGCGCCTCGGCGATGCCGCTTGAGCTTCTGGAAGAACGGATCAGCGCGCTCATTGGAGCACCGCCATTGCGTTGTGCAGCATAGACGTGAAGGCCGGCGGAATGTACAACCCCAGAACCAGCAGGCAGACTCCGCAGACGCACATGGCTCCGGCCTCCGAAGCCAGTATTTTTATGCCTCCGCGCGAGGCATGGGGCTCTCCGCTCAACATGCGCTGGAGATGGAAAAAGAGCGCTCCGAAGCCGATGGAAAATGCAACCAGCATCAGCACGGCCAGCACGTAATGACTTCCCGCGAATGCGGAGATGAGGATGGTGAATTCACTAATGAATAGCCCGAAGGGAGGCAGGCCGGCAAGCGCAACGCCGCCCACGATCAGTATGGCGCTGGTGTAAGGAAGCACGCTCGCCATACCGCGAATGCGGTCGATGCGGAGCGTGCCGAAGGTGTCGCGCACCTTGCCGGTGGTGAAAAACAGGAGCGTCTTAGCTAGCGAATGATTGAATGCGTGCAAAAGCGCGCCAGACAGGCCCAGTGGCCCGCCAATGCCCACGCCCAGCGCAACGATTCCCATGTGCTCGATGCTGCTATAGGCCAGCAGGCGCTTCAGGTCGCGCTGCACAATCATCAGGAAAACGGCGGCGATGAGAGAAAGGCCACCAAAAGCCAGCAGCAACGCGTGGCTGAAGCCCGTGCCGATGGCATGCGAGGTGATCGCTTCCATCCGCAGCAGGGCATACATGGCGCAGTTCAACAGCACCGCCGAAAGCATGGCGCTGATGGGGGCGGGGGCGTCGGCATGGGCATCGGGCAGCCAACTGTGCATGGGCACAAAACCGATCTTGGTACCGTAGCCGACGATGACGAAGACAAAGGCCAGCTTGAGCAGGGCGCCCGCCGCGTTCAGGCCCGGCGATGCGGCCATCAGCACTGTCCAGTCGAGCGCGGCTGATGTGGGAACGCCTGCGCGCACGGCGGCGAGATAGAGCGCGATGGTTCCGAAGAGTGCGAACGCGATTCCCACCGTGCACATGATCAGGTACTTCCAACCGGCTTCCACCGCGCCCTCGGTGTTATAGAAGCCAACCAGCAAGGCCGAAGCAAGAGTCGTGGCCTCGATGGCGATCCAGAGCACGCCGAGATTCGAGGACAGATAGGCGGCCAGCAAAGTGAACAGAAACAAGAACAGCAGCGCATAGTACCAGCGCGGCGATGAAAAGCGCCCGCCCGGAACATGACGCAGATAGCCGGTCGAGTAGACGAGAACCACCGTGAAGATCAGCCCGAGATTGATCAGGAAGAAGAGAGTGAGGCCATCTGCACGCAGATAACGGCCCTGCGCCAGCACGCCATAAACATGCAGCTTCCATGCGCACGAGCCGAGCAAGACAACTTCAGCGGCGCCGGCAACAAGAGCAGTCCGCGCCGCGGCGCGGGCATTCCGGAAGGCGAGCAGCAGAATTGCCGACGCGAGTGGAAATAGTAGTGTGAGCCACAGAATCATTCGTCAGCCCTTCAACCTCCGCAGGCGCGAGACATCCACGTGCTCGAAGGTCTCGCGAATGCGAAACACAAAAATCCCCAGGAGCAACACGCAAACCAGGAGATCGAAAAAAATGCCCATCTCAATCACAAAGGGCATTCCGAACGTGGTGGTCAAGGCAGCCAGAAAGATGCCATTTTCCAGGACCAGCAGGCCGATCACCTGCATCAGAGCCTTCTTCCGACTGATCATGAGAAAGCCACCGGTGAGAATGATGGCCGTGGCCGCAGCCAGCATCTCGGAATCGAGAGCAAACGCCCGCGCATAGGGCTGGACCACCGCAAAGGCCAGCAGCATGAGGCCGGCGACAATAAAGACCGATTGCACCGGAGTGGTAGAGACAACCACCGCCGGAGTAACCTTCAACTGCCGCGAAATACGCAGCAGCGCGTAAGGGATGGCGATCACCTTGACTAAAAACACAAGGGCGGCAACCGCGAAAGCCTCAGCGGAGTGGCGCATGAATGCCAGAGCCGCAATCTGCGCGGTAATGACGGCGCACTGAATTGCGAAGAGCTTGATGCATCTGTTGGTCCGCTTTGCCGCGGCCATCAACAACACCGTTATGAACAGAAACACCGCGGACGATGCCAGAGTCTTTGCCGCCGCGAATTCAACCAGTCCCATCTCTACCTCTTGTAAGCAGTGAAGACCACCGCAAGAATTGCTGCCGCGGTCGCCATGCCCAGATATTCTGGCACCTTGTACATGCGCAGTTTGGCCATGCTGCTTTCGAGCGCCGCCAGAGCCACGGCCAGCACGGCCATTTTCACCACCCACACGCCGGCGGCAATCGCCAGAGCGGGAATCGAATCACTCGCAGCCATGCCCCACGGAACAAACAACGCAACAAGCAGCGACAGCATGAGATTCAGCTTGATGGCGCTTGACCACTCGATTAGCGCCAGGCTTGGGCCCGAGTACTCCAGCACCATGGCCTCGTGAATCATCGTGAGTTCCAGGTGGGTGGTGGGGTTGTCGACCGGAATGCGGCCGGTTTCCGCAATCGTGACCAGCACAAGAGCCACGCAGGCAAATGCATGCGCCGGCGAAAGCTCGAAGGGAGCCCGCGCGGCCGTCCACTGAACAATGGTGGCGATGCTGGCGCCGTGCGAAACAATTGCAATTGCAATCAGGCCCAGCAGAAGAGGGGCTTCGGCGAGCGTCGAGACCAGCGCCTCGCGGCTCGCCCCCATGCCTCCAAAGGAACTGCCTCCGTCCATCGCTCCCAGCATCAGAAAGAACCGGCCTAGCGCCAGCAGATAGACAAGCAGAACGATGTCTCCCTGATTGCCGAGCAGAGCCGATGTGCGCAATACCGGAATGAATGCCGCGGCTGCCACCGTCGCGGCCCAGAGGATCACAGGACAGAGCCGGAAGAGCAGCGAGGCGGTGGGCGGAACCAGGTCTTCCTTCCGGAAGAGCTTCCACAGATCGAAATAGGGCCGGAAAACGCTCGCTCCGCGGCGGTTCTGAATGCGCGCCTTGACCCGTGCCACCACTCCGCGCAGCAGCGGAGCGGTAGCGATAAGCACGAGAAACTGGACGAGATCGAGAGCGATTCTCATGAGAACCTCATATAGATGAGCGCAGCGATCAGCGCCAGGAACATATAAAGCAGATAGACCTGAATGTTGCCGGTCTGCGCGCGCCCCAGTCCCCTGGCGGCGTTGATGATCGCATTTACGGCCGGCCGGTACAAGCGTTCGTACGTGGTGGTTCGCACCGATCGATATGAGATCGATGACGGGAAGAAAGGCTGATTCGCGGGCAATATCTCAACGGTACGCTGCGGTTGGTAAACGCGATTGAAAACCTTGCGGACCGGCTTCGAAAACGAAGTCGAAGTGTACTGCATGCGGCTGTCGAGGCCCGGCATTCCGCAGGCCCAGGTGGGCGTAATGCGCGAAACCCTCGGGATCAGGAGGCCCAGCACAACAACCGCCAGAACGAAGACGGCGACCCAGGGAATGAACTGAAAGAACGTGCCCGCCGCCACCGGCACAACGGCGCCGGGAATCAATTGCTGCGCGATGCTGCCCGCCAGCCCCAGAACCATCGAGGGCGCGACGCCAATCGCGATGCAGGCGGCTGCCAGCAGGGCCATGCCGGCTTGCATCGCCCACGGAACGTCGTGCGCGTGCGCAGCTTCAGCACTGCGAGGCCGGCCCAGAAAAGCCACGCTGTACACTTTGGCAAAGCACGCGGCGGCTAATCCTCCGACGAGAGCAAGGACACCGGCAGCCAGGGGCAAAACGATCGCCGCCTTCACGTCGGACAACTCCCCACCGGCGAGAAAGCTGCGAAAAGCAAGCCACTCGCCAGTGAATCCGTTGAACAACGGCAGACCGATGATCGAGCAGCAGGCCACGAGAATGGCAATGCCGGTCCCCCGCATGTTGCCCAGCAGGCCGCCCAGCTTTTCAAGATCCTGCGTATGAGTGGCATCTGTGATAGCGCCGGCGCCCAGGAACAGCAAGCTCTTGAACAGCGCATGGTTCAGGGAGTGCAGCAAAGCGCCCATGAGCGCCAGCGCGGCCCACCCTAGAGCGCCCTGCGCGTTGAAGATCATTGCTGCGCCCATCCCCATGAAAACGATTCCTATGTTTTCCACGCTGCTATAGGCAAGTAGGCGCTTGAGATCGTGCTCGTAAAGGCCGTACAGAATGCCGAGAAGCGCGGATACCGCTCCCGCCACCAGCACCAGGTAGCCGCACCACGCGGGAATGCCTGCACCCAGCAGATCGAAGGCGAATCGGATAAAGCCATAAACCGCGGTCTTCAGCATCACTCCCGACATGAGCGCCGATACAGGGCTCGGCGCGATGGGATGAGCCTTGGGAAGCCACAGATGCAGTGGAACAATGCCGGCCTTGACGCCGAAGCCCACGAACGCCAGCAGGAAGATCGTCGCTCTGGCTCCCACGGTCATGAAGGGCGCGCCGGCACGCACGGAGGCAAAATCGAGATTCGCAGCGTGGGGCAGGAATCCCAGGAAGGCGCCGATGACCGCGGCTGCGCCCGCATGCATCATCACCAGGTAAATGAAAATGCTTCTGCGCCGCTCGCCGTCGAATCCGTCAATTGCGACGAGACCGGCCGAGAAGAGCGTCATCAGTTCCCATCCGAAGAGAAACGCAAAAGCTGTTGCGGCCGTCAACACCAGCGCCATTGAAAGCAGAAAGAGCGGCAGCAATGCCCAGAGCCAATGCCGCCTCGCTCCTTTGTAATGCCGCTCCACGTAGGAAGCGGAAAACAGCACCACCGGCGCGCCGGCTGCCGAGAGCAGCAACAGAAACCAGGCGCTCAAGCGGTCCAGAGCCAGCGCGAACGGATAGGGGGCCAGCCAGGTTAGGTCCAGGGAAACACCGCCCCGGCCCAGCAGCGTTCCGAGTGCTGCACCGCCGCTCGCTATGAGGGCTGCCAGAAGCAAAAAGGCCGGAAGATAGCGGGTGTTTTTCCATCGCGCCAGGGCCAGAGTCACTACCGGCGCAGCCAGCAGCAGCACCAGGCACGAATTGAACGAAAGATTGATCATGAAATGACTCAGGTTATTGGATCACCAGTCCGCACGCGGACGGCAGTTGTCTCTGTACGAATGCAGGTTCATGCGCAGCTTCCCTGGAAGTGGGAAACCCAGCCTCATGTTTTGGCAGTCGTGTTTAGCTGTGCCAGCAGGTCCTGCACGTCCACCAGTTGGTTATTGAAGATCTTTCGGGCAACGTCGAGCATCCGAAAGATCTCAGCGTCCCGCACGGAATAGTAAACATTCTGCCCCTCTTTGCGACCGGCCACGATGTTGCTCTTGCGCAAGACTGCGAGTTGCTGCGAAAGCGTGGTCTGCTCGACCTTCAGCCGGAGGCTAAGTTCGTTCACGCCGACTTCCCCACTGCGGAGGGCATCGAGAACCTTGATCCGCAACGGGTGGGAGAGGGCCTTGAAGAACTCTGAAGTAAAGTTTGAAAGTTCCGGCATATATGAATATGCAAATCTTTGCATATATGTGCTCCTCTTGTCAAGTGGGCGTGTGCCTCAGGAGTTCACTCAGATGGAGGGCTTATCTCTCTAATTCTCCTAAGAGTTCGCTCACGCATGTGGCCCTCGAATTGCCGTATCCGGCATCTGAAAGCCATCCCCGTGAGGTAGAGATTTGTTGCGAGTCAGAGTCCCGTTCTGCATGCATCGCACAGGCTGGTTCCTGGTTTTCTTTTGCATGGGAGTGGGATTTCTCATGGGCCGGTGGCGGCTTGGATTTCCATTGGGTGCTCTTTTGCTCGCGAGCCTTCTGCTTCACGAGGCAGGCCACATCTTCGCTGCCGGGTATCTCCGCGTGCCGGTGCGCGAATGCGGAATCAAACTCGGCGGCGCATACATCAGGAGAGCCTACGGCCTTCGCCGCCGCGATGAAGTCCTGATCGCTGTCTCGGGCCCTTTGGCGAATCTCCTGATGGTCTTCCCGCTCCTTTCCATGCCGCGCCTCGGTCCCCAGATCGCCCTCTTCAATCTGGTGATAGGCCTCACCAACCTTGCGCCGCTCCCGTCGAGTGACGGCCTGCACGCCTTGCGCAACCTCTGGGGCCTGATCCGAATCAGCAGCAAAGTTCTTGTGCCCAAACGACGTTTGCCTGAAACTGCCTGAAGCAGGCCACAGATTGAAATGTGTAGTAAGTCATAAGGCAACGCCTCTCTCTCACATTCGACGAAACGAAG